>Ga0213876_10000252_pt1 | contig 50523 bp, 51 predicted proteins | sample BarmaccomBMRX_R9_FD_160113 | JGI IMG/M metagenome (GOLD analysis project Ga0213876, IMG submission 160113) | Root-associated microbial communities from Barbacenia macrantha in rupestrian grasslands, the National Park of Serra do Cipo, Brazil - RX_R9 | ecosystem: Host-associated > Plants > Roots...
GTGGCGGACGGGGTGGGATTCGAACCCACGGTGGGCGTGAACCCACGGCGGTTTTCAAGACCGCTGCCTTAAACCACTCGGCCACCCGTCCGGAGGGTCTCGCTATAGCAGCGCCGGGTGGCGGGAGGAACGTGCGCAGAAAGCCGGGGACAGGCGTACGGCCCAGGCGTACGCTCCTCGCGCGAGAGCGGCGGCCAGGGCCCGCCGAGGGCGTGGCTGGCCGCGAGCCCAAGGGTGACGCCATGACCGCCAGTCCTTTCACCGACACAGCCGCTGGCTCCGGCCGGCGCAAGGCCGGCCTCTGGTTCATCGTCGAGGGCGTGGTCCTGATCCTGCTCGGGGTCCTGGCCGCAGCCCTGCCGGCGTTGGCGGGAATCGCCGCGGGGATCGTGTTCGGTTGGGTGCTCGTGGCGAGCGGGGTGATGGGCCTCGTCTCCCTCGTCGCCTCGCGCGGGAGCGCCCATCCGCTCTGGAGTGCGCTTTCCGCCCTTATCGCCCTCGTCGCCGGCGTGCTGGTGCTCTGGCGCCCGATCGCGGGGGTGCTGAGCCTCGCGCTGCTGATCGCCTTCTACCTGCTGCTGGACGCGGGCGCGATCTTCGCCCTCGCCTTGGACCAGCGCCGGCGGACCAGTCGCGGATGGGGCTGGCTGATCCTCTCGGCCGTCGCCGGGATCGTCCTCGCCGGCTTCATCATCTTCTTGCGCCCGCTGGCCGATGCGGTCCTGATCGGCTTCATCGTCGCCATCGACCTGATCCTCGGCGGAATCTGCCTGGCCGCGCTCGGCCTGGCCGCCCGCCGCGCGCCAGGTTGACCGCAGCCGGCGGACGGGGCATCGGCGCCGGATGTCCGCCGAGATCCTCATCGACGCCCGCGGCCACCGCTGCCCGGTGCCGACGCTGAAGCTGCGGCGGGCGCTCGCCGAGGCGCCGGCGGGGGCGCGGCTGCGCCTGCTGGCCGACGACCCCCTTGCACGGATCGACGTGCCGCACTTTCTGGCCGAAGCCGGCGCGTCATTGATCGAGACCGCCGAGACCGGCGGCCATTTGTCATTCCTGGTTGTCAAATAGCTGGCGTCGGTCTCAAAAGGGGGTGCGGCGCGCCGTTTGGAGGAACGGCGCGCCGCCAGGATGACCTATTGCTTCGTCCTGGTCGGTCGTTCGCCGCCACGAGGGACGGGAGAGCGCGGCGACCGATCGACGATGCGAAGGTTGCGCCTGCCAAACTGAACCCAGGCTGAACAGATGAGCGCCGCCGAAACGCGGGCGCGCGGGCGTGCGGCTGGGCGCCGCGGACGACCCTCCCGTTAACGACGATTCCCGCTTGGCGCGCCGAGCCCGGGCCCCTTAAGTTCCCGCAGAGGGGGCGGCCTTGGCGATTCACGCGCGGATTCTGATCGTGGCCCGGAGCGACGTGCGCGCCGGCCCGCTCGCCGTGGGGCTCGACAGCCTCGGCTGGCGCACAGTCACCGCCCGCGGTCCCTTCGCGGCCATCGCCACCCTCGCGGACCTGGAGATCGAAGCGGCTATCGTCGACCTCGCCGACGTGGGCCCGGACGCGCTCGCCTATGCGCGGCGCCTGAAGGCCGCGTGCGCGCCGCGCCGCATGCCGGTGGTGGCGCTGGCCCATCCGGATCCGGCTCTGGCCGCCCACGGCTTCGACCTGGCGATGGCCCACCCCGCGCATCCGGCCCAGACCGCCATGCGGCTGGAGACCCTGGTCCGGATGGCGGTGGCCGAGGAGGAGTTCGAGCTGCGGCTGGAGACCTTCGCCGAGCGTGGCCGCCGGCTGGAGACGCCTGAGGCCGAGGGCGGTCCCTTGCGGGTGCTGTGCATCGGCGAGCCGGCGCCCCAATTCCTGGCCCTCTCCAACGCGCTGGCCGGCCACCAGGCCCAGGTAGTGGGCGCCTTCACCTCCTACACCGCCTTCGACTACCTGCATGAGCGCGCCTTCGATGCGGTGGCCCTTTGGGCCGGGGAGAACCAGCAGGAGGCTCTCTCGATCGTCGCGGGGATGCGGCGCAACACCCGCCTCTACCATATCCCCGCCCTCCTCTATCAGCGGGGCCTGGCCGACCTCCCCGCCGCCGACGCCTTCGACAAGGGCGTCACCGACGTCGCTTCGCAGGAGGTTTCGGAGGCCGACACCGCCAAACGGGTGCTGGAGCTGGGCCGCAGCTACCGGCGCCAGAACGCCATCCGCCACGCCCTCGACAAGGCGCGCAGCTCAGGCCTGATGGACGCCTCCACCGGTCTCTTCACACGCGACCTGTTCGCCAGCCACCTGGTGCGGCTCACCGCCGCCGGCCGGGCGCGCAACCGGCCGCTGTCGGTCTGCGTGCTGCGCCTCGCCGAGCGGCCGGACACGGTGGCGGCCCGGTCGGGCGGCTGGCTGGACAAGGCCATCCCCCAGATCGGGACCATGATCGGGCGGCTGGTCCGCGCCGAGGACACCGCCGCCCGGCTGGGCCCGGAGATCTTCGCCCTCGCCCTTCCGGGAACGCGGGCGGCCGCGGCCAGCCTGGCGGCCGAGCGGATCGCCGCGGTGATCGCCTGCACCGCCTTCGAGGCCGGTCCGAACCGGCCGCCCTTCGTCGCCGAGTTCGACATCGGCGTCGCCGAGGTGGGTCCGATGGAGAGCGCCGCCCGCGCCCTCGAGATCGCCGCCGAACGTTCCTTGCCGCGCCAGGCGAGCTGACCCCTCACACCCTCCCATTGCTGCGCAATGCACCCCTGCCGCTTGAAAGAGCGGGATACCGGCAGCAAGCTCGCCTCCGATCAGTATCCCTCTCCCCTCCCGGAGAGGAGGGACCCATGCGTGTCAGCGCATGGGAGGTGACGGTCTTCGCCGCCCCTGCCGCGCTCAGCCCTTCGCCAGCGTCGCCAGCTGGCGCAGGATCCGCTCGGCGACGCCGAGGCGCGCGTCCGGGGTCTCCCACTCGCCCTTCACCACCACCCGCTGGTCGGGGCGCAGGCGCCAGGCGACCTGATTCTTCTGGATGAAGGCCACCAGCCCGGCCGGATTGGCGAAGCGGTCGTCGCGGAACGCCACCACCGCCCCTTTCGGACCGACGTCGATCTTGGCCACGTTCGCCTCGCGGCAGAGCCCCTTGATGGCCACCACCTTCAGCAGATGGTCGGCTTCGGGCGGCAGGGGGCCGAACCGATCGATCAGCTCGGCGGCCAGCGCCTCGCGGTCGTCGCTCTTCTCGGCGTCGGAAAGGCGCCGGTAGAGGGCCAGGCGCACGTTCAGGTCGGGGATGTAGTCCTCGGGGATCAGCACCGCCGCCCCGGTGTTGATCTGCGGTGACCAGCCCCGGTCCAGGGCCGGGGCGCCGGCGGCCACCTGGGTCTTCAGCGCCGCCACCGCGTCCTCCAGCATCTGCTGGTAGAGCTCGACCCCGATCTCGCGGATGTGGCCGGACTGCTCCTCGCCCAGGAGGTTGCCGCCGCCGCGGATGTCGAGGTCGTGGCTGGCCAGCTGGAAGCCGGCCCCCAGGCTGTCCAGCGACTGGAGCACGCCGAGCCGCTTCTCGGCCGCCAGGGTGACCGGCTTTTCGAACGGGATGGTGAGGTAGGCGTAGGCCCGCTGCTTGGCGCGCCCGACGCGTCCGCGCAGCTGGTAGAGCTGGGCGAGGCCGAACATGTCGGCCCGGTGGACGATCAGGGTGTTGGCGGTGGGGATGTCGAGGCCGGACTCGACGATGCTGGTGGACACCAGGACGTCGTAGCGGCCCTCGTAGAAGGCGGCCATCACGTCCTCAAGCTGGGTGGATCCGAGCTGGCCGTGGCCGACCACGAACTTCACTTCCGGGACCTCGGCGCGCAGGTACTTCTCGATATCCGCCAGGTCGGAGATGCGCGGGGCGACATAGTAGGCCTGGCCGCCGCGGTATTTCTCGCGCAGCAGCGCCTCGCGGATGGTCACCGGATCGAAGGGGGTGACGTAGGTGCGCACCGCCAGCCGGTCGATCGGCGGCGTGGCGATGATCGACATCTCGCGGATGCCCGAGAGCGCCAGCTGCAGGGTGCGCGGGATCGGCGTCGCCGTCAGCGTCAGCACGTGGACGTCGGCGCGCAAGGCCTTCAGGGCCTCCTTGTGCTTGACCCCGAAGTGCTGCTCCTCGTCGACGATCACGAGGCCGAGGTCCTTAAAGCGGACCAGCTTGGACAGCACCGCATGGGTGCCGATGACGATCTCGATCTCGCCCTTGGCCAGGCGCTCGCGGGTCTCGGCGGCCTCGGCCTGGCCCACCAGGCGCGAAAGCCGGCCGATCCGCACCGGCCAGCCCTGGAAGCGCGCCGTGAAGGTGGCGTAGTGCTGGCGCGCCAGGAGGGTCGTCGGACAAACCACCGCTACCTGGCGCCCGCTCATGGCCATGACGAAGGCGGCCCGGAGCGCCACCTCGGTCTTGCCGAAGCCCACGTCGCCGCAGATCAGCCGGTCCATGGGCTTGCCGGTCTCGAGGTCGGCGAGCACGTCGGCCACCGCGTTCAGCTGATCGTCGGTCTCCTCATAGGGGAAGCGGGCGCAGAACTCGTCGAACACCCCGTGCGGCGGGTGGGCCTCCTCCACGTGCTTCAGCGCCCGGGCCGCAGCGATGGCGATCAGGCCTTCGGCCATTTCCCGCAGGCGCTCTTTGGCCCTCGCCTTGCGCGCCTGCCAGGCGGCCCCGCCCAGGCGGTCGAGCTGCACCCCGTCGGCCTCGGCGCCGTAGCGGGTCAAAAGGTCGATGTTCTCCACCGGCAGGTAGAGCTTGGCCTCGGCGGCGTAGTCGATCTCCAGGCAGTCGTGCGGGGCCTCCTGGACCTCCAGGGTTTTGAGGCCCACGTACCGCCCGATCCCATGGTCGATGTGGACGACGAGGTCGCCCGGCGTCAGCGCCGAGGCCTCGGCGAGGAAATTGGCGGCTCTGCGCCGCCGGCGCGGCCGCGCCAGCCGGTCGCCCAGAATGTCGGTCTCGGAGATGACCGCCAGCGTCTCGGTCTCGAATCCGGCGTCGAGCGGCAGAACCACCCGCTGCGGCTTCTTCGGGTCGGCCGCCTTGGCCGCCTGCCAGTAAGGCGCGAAGGCGACGCCCTTCATCCCATGGTCGGCGAGCATCGCCCCCAGCCGCTCGGAGGCGCCCTCCGACCAGGAGGCGAACAGCACCCGCTTGCCGGCCCCCGTCAGCGCCCGCGCGTGGGCCGCGGCGGCCTCGAACAGGTTGCCGCTGTCCTGGGCCCGCTCGGCGGCGAAGGTTCGCCCGAGCTTGCCCCCCAGATCGATCGCCCCCGGTCCCGGCGCGACGCCGAAGGGGACCAGCCGGCGGACCGGATGCTGGGCGAGGCGGGCGTCCCACTCGCCCTGCGTCAGATAGAGCGCCTCGGGCGGCAGCGGGCGGTAATGGAGCTTGCGCTCCGCTTCGATCCTCGCCTCGTAGGCGTCGGCGATCATCGCCAGCCGCTCGTCGCGGGCCGCCGCCGCCAGGTGGTCGAGGCCGACCAGGGCGTCGCCCGGCAGATAGTCGAAGAGGCTGGCGGTCTCCTCGTAGAACAGCGGCAGCCAGTGCTCGAGACCCGCACGCCGGCCGCCCTCGCTGACCGCCGCGTAGAGGGGATCGTCCCCCGCCGCGCCGAACTCCGCCACATAGCCCTTGCGGAAGCGGGCGATGGCGGCCGGCTCGAGCAGCGCCTCGCTGACCGGCAGCAGGTCGACCGACTTGAGCTGGCGCGTTGAGCGCTGGGTCTCACGGTCGAAGGCGCGGATCGAATCCAGGGTGTCGCCGAAGAGGTCGAGGCGCACCGGCTCCGGGGCCCCCGGAGGGAAGACGTCGATGACGCCGCCACGGATCGCGAACTCGCCCCGTTCGGAGACGGTGGAGGCCCGATGGTAGCCGTTGACCGCGAAGTAGCGCTCCAGCTCGGCCATGTCGACGCTGGCGCCCACCTGAGCCGCGTACCCCGCCGCCAGCACCGTGGCCTTCGGAGGAAGCCTCTGCATGAGCGCCGGCGCCTGGGTCAGCACCAGGACCGGCGCCTTGCCCCAGCCGCCGCGCGCCAGCCGGGTCAGGGTCGCGAGCCGCTCGGCCGAGACGCCCGGCGAGGGCCCGATCCGGTCGTAGGGCAGACAATCCCAAGCCGGGAACCGCAGGATCGTCAGCTCCGGCGCAAAGAAGGTCAGGGCGTCGGCGAAGGCCGTCGCCCGCGCCGCGTCCCGGGCGACGAAGACGTTGAGCCCGCCCCTGGCGCGAATCAGGTCCGCCATCACCAGGGCGTCGAAGCCCTCCGGAGCGCTCGCGAGGTCGAGGGCGTCGGGCGCCTCGGCGGCGCGCTTCAGGTCTTGGGCGAGGGACACCGCGGAACTCGGATCAGGCGCCGAGGTCGCCCTCGCGGGCGGTCCTGGCGGAGAGGTGGAAACTTCGGATCAGCAAGAGGACTTCGGTCTCGAACTCGGCGGGCGCGGGCCGCGCGCCCACGATCCAGGCGTAGAGGTCCGGATCGGGCTGCTCCAGCAGCCGCTCCAGCATCTCCAGCTGGGCGTCGCTGAGCTTTGGGCCATGGGTGTCCGCGAACGGGCCCAAAATCAGGTCCGCCTCCCGAAACCCGCGCCGCCAGGCGCGGAACCGCAGCCGCTTCAGCCTCGTCTCGTCCGCCATGGGAAGCGGCCGATATAGGGGTCGGCGCGGCCCTCAGCCAGCCTCTTCAGCGCCTGCCGGGCCAAAAAGGCGCCAGCATCGGCGTGCGCCGCTGATAGTCCCGGTAAGCCTCGGGGCCGAGCTCCTGGCTCAGGAACCGCTCCTCCAGGCGCGCCTTCAACCACATCCCCACCACCACGACCCCGAACCCGGCGATCGCCATTGGCGTCGCCATCTCGACGACGGTGGCGAAGGTGGCCGCCAGCAGCCCCGTGTAGATCGGGTGCCGCACCCAGCGGTAGGGGCCGGTCTCGACGATCCGGTGATCCTCCTTGCGGGTCACCGATCCCGACCAGAGGGGGCCGAGCGCCAGCCGCGCCCACCACGAGGCGGCGAAGCCGGCGCCAGCGAAGGCGAAAAGCGCCCAGCCGGCCGCGCCTCCCAGCCGCCAGAGGGGCGAATCGATCGGCAGGCCCAGGGCGGCGCGGCGCGCGCTCGTGAAGACCAGCAGGTAGCCGATCGCGACTGCGGCCCGGTAGGCCAGCTCGTCCTTGACGGCCGGTCGCGCCGCGGCCGCCTTGGACCAGCCGGCGGCCAGGCCCCAGGAAAGGGCCCAGGCGGCCCACAGGGCGTAGGTGGCGGAGAGCGGCGTCATCGGAACGCTCGCAGAACCCGGAAGCGCCGGGGCTCGGCGGCATGTTGATTGCCCATGGCGCGCCATCCTGTCCCGTAAGAAGACCCGAGGAAACATGGACATCGACATCGACACCCATCTTGGCAAGCGCCTCTACAGGCGCCGTCGGCTGATGCGGCTCACCCAACGCGATCTCGGGGTGGCCATCGGGGTTCGGTTCCAGCAGATCCAGAAATACGAGTGCGGCGCGACCCGGATGTCGGCCGAGCGCCTTTGGGCCATCGCCAAGGCGCTGGAGGTGCCGGTCGGCTACTTCTTCGAAGAGCTGCAAGTCGCCAAGGCCGCCTGACGGCCTCCGACGACGGACCGCGCGGGGGAGGCTATTGTCCCCCCTGATGCGGCCTCAGATTCTCTACCCGCTGTTCGCGCCGGTCGGCTCGCTGAAAGGCGTCGGGCCGCGCGTGGCGCCGCTCATCGAGCGGCTCGCCGGACCGATCGTCCGCGACCTCCTGTTCCTCGCGCCCCAGAACCTGGTGCGTCGGCGCGAGACGACGGCGGCCGAAGCCGAGGACGGCGAAAACCAGACCCTGACCGTCACCCTCGACCGCCACCAGCGGCCCCATCGGCCCGGCCAGCCCTGGAAGATCCGGGCCTTCGACGATTCCGGCTTCATCACCCTGGTCTACTTCAAGGGCCACGGCCCCCACCTCGAGCGGCAGCATCCGAAGGGGGCGCGCCGGGTGGTGAGCGGCAAGGTCGAGCGCAACGCCTTCGACTACGAGCTGCAGATCGTCCATCCGGACTACCTGCTGCCGGCCGAGCGCGCAGACGAGGTCCCGCAGCTCGAGGCGATCTATCCCGCGACCGCCGGGCTCGCCTCGCGCCAGGTCCGGCGGTTCGTCCTGGAGGCCCTCGACCGGGCCCCCGATCTGCCGGAGTGGCAGGACGCGGCCTGGCTGCGTCGGCAGGGCTGGCCCTCCTGGCGGACGGCCTTCGAGGCCCTGCACCATCCGACCTCCGAGACAGACCTCGCGGCCGGAACGCCGATCCGCCGGCGCCTCGCCTTCGACGAGCTGCTCGCCCATCAGCTGGCGCTGGCGCAGCGCAAGGCGCGCCGCCGGGCCGAGCCCGCCCGCGCCGTCCCGGCCTCGGACCTCGGCCGCCGGATCGAGGCCGACCTGCCGTTCCGCCTCACCGGCGCCCAGCATCGGGCCCTGGCCGAGATCCGCGCCGATTTCGCCTCGGGGGAGCGGATGAGCCGCCTGGTCCAGGGGGACGTAGGCTCCGGCAAGACGGTGGTGGCCATGCTCGGGATGGCCGACGTGGCGGCCAGGGGGGCCCAATCGGCGCTGATGGCCCCCACCGAGATCCTCGCCCGCCAGCATTTCGAGACCATCGCCGGGCCCCTGGCCCGCCACGGGGTGAAGGCGGTGCTGCTCACCGGACGGGACAAGGGATCGGCTCGCGCCGCCAAGCTGGCCGACCTCGCCGACGGCTCCGCCGCCGTAGCCGTCGGCACCCACGCCCTCTTCCAGGACGACGTGCGCTTCCGAGAGCTCGCGCTCGCGGTGATCGACGAGCAGCACCGGTTCGGGGTGAACGAGCGCGGCCGGCTGCAGGCCAAGGGCGAGGCGGTGCACCTGATCGCCATGTCGGCGACCCCGATCCCGCGCACCCTGGAGCTGACCCTGTTCGGCGACCTCGACGTCTCGCGGATCGACGAGAAGCCGCCCGGCCGCACCCCGGTCGCCACCCGCGCCGCCCCCATGGGGCGTCTCGGCGAGATCGTGGGCCGCCTAAAGGCGGCGGTGGCCGAGGGGGCCCAGGCCTTCTGGATCTGCCCCCTGGTGTCGGAATCCGAGACTGCCGATCTCGCTGCGGCGGAGGCGCGGCTGGCGGCGCTGCGCGAGCTGTTCGGCGCCAAGGTCGGCCTCGTACACGGCAAGCTGCCGGCGGCCGAGAAGGATGCGGTGATGGGCGAGTTCGCCCAGGGCCGCCTGGCGGTGCTGGTGGCCACCACGGTGGTGGAGGTCGGGGTCGACGTGCCGGCCGCCTCGATCATGGTGATCGAACAGGCCGAGCGGTTCGGCCTCGCCCAGCTTCACCAGCTGCGCGGCCGGGTTGGCCGCGGCCGCGCCGAGAGCGCCTGCGTGCTGCTCTACGATCCGCCGCTCTCCGAGCTCGCCAAGACCCGGCTCGACATCCTGAGGCGCACCGACGACGGGTTCGCGATCGCCGAGAAGGACCTCGAGCTCCGGGGCGGCGGCGATCCGCTCGGCCTGCGCCAGAGCGGCTTTCCCGCCTATCGCCTGGCCGATCCCGTCGCCCACCGCGACCTGATCGCGCCGGCGGCCGACTATGCGCGTCTGGTGCTGGCCAGGCCCGGCGCGGCGAGCGGCGGCGCGCCCGCCGTGGAGCTCCTTCAGGAGCTCTTCGACTGGCGTCCCGACGAGGGCGCGGCGGCCGGGTGAGCGGCGAGCCAGACGCCCAGGCGCGCCTGGGCGTCCGCCTCCAGGTCGGCCCAGAAGAGGTTGTATCCCGGCTCCCGGACCCGCTCGATCCAGCCCCCGGAAGGGCGCAGCAGACCGGACCTCGGCCGGCTCACCCGCAGCACCCCGTCCTGGCAGCGCGCCGCCACCTGGCGGACCAGGAAACCCGGCCGCACGCCCCATTCAAGACCGGTGGCGGCGGCCGCGCCCAGGTTCAGCCTCGGCGGCGCGAGCTCCTCGGTGGCCGCCCCCAACAGGGGATTGACGCAGAGCGGCTTGCGGTTTCCGAGCGGCGTCAGCTCGCCGGAGGGGCTCCAGATCATCGCCCGGCTGAGCAGCCGCGCCACTCCGGTGAAGTCGCCCGCCCGCACCGCCGCCCAGGCCTCCAGGCAGCCGGCCTCGTCGCGCCGGTCGCAGGCGGGAATCGCCGATCCGGGCTGGTGCTGGTCGGCAGGAACCACGGTGTCGATGAGGTAGGCGCCCACCAGCCGCTCGCGGAGCGCCGGATCCGGGGCGATCTCCTGGGTCAGAAGCCTCGCCGCCAGTTCCCCCCCCTGCTCCACCCCGACCAGGAAGAAGGGCCGGCCGCGGTTCAGGTGGTCGCGATAGTAGTCGAAGGCGGCCTTCACGTCGCCGTAGGCGAAGCGGCGGGCGTCGATGGCGTCGTCCCAGAGGGTCGACTTGGTGTAGAGACTGGCCTGCCGGTAGCGGGGGGCGAACACGTCGCCGACGCTGGAGAAGGGCGCCGCATAGTTCGGCAGCATCACCCGGAAGAGGATGGCGTTGGCGCCGGGATCGAGCACGGGTCCGTTCCAGTGCTTGCCGCCATTGTAGGTGGTGGGCTGCAGGAAGAAGACGTCGGCGGGCCCGGTGGTGGTGACCGGCGCCAGGGCCCAGGCGCCCCCGGCGGCGTAGTTGGGGGCGCTCGGCGGCGCGCTCTTCACGAAGGGGACCTTCGGGTCCAGCAGGGCCCGGATGATGTCGTCGCGCCAGATGGCGGCGACCACCAGCGCCACGCCGAGCGCCACCGCGACCCAGGCGGCGAACCAGAACCTCCAACCGCGCGTCCGGGCCGCCATGAACGACGCTTAGCCCGAGCGCCGCCCGCCGTCACCCCGCTCTGACAAGGCGAGGCGGCCGCGGTCAGCCGCTCTGCGAGCGAGCGCTGCGCACATAGTCGGCGACGCCGTCTTCGAGGCTGGTGAATTGGCCGTCGTAGCCGGCCGCGCGCAGCCGCTCGAGGCGGGCCTCGGTGAAGTACTGGTAGCGGGGCCGAAGCGCCTCCGGCATGTCGAAGTAGTCGATCGCCGCGGTCTTGCCGGCGGCCCGGAACACGGCCTCAGCGAGATCCTTGAACGAGCGGGCGCGGCCGGAACCCAGGTTGAAGATCCCGCTCGCCGGTGCCGCTTCGAGCAGCCAGACGACCACGTCCGCCGCGTCTCGCACATAGACGAAGTCGCGCAGCTGTCCTCCGTCAGGATAGTCGCTTCGGTGGGACTTGAAGAGACGCACCCGCCGCCCGGCCGCCACATCCGGCCAGATCTGCGCGGCCACCGACTTCATCGCCCCCTTGTGGCCCTCGTTGGGGCCGTAGACGTTGAAGAACTTGAGCCCGGCCCACTGCGGCGGCCCGGCCCCGCGGGCGGCCTCCCGGGCCGCGAAGAGGTCGAAGAGAGCCTTCGACCAGCCGTAGGGGTTGAGCGGACGCAGCGCCGCCAGCGCGGTCGGGTCGTCGTCGTCGTCGAACCCGCCGGCGCCGTCGCCGTAGGTCGCCGCGGACGAGGCGTAGATCAACCGCCGCCCCGCTGCAGCGCACCAGCGGAAGAGGTCGCGCGAAAGGCAGAAGTTGTTGCGGATGATCTTGTCGACGTCGGCCTCGGTGGTGGAGGAGATGGCGCCCATGTGGATCACCGCCTCCAGCTCGCCGCCCCGGCGCCCCAGCCAGTCGAACAGCTCCTCCGGGAAGACGAAATCGGCGATCGGATGGGGCGCGAGATAGCGCCAGCGCCCGTCGTCGGCCGCGCCCAGCCAGTCGCATACGGCGACCTCGAAGCGCCCCTCCCCCGCCAGCCGCCCGACGATGTTGGAGCCGATGAACCCTGCCCCGCCGGTGACGAGGACGAGGCGGCGGCTCATCGCCGGCCCCTCGGGCGGGCGGCAGGGGCGGTCATGCCCTTTTCGCGATGCGCTTCAGGGTGGCGGTGGTCGACTGGCCCTCGACGAGGTCGGCGAGCCTCACCTCGCCGCCGTAGCCTTCCACCAGGTCGCGCCCCACCACCCCGTCTAGGCTGTAGTCGGCGCCCTTCACCAGCACGTCGGGACGGGCCGCCTCGATCAGGGCGAGCGGCGTCTCCTCGTCGAAGGGGGTGACGAGGTCCACCGACGCCAGGCCCGCCAGCACCAGGGCCCGCGACTCCAGATCGTTCACCGGCCGTCCCTCGCCCTTCAGCCGCCGTACGCTGGCGTCCGAGTTCAACCCCACGATCAGGCGGTCGCACCAGGCGCGGGCCTGGGCCAGGTAGGCGATGTGGCCGCGGTGAAGGATGTCGAAGCAGCCGTTGGTGAAGCCGACCCTGAGACCGCGCTCGCGCCAGCGGGCGACCTCGCGCGCCATCCGCTCGGCGGTGGCGATCTTGGCCTCCGCCGGGGCGAGGATCTCGGCGAGCTCGGCCTCCACCAATTCGTCGGGCGAGACGGTGGCGGTGCCGGCCTTCTGAACCACCACCCCGGCGGCCAGCAGGGCGAGCTCGACGGCCGAGGTCCAGTCGGCGCCGGCCGCCAGGCTGACGCCCAGGGCCGCCAGCGCCGTGTCCCCGGCGCCCGAGGTGTCGTAGACCTCCGGCGGCGGCCGCCGGAAATGCCGGACGCTTTCGCCCCGCACGGCCAGCGACATTCCCTTGGCTGACCGCGTGGCGAGGATCGCCTTGCAGGCCGACAGCTCCAGCCCCCTGGCGAGCGCCGCCTCCACCTCGGCGTCGGCGCCGGTGGGAAGATCGGTAGCGTAGGCGAGCTCGGCGGCGTTCGGCTTGATCACGTCGACCGCGCCGTAGCGGGCGAAGGAACGGGCCTTGGAGTCGACGATCACCAGGGCGCCCTCCCGCCGGGCGGCCGCCAGCGCCGCCTCGATCACCCGCTCTGTGACCACCCCCTTGCCGTAGTCAGAGATCAGGATCGCCTTGGCCCCAATGGCGGCCTCGTCCAGCGCTAGTACGAGCCGTGCCTCGACCTCGCCGGCCACCGGCCGCGCCGCCTCTTCGTCAAGGCGCAGGAGCTGCTGGCCGGCCGAGACGAATCGCGTCTTCACCGTCGTCGGGCGGCCCGGGTCCTCGATCAGTCGCCCCTCGAGGCCGGTCTCGGCGGCGATCAGCGCCCTCGCCTCTCCGCCGGCCGCATCGGCGCCCGCCACACCCACCAGGGCGCAGGCGGCGCCGAGCGAGGCGATGTTGCGCGCGACGTTGCCGGCGCCGCCCAGCATCACGCTCTCGCGCGAGCGGGCCATCACCGGAATCGGCGCTTCAGGAGAGATGCGTCCCACCTCGCCGTAGACGAAGCGGTCCACCATCAGGTCGCCCACGGCGACGAGGCGGACGCCCGCGATGGCGTGGAGCAGCTGCTGGAGGGCCGACAGGTCCATGGTCCAGGGTCTGCGCGCTCAGGCGGAGCCGGTCAAGCCGAGGCGGCGGCGCCGCGGGCCTTGGCCAACCGGTCGAAAGCCAGGAGCTCGCGCACCAGCGGCTCGAAGTCCTCGAGCGGCACCATGTTGGGTCCGTCGGAGGGGGCGCGGTCGGGGTCCTCGTGGGTCTCCATGAACACCGCCGCCACCCCCACCGCCACGGCCGCCCGGGCCAGCACCGGCACGAAGCGCCGCTCGCCCCCTGAGCTCGCACCCGCCCCGCCCGGCTGCTGGACCGAGTGGGTGGCGTCGAACACCACCGGACAGCCGATCTCGGCCAGGATCGGCAGGGCCCGCATGTCCGTGACGAGGGTGTTGTAGCCGAACGAGACGCCCCGCTCGCAGGCCATCACGTTGGGATTGCCGGCGTCAACGGCCTTGGCGACCACGTGCTTCATGTCCCAGGGGGCAAGGAACTGGCCCTTCTTGATGTTGAGCGCCCGGCCGGTGCGGGCGGCGGCGACGATGAGGTCCGTCTGGCGCGACAGGAAGGCCGGGATCTGCAGGACGTCCGCCGCCTCGGCGGCCGGCGCGCACTGGTCCGCCGCGTGGACGTCGGTGAGCACCGGCAACCCGATCCTCTCGCGGACCTCGGCGAAGATCGGCAGCGCCTGGTCGAGCCCGACCCCCCGGGCGCTGGTCCCCGAGGTGCGGTTCGCCTTGTCGAAGGAGGTCTTGTAGACGAGGCCCACGCCGAGGCGGCGAGCGATCTCCTTCAGCGCCTGGGCCGTCTCCAGGGCGTGGTCGCGGCTCTCGAGCTGGCAGGGCCCCGCGATGATCGTGAGCGGCAGGCCGTTCCCGATCCTGACCGGCGCACCCGAAGGGGTCTTGAGCTCCACCACGGAGTTGGGCCGCGCCGACAATTACCCGTCCTCCGATTTCCGGCCTCGCGGCCAGATGAACCCTGCCACGCGGCGGCGCAAGCCCGACGGGCGAGGCTGATTCGCCTTGTCGCGCAACGGTGTTATGCTGGCGGTCGAAAGTGACGGTGGGAGGCGGCGTTGGACGGTGAACAAGCCGCGATCGTCGGTCTCGACGATCCGGAGCTGCGGAAGGCGCCGGCGGCGTTCCGCGCGGCGGTGAAGATCGCCTCCCAGAATTGGACGGTGGGCCGGCTCACCTTCGTGCTGCCGTCCGGCCGCGAGCTCCTCATCGAAGGGTCGCAGCCCGGCCCCGACGCCCGCCTTGTCGTGAAGGATTTCCGATTTGTCAGCCGCGTTCTGGCCGCCGGCGACATCGGCTTCGGCGAGGGTTTCATAACCGGCGAGTGGGAGACGCCCGACCTTTCGGTCCTGCTGGAGGCGTTCACCGCCAACCTCGACCGGCTTCACCGGCTGATCGAAGGGAACGCGTTCATGCGCTGGGTCAACCTCCTCGCCCACCTCCTGCGCCGCAACGACCGCGCCGGGGCGCGCCGGAACATCCTCGCCCACTACGATCTCGGCAACGCCTTCTATTCCCGCTGGCTGGATCCCACGATGACCTACTCGGCCGCCCGGTTCGAGCGGCCGGGCCAGTCGCTGACCGACGCCCAGAGGAACAAGTACGCGAGCCTCGCCCGGCAGATCGGGCTCCAGCCGGATCACCACGTCCTGGAGATCGGTTGCGGCTGGGGCGGCTTCGCCGAGTTCGCGGCCGGCGAGGTCGGCGCCAAGGTTACCGGCATCACCATCTCCAAGGCCCAGTACGAGTTCGCCAGGAAACGGATATTCGACGCCGGTCTCGCCGAGCGGGCCGACATCCGGCTGGTGGACTATCGCGACGTCGAAGGCCGTTTCGACCGGGTCGCCTCGATCGAGATGTTTGAAGCCGTGGGGGAGGCCTACTGGCCCCTCTATTTCCGCAAGATCCGCGACGTGCTCTCGCCCGGCGGTCGGGCGGGCCTGCAGATCATCACCATCCGCGACGAGCTCTTCAGCCACTACCGGAGCCGGGCGGACTTCATTCAGAAGTACATCTTTCCGGGCGGCATGCTCCCTTGCGAGACCCGGCTCAAGGAGGAGACGGAGCGGGCTGGCCTGGAATGGGCCGGCGTGATCCGCTTCGGCCAGAACTACGCCGACACTCTCGCCGAATGGGCGCGGCGCTTCGAGGGGGGCTGGGAAGAGATCAAGGGGCTCGGCTTCGACGAACGTTTCCGGCGGCTCTGGCGCTTCTACCTCGGCTATTGCGAGGCTGGCTTCCGCACCGAACGCACCAATGTCGTTCAGCTCAGCCTGGCGAAAAGCTGAGGTCAGGCAGATTTAGGCCACGAACCTCACGGACGACGCGAAGGCGATCCGGGGCCTACGCGACCACCTTCGCCAAGCCTCTTTCTACGCGCAGCAAGCGCGCGTTCGTCGTTGGCGGTCGATCGGGCCAAGCGCAGTTCCCAACATCCTTCCGGGGGATCGGGGTGACGGCCCTGCGGCCCTTCGCTAGCGTGAGCGGGAGGAGCAACCCAGGAGGCGCCCGTGAGCGAGTACGTCCACTACGAGGTCGGCGACGACTTCATCGCCACCATCACCCTCGACAAGCCCGCGCGCCGCAACGCCCTCGACGACGAGATGGGCGACGCCCTCGAGGCCGCCCTCGCCGCCGCCGGAGAGGACGACAAGGTCCGGGTGGTCATTCTGACCGGCGCCGGGGGCGCCTTCAGCTCCGGCCGCGATCTCGTGGACCTCGCCAACCGCCCGCCGGAGAAGCGCGGCCGCACCCGGGAGAACGTCGCCGAGGGGGGCTTCTGGTTCGTCACCGCGTGCCCGAAGCCGGTGGTGGCCGCCGTGGACGGACCGGCGGTGGGCTGGGGCGTCGAGATCAGCTCGCACTGCGACGTGCGGATCGCCAGCGACAGCGCCCGGTTCGGCTGGGTGTTCGCGCACCGCGGCCTCGTCACCGACACCGCCGCCGGGACCTGGATCCTGCCTCGGATCGTGGGCTTCGCCGAGGCCGCCCGGCTGCTCTACTCCGGCGAGATCATCGACGCCGCCGAGGCCCTCAGGATCGGCTACGTCCAGGCGGTCGTGCCCAGAAAGGATCTGATGGCCGCCGCCCGCGCCGAGGCGGCGCGGTTCGCCAAGGGCTCGCCCTTCGCGATCCGCCGCCTGAAGCGGCTGCTTTGGGGGGGACCAAGCCAGAGCGCCCTCGAACACTACCAGGCGAACCGGGAGGCGCTCTTCGAATGCTTCCTCTCCGCCGACCACAAGGAAGGGGTGGCGGCGTTTCTCGAGAAGCGGCCGGCGGTGTTTACCGGTCGCTAACCTTGAATGCGCCCAAGGAGGTCGTGAGACTGGCGATCAGGTCCTGACGGGCCCGCCAGGCCTTGCGCTTGCCCGCCTTCACCTGCCCCGCCTCCCGCCGGCGCCGGCGGTTCGGAAGGTCGAAGGCGCCTACGCCGTCCGGCACGCCGCCCATCTCGCGCCAGAAGCCGTCGTAGTCTGCCTTGATCTCCTCGGTGAGGGCGAACGGCCGACGCACGGCGTGCGCCCGTCGCGACACCGCCTTGATCGCGCTGACGCCCAGAGCCTCCGCCAGGCCATAGGCGGCCTCCAGCACCGCCTGCTTGGGGCGCAGGCCCCAGAGCTCGCGCGTCGCCCCGACGATCGCGGCCTTGGCGTCCGGAGCGGCCACCGGACCCTGGAGACCGCCGATCCACAGGATCGTCGGCGCGCCTTCGGCCAGATCGCCGACAATCAGCGTGAGCTTGGCCAGGGCGCGGTCCGACTGGGCCTCGGAAAGACAGATCGCCAGTTCGCCTTCGCTGCGGGTCAGCCAGTCACGCCGCAGGTCGATCACGAAGCTGCGCCCCGAGCGTCCCACGATGGACGCCGTCACCAGGCGCTCACCGCGCAAAAGGCGGCCGACGGCCTCCAGGCCCAGGCGCCGGATCAGCATGTCGTAGTGGCGACAGAGGAGCCGGAGGCGCTGCTCCAGGCTGAAGCGGCGATGGGCGAGCCGGGTCTGGACCTTCTTGACCAGATCGACCGGGGGCGCCGCCACGTCGGTCAACTGGCAAAGCCCTTCGGCGGTGGCGAGCCACCGGCCGGTGGTCCCGCGCCAGACCGCGGCCCGGAACATGAATTTCAGGCGCTCGCTCAGGGGCTCTTGGCTCAAGGCGCCGGCCATGAACCGCCGCAGGCGCCGGCGGGCCTGGGACGATCCTACGGGCGCAGCGGCGTCAAAATCCGACGCAGCCGTAAGGAAATCCGCCATCGCCGGACTCTCGAAACGCTCCAGTGCCTAGCTGCGTGTCCTTCCCAGACGCCTTGTAAGAACGCCGAAATCCCGGACGTTTCAAGCCGGCTCGCGCCTCAGATGCGAAAGCTTTGCGGTCAGGCCTCACCCCTCGCGGCCGCTTCCAGAACGGCGACGTCGAGCTTCACCATCTTGAGCATCGCCTCGGCGACCCGCTTCGCCTTGGCCCGGTCGGGGTCGCGCATCAGAGCGCCGAAGCCCATGGGAACGATCTGCCAGGAGAGGCCCCAGCGGTCGCGCAGCCAGCCGCATGCTTCGGTCTGGCCGCCCTCTTTCAGCGCCTCCCAGAGCCGGTCGATCTCCGCCTGGTCCGCGCATTCCGCCACGATCGAGAAGCTGTGGTTGAAAGGGTCCAGCGGTCCCGCCTCAATGGCCTGGTAGCGCTGGTCGCCGAGCCTGAACCCTGCGACCTTGACGCTTCCGGCCGGTCCGCTCGGGGTATCCGCGGGGAGCGTCGAGATCCAGCCGATCGTCGAGCCAGGGATCAGCCCGACGTAGAAGCCGATGGCGGCCTCCATGTCCTTCTCGAACCAGAGGTGCTGGGTGACTTGGGCCATGGGCCGGGCTCCGTCGCAGAAGGGCGCGCCCATCGCGCCCTTTCTCGCTTCCAGGACGATCCGGATCCATCCTGGCCGACATCCGCGCGCCGCGCCGGGCGCGCTACCCCCTTGCGCCCTCGCCCCGCGCCCGCGATGTAGCGGCCATGGCCGCCCAGACCGTGCTCGACCTGATCGGAAACACGCCGCTGATCCGCCTCAAGCGCGCCAGCGAGGCCACCGGTTGCGAGATCCTGGCAAAGGCCGAGTTCCTGAACCCGGGCCAGTCGGTGAAGGACCGAGCCGCCCTCTTCATCATCCGCGATGCGGAGCGCCGGGGCCTGCTGCGGCCGGGCGGACGGATCGTCGAGGGCACGGCGGGCAATACCGGCATCGGCCTGGCGATGGTGGGCCGGGCGCTGGGTTATAAGACCACGATCGTCATACCGCGCACCCAGAGCCAGGAGAAGAAGGACGCCATCGTGCTGATGGGCGCGGAGCTCGTCGAGGTGGACACCGTACCCTATTCGAATCCGGCCAACTACGTTCGTTATTCGGGGCGCCTGGCCGAAGAGCTGGCCGCCGGCGAGCCGGCCGGGGCGATCTGGGCCAACCAGTTCGACAACGTCGCCAACCGCCAGGCCCACGTGGAAGGCACCGGTCCGGAGATCTGGGCGCAGACCGCCGGTCGGATCGACGGCTTCATCTGCGCGGTGGGCACCGGCGGCACCCTGGCCGGCGTCGCCATCGGCCTGCGGGAAAAGCACCCCGACATCGCCATCGGCCTCGCCGATCCGGGCGGCGCCTCCCTCTACGACTACTACGCCCACGGCCAGCTCAAGGCCGAAGGGACCTCCATCAGCGAGGGCATCGGCCAGAGCCGGATAACCGCCAACCTCGAGGGCCTGAAGGTCGACTATCCCTACCGTGTGACCGACGAGGAGATGATGACAGCGATCTTCGAGCTGGCCGACGAAGGCATGGTCATGGGCGGCTCCACGGGCATCAACGTGGCGGGCGCGGTGCGTCTCGCCCACGACCTGGGCCCGGGCCACACCATCGTGACGATCCTTGCCGACTACGGCGCCCGCTACCAGTCGAAGCTCTTCAACCCGGCCTTCCTGCGGGAGAAGGGCTTGCCGACCCCGCCCTGGATCAAGGGATGACGTCCTCGCCTCTCGTCTCAACCGACTGGCTGGCCGAACGCCTCGGCGAGCCCTCCGTGGCGATCCTGGACGCCAGCTGGCGCATGCCCGCCGAGGGCCGCGACCCGCGGGCCGAATACGCCGAGGGCCACATCCCGGGCGCGGTGTTCTTCGACATCGATCAGATCGCCGACCACGCCGGCGACCTGCCGCACATGCTGCCCTCGCCGCAGGAGTTCGCCACCGCGGTGCGTCGCTTGGGTGTGGGGCCGCAAAGCCTCGTCGTCGCCTACGACAGCCTCGGCCTCTTCTCCGCTCCCCGGGTCTGGTGGAGCTTCAGGGCCATGGGACACGCGGACGTCTTCGTGCTGGACGGGGGGCTCCGCAAGTGGATCGCCGAGGGCCGGGCGGTGGAGACCGGCTGGCGCGAGTCCCCGCACGGCGAGTTCAAGGCCCATCCGCGCCCGGAGCTCGTCCGCAGCCTCGCCGAGGTGCGGTCGCTGCTCGAGACGGGGGCCGCGCAGCTGGTCGATGCGCGTTCGGCGGCGCGTTTCCGCGGCGAGGCGCCCGAGCCGCGGCCAGGCGTGCGGCCTGGCCACATGCCCGGAGCTCTGAACGTCCCCTGGGCCTCGCTGATCGAACCCGACGGGACCCTCGCCCAGCCGCCGGCGCTCCAGGCGGCGTTCCGGACGGCCGGGATCGATCTTGCCCATCCCATCGTCACCACCTGCGGCTCCGGGATCAGCGCCGCCCTCCTCGCTCTGGCGCTGGCGAGGATCGGCCGCCCCGACGTCGCGGTCTATGACGGCTCCTGGACCGAATGGGGCGGGCGCGCCGACACCCCGATCGTCGTCGGATCATGAGCGGCACGAGCGAGCGAACCCGCCTGATCCGCGCCGGCAAGGCGCCGGAAAGGCTTTCCCGCACTGTCGGTCCCCCGATCCAGAAGGGGTCCACCGTGCTGCTGCCCAACGCCGCGGCCCTCTATGACGAGCGCCAGGCCACCTACGGCCGCGCGGGCCTCGCGGCCCAGGCGACCCTTATGGAGGCGCTGGCCGAGCTGGAGGGCGCCGCCGCCGTCCGCCTCTTCCCCTCGGGTCTGGCCGCCATGACCGGCGCCATGCTGGCGGTGCTGAAGGCGGGGGACGAGGTTCTGGTCACCGATGCTGTCTACAAGCCCACCCGCCGGTTCTGTGATCGGGTGCTTTCGCGCTTCGGGATCGCCGTCCGCTACTATCCTCCCCGGACCGCCGCCGGGGCGCTGCTGGCGATGTCGACGCCCGCAACCCGGCTGATCGTGCTGGAGTCGCCGGGCTCGCTGAGCTTCGAGCTGCAGGACGTTTCCGCCATCGCCGCGCTCGCCCGCCAACGCGGTGTGCGCACCCTGATCGACAACACCTGGGCCGCGGGCCTCCTCTTCAAGCCGCTGGCGCATGGCGTCGACCTCAGCGTCCAGGCGCTCACCAAATACGTGGGCGGGCATTCCGACCTGTTCATGGGCTCGGCCGCGGCGCGCGAGCCGGCCCTCGTCAAGGCCCTCGACCAGGCGATCATGGACTTCGGCTGGTCGGTGGCGGCCGAGGACGCCTACCAGATGCTGCGGGGTCTTCGGACCCTTCCCACCCGGCTGGAGCGCTGCGGCGCGGCGTCCCTGGCGGTGGGCGCCTGGTTGCGCGAGCAGCCGGAAGTGGCCGAGGTGCTGCACCCCGCCCTGCCCGGCGCGCCGGACCACGCGCTCTGGAAGCGGGATTTCTGCGGCCCGGCCGGCCTGTTCGGCGTGGTGCTGAAGCCCTGCCCGGACCTCGCGGTTCAGGCGTTCCTCGACTCGCTCACCCTCTTCGGCCTGGGCTTCTCCTGGGGCGGATTCGAGAGCCTGGCCCTGAACTGCGACCCGCAATTCGACGTGCGCAGGTTCGCGACCGGCTTCGAAGGGCCGGTGCTGCGCTTCAACATCGGCCTCGAGGACCCGGCCGACCTGATCGCCGACCTTGCGCAGGCGCTGGGCGCATTGCGGAGCGCCGCCGCCCGAGGATAGGCTGCGGCGCTCGTCGAAAGGGGGATCGCGCCATGGCGCTGAAGGTTGTGGGCTCCGGCCTCGGACGCACCGGCACCAAGTCGCTGCAGACGGCGCTGAACCGGCTGGGCTTCGGTCCCTGCTACCACATGATCGAGGTCTTCTCCCATCCCGAGCACATCCCGCTCTGGATCGAGGTCGGGGCGGGCCGCCCCGACTGGGACGCCCTCTTCGCCGACTACCATTCCATGGTGGACTACCCGGGCGCCTATTATTGGCGGGAGCTCGCCGAGCACTACCCGGACTCCAAGGTGCTCCACTCGGTGCGCGATCCCGACGCTTGGTTCGACTCCACCCAGGCCACCATCTTCGCCCCTGGCGCCATGACCTCCATGCCGGGGCCGATGCAGCCCTTTTTCAGCACCTTCATGGCGGAGATCCGCGAGCGCCTGCACGACCGGGCCTTCATGACCGAATACTTCCGCCGCCACACCGAGGCGGTGAAGGCGGCGATCCCGCCCGAGCGGCTGCTCGTCTACGAGTCCGGGCAGGGTTGGGGGCCGCTGTGCGCGTTTCTGGGCGTTCCGGTTCCCGATGAGCCCTATCCTTCCGAAAATTCCCGCAGCGAGTTCATCGGCCGCATGGCGGCGTCGGGCGGCGATCCCTCGAAGATCGCGCAGTCGTTCAGGAAGTAGCCGCGCCTTGGCTCAGCGGCGATCGGCGGGCGCGTTCTTGCCGAGCACCGCGACGATGATGATCACGAAGGCGGCGAGCCTGAGCAGATAGGCCCAGGCGTCCTCGCCCCGGGTCGCGCGGCTGAAACTCGACACCATCTGGTTGGCGGCCATGAGCCAGAACGCCGCGGAAAGCGCCATGAAGAAGGCGTCGCGGGTGCGCGCCCAGAACCTCAGGAAGAAAACGGCGGCGATGGCGAAACCGGCGCACAGGGCGCCCGAGACGAACAGGGCGATCTCCGCCTGGGTGGCGCTCATCGCGTCTGCCAGATGAAGCCGTAGAGCAGCGCCGCCAACCCCAGCCCCGTGGTCGCCTGCCGCCAACCGAGCAGGTCGATGTCGGTGAACACCAGGAGGTCCGCCGCCAGCAGCACGTTATTCAGGGCGAAGAAGGCGAAACAGACGGCGGTCCACAGCAGGAGCGGCGTCCGGGCCCGCAGGTAAGCCCGCCCGAGCAGGCCGGCGCAGATCACGCTGGCGGCGATGCACAGGAGGTAGATCAGGACCGGCGCAGTCAACGCGGCCGGTCTCTGAAGCGGATGGCCTCCGCCAGGGAATGGATCTGATCCTCCGGCCAGGTGATCGCGTTGATCACCGCCACCGGCCGCTCCCGATAGGCCTCGGCGAGGGCGTCGCAGAGCTCGTCCAGAGAGGCGCCCTTGGCCGCGAACCGAAAGCCTCCGCCGTCGGTGCGCGCCACCAGCCCGTCGTGCTCGAACCCGATGAGCGCGCCCGAAACCACCGCCTCGCTCGCCCGCAGCTCGCCTACAAGCTCGCCCACGGACCATATCCGGCACGGCGAGTCTCTCATCATCAGCAACAGGCGCAGCGCCCAGACCGTTCGGATGCTGCGACGAATGAAGTCCAGAAGCTGCATATCGGTCACCAACTAGCACCCCTTGCACAGGCGGCCGCGGGAGCGGTCGATGATGGACAAACCGGACCGCGAAATCCAGCCGCGGGCGCCATGACCTGGGAGGCCCGGCGTCAGGCTTGGCGACCCCGGCAGGACTCGAACCTGCAACCGTCCGCTTAGAAGGCGGATGCTCTATCCGGTTGAGCTACGGGGTCGATTCGAAGTCAGTGGGTCCAGGGCTCGCGGCGGGTGAAGGCGAAGTTGTCGGCGTAGGCCTTGAGGGTCCGCAGGCGCTCGCGCTGCGCCAGCACCTCGAAGGGGATGCCATGCCGCTGGGCATAGGCGACCGCCTCCTCGCGGGTGTCGAATGTCAGCCGGACCTGGCCGTTCATGTCGCCGCTGAGGGTCCAGCCCATCAGCGGATCGGGGGTGCGCGCCGCTGCGGGCGCGAACTCCAGCATCCACTCCCTCTCCTTGGCGCGGCCCGACTGCATGGCGGTCTTGGCCGGTCGGAAGATGCGCGCGAGCATGTCGGATCCTTCAAAGCGGCCTCGATGGTCGGGGCGGCGTGATTCGAACACGCGACCCTCTGCTCCCAAAGCAGATGCGCTACCAGACTGCGCTACGCCCCGCGGCCATCGGGCGGGCGCCTCTTGCCATGATCCGGCCCCGGCCGCAACGCGCGCCGCTCTAGCGCAAGCGGCGGCGCATCAGCTTAAAGACCCCCGTGGCGCGCGCGACGCTGCGCGCGCCGATCCTGGCGCGGCCCTCCACGAAGGCGACGTCCCCGGTCGCCTTGGTGAGGCTCCCCTCCCCGATCAGCCAGTGGCCCATGCGGCCCATCTCCAGGTAGTCGACCGCGAGGTGCATGGTGATCGGCAGGGCGCTTGTCGCCCGGGCGGCGGCCGCGGCCAGGACGCCGTCCATGAACGCCGAGATCATGCCGCCATGAATGAGGCCGAGGCCGTTGCAGTGCCGCTCGGCGACGAAGAACGCCTGCGCCCCGTCCGGCCCGTGGAAGTAGGGACCCACGTGACCGGAGAAGCCGGTCCCCGGCCAGGCGACGAAACCCGCCGGCGGCGACGCCTCGGACTCAGCCATGACCGAAGAACGGGTGGCGGACCCGGTCGCCCGGCTCGGCGCCGATCTCGGCGGCCCGGCCCCCGCGAAGCTCCAGCACCCCAGCCACCGGTCCGCCCGAGGGGATCGGGGTCTCCGAATAGGGAGCGGCGTTGCGGGCGATGGAGCGGATTGTGCCGTCGGCGTTGATGAACAGCATATCGAGCGGGACGGGGCAGTTCTTCATCCAGAAATCCTGCTCGGCTGGGGGACCTCGCATCTCGAACAGCATCGCGTGGTCGTCGGCGAGCCGCGGCCGGTACATCAAGCCGATCTCCTGTTGCCTGGGAGTGCCGGCGATCTCGGCCCGGAACCGGAACGTCCCCTTATGGGTGACGATCGTCACCGGCTGCATCCTGAGGGTCGGCTGGGCGTGATCGATAGGCTGGGCGTGCGCGACGGATGCGGGCGGCGAGCCAAGCCAGACCGACGCGGCGAGAACCAGGGCGGCGAGCCGCCGGCTTGGGAGACGTGTGATCAGCGCGAGACTCCGGCAGGCGGCGCCGGGCTCCTATAGCTGACCGACCTCGATCTCGGCCACCACCAATCCCTTCGGTCCTTCGGCGAAGCGGACCATGACGTCGGCGCCCGGCTGCAGATCCTCCAGGCCGCTGCGCCGCAGGGTCTCGATGTGCACGAAGATGTCGCCGGGCTCGCCCTCCCGCACCACGAAGCCGTAGCCCTTGGTGCGGTTGAACCACTTCACCTTGGCCCGTTCGAGCGGCCCTCGTGGGGCGGGCGGGCGGCGGGGGCTGCGCACCGTCTCGAACCGGCCGTGTCCGCGTGACCCCTCGCCGCCGCGGTCCCGACGGAAGCCGCCGTGGCCATGGCCTTCGCCCTCGAACTGGCGTCGGGGCCGCTCCTGCGGCGCGGGCGCCGAGGTCTCGTCCAGATCGACGATGTCGGAGACCTGCCAGCCCTTGGGGCGCTTGACCACGTCGCAGACGATGATCGAGCCTTCCAGCGCGCTTTCGCGCCCGGCGTTCCGCAAGGAGGTGACATGCAGCAGCACGTCCCTCGAGCCTGTCTGGCTGGGATCGTCGGGTATGACGAACCCGTAGCCCTTGCCGGCGTCGAACCATTTGACTCGCCCGCTGATCCTGACCGGATCGTCAAACGGTTGCGCCTCCTCAAAATCGGAATGTGACATACGCCCCTCACAGCCCCCGCCACGGCCAGTGTCCGCTGGTCGAGGTCAGCCACTATAACACTGTTCTGGTAAGAAGAGAGCCGTCAATATTTCAGGCTGAAATGAGGCGGCGCGCGATCATTGGCCGCACGGCTCAGCTCGCCCAATCTTCGCCGCCGTTGGGGCTCTCAGGTCTATGGAAGGCGACGAGGGCGTCGGCCCGCCTCTGTGCGCGGCGGGCCGGCCTAGCTACGCGAGCGCTTTGGTGGCGCTCAGCCCCCGGAGACGAACAGGGTTTGGCCGGTGATCCAGCTCGCCGCCGGCGAGGCCATGAACACCACCGCCGCGCCGATGTCTTCGGGTGTTCCGTAGCGGGCGGACGGCAACTGCATCATCGGCAGCATCTCCATCGCCTGATCGTGGTCCACCCTCACCGTTTCGTAGAAGGTCTCGGTCAGCACCGGACCTGGCGCCACCGCGTTCACGCGGATCTTCGGGCCAAGCTCGGAGGCGAGGCTGCGGGTGAGGGTGTTCACCCCCGCCTTGGCCGCCGCGTAAAGGGTGTGGCCGCTGTGATTGCCGTACCGCGAGGCGGAGGACGAGATGTTGATGATCGAACCGCCGTCTTTCATGTGGCGGACCGCCTCCACCACCCCGGCCCATACCGACTTGAGATTGAGGTTCAGCTGATCCTGGAAGTTCTGCTCCCCGACCTCCACGAACGGCCTCTGCGTGTTGTCGGGCTGGCCGCCGGCGTTGTTCACCCAGATCGTCAGGCCGCCGAACGCGCGCGCCGCGCTCTCGGCCAGCGCGGCGACCTGCTTGGCGTCGGTGACGTCGGCGGCCACCGCGAGCGCCTTGCGGCCGCGGGCCTCCACTTCGCGCGCCACCGCCTCGACGTCCGCCCGCGTGCGCGCGGCGACCGCCACGTCCGCGCCTGCTTCGGCCAGGCACAGGGCGATGCCGCGCCCGATTCCTTTGCCGCCACCGGTGACGACCGCTTTCTGGCCGGCGAGGCTGAATTGATCGAGTACGGACACGGGCGTCTCCCTTCGCTGTCGTTTCCGCCACTCTAGCAGACGCCGAGCGAAGGGCTACGCCCCGGGAATGGGGACGCCGAAGTCTCCGATGCGCCACCTTGACGGGCGGGGCCCGCATGCGCGACGGGGGCGAACCGGCGAAAGGTAATCGTTCGGCGCCCCGACGAGGCCGGAATGGGAGGTCCAGATGTTTTCGCTTAGAGGCAAGACGGCGGTGGTCACCGGCGGCGGGCGCGGAATCGGCGCGGGCATCGCCCTGGCGCTGGCCGAGCAGGGCGCCGACGTGGTGATCGCCGGCCGCACGCGCGGGCCGCTCGAGGAGACGGCCGAGGCGGTGCGCGCCAAGGGCGCGGGCGTTCGCGTGGTCGAAGCCGACATCACCAGCTTCGAGGGCATCGAGGGCATCGTGAAGATGGCGACCGAAGCGTTCGGCTACATCGATTGCTGGGTCAACAACGCCGGCTCGGCGCGCTGGCAGGACGTCGGCCGGCTGATCAACCTCACCGAGGACCAGTGGGACCGGGTGGTCGATCTCAATCTCAAATGGAACTTCTTCTGCGCCCAGGCGGCCGCGCGGGTCATGACCCGCGGTGGTTCGATCATCAATATCAGCTCCCGCGCCGGTTCCGGACCTTCGCCGCGGCAGGGCAACTACGGGGCCGCCAAGGCCGGGCTGGACGCGCTCACCGGCACCATGGCGGTGGAGTGGGGCCACCTCGGCATCCGCGCGAACGGGCTCGCGCTCGGCGTCGTGCCGGTCGATCGCGCCCCCTCGAGCGCGGCGCCGGAGCGGCGCGCGCCGCAGGCATCCGACGGCATGGGCGCCTCGCCCCTGGCGCTGACCCCCATCCGTCGCAACGGCACGCCGGCCGACGTCGGCGCCCTTTGCGCCTATCTGGCGTCCGACGAGGCCTCCTGGATCACAGGCGTGGTGATCCCGGTCAACGGCGGCAACCGCATTCCGGGCGGCCTCGTCCAGTACCTGGCCTGGGTCAACGAGAAATTGGACAGGGAAGGCGCGGCGGCAAGCTGACTCTGAGCCGCTTGCCCCTGGCCGCTGGCCTGCCGCAAACGCCGGTTTCGCGCTGCGAGGACGGTTGGCAGGCCCTAGGGGAGTCGAACCCCTCTTCCCAGATTGAAAATCTGATGTCCTAACCGATAGACGAAGGGCCCGCGGGGGGCGCCCGAGGGAGCGGGGGATATATCCGCCGCTTGAAGGCCGCGCAAGCGCCCCGGAGGCGCGGCTTCTAGGCCATGCGCGGATCGGCCAGGTCTTCGATTTCCAGCTCCACCGCCCCTCGGCCCTTCCAGTCGTCGGGCTTCAGCCGGCCGGCGGCGTGCAGCGCGCCCCCACCGGCCATCAATCGGCGCCCCACCGGCGTCTCCTGCGCCCGCCAGGCGATCGCGCGGATGCGCCCGCCGCCGCTGTCCACGAGCTCGCAGCGCAGGTGGCCGCCGCTCATAGACCGGACCTGCTCGGGGCGCACGTCGGCCACCGCGAACACCGGCTCGGGATTGCCGGGGCCGAAGGGAGCGAGCGCCTGGAAGGCCTCGAGGCTGCGCGCCGCGCCGCCCGCGCCCACCAGGGCGTCGAGTTCCAGAGCGTCGTCGGTAGCCGCCTCCCCCATCTCCCGGGCAAGGCGTTCCTCCAGGAAGGCGCGAAACTCCGGGATCGTGGCGGGCCGAAGCGTCACACCGGCGGCCATGGCGTGCCCGCCGCCGGCCAGCAGCAGCCCCGCCTCGAACGCCGCCTGCACGGCGCGGCCCAAGTTGACGCCCGGCTGGGAGCGGCCGGAGCCCTTGCCGACGTCGGCGGCGCGGTCGAGGCCGATCACCACAGCCGGCCGCCGATAGCGCTCCCGCAGCCGGCTGGCGACGATGCCCACCACCCCCGGGTGCCACCCCTCCTGCGCCACCACGATGACGGGAGCCCGGGGATCGAAGTTCGAGCCCGCCTCGATCGCAGCGACCGCCTGGTCCAGGATCTCGGCCTCCACCTGCCGGCGCTCGGCGTTGAGCGCGTGGAGCTGCTCGGCCAGGGCGCGCGCCTCGAGGGGATCGTCGGTGGAAAGCAGCCGCGCGCCGAGATCCGAGCGGCCGATCCTGCCGCCGGCGTTGATCCGGGGCCCCAGGATGAAGCCTGCCGCAAAGACGCCTGCGGGACCTTGCGCGCCCGCCGTCTCCATCAGGGCCTTGAGGCCCGGGTTCTCCCAGCCCGACATCACCTTCAGCCCCTGGGCGGCCAGGGCCCGGTTGAAACCCACGAGCTGGGTGACATCGCAGATGGCCCCCAGGGCGGCGAGGTCCAGAAGGCGGCGCAGGTCCGGTTCGGGCCGCCCGGCGAACAGCCCCCGCCGGCGCGCTTCCCGGTTGAGGGCCGCCAGCAGCACGAAGGTGACCCCGGCGGCGGCCAGCACCCCCTGCCCCGAGCCGCAGTCCGGCCGATTGGGATTCACCAGCGCCCTGGCCCGGGGCGCATCCTCGCGCATGAGGTGGTGGTCGATCACCACCACCTCCAGCCCGATCTCCTCGGCCGCGGCGATGGCGTCGTAGGCGGCCGCGCCGCAGTCCACCGTGACCACCACCTCGAAGCCTGCGTCCCTCAGCCGCCGGAAGGCGGCGGGGCTGGGCCCGTAGCCCTCGGTCATCCGGTCGGGCACGTAGATGGGCAGCTCGGCGCCCATGGCCCGCCACCAGCGCACCAGCAGGGCCGCGCTGCAGGCCCCGTCCACGTCATAGTCCGCGAAGACCACTGCGCGGCGTCCGCCGGCCAAAGCGTCGGCCAGCAGCTCGGCGGCGCGGTCCATGTCGCGGAAGCTCGAGGGATCGGGGAACAGCGCCTTCAACGTCGGGCGCAAGAAGTCGGCCGCAGCATCGGCGCCGACGCCGCGCGAGGCCAGCGCCCTTGCCAGCGGCTCGTCGAGCGCCAGCCGCGCCTGATGCTCGCGCACCAGCCGCTCATCGGCCGCCCGCGGGCGCCAACCCCGCCCGCTCACCGAGCGCGAGACGCCGAGAAACGGCCGAGCCCCCCCGCCGTCGGCCACGGCTAGAGCGGGCGGCGCATGCGCACCTGGCGCAGCGTGTGGGTGGAGGAGTTCATCACCAGGCTGTGGGTCTCGACGAAGCCGCCGGCGATCCGCACCCCGTCGAGCAAGGCGCCTTTGGTGACCCCCGTCGCGACGAAGATCGCCTCAGCGCGGACGATCTCATGGAGATCGTATTTCTTGTCGAAATCCTTGACGCCCAAGCGTTCGGCTCGCGCGCGCTCATCCGGGTTGCGAAAGACCAGCCGCCCCTGGAACTGGCCGCCCACGCATTTCAGGGCCGCGCAGGCCAGCACCCCTTCGGGCGCTCCGCCCTGGCCGACATAGAGGTCGACTCCGGTGTCGGGGTCGGCGGTGTTGATCACCCCCGCCACGTCGCCGTCGGTGATCAGCCGCACGCGCGCGCCGGCGGCCCGGAGCGAGGCGATGATCTCGGCGTGGCGGGGCCGGTCGAGGACGCAGACGGTGATCTGCGAGGTAGGAACGCCCTTCGCCTTGGCGAGCGCCTCCGCGTTGGTCCCCGCGCTGGCGTCCAGGTCGATGATCCCCGCCGGATAGCCCGGCCCGCAGGCGATCTTGTCCATGTAGGTGTCGGGGGCGTTGAGCATGCCGCCCTCCGGCGCCCAGGCCATCACCGCCAGCGCGTCGGGCATCGCCTTGGCGGTCAGCGTCGTGCCCTCGAGCGGATCGAGCGCGATGTCGATCCTCGGGCCGCCGCCCGCCCCCACCCGCTCGCCGATGTAGAGCATGGGGGCCTCGTCGCGCTCGCCCTCGCCGATCACGATCATGCCGTCGATGGCTACCTCGTTGAGCGCCCGGCGCATGGCGTCGACCGCGGCCTGGTCGGCGGCCTTCTCGTCGCCCCTGCCCGCTTCACGCCAGGCGGCGATGGCGGCGGCCTCGGTCACGCGGACCGCCTCCATCACGAGCCCCCTATCCAGCCCCGTCGAGCTCATCGAAACCTCCCGTTCCGGCGCGTCATTGATCGGCGATTCTCATATGCGGGCGATGCGGATCATCCGCGGCGGCTCGATGAGGGCCGGCAAGCCTGCCATTCGGGCGATGGCTGCCAAAATCACCTGCTCGGGCGCCTCATGGGTGGTCAGCACGATCGGCACGCCACCGGCGCCCTCCACCGGCTTCTGCAGGAAGCTGTCGATCGAGACGCCCGCTTCCGCCAGGGTCTCGGAAACCGCCGCGATGACGCCTGGCTCGTCGCGGACCAGCAGGCGCACATAGGCCCGGCCGACCGCGCTCCTTGGATCGACGGCGGTGAAGGGCCTCAGCAGCCGGGCCGGCGCCTGGAAGACCGGCCGGCGCGCGCCGGCCATCACGTCGGCGATGTCGGCGGCGACCGCGGCGGCGGTGGGGCCCGCGCCCGCGCCCGGGCCTTGGATGAAGATCCGACCGATCCGGCGCCCCTCGATGAACAGGGCGTTGAGCGCCCCGGCCGCCGCGGCCAGCGGATGGTCGAGCGGCGTGAGCGCCGGGTGAACCCGCACCGACACGCCGGCGCTGGAGCGGGCCGCGCTGGCCACCAGCTTGATCCGGTAGCCGAGGTCGCGGGCCAGGCGGATGTCCAGGAGCTCGACCCGCTCGATCCCCTCGATCTGGGCGGCTGCGTAGGTCGGCGCGCAGCCGAAGGCCAGCGCCGCCAGGATGGTGATCTTGTGGGCCGCATCGAACCCGCCGATGTCGGTGGTCGGATCGGCCTCGGCGTAGCCCAGCCGCTGGGCCTCGGCCAGGACCTCCGCGAACGAGCGCCCGGAGGTCTCCATCTCGGTCAGGATGTAGTTGCAGGTGCCGTTGAGGATGCCGGCCACCGAGGCCACCTCGTCGCCCACCATGGCCTCGCGCAGCATCTTCACCGCCGGGGTGCCGCCCATCACCGCCGCCTCGAAGAGCAGCGGCGCGCCGTGCTCCTCGGCGAGGGCCGCCAGCGCCGCTCCGTGCTCGGCGATCAGCGCCTTGTTGGCGGTGACCACCGGCTTGCCGCACCTGAGAGCCATCTCCACCGCCGCCTTGGCCGGGCCGTCGGAACCGCCGACCAGCTCCACGAAGAGGTCGTTGTCCCGGGAGGCGGCGAGCTCGATCGGGTCGTCGCACCAGTGAAGCTTGGAGATATCGACCGGTCTCGGGCGCGAGCGGGAGCGGGCAGAAACGCCGGTCACCACCGCCTGGCCGCCGGCAGGGGCGAGTCCCGGCCGCTCGGCGAGCAAGGCCAACAGTCCGGCGCCGACCGTACCCAGCCCGGCGACGCCGACCCGCCATAGGGTTCGGTCGCTCATGTGGCGGGCGCCTGTTCGCGAGCCCGGCTTAGCAGTTGTCCCGACTGGTCGAGGAACCGCTTCACGTTCCGCGCGGCCTGGCGGATCCGGTGCTCGTTCTCCACCAGCCCGATCCGGACGTAGCCCTCCCCGGCGGCGCCGAACGCCACACCCGGGGCCACCGCCACCGCGGCTTCCTCGATCAATAGCTTGGAGAACAGCATCGACCCCGCCTCGCGGAACGGTTCCGGAACGGGGGCCCAGGCGAACATGGAGGCCGGCGGCGAAGGGACGTCCCAGCCCGCCCGCCGCATGGCCGTCACCAGGACGTCCCGGCGGGCCTTGTAGGTCGCCCGGATCTCGTCGACGCACTCCTGCGGGCCGTTTAGGGCCGCCACCGCCGCCACCTGGACGGGGGTGAAGGCGCCGTAGTCGAGGTAGGACTTGACCCTGGCCAGAGCCGCGCACATCCGGGCGTTGCCCACCACCATCCCCACCCGCCAGCCGGCCATGGCGTAGGTCTTGGAGAGGGAATTGACCTCCACCGCGATGTCCTTGGCCCCCTCCACCTGTAGGATCGAAGGCGGCGGGTTGTTCTCGAAATAGATCTCGGAATAGGCGATGTCCGAGAGCACCAGCATGTCGTTCCGCTTCGCGAGCGCGATGACCTCGCGGTAGAAGTCGAGGTCAACCCACTGGGCGGTCGGGTTGGAAGGGTAGCTGACCACCAGCACCTTGGGGGCGGGTGATTCGCGCACCGCCCGTCCGATGCCCGACAGGTACTCTTCAGGCGACAGGGCCGGCAGCGGGCGGATCACGCCGCCGGCGATGATGAAGCCGTAGGCGTGGATCGGATAGGCTGGGTCCGGGCAGATGATCACATCGCCCGGGCCGGTGACCGCCTGGGCGAGGTTGGCGAAGCCCTCCTTCGATCCCAGGGTGGCGATCACCTCGGAGTCGGGGTCGAGCCTCACGTCGAACCGGCGGGCGTAGTAGCCGGCCATCGCCCGCCTCAGGCCGAGGATCCCCCGCGAGGCGGAATAGCGGCCGGACTTGGGATCGCGGGCCGTCTCGATCAGCTTGTCGACGATGTGCTTCGGGGTCGGCATGTCGGGGTTGCCCATGCCGAAGTCGATGATGTCGACGCCCTGGCTGCGCAGGCGCGCCTTCAGCCGGTTCACCTCTTCGAAAACGTAGGGCGGGAGGCGTCGGATTCGGGGAAAGTCAGGTGTCATCAAGGATGTGGGGGCAGCCGCAAAGACGCGGCGGAGTCGGTGCGGGGTCGCGCATGGATAGACCCCCGTCCTGGGGTCCGCCAAGCTGGTTTCGGTCTTTGGGGGAAACGCCTCCGCCGTCTAGTGCGACCGCGGAGGCGCGCTAGCCTGGGCCCTCAGCGCCGCGAGGCGGGCCTCCATGTCCGGCGAAAAAGGCGTGGTCACCGGCGCGGGCGGCGCCCCTGCGGAGCGCTTCGCCTCGGCAAAGGCTTCGGTGTCGCTCAGGGTCCATGGCGTCTGCGCGATGCTGCGGCTTAGGCGCGCCCCCTCGAGCCGGGTCGCCACCACCCGCGTCTTCCAGCCGGCCGGGGTGGGATTGTCGGTCGGGACCGGCGGGATGGACCCGAAGTTCGGGTAAGGCGCCGGCTTTTCGGCCTCGCGGATCAGCGCCGGCGGCACCGGAAAGGGCTCGGGCGTGGAAACGGCGGGTGCGCCGAGACCCGGCGATGCCGGCAGAAGGCCCATCAGCGCCACGGCCGCCCCCGGCGCCCAACGCATGCGCGTAACCGAAAATTCGCGTGCCTTGAGGCTCATCGGCTTGCTTTATGACATCATCGGCGCGCACGGAAGGGCGAGCGGGCGCGCACGGAAGGGCGAGCGCTGGCCGAGCGCGCCGGGCGGACACATATCCACCTGTGCGGGAGGAGACGGATGACCGACACGTCTGCTGACAACGGACCTGTCCGGCCTCGGCGGCCCAGGGCCCAGTCGTCGAAGCGGCCGCGCGCGCCTCGCCGGCCTGCGATGGAGGCCGGCCCCGCCGAGGCCGCCGAGGCGGCCGCGGAGGCGGCGGCCCAGGCCGCCGGCCCTCAGCCTGCAGCCGCCGTGGCCGCAGCGCCTAGGCTGGGCCGCCTCGACCTGCTCTCTCCTGCCCAGCGCGAGGCGCTGGAGATGCTGTCGCTCAACCTTGCCCGCGCGGCCATGACCGCCCAGGGCGCGATCGCCGAGGCGGCGCTGCGCCAGGCCGACCGCCCGTCCGCCCTGACGCCCGATCCCCTTCACCTGGCGCCGGCCCTGAGTGATGTCGTTTCGCGTCTGGCGGCCCAGCCGGACCGGCTGATGCGGGCCCAGGCGGAGCTGTTCAGCCGCTACCTGGACCTGTGGCGGGCCACCGCCCATCGCCTTCACGGCGGGGATTACGCGCCGGTGGCCGAGCCGCTTAACGGCGACCGACGGTTCGCCGATCCGGAGTGGACCGAGAATCCCCTCTTCGATGTCATCAAGCAGTCCTATTTGATCAGCTCGGGGTGGCTGAACGAGCTCGTCGCCGGGGTCGAGGGCGTCGACCCGCTGAACAAGCGGCGGGTCGAGTTCTTCACCAGGATGCTCACCGATGCGGTGTCGCCGACCAACTTCCTGCTCTCCAATCCGGCGGCGCTGCGGGAGGTGATGGAGAGCCGCGGCGAGAGCATCGCCAAGGGCATGGAGAACTTCGCCGCCGACCTCGCCCGCGGCGGCGGCCACCTGGCCATCAGCCAGACCGACTATTCCGAATTCGAAGTGGGGGTGAACGTGGCCACCGCCCCCGGTAAGGTCGTCTTCCAGAACGAACTGATCCAGCTGCTGCAGTTCTCGCCCACGACCGAGACGGTGTTCGAGATCCCGCTGCTGATCTTCCCGCCCTGGATCAACAAGTACTACATCATGGACCTCAGGCCCGAGAACTCCATGATCGGGTGGCTGGTCGCCCAGGGCCTGACGGTCTTCGTGGCCTCCTGGGTCAATCCGGACGAGCGCCTCGCCGAGCGGACCTTCCAGAACTACATGGACGAGGGCTTCTACGAAGCGATTAGCGCCGTCCAGCGCCAAGCTGGCGTCTCCAAGGTGAACACCGTCGGCTATTGCATCGGCGGCACCATGCTCTCGTGCGTCCTGGCCCGGATGGCCGCGGAGGGCGACGAACGAATCGCCTCGGCGACCTTCTTCGCCGCCCAGCAAGACTTTACCGAGGCCGGCGACCTGCTGGTGTTCACCAGCGAGGATTGGCTGCGTGACGTGGAGCAGCAGATGGAAGCCGGCGGCGGGGTGCTGTCGGGCCAATCCATGGCCGACACTTTCAACGCCTTGCGCGCCAACGACCTGATCTGGAGCTTCTTCGTCAACAACTACCTGCTGGGCAAGGAGCCGCGGCCGTTCGATCTGCTGTTCTGGAACTCCGACCAGACGCGGATGCCCAAGGTTTTGCACCTCTACTACCTGCGTCGCTTCTACGGCGACAACGCCCTGGCCAAGGGCGAGATCGAGGCGGGCGAGGTAAAGCTGGACCTGAAGAAAGTGAAGACGCCGGTCTACATCCAGTCGTCCAAGGAGGACCACATCGCCCCCGCCCGCTCCGTCTACAACGGCGCGAAGCTGTTTGGCGGGCCGGTGAGTTTCATGATGGCGGGATCGGGCCACATCGCCGGCGTCATCAATCACCCGGCGGCGAACAAGTACCAATACTGGACCAACCCCGCCCTGCCGCCGACGCTGGAGGCCTGGCAGGCCGGCGCCCAGGAGCATCCAGGCTCCTGGTGGCCGAGTTGGCTGGAATGGCTGAAGCCACGCTCCGGGGGCCAGGTCCCCGCCCGCGATCCTGCGGCCGGTCCCTTGAAGGCGCTGGAAGACGCCCCCGGCAGCTACGTGAGGATCAGGTCGTAAGCCGGCCCGCCGTCGGCGCGTTGACCGAGCGTTCACCTTCGCGCGCGTTGTTTGCCTACATCTCTTCCGTGTTCTCTTTGGGGGATGGTGATAGCATGGCGCCGACGCGAAGGAGCTTGCGCGTGGGGCGTTTGCGATCTGCCACGATGCTGGGCGGGGCCATGAGCCTGGCTCTCGCCGCCACGGCCTTCGCCCACAGCGACAGGGCCGCCGCCACCGACGCCGTGCGCGGGGCGGAGCGCTCCGTCGTCCGCGTGGTCACCGTCTCCGAAGACGAGAACGGCAATCCGGCGGCGATGGAGACCGGCAGCGGCTTCGTCGTCTCGCCCGGAAAGGTGGTCACCAACCATCACGTGGTCCAAGGAGCGCCGGCCGCCTCGCGGGTGGAGATCTTCGTGATCCCGGACCACGACGCCGGCGGCACGGCCCAGCCGGCCAGCGTGAGCCAGACCTGGAACGAGGCGGATCTCGCCCTTCTGGAGGCGCCTAAGCTGGCGTCCCCGCCGCTTTCCATCACCGGGGTGATGCCGGACAAGGAGGCCACCGTGCACGCCCTCGGCTACCCCGGCGTCACCGACGAGGTGCGCAACCTGCCGCTGGCCGAGATCTTGAAGCCCGGCGAGCCCTACGTGACGCCCGGCTCGATCGCGCTGTTCTCCCAGATCGCCCCGGGCGGCGAGCGCATTCCCACCATCTTCCACACCGCCCCGATCAACCCAGGCAATTCCGGCGGCCCGCTGATCGACGCCTGCGGACGGGTGATCGGGGTCAACACCTGGAGCGCCGGGGCCCAGCTGAGCGACAGCGGCGAGATTTCCAACCCGCAGGGCCAGTTCATCGCCAGCCGCTCCTCGGTGCTGGCCAAGTTCCTCTCCGACGCCCAGGTAGGCGTCGCCATCGCCCAGGCTCCTTGCGTGCCCGCCGAGGTTCAGACCCTCGACGACCGCCTCGCCACCGACGAGGCCGCGATCGCGGCCGCGAACGCGAAGGTTAGCCAGCTCCAGGACAGGATAGACGCCCTGGCGACCGCCGAGATGCAACTCGTAGGTTGGCTGATCGCCATCGGCGGGGGCTTGGCGGTCCTGACCGGGGCCCTGATCGCCCGGCGCCTCAAGTGGCCGTCCCTGCGGCGCGCGACGCCCCCCGCCCCGCCGCCGACTCCCGAGGCCCCCCCGCCGCTGGTCGGCGAGGCCCACGAATCCGTCGCCTAGCGGTAGGGTCGCGAATCTGATCTTTTCGCGCTATAGGCGAAGAGCGGCCTAGATTTGGGCCAGATTGGGCACTAGAGACCGCAGCGCCAATAGAACGAGGTACCCATGACTGGGCCGAACAGTGACAGTGCTTCCATAGTGGGACTGGCTGCGGACGTGGTCGCGGCCTATGTCAGCAACAACAAGCTCGCCGCCAGCGACCTCCCGGTCCTGATCCAAAGGACATTTGGCGCTCTCAGCGACGTCCACGGCGCCAAGCGCGAGGAGCCGCCTAAGCCGGCGACCTCGATCAGGAAGTCGGTGACCGACGCCCATCTGGTTTGCCTCGAGGATGGTGAGCGGCTGAAATCGTTGAAGCGCCACCTGATGAGCCGCCACGGCCTGACCCCCGAGGAATACCGCCCGCTGGGGCCTTCCCGACAGCTATCCGATGGTCGCCCCCGCCTATGCGGCCGCGCGTTCGAGCATGGCCAAGCGCATGGGCCTGGGACGCGGCAATCGGGCGGCGGCCGGCCGCGAGACCGCTCCGGCCAACGCTTCGGTCAGCTGAACGCGCCGGCGGCGCCGAGCGCGGCGGCCGCGCCCAGGCACCAGAGCGGGTTCCATTTGGTGATCCAGGAGACGGCGGCGCTGACGACGGTGACCGCCGCGAGGCGCCATTGGCTGTCTGCGGCCCGGGCCAGCAGATAGGCCGTGGCGAGGACCAGTCCCACCGCCACCGGCGCGAGCCCCGCGCCGATCGCGGCGCGCCAGGGTGCGTCGCGATGCCGATCCCAAACCTTCGCCACGCCGTAGGTGAGGAGGCAGGAGGGGCCGCACATGGCGAGCGTGGCGATCAGGGCCCCTGCGACGCCCGCCACCCGCCATCCGACCAGGGTGCAGATCAACACGTTGGGGCCTGGCGCGGCCTGGGAGATGGCGAAGAGCGCTGCGAAATCCTGCTCCCCCATCCAGTGGTGAATCGACACGGCCTGGCGGTGGACCTCCGGGACCACTGCGTTGGCGCCGCCGAAGGCCAGCAGCGACAGCAGGGCGAACTGCGCCGCCAGCCCGGCCAGGACAGCGCCCGAGCCGCTCATGGCCGGAGCCTCCGGGCCATCGCGATGCTGAGCGGGGCAAGGAGCAGCATCGCGTAGGGCAGTGGCGCCCGCATGAGGCCGACTGCGGCGAAGGCGGCCAGCATGACAGGCGCGGCGGCGACCAGATGGCCCGGTTTCAGGAGCGGCTCGGCCATCCGCGCGGCGGTCGCCGCCACCAGGCCCGCGGCGGCCGCGCCGAGGCCGGCGATGGCGCCCCGCGCGGCCGGCAAAGCGCCGAAGCGGTCATACAGCGCCGCCAGCGCCAGCACGATGACGACCGGCGCGCCCATCAGGCCGCTCACCGCGGCCAGTGATCCCGTCCAGCCGCCCGACCGCGCTCCCACCACGACGGAGACGTTGACGATATTGGGACCCGGCAGGGTTTGGCAGAGCGACAGGGTCTCGTTGAACTCTTCAGCGGTCATCCAGCCGCGCCGCTCCACCAGGGTGCGCCGGGCGAACGGCAGCACGCCACCAAAGCCCGAAAGGCCGATTGACAGGAAGGCGGCGAACAGGGTGGCGCGGTTGGGCGGGCGGCTCACCTGCAGGGGAAGGCCGCGGCCAGCGCCTCGTCGACCAAGTCGTGGGCCGCAAGCCGGCGCTTTTCGGGGTGGGCCGCCAGATACTGCTGGACCGCAGCCACCAGTTGCGGCGCCCCGTTGGTTGGCTGCAGGCAGGCCATCGCCGGGCGACCGCCGCCCTGAGCGGCCTGCAGGGCGTCGCTCGCCCCGATCACATAGCCGACGCAGCGCGCCTGGCGCGGCTGGTAGTCAGCGTCAGCCGGATTCGCCGAGCATTGGGCGTAGAGATCCTCGCCGGTGTAGAATTCCAGGTCGCTTCCCGCCGCCCGCGCCGAAGCGGCCGCCGACAGCAGGCTCAAGAACGCAAGGGCCGCCAGCCTCATGCAGGAGCCTCCTTCCAGGATCGTCTTTGGCCCTCCAGCCGGCGAGTCGCAAGCAGGGCGGGCGTAGAGCGCGAGCGGGATTGCGTTGAGCGGCGCGCCCGCTATACCAGCCACGTTCGGCGCTCGTTCGAGGAAAGCCGCCTTGGCCCAAAATCACCGCTCGATCACCAACATGGTGTTCATCATTCTGCTCGCCGCCCTCATCGTCGGGATTGGCGACCTCACCTGGCAGATGCTTCAGGCTGCCGCGAGCGGCCCGACCGCCTGAACTAGGCCTCAATCCGCAGGAGGGCCCCCGCGAACGGGGCGAGGTCGATCCTGTCCTCCCGGCGGCAGGCGCCGTGCCACATGAAGAGCGGCTCGGCCTCGGCGAACCCGGGCAGACGTACGCTGGCCGGCCGGCCGTCGAGCTCGAAGAGGCAGATCACCCGCTCGTCCCCCTGCCGGCGCTCGAAAGCCAGCACCCCCAGGGGGGCGTCCAGCAACAGCGCCTCTCCGGTCTTCAGCGCCGGCGAGGCCTGCCGCAGCGCGATCAAGCGCCGGGTGAAGTTCAGCATCGAAGCGGGGTCGCCCTCCTGGCGGTCGGCCGCCAGCAGTCGGTGGTTGGGATCCACCGGCAGCCAGGTCAGGGCCGCGTCCGAGAACCCGGCGAGGGCCGGCTCGCCCAGCCACGGAATCGGGGTGCGCGCCCCGTCCCTGCCCTCCCCGGCCGGGTAGCTGTTGATGTCGTAGGGATCGCGCAGCAGCTCGAAAGGCACCTCACCCTGGGGAAGCCCGAGCTCCTCGCCCTGATAGAGGAAGATCGTCCCTCTGAGCGCCAGCAGCGCGGCCATCAGGGTGCGGGTCACGGACGGATCCTCGCGGGCGATCCGCGAGGCGTAGCGGGCGACGTCGTGGTTCCCCAGCGACCAGGATGGCCAGCCGGGGGCGTCGGCCCAGGAGGAGAGCGCCTGGGCGAAGCGCTCGGGCGTCGCCGGACCTTGCAGCAGGTAGAAACTATAGGCGGTGTGCAGGCGGTCCGGCGGGGCGGTGTATTCCTGCTGGCGCGGCAGGGGCGGCTCGTCGCCGATCTCGCCGACGGTCATCCGGCCTCCATAGCCGTCCATCAGCCGCCTCAGGTCGCGGATGAAATCCAGCGCCTCCGGCCGGGAGCGGTCGAACACGTGCCTTTGCATCATGGTCGCCAGCGGCGGCGGGACTGCGCGCAGGGCGGGCGGATTGTCGCGAAGCTCCTGGTCGTGGACGATGTAGTTGATGACGTCGAGGCGGAAGCCGTCCACCCCGCGGTCGAGCCAGAACTTGGCGACGTTGAGGATCTGCTCGCGCACCTCGGGGTTCCAGTAGTTGAGGTCGGGCTGCTCGGGCAGGAAGTTGTGCAGGTAGTACTGGCGTCGCAGCGGACTCCAGGTCCAGGCCGGACCGCCGAACGAGGCCAGCCAGTTGTTGGGCGGCGTCCCGTCCGGCTTCGGATCGGCCCAGACGTACCAGTCGGCCTTCGGGTTGTCCCTGGAGCCCGAGCTCTCCACGAACCAGGGATGCATGTTCGAGCTGTGCGACCATACCTGGTCGATGACCACCTTCAGGCCCCGGTGGTGCGCCTCGGCCAGCAGGGTGTCGAAATCGGCCAGCGTGCCGAAGATCGGGTCGACGTCGAGATAGTCGGAGACGTCGTAGCCGAAATCCTTCATCGGCGAGCGATAGAAGGGCGACAGCCAGACGCCATCGACGCCGAGCGCGGCGATGTAGTCGAGCTTGCGGGTGATCCCCGCCAGGTCGCCGATCCCGTCGGCGTTGGTGTCGAGAAAACTGCGCGGATAGATCTGATAGATCACCGCCCCGCGCCACCACTCCGCCATGCCGGCGCCTCCATTTCCGGAACGCGAGGCGCATAGCCCAGAGACCTCGCCGGGCCAACCGCGACCTACCCCCGCACCCGTCGAGGTCGCCCATGCAAGGCCGCACCGGCGTCGGCCGGCAGGGCGACGAAGAAGAGACCCGAGATCAGGGTCACCACCCCGATGATCAGGAACACCGGTGAGATCACCGCGACGCTCACCGCCTCGGCGTGCTGCCGCACCTGGAAGAGGTGGAGCATGGTCGCCGCCAGGCCGACCCCGATGCTCTGGGCCAACTGCTGGCCCATGGTCGACATGGTCGAGGCGCGGCTCATCTGCTGGGTCTCGACGTCGGCGAAGGCCAGGCCGTTCAGGCTGGTGAACTGCAGCGACCGGAAGAAGCCGCCGGTGAGCAGCAGCAGGGTGATGAACCAGACCGGCGTCTGGCGGGTGAAGAGCGCGCAGGCCATGAACAGCGCCCCGACAAGGGCGGCGTTGACCGTGAGGGTCCGCCGGAAGCCGAAATGCGCCAGGATCGGCGGGGCGGCCGTCTTCATCACCAGGGCCGCCGCCGCGCTGGCCAGCGTCATCAGGCCCGCATGGAAGGGCGAGAAGCCGAACGCCACCTGCAGCAGCAGGGCGAGCAGGAACGGCAGCGCGCCGACCCCCATCCTGAGGAAAGCCCCCCCCACCACCGAGGCGAAGAAGGTGCGGATCCTGAGCAGCTTGAGGTCGAGGATCGCGTATGGGTTGCGGTCGGCGTACCAGGCGTAGATCGCCAGCAATCCCGCGCCGCCCCCCAGCAGGCCCGCCACTCCCAGCGCTGGCAGATCGTCGCGGCCCAGGTTCTCGAACCCGTAGACCACCGCGGCCATGCCCACCGCCGTGAGGACGAGGCCGACCCAGTCGAGCGGCGCGGCCGCCTCCTCGCGCACGTCGTCGATGAACCGGAGCACCAGAAGGATGCCGACCGCGGCGATCGGCAGGTTGAAGAGGAAGATCCATCGCCACGAACCGTAAGTGACGATGAGGCCGCCGATCGCCGGACCGATGACGGGCCCCAGCAGCGCTGGCATGGTCAGGACCGACATCGCCCGCACCAGGTCGTGCTTGGGCGTGGAGCGCAACAGCACCAGGCGCCCGACCGGCCCCATCATCGCCCCCGCCGCGCCCTGGCAGAACCGGGCGGTCAGCAGCTCCGCGAGGTTCTGGGCCAGCGCGCTGGCGGCGCAGGAGGCGCCGTAGAGGCCGATGGCGATGAGGAAGACCCGGCGGGCGCCGTATTTGTCGGCCGCCCAGCCGCTCACCGGCAGGAAGATCGCCCCGGCCAGCAGATAGATGGTGATCGCCGTGTTGAGGTGGACCGGATCCTCATGCAGCGAACGGGCCATGGTGGGCAGCGCGTTCGACAACACCGTGGCGCTCAGGGTCTGCATCAGCATCGAGGCGCCGATAATCGCCGGCGCAAGGCTGGAGAAGGGCTTCTCCACGGCCTCGACCGGGGCCGGCTCGGGAGCGCGGGCGGGCTCGGAGGTCGGCGCGGGGTCGTGGGCGGATCCACGATCGAGAGCGGGCGCCGCCGCTTCCTGGTCGCCTCGGAGCGCGGCCCAGCTCATGGCCGCTCCTCGGCCAGTCGCATGAGCGGCTCGGCCGCCGCCGCCAGGGCGGCGCGGCCTTCGGGGGCCAGGGCCCCCAGCCGGGCCGCCAGCCAATCGTTCCGCCGGCGGCGGATCGCGTCCAGCGCCTTGGCTCCACGGTGGGTCAGGGTGAGGCCCGAGCGGCGGCGATCCTCGCCGGCGGTCCGTTCGATCCAACCGGCCTCGGCCAGCCGTTTCACGTGGCCGCTCATGGAGGCGGCGCTCACCTGCTCCAGCTCGGCCAGGCCCGAGACGCCGATCCCCGGATGTTTGCGCACCACGGCCAGGAGCTGGACGTCGAGGGCCGACATCCCGGCCCGCTGCGCCTCGCGCCTCAGCGAACGGGCCACGCGCAGCACCGCCGGGCGCAGCTGCTCGGCCAGGGCGAGGATGTCGTCGCGGGCGGCTTTGGTCAGAACCAGCTGGGCCATGATAGTTAGACTAACTAACTATCTGCAAGGAACAGTTCAAGCGCCGGCCCGGTTCAGCCGCGCCGGGCAAAAGAAAAGCCGCCCGATCGGCGCGACCGGGCGGCTAGTCTGAGTGGCCGCGAACGGCGGCCGCTGGGAGGAGGATCGCTAGAACTGCAGCTGGCTGCGGACTTCGAAGGTGTTGTAGGTCTGCCCGATCTGGGCCCCGATGGGGGCGGCGAAAGATCCGGCGGCCGTGAGATCTGGGTTGAGCCGGCTGATCTTCACGTGCTGGTAGTCGAGCATGAACCGGATCGTCGGGTTCAGGTACCAGTTGAGGCCGACCGTGACGATCTGCTGATCGCCGCCGCGGACGGCGCTCGAGGTCGGGGCGAGCCCGGCCAGGCCCTGGTCGAAGTTCAGGTCAAGATCGGAAAACCGGGCCGCGAGCTCCCAGGCCCCCCAGGTGCCGGCCGCCGGATTGAACGGATAGGCGGGGGTGGGCCCGTCGAAGGAGCCGTTCACCTGGTTGTACTTGCGCGTCTCGCCGCTGATCACCCAGCTTCCTTCCACGTAGTAGCCGTGGAAGCGCGGATCCTTCAGCTCGACATTGGCCGGATTGATCTGGGGACTGGCGCACGGCGCCAAGGCGGCGGCGGACGCCGGCGCGGTGAAGCAGGGGTTCACGTTACGCTTGATCCCGTACCAGAAGTATTCGCCCGAGGCGTAGAAGTTGCGGAACCGGAAGCCAGCTTCGACGGCCACCTCCCAGACGTTGTGGGCGTCGATCGCGCCGGTGCTCACCAGGCGCGTGCCGTCAAGGCGAAGCTCGGGCCGGTCCTGCAGGGTCACGGTGTACCGGCCATTGGCGATCGTTCCCGCGCCGTTCGGGCCTCCCGCGTCGTTCGGCTTGAACACGTATTGGCCGTGGACGCCCAGGTGGGCGATCCAATCCGGTCCCGAGAACGGCGCGATCGCCGCCCGGCCGATCCAGGCGTACTGCTCGCCGAACGGCTGGGCCGTGGACGAGCCGGTGGAATTGATGGTGCCGGCCGTATTGCCGGTGATCGCAGTGGAGGCCAGCCAGTAGGCCGAAAGACTTTGGTCCCCGCCGCCGATATCGCCGTTGCCGAACACCTGGACTGCCGCGCGGGTGTCGCCGGCGGCGATGTTGCGCGAGACTTCCGCGGGCGACGGACGCTCCATCAACGGCATCGAGCCGGTGGAGATGTTCGCCTCCATGCCGATGATCGGCTCGAATTCCCCGACCTTCACCTTGAACGGCTTCAGGAATTCCGGATGCCAAGTGGCGTCTAGAGCGTAGACGTGGCCGGCGTCCTCGCCGCCCGAGCCGCCGAATTCGAAAATCGCCTCATAGTCGAAGTCGCCGAACACCTTGCCGTCGATCCCGAATCGGGCCCGGCGGAAGTTGGTGCCCGAGTTCAGCTTGCGGGCGGGCCCGCTTGCGCCGCTGGTCCCGAAGCCGCCTGTGCCGGCCCCGCCGCTGCGGCGGAAATCGACGGCGCCGACGCCGGTCGCCTGGCGCGCGGTGTCCTGGAAGTACTTGCCGGCGTCGAACTGGATGGTGGCCCGGATGTTGGCGGTGAACCGCCCGTCGGACGAGGCCAGCATCGGCTTGCCGTTCGGCAGGCTCGGAACCACGGCTGGCGGCACCTTCAGGGTGGCGATATCAGAGGTGTTGGTGTCGGTCTGAGTCTTCAGGGCGTTCAGCTCTTCGGCGAACGCGTCCATTTTCGCCTGCATGTCCGTCACGGTGGCCGCCGAGGCGCCGCCCGAGGATTTGAGGTCATTGAGCTCGGTCTGCATCTGGTTGAACTCGTCCTCCAGATGCTGGATCCGGGCCGCACGGTCGGCCGAGGCCGCCGGCGCGGCAGGCGCCGCGTGCGGCCGCGCGAGCGCCGCGCTGGCCACCGAGCTGAGCAGTGCGGCGAGCAACACGCTACGCCAGACGCGGCGCGCTGGCGCCGCCGTGGTGGATGTCATTGGTAAACCCCCTCTCGTTCGATGCGGCCGACGGCCCTCGACTCAGAAAGGCGCGACTAACCAGCACGACATTTGAGGAGCCAATACAGTCACAATGTAACAGATCGCCGACACTACAGTGACGATTGTGTGACACCGCGCGAGCGTGGGGTGTCACAAAACCGATAAGGAAGACGGCTATGCGATGCCTGGGGCGACAGGGACTAGGCGCTCTGATCCAGGAGAAGAAAATGCTGAAGAAAATCGCGGCTGGCGCTGCCAGCCTGGCGGTCGCTGCGAGTTGCACCTTGGCTCTCGCCGCCAACCTGTCGGGCGCCGGGGCCACCTTTCCGGCGCCCGTCTACGCGAAGTGGGCGGAAGCGTATCGGAGCGCGACCGGCAACCAGCTCAACTATCAGGCGATCGGCTCCGGCGGCGGGATCCGCCAGATCAACGCCAGCACGGTAGACTTCGGCGCATCCGACAAGCCGCTGAAGCCGGATGACCTTGCCACCAACGGCCTGGTGCAATTCCCGACCGTGATCGGGGGCGTGGTGCCGGTGGTCGACCTGCCCGGGGTCGCGCCGGGCCAGCTGAAACTGAACGGCGGCGTGCTTGCCGACATCTATCGCGGCATCCCTCAGGCTCAGTTTTGGGACGCCGCCGAGATTGCGGCGCTCAATCCCGGCGTGAAGCTCCCCCACATGAAGATCACGGTGGTCCACCGTTCGGACGGCTCGGGCACCACCTTCCTCTTCACCACCTATCTGTCGATGAAGGCGCCGCACTGGGCCAGCGGGCCTGGGGGCAACGATTCCGTAAACTGGCCTACCGGCATCGGGGGCAAGGGCAACGACGGGGTCGCCGCCTTCGTGCGCACCACCCCGGGGGCGATCGGCTACGTGGAATACGCCTACGCCAAGCAGAACCACATGACCTACCTAAAGATGCAAAACAAGGCCGGTGCCTGGGTCGAGCCCACCGCCGCCAACTTCGCCGCGGCCGCCGCGGGCGCCAAGTGGCAGTCGGCCCCTGGTTTCTACCTGCTGCTGCTCGACCAGGCCGCGCCGAGCGCCTGGCCGATCACCGGCGCAACCTTCATCCTGGTCCACACCAAGCAGTCCAATCCCCAGACGGGCCACGATGTCCTGGCCTTCTTCGACTGGGCCTACAAGAACGGCAACGGCGCGGCGGAGTCGCTGGACTATGTCACCCTGCCGGACGCGGTGAAGAACCTGGTGCGCCAGGCTTGGCGCAAGGTTACCGGCCCGGATGGCAAGCCGGTCTATTCGTAGAGTTGGGTGCGTCACGGCGGGGCGGCCTTCAGCGGCCCCGCCGATCCGTGTAGACACTCATCAACCGCCGGCGGACGCTCCATGACCGAGGTCGCGATGACCATCGCCCAGACCGACGAGGCGCAAGCCTCGAGGCGAACGACGCCTAAAGGCGCGGGCTTCGACCGGGCGTTCGAATACCTGTGCTTCTCCGCAGCCACGATGCTGCTGGCGGCGTTGGGCGGGGTCATGGTGTCGCTGATTGTCGGCGGCTGGCCGGCTTTCGCCAAGTTCGGCGTCTCCTTCTTCACGAGTTCGACCTGGGACCCGGTCGAAGGGGTGTTCGGGGTCGCCGGCCCAATCGTTGGGACCGTGGTCACCTCCGTCCTGGCCCTGGCGATAGCGGTTCCGATCGCCTTTGGGGTCGCCTTCTTCCTGGTGGAATTCTGTCCCGCGCCGCTGCGGAGGCCGATCGGCACGGCGGTGGAGCTCCTCGCTGGGGTGCCGTCGATCGTCTACGGCATGTGGGGCCTCTTCGTCTTCGCGCCGGTCTTCGCCAAATACGTCCAGCTCCCGGCGATGACCGCAGCGCCGCCCGGAAGCGTTTGGGAGAAGCTGACGCAAGGCATCCCCAACGGGACCGGCATCATGGCCGCGTCGATCATCCTGGCCGTCATGGTGCTGCCGTTCATCGCCGCCACATTGCGCGATCTTCTGAATACCGTGCCCGCGCAAGTGCGCGAGAGCGCCTATGGGCTCGGGGCCACGACCGGCGAGGTGGTGATGAAGGTCACCCTCCCCTATGTGCGGCGCGGCGCGATCGGGGCGGTCATGCTGGGCCTCGGGCGGGCGCTGGGCGAGACGATGGCGGTCACCTTCATCATCGGCAATTCACACGGCTTCCCGAAAAGCCTTTTCGACTCGGGATCGACGATCGCCTCCACCATAGCCAACGAGTTCGCGGAAGCCTCACCTGGCCTGCACACCGCTTCGCTGGTAGCTGCGGGCCTCGTGCTCTTCATCATCACCTTTGCGGTGCTGACGCTGGCCCGCCTCATGCTGGGCCGCCCGAGGAGCATCTGAGCCATGGCCGTCTCAGCCGCCCGTGTCATGAGCCGCCGGTTGGCCAACGGCGCCTTCACGGCCTTTTGCGTCCTGGTCACCCTGCTGGCGTTGGCTTTCCTCGCGGCGATCCTCACGACCTTGATCCAGAAGGGAGTCGCAGGGCTATCCGTCGACACCTTCACCATGAACACCCCCGCCGCCGGCTCGCGCGGAGGCTTGCTCAACGCCATCATCGGTTCGGTGCTGCTGTGCCTCTATGCGATGGCGATCGCCCTGGTCCTCGGCATCCTGGCAGGCACCTGGCTGGCCGAATACGCCGGCGACAGCCGCTACGGCAGCGTCGTGCGGTTCATAAACGACGTGTTGCTGTCGGCGCCCTCAATCCTGATCGGCCTGTTCGTCTGGCAGATCATGGTGGCGAATTTGTTGCACCACTTCTCGGGCTACGCCGGAAGTGTCGCCCTCGCGCTCATCGCCGTGCCGGTGATCGCCCGCACCACTGAGGACGTGTTGCGCCTGCAACCGACATCCCTTCGAGAATCCGGCGTCGCGCTCGGCACGCCTTTCTGGACGGTGATCCGGAGTATCCTCTGGAAGTCGGCCAGCGCCGGCATCCTCACCGGAGGCCTGCTAGCCTTCGCTCGCATCAGCGGGGAGACGGCCCCGCTGCTGTTCACGGCCCTGAACAACCAGTTCCTTAGCCTCGACATGTCCAAGGAGATGGCGAACCTGCCCGTGCTGATGTTCAACTTCGCCCTTTCCGCCTACGACGATTTGCAACGTCTGGCCTGGGCGGCGGCGCTGATTGTCTCGGGCTCGGTCCTCGGCGTCACCGTCATAGCCCGGCTGGTCTCGCGGGAGCAGAAGCAGGGATGACCACCACCATCGCCACCGAAAACCCTGAAATCTCCGTCGCCGAAATCGACAAGGCCAAGGTGAAGCTGGATGTCCAGGGCCTCGATTTCTATTACGGCAAGTCGCATTCGCTGAAGGCCGTCTCCATCCCCTTCGCGAACAAGGCCGTCACGGCGTTGATCGGCCCCTCCGGATGCGGGAAATCGACGCTGCTGCGCACCCTCAATCGCATGTACGCCCTCTACCCGGGGCAGCGGGCCACGGGGAAGATCCTCCTCGACGGCGAGGACATCCTGCGTCCCGGCGTCGACCTCTCCATGCTGCGCGCGCGGATCGGCATGGTGTTCCAGAAGCCGACCCCGTTCCCGATGTCGATCTTCGACAACGTGGCCTTCGGGGTGAAGCTCTACGAGAGCCTCTCGAAATCCGAGATGGCCGAGCGGGTCGAAGAATCGCTGCGCCGCGCCGCCCTCTGGGACGAGGTGAAGGACAAGCTGAACGCCCCCGGCCTCGGCCTCTCGGGAGGGCAGCAGCAGCGGCTGTGCGTCGCCCGCGGCATCGCGGTCAAGCCGGAGATCCTCCTGCTCGACGAGCCCACCTCGGCGCTCGACCCCATCTCCAGCGCCAAACTGGAGGAGACGGTCATCCAGCTGAAGGCCGATTACACGATCGTCATCGTCACCCACAACCTGGGACAGGCCGCGCGGGTCTCGGACTACACGGGCTTCATGTACCTGGGCGAGCTCGTGGAATTCGGCGAGACCGCCACCATGTTCACTCGCCCGGCGACGCGGCGGGCCAGCGACTACATCACCGGCCGGTTCGGCTGAGGGAAGACGCGCGATGGAACAGCACACCCTTCGAGCGTACGACGAGGAGCTCGACGCCCTCTCGGCGGAGCTGTCGCGGATGGGCGGCCTGGCGGAAGTGGAGGTCGGCGACGCGCTGAGGGCGATCACCCGGCGCGACGTGGCGACCGCCCAGGCGGTGATCAGCCGCGACGATCGACTGGACGAAATCGAAGCCGACATAGAACGGCGCGCAATCCGCCTGATCGCGCTTCGCCAGCCGGTCGCGGACGACCTTCGGCGCACGGTGGCGGCCTTGAAGGTCAGCATGAATCTCGAGCGGTGCGGCGATCTCGCCAAGAACATCGCCAAGCGGGCGCTGGTGATCGCCGAGTCGGAGCCGATCACGCCCCTCACCCGCTCGATCGAGCGGATGGGCGAGCTGGTGGCTCGGCGCCTGAAGGACGTGCTCGACGCCTACGCCGCCCGGGACGTGGAGCGGGCCAAGCTCGTCTGGCAGCGCGACGAGGAGATCGATGAGCACTACGACAGCATCTTCCGCGAGCTCCTTACCTACATGATGAGCGATCCGCGCACGATCGCCTCGTGCGCCCACCTGCTGTTCGTGGCCAAGAACCTCGAGCGCATCGGCGATCACGCCACCAACATCGCCGAAATCATCTACTACGAGATCACCGGCGAGAACCTGCCCGATCAGCGGCCGAAGCTCGACGCCCTCGAGCCGCGCTGACCGTCCAGTTCCGTTACAGTGAGGGGGCAAAGTGAACTCGGTTCAGCCGTTCATCCTGGTGGTGGAGGATGAGGAGGCGCTCGCCACCCTGCTTCACTACAACCTCGACAAGGAGGGCTATCGGGTTGAGCTCTGCGCCGACGGCGAGGAGGCCCTGATCCGCATCGACGAGAAGCTTCCCGATCTCGTCATTCTCGACTGGATGCTGCCCTCGGTGTCGGGCATCGAAGTGTGCCGGCGGTTGCGGCAGCGGTCCGTGAGCCGGAACCTGCCGATCATCATGCTCACCGCCCGGACCGAGGAGAGCGATCGGGTACGAGGCCTGGACACCGGCGCCGACGACTACATCGTCAAGCCCTTCCTGATGAGCGAGCTGGCCGCGCGGGTGCGGGCGGTGCTGAGGCGCCTGCGGCCGGGCCTGGCCGAAGATCAGGTGCGCCAGGGCGACATCGTCGTCGACCGCTCCGCCCATCGGGTCAGGCGCGGCGGTCGCGACATCCACCTCGGGCCGACCGAGTTCCGGCTGCTCGACTATTTCATGCAGCATCCCGGCCGGGTCTTCTCGCGCGAGCAACTGCTCAATGCGGTCTGGGGATCGGACGTCTACGTCGAAATCCGCACGGTGGACGTCCATATCGGGCGCCTGCGGCGAGCGCTCGCCGGACAGGAGGGGCCGGACCCCATCCGCACTGTCCGTTCGGCCGGCTACGCCCTCGACCTCTGAGACTACGCCTCAGCCGGACCGGGTCTGCTCCACCCACAGCCGGCGCACCAGCGACGGCAGCTCGGGGACGGGCGTGCGCAGGTCGAAATAGCGCTGGAAGCTCAGTCCCACCTCGGCGTCGCGCCGCCAGATCTCCTTGGCCATGAACGCCAGCCCGTGGGTCACGTCGATCAGATAGAGGGGATCGGACAGGGCCAGCGCGCCTTCGAGCCGGATCCGGGCGCCCGTCTGGGACATGTCGGAGATCGCGCAATCGAGGGTGTGCTGGGTGGGGCCGTAGACGAGCTTGCCCGAGAGAAGCCCGCGCCGGCGGGGAACGCGGGTTTGGGACGGCGATTTGTCGGGTCCACGCGTCATGGGCTGTGAGGGGCGGACGGTTCAGGTCCGCGCCAGGCCCTCCCTGAGGTCCACCCCGAGCTTGGCGACCATCCGCATCAGAATCTCGTTCTGATACTCGAGGTGCTGGAGGTGCGGATTCCGACGATGCCGCCCGCCCATTCCGAGATGATCGCGCCCATCATTCCGAGATGATGCCGCCCACCCGAGGGGTCGTCGTTGGCGGGTTG
>Ga0213876_10000253_pt1 | contig 50444 bp, 45 predicted proteins | sample BarmaccomBMRX_R9_FD_160113 | JGI IMG/M metagenome (GOLD analysis project Ga0213876, IMG submission 160113) | Root-associated microbial communities from Barbacenia macrantha in rupestrian grasslands, the National Park of Serra do Cipo, Brazil - RX_R9 | ecosystem: Host-associated > Plants > Roots...
CGTCCGCTTCCAGGACGAACCGTTGCCGGCTTCCGAGGTGGTGCGCTGGTTGAATGCAAAAAATCTGCCGGCCGAAGCTCACAGCGTCGTTTCCAAGGTGACCCCGCACGTGGCAAATGATCCGGGGTTCAAAGCGATCCTGGCGGACACCTTCGTGCGCCAGAAGGATTGGGCAGGTCTCCAGGAGTGGACCAAGGCCCCGGACTGGGGCACAAATGAATACCTGCGGGTTGCCTACAACCTTAAGGCGCGCCGTGAACTGGGCAACCTGGTGCTTTCAGAAGCGCTGAATGCGTGGCGCGAAAGCCTGGCCCGGGCCGGACAGCAGGCGGAATGCGTATCGGTCCTCTTCCACCTGGCCATGGAGTGGGGTTGGCAAACCGAGGCTGAAAGCGCGCTCTGGGCCGCGGCGGATGCTTCCTCCGATCGGCGTGAGGCGCTGGCGGCGCTCTGGCGCTGGTATGGCCGGAAGCAAAATACCCAGGGGCTGTTCCGCGTAGCCAACCGGCTTCTGGAGCTCGATTTCAACGATCGCGCCGTCAAGAACAATGTCGTGATGCTCGGTTCTCTCCTCGGCATCAAGAACGGGTCATTCCTGGATTGGGCCCGGGACAACTGGGAGAATGACCGGGGCAACCACCCGCAGTTCGGCACCACGTACGCTTTCACGCTTTTTCAAAAAGGCGATCTCGACGACGCCGCCCGGGTGCTTGCACAAATCAACCCGGACGTCCTGAACAACCCGGATGACGCCTTGTACGCCGGCATCATCAAAGCTGCCCTGGGCCAGCAGGAAGACGCCAGGAAACTTTTGGAAGCGGCTTCACGGGGCGCGCTCTTGCCTGAAGAAAAAGATTTGTTGATGAAAAGCCGCTTATCTTTAGCGGCAGGAGCGCCTTTGCACTCCGGGCGACGGTAAACGGAGCGCTGCGGACGGCCGTTATGCAAATAAGAGAGGGCTACGAGATCGAAATTCGCCCCCGCCAAAACTGGCTGAAGGTGGATTGGGAAAGCCTGGTGGAATTCCGGGACCTTTTCCTGTTGCTGGTCCGGCGGGATTTCGTGGTGAAATACAAGCAGACGTTACTGGGACCGCTCTGGTTCGTGATTCAGCCGCTGCTGACTACCCTGGTGTTCACCGTAATTTTCGGCGGCGTGGCTAAAATATCGACGGAGGGCATTCCTCCCATGGCTTTTTACCTCAGCGGCTTGACGGTATGGGCCTATTTTTCCCAGTGCGTCAATACTAACGCGACCACGTTTCTCACCAACGCCAACCTGTTCTCGAAAGTGTTTTTCCCGCGGCTGATTGTGCCATTAAGCACGACGGTGTCCACTCTGTTTGCCCTCGCGGTTCAACTCGTCAGCCTGATCGCGTTTATCACCTATTTCAAAGTCAACGGCGCGCCGGTCTACCCGACCGCACTTGCAATCGTCACCGTGCCTTTGGTGATCTTCCAATCGGCAGTCCTGGCGCTCGGCTTCGGCCTGCTGTTTGCATCGTTCACGGCGAAATACCAGGATCTCGTTCATCTCATCGGCTTCGGCCTGCAGATCTGGATGTACGCAAGCCCGATCATCTATCCCGCCTCGAAAATCCCGGCCAGGTACGCCTGGCTGATCTGGGTAAATCCGGTAGCGCCCGTCATCGAGAATTTCCGCGCAGGCTTTCTCGGTACCCCATTCATGCCGGCCCCGGTCACCGTCTGGTCCATCATTCTGACCGGATCGATCTTCTTTGCCGGCCTGTTCCAGTACCAGCGGGCCGAGCGCACCTTCATCGACACGATATAAAATGCCACCGCAGAAAATGCCACAAATGGAAGACGGGTGTCGGGTGTCGGGTGTCGAGTTCGGAGTTCGGAGTTCGGAGTTCGGAGCGGCTTCGCCCCACGGGTCCTTAATCTGTGTCAATCTGTGTAATCTGTGGATGCTTCCTCTTTTCTGCGTCCTCTGCGTGTTCTGCGGATGATTCGGTCTTCCCACCGTGTGAACGTGACCCTCGGGGTAGATCGGACCCGCTTCTACGATGCCTCCGAACTCCGAACGCCGAGCCCCGAACTCTTCCCCTTCCCGCCGCGGCTCTCCGTGTGACCGGCACTCGACACTCGACACTCGACACCCGTCTTCAATTTGTGGCATTTTAAATGAATGTTCTCGTCGATAACGGTTTACCCGAACTGACGAACCTGGGTGACCTGGCGATGTTAATGGCGGCGTGTCGCGGGATTCGCCGGAGGTGGCCCGGCGCGAGGATTTTTACGTTCGCCACCAGTCCCGAGCGCCTGAAGGCGACGTTGCCTGACGTGGCGGCCGTGGACCCGGTCGGCCGGGAATTATGGTCGCAAGCGGCCGCCCTGGGCTGGCTGGTGGAGACCAAGGTGCCCCGGCTGCAAGGCCCGGCGCGCGTCTACCGCAGGCTGACGGGCCGGCCTTCACTTGCACCCTTGATCGAATTCGGGGCGCGCAGCGATAAACCGCGCGAAGGCGCGGTCTCGGCGTTTCTGCATTTCCTCCGCGAAGTCGACCTTTACTTCTGGGCCGGGGGCGGCTACCTGGCCGATCCGTTCGGATCATTGGCCACCAAACTGGCCAATACGCTTGAGGCGCTGTCCGGGCGCAAGGTGCCGGCAGCAGCTTTCGGGCTGGGCATCGGCCCGCTTCACCGGCCGCGCATCCTCAGGACCGTACGTGCAACGATGCGCAATCTTTGCGCGATCGGGGTTCGGGAAGGAAGTTCACTGCAACTGCTGCAAGGTTGGTCACTGGATGGAGCTGACCTGTGTCTGACCGGAGACGATGCCGTTGCCGGGGCATTTGCCGAGCGACGGCCGGCACTCGGGGATGCGCTTGGGGTCAGCATCCGGCTCGAGTACTACTCCGAGCTCGCCGCCCGGCACTTGGCGGTGATCAAGGAGGTGGCACATGAATTCTGCGTCCGGCAAGGCGCCGGGATGACCTCGATTCCGATCGCGCCGGGCGACTTCGCACCCAACGCGAGGTTGCGCGCCGGTGCCGTGCCCTTCGAGGCGCCCGCATTCGAACTCGGGGCGGTTTACGCGGCGATCCGCCGTTGCCGGGTGGTGATCACCGCTTCTTACCATGCGGCCGTCTTTGCGCTCTCGATGGGAATTCCCGCCATCGGACTGGCCGGCAGCGAATACTACGTCCAGAAATTCCGGGGACTGCAGAAACAATTCGGGGGTATCCCGCGGCTGATCTTGTGCCGGGCGCAAACGCCGGTCGACGCGTTCCGGGATGAACTTCGCGAAGCGCTCACGGGCTTTTGGTCAGATGCGCCCCGGGTTCGTCCAAGCCTTCTGGCGGGCGCGGCGGCACAGGTTGCCATCAACGACGCGTTTCGTGAGCGCGTATTTGACCGGTTGGAGGCGCAATTCCGGTAAGGCCACTGCGCGGTGCGCTGCATCGCGTAGAGCATTCGCCGGATGGTGACCACGATGGGATCAATTCAAGGCAGGATAGCAAAGGTAACGATCGGGATTCCCGTTTACAATTGTGAACGGTGGATCGCGGACACAATTCGCGCCGCGCTGGCGCAGACGTGGGAACACAAGGAAATCATCGTGGTGGATGACGGTTCATCCGACGCCACCCCGGAACTCTGCCGTGAGTTCGGCGACCGGATCCGGTTTATAGCCCAGGGACGCCGCGGCGGCAACGCGGCACGCAACCATGCATTGCGTCTGGCCTCAGGCGATTGGGTGCAATTTCTGGATGCGGACGATTCACTGCCGCCGGAGAAAATCGCCATCCAGTTGGGTGCAAAAGCGGCCGCCGGCCGCGACGTGATCTGCAGCCCGGTGATCTTCGAAAAGTGGCACGGCGACCGGCTCGTCCGGCGCGGCGCGCAGCAAATTGCGCAGCCCGTCGATTGGAAAGCGGAATGGCTTCGCTGGAATCTCCCGCAGACCGGTGGCTGCCTCTGGTCCCGAGAGGCGCTTCTGGATATCGGGGGCTGGAATGAGGATTATCGCTTCAACCAGGAATACGAGCTTTATTTTCGTGCGCTGCGGGCGGGATTGAACTTCGCCCTGGTGGACGGGCCGCGCGCGATCTACCGGCTCTGGTCCGAAAACACGGTTTGCAGAAGGGATAAGTCCGGCGTCGTGCTCGGCAAGACCCGGCTGATCCACGCCTTCCTTGACTGGCTGGCAACGGCGGCGCCCGACGACCTCCCCCATTATCGGCGCCTGGCCGGAGTTGCGTGCTTCGAAATGGCGCGCACGCTCGCCGCCCAGGATCTCGTGCTGGCGCGGAACTTTTTCCTGGATCGACGACGGGAAGGGTTGATCACCCTGGACGGGCCGGCTGCACCGTGGAAGTACCGGTTTACGCTTCGTGTGCTTGGCTTTGCTGCTGCCGAAAAGCTCGCCCGCCTCACGCGACGCAACACGGCCGCTGCAGCGGCCTGATTTCCCAATGACGACCCCGATGAGCAAGGCGATTTCATTGCTGATTCCCTGCTACAATGCAGCCGCATTTCTGCCGGGACTTTTTGACCGGATCAATCGCCAGACCACCCCGTTCAACGAGGTGATCGTCTACGACGACCATAGCAGCGACAAGTCGGCAGAACTTGCCGGGCGATTTGGGGCCAGGGTGCTTCGAGGCTCGAGGACGCGCGGCCCGGGGTTCGCCCGCAATCGCCTGCTGGAGGCCGCCACCTCGCCGTGGGTGCATTACCATGACGCCGACGATTGGCTCTCCTCCCGTTTCGTGGAACGAATGAGCGACGCCCTGCTTTCGCCCGATCACGGGGCGGCTTGCGCCCTGCGGGTCGTATACCTGGACGGCTCGGAACCTGATTCGGTCCTGCGCTTTCCGGAGGTGGCGACCACGGACAACCTGGTGGCGCTGATGATCAGGCAATTCATCCACCTCGATGCGCTCGTGTTCCCCAAACATCTGATCAAGGCTGCGGGTGGCTTCGTCGACCAGATGCGCTTCAGCGAGGACCGCGATTTGCTGGCCCGCATCGCGGAAACGTCCGTCCGTTTCGGCTACATCGATGAACCGCTTGCAACCTGGACCAAACACGCGAGATCACTGACGCGGTCCCGCCCGACGCTGGCGCAGGCGCCTTACCGGCGCTGGTACCTGCATCGCTGTTACCATAAACTCAGCCGGCGGCACCGTAAAACCATCGGTAACCAGGCGCTTTACGTTGCCTGGATGTTTTATTTCGACGCCGCCGGACCCGAAGCCGACGCGTACCGGCGTGAGGCGCGCCGCTGGATCTATTTGGCGCGCCTTTGCAACCAGCGATACGAATCCTGCCGCTCTCTGCCGGAACGCCTCGTTGGCCGCTTTCTCGGACCGGAAGTGGTCTTTCGGGCGCGACGGTGGTATGCAAAGAGACGGGCTCGGCTCCTCGCCGCCGGAGGCTGAATCGAGATGCGAATTGCCTTTATCGTCGGCCCGTTTCCGGTCTTGTCCGAAACGTTTATTCTCAATCAGATCACCGGGTTGCTTGATCGCGGCCATGAGGTGGACATCTTCGCCCTGGCCCGGCCCCCGGCAGGTTCGGTTCATCCGGACTTCGAACGTTACCGTCTCCATGAGCGGACCTGTTACGTGGAGGCAACCCCGGACCGGGTACGCCGGTTGGCCGTTGCCGCGCAAACCGCGGTTCGCGCGTTGCGAACCCGGCGGCTCCGGCCCTTCCGGGCCCTGAACCCCCTCCGGTTTGGGCGCGATGCCCTGAGCCTGTCGCAGTTCACCAGTTTCGGCCCCTTTATCGGCCGGCCGGAGTATGACGTGATCCACAGTCACTTCGGGCCGTCAGGCCTTTTTGCGCAGCTTTTGCGCAGCGTTGACGCACTTCGCGGTCCGCTTATCACGACTTTTCACGGCTATGATATCTCTTCATACCTCCATGAACGCGGCCATTCCATCTACGCCGGCCTCTTCCGGTACGGCGATGCGTTCACCTGTTCCAGCCTCTACATCCGAAACCGGTTGGTGGCGGCCGGTTGCGACGCCCGGAAACTCGTCCGCTTCAAGCTCGGGACGGACCTCGCCAAGTTCCCGTTTCGGGAACGCCGGCCGACGGCGGATGGTCCGTTGCGTATTCTGACGGTGGCGCGGCTCACCGAGAAAAAAGGGTTTGAATACGCCATTCCGGCGGTGGCAAAAATCCTGCCCGCCTTCCCCAACGTGCGATACGATATCGTGGGCGACGGCCACCTGAGGGGGCGCCTTGCTCAGCTGATCCAAGAGCTGGGAGCCGGCGCCAGCATCCGGTTGCTCGGCTGGAAAAACGAGGCGGAGGTTCGTCAGATCTTCGCCGATTCGCACCTGTTCCTCCTCGCCAGCGTGGAAGGCCCGAATGGCGACGTTGAAGGCCAGGGCATGGTCTTGCAGGAAGCCCAGGCCATGGGTTTGCCGGTGATCTGTACCCGGCACAACGGCTTTCCCGAAAGCATCCTGGACGGGCGCTCCGGTTTTCTGGCGCCCGAACGTGACAGCGACGCGCTCGCCGCCACCTTGCACCACGCCATCTCGCAGCCTGAACGCTGGCCCGAACTTGGCCGGGCAGGACGGGAATACGTGGAGCGGGAGTATGACCTGCAAGAGCGAAACGACGCGCTGGTGGAGCTTTACCGGAGCCTGCAAGAAGCCGCGCCGGGCCGCGCCACTGAGCGCATCTGCCTGAAATAAGCACGCGTCTGCCCTTCGCGGTATTCCTTGTGATCCTTCACGCTGTGGATGATGGCGTAACCGCGTCGCCCCAGTTCCTCCGGAGCGGCCAGCAGGCCCAGGTGCTTCACCCCAAAAACCTCGCGTTCAGCTTCGTTCTGTTGAATGCAAAAGCCGACGGCCTGAACGCAGAGCGACAGGACCGTATCTTCCCCTAACGGGGTTTTCAACCAGAGCAGCGGGTCATCCAGAAGCCCCTCCGTTTCGAGAGCCCGGACGGCCCGCATCGACATGGCATACCCGCCACCTGAGCAGTGTTCGCCCAAGCGATACCCATTGAGCAAGGCGCGCCGGATGACGTTGCGGATGCGCCCGTACCGGCCCAGAAAACCCACCTGCAACGCCGTTCCCCCAAGCGGGGTCCGCCGCCAGACGGCCCACTGCCGCAAAAGCTTTTCAAGGGCCGGGGCTGATGAACTCTCCCGGTCCGAAGCGGGACTAAACTGGTAAGCGCCCATGATCCCCATCTCCCGCCGCCGTTGAAATGCCTCCAGAACGCGTTCGGAAAACGCGTCAATCACCAGGGAGTCGGTGTCCAGCTTGACGACGAAGTCGTGATCATCCGGAAGCCCCACCACGGTTTGGAGGGCCGCCAGGGTCCCGGCCGCCGCCCCTGAACCCCAGCCGCTGCCCCGCCCCCTTCGAGGGTTCGTGGTCACCACGCGAGGGTAATCGGCCTCACCGGCAATTTCACGGTCCAGATCCCGGGCGCCAGCATGGTCATCCACCAAAACCAACGTAAAATTCCCGGCCTCATACGCCTGCAGCGAATCCAGCAGGTCGCGAGCCCGGACGATTTCCTCCGTTGCCGGGCCTACCGGGAGAATGACCGCGAATCGGGCGTCCATGGCGGGGTGCGTTTCCGGGGTTCACGCGAGAACGAACGCAGCCCTCCCTTCCTTTGTTGTGTATGATCTTTCAAGCCGTGGCCGGTGCGGTGCCCTCGCTCGAGCGGGCGTTCCGGGGTGCCGGGCCTCCCCCGTTGCCCGGCGGCAATCGGTTCGCCGTCTCCATCGAAACCATCCAACCTGGAACTTGCCGTTTCAGCCGGCCGGCTCATACCTCGTGCTCCTTGCAAACCGCCATTTCGTCCTGCAGAACTGTTTTCACGGCAAGACGCCTAACCCGTGTGCCAACAATTTTGCAGAACGTTTCACTAAAGGATCGAGGTGCTTCGGCAGCTTCCCGGCATCATATTCAAACGCATCCGAATTCTGTTGTTTCAGGCCGGCGGAGGCCTGCAGCTTTTCACGCCAGACGGCCGCCCGGGCATGCTCCCAGCCGGTGAAGCCGCCCGCCACCGATTTGAGCCGCGTCTGCAGTCGTAGCTGCGTCTGTTCCGGCGATCGGTATTTGTAGTGCTTGTAAAGCAGGCGCTTCGGGTAAACCGGGCCCATATTCAGCGGCCAACCCGTGTTCGCCGGCCAGACCAACCGCTCGCGGTCCCGGAAAAATCGAGGTTCCGAGTTGTTGACGGAGTAATACGTGAGCCGGCCGAGGTCCGCCTCCGGCACCTCCGGCCGCAACTGGTAGTCGGGAGCGACATCTTTTTCAGTCAGATAGAACTCGACGGCAATCCCCCAGACGACGTGGTAGGGCCACGGCACCCGGGACAGGAACCGCCTCGGGTCTTCCACATAGAACTCGTCCGCATCCAGGTGACACCACCAGTCGCCCGAACGCGATCCGTCCCGAAAGGCGTTAAAGACCTCCGCACGCAGACTTTCCTGGAAGACCTTGCCGTCCTGCTTCCAGGGGACGATCTTTTCGCCGGCCATACTGCAGGCGATGTCCCACGTGTTATCGTCGCTCTGGCCGTCGTAGACGATAATCCGGTCAGCCCACTCGGAGGCAGCCTGTAGACCGGCGCGCAGGATATCGCCTTCGTTTTTGACGACGCAGATGCAATGGATCTTAAAATTGCGAGACATCAGTCAGGGAAGCGCTGTAACCGGATGCGGCAGGTTCGGTCTCATTGGCTATAATGCGTAGAACAGGTAATCAAAGCGGGCATCCAGTCAAAAAATATCCGCGGTCATCATCGCGCGTGCCGCGCGTGCTTGAAGCCTCTCATTTTTGTAATTTTTGCACTTGTGAAATTTGTAATGTTTCATTATAGGCGCTGACGCATGCCTGTTATTTCGGTCGTTATCCCGACGCACAACCGGTGCCACCTCCTGGCACGCGCTTTGGATTCGCTCCCGCCAAGGCCGGACGGCCTGCTCGAGGTCATCGTGGTCGATGACGGTTCCACCGATGACACCGAATCAGTCGTGCGTAAGAGCGGGCGAGAGGTGACCTTCCTTCAGCAGGCGCAAGCCGGCCCGGGCGCCGCGCGTAACCTCGGCCTGGACGCGGCTTCCGGCGAGTATGTGGCTTTTCTGGACAGCGACGACGTCTGGCTGCCGTGGACCTTTTCAGTTTACCGGCAGGTTTTAGGGCAGTACCCGGGCGCCGGTTTTATCGCCGGCTCTCCTTTCTGGTTTACCGATGACTCGGAAATCGCCGTTGCCGCCGTTGCAGCGGCAGGTGAACTCGACGCACGCTTTTTCCCCGATTACTTCGCCTCGGCGACGCACCCGATCTGGCTGGGGGCCTCGTGCCTGCTCGTCCGCCGGCATCGCCGGCCGCGCTTTGAACCAAGCCACATGAACGCCGAAGACCTCGATTTCGCGCTCCATTTCGGCGCAGAACCGGGTTTTGTCTGGATCCGGCACCCGCGCACCTTCGGCTACCGGCGTCACGGCCCCAGCGCGGTGGGGAACTTTACGCGGACCCTGCAGGGGATCAATCACCTGGTGGACGAAGAACGGCGCGGGCGTTACCCCGGAGGTAATGCTCGCCGCCGGGAACGGCTCGCTTTGATTACCCGAGCCGTGCGGCCACCGGTCGTCGAAGGCCTGAAACGCGGCCAATGGCGGCAGGCCTGGCACCTTTATCGTCGAACCTTCGGATGGCACCTGGCGTTGCGACGCTGGAAATTTTTGCTGGCCTGCCCGGCGCTGCCGCTGCTTTCCACCAGCGCCGGAATGGGAAAAACCGCCGGCGAAACAACCCAACCGAGCTACGGATGAGCGAAGCTGCTGACGACCAATCGCCGGCGCAAGCCCGAGCGCGGGTTTCGGCCGTGATTCCCACCAGGAACCGCAAGGAACTGCTGCGCCGGGTATTACACGCCTTGCAGGCACAGACCGTCCGCTCGGAAATCATCTGCGTCGACGACGGTTCGACCGATGGCACAGCCGCGATGCTGGGCGCCGAGTTCCCGCAGGTCAGGACGTTGCGCCGGGAAGTAAGTCGCGGACCGGCCGCCGCCCGCAACGCCGGCGCGAGGGCCGCCACCGGCGAATTTCTTCTGACCCTGGACGATGACTGCGTCCTCACGACCACCGACGCCATCGAACGGACCCTGGAACTGTTTGACCGCCCGGAGATTGCCGGGGTTACGCTGCCGTTCGTAAACGTCCGGCTGGACCGCCGGATCACGACGGCTGCACCGCAGGCCGGCGGCACTTTTGTGACCACGGACTATTACGCCGGCATGGTCATCCTCCGGCGCGACAACTTCCTGCAGGCGGGCGGGTATCGGGAACCGTTTTTCATGCACCACGAGGAAGCTGATCTCGCCATCCGCCTGCTGGACAAACGGCGCTTTATCCGGAACGGGTTTCAGGCTCTGATCGACCATCACGAATCGCCGGTGCGAGACCGGCTGAAGCTCTGGCGGCTCGGCGCGCAGAACGCCGTTCTCTTTGCGATCTACAATGTGCCCTGGCCGTGGTTCCCGATTCACCTCGGATCGACCATCGTCAAAACACTCGTTTACGCCTGGCGTCGCGACGGCGCGGTTCCCGTGGTGCAAGGCTTTTGTGCGGCCATCCCGATCGCGCGGCGGACCCTCGGGCTGCGGGCCCCGGTTAGGAGCCGGACTTACCTCGCCTTCCGCACCCTTAAGAACGGCGGGCACCTACCCCTGGATTGCATGCAGGAGTTGTTAGGCCATGGTTGATCTCGCGTTTGCCGCTACCAACCCTTGTCACCTCTACCCGCTCGCGCAGGCGACGACGGCGCTCGGGGTTCACACGACGTTCTACAGCGGCTATCCCGCGTGGCGGCTGGAGGAACCGCACCCCACCCGCCTGCGGACTCACAGCCTGCGAACCGTTGTCACTTACGGGCTCCTGCGGATACCCGAACGTTTCCGGCCGCGTGCCCGGACCCTTTTTGTGTGGCAGGACCGGCATTTCGATCGGTGGGTGGCCGGCGCGCTGGCCAGACACCATTTCGTGCACGCTATCCCGGGCCAGGCCGGGGAGATCTTCCGCCGGGCCAAAACCCTCGGGGTCACGACGGTGCTGAATCATGCCACGGGCCCGTCGCGCCATTGGGTGCAGGTCATGCGCCGGGAGTACGAAAAGGCGGGACTCTCCATCGAGCGAGCGACCGTTTACGACGCTGCTTTCCGGCGCCGGGAGGAGGAAGAGTATGCCCTGGCCGATCGGCACTGCGCGGCTTCAACCGTCGTGCGCGATCAACTCGTCGCATTCGGCGTCCGGCCGGAACGGATCTGGGTTGTGCCTTACGGCGCGGCCCCCGACGTCTTCTTTCCGGCTTCGGATGAGGGCAGCCCCGGCACGTTCCGGATCCTTTTCGCCGGCCAGGTCAGTTTGCGCAAGGACCTTGGCACCCTGCTCCGCGCTTTGGAAAAGGTTGGGCGGCCGGACTGGGCGCTTGATGTTTTCGGAGGCGTCGGTGACGAGGTTAAAGCCGAGCTTGCCGGCTATCGCGGCGCTACCCCGCTGACGGTTCACGGGCCGGTGAGCCAGCGACGGTTGGCGGACGAGATGAGGCGATCCTCGGTCCTGGTGTTGCCTTCTCTGGAAGAGGGGTTCGGCCTGGTGGTAGTTCAGGCATTAGCCTGCGGAACACCGTGCGTGGTGAGTGATGCCGTGGGCGCCAGAGATTTGATCGATATAAGGATAAACGGTTCCGTATTTCCGGCCAGGGCCCCAGACGCGTTAGCGGTGGAGCTCGAGTTCTGGGCCGGCCAACCAACACGAGTAGACGGCGATTATTCCTGGACCGGTCCGGCCAGGGCCCTTTACCGCCTCTCCGAGCACGCGCTCGGCAGTTCGGTCGCTTCGGTATCAGCCTCATAGGAGCCTCATGATTGACGGAACGAAACTTGTTTCCCGCCCGAATGGCGAAGCTACCGTTTGCTGGCTGGCGGGCCTCTTCCTCTCGTACTTCATGCTTTTCGGCGAGACGTCCACCGAGGTCGCCTCCCACGGCGCCCTGTGCCTGGCCGGCACCTTCGCCGTGGCGACAGGCTTCGAAACCGTGCGCAATTGGAAAGCCCTCCTCCGGCCTGATATTGTTGCGTTGCTGGCGCTGTACGGCCTGACTTTCTTTGAGTTCCTCCTGCCCCAGCCGGAGGTAAACGAAATGGTTCACGCCAAATCGATGCACACCGCGTGCGCCCTGGCGTTTCTGGCTTTCGGATCCATGGTGGTGGGCCGGCACTTCGCACCGCGCGCCCCGAAATTCCTGGAAGACCTGGTCCAGAGGCCGACGCCGCCGCGGGTCCTGCTTACCGTCTTCTGGCTCAGCTTTTTCCTGGGCACCTTCTACATGCTGCTGGCCGTCAATTTCAACGTCCTCAAGATGATCGACGCGATGATGGGACCGCGCTTCACCCAGCCTTGGGGCCGTGGACGGTACGGAGACGCTCGCGCCCTCCTCAATGAACTGGGCGCCATGGTCAACCTGGTGCCGCCCGTCGCCGGGTTGATCCTGTCCAATCGGGAAAAATACCGGCCCTTGACCTGGATGGCGGTGGCGCTCGTTTACGCGTTTTGCCTGTTCATGGGCCTCGCCGGCTCAACCCGCAACGTGCTGGCCGCCTACCTCATCACCTTTCTGATCGCTTACAGCCTTAGCCTCACCCGCAAACGGATCCTGGAATTCGGCCTTCTATGCGTGTGCGCCGCCGCCGGCTTTTTCGTCTCTTCAAAAATTATGCTCGAGACCCGCACGGTGGGTTTGAAAGGTTACCTCAGGATGCGATCCGAGGCGCGGGCCATGCCGAAGCTCAGCGTTGGGGTTTCTGAGACTGAGAGCTTTTTCGTGGACCTCAACCTGGTTAACGTGGCCCAGTTGGCGGAGGTTTTTCCGTCCGCGCACGACTTTCTGGGCTTGGAAGTGCCATACGTCGCCCTCACCCACCCCATCCCGCGGGCCCTCTGGCCGGGCAAGCCGGAAGGGTTAAGCGTGTCGATGGAGGACGCACTCGGGGTCGATCCGCAAATGACCATCTCTTCAACCTACATCGGTGAAGCTTACATGGCCGGCGGCGCTTTGGCCGTCGTCATCACCGGGCTGCTCTTCGGTGCGCTGACGGGCTGGTGGGCTCGTTTCGCCGTTGGCTTGTCTTCAGGTCTCGGCCTTCTGATTTACGCTTCCGGCTTCCTGGCCATCGCCATTTCCATGCGCAGCCTTTACGTGTTCAGCGTGGCTATCCTGCCGACGATTGCCGCCATGGTCCTGGCCATGCTGTTAAACCCAAAACCCAGGCGCGAACCGCGCGGGACGGCGTTAGGGCCGCTTTTCGACGCGCAGGATCATCACGCAGGCGCCGGCCGCTGAGGGGCTTCTCGCAACGGACATGCACACTTTTGATCTCGGCGTCATTTCGGTCGTACCGTCGCCTTACCAGCGCGACCTCTTTCGCGCCCTGAACGCCCGGCCCGACCTGCGGCTGCAGGTTTACTACCTTGAAGCGAGCGCCCCGGATTCTCCCTGGCCGCAAGTGCCGCTGCAGCCGTACGAAACGATCCTACCCGGCTTCTGGTTCTCGATCGCCGGCGCCAGATTCCACGTCGTGACAAAGATGCCTTCGCTCAAACGGCACGATTTTGTAGCGCTGAATTCGCTGACTTCATCGGTTGCGCAATGGCTGCTGCGGTTCCGGCCAAAGCGCCAGCGGCTGCTTTTCTGGGCCGAGGCACTCCGGGACCAATGCAGCTCAGGGCGGGCCCGCATCCAGCGCGTCTTATCCGACCCCATCCGCAACGTCGATGCGATCGTCGCGATCGGCTCGCGCGCGCAAGCGGCTTACCAGGGCCGTTTTCCAGGCACCCCTTGCTTCAATGTCCCCTACCATTGCGATCTGGCGGCCTTCTCCAAACGGCCGCCTAAAACCGATCCCTCAACCGATCCCTTGCATGCCGGGATGGTTTTTCTGTTTTGCGGCCAGTTGATCGCGCGCAAGGGCGTAGACGTTTTGCTGGAGGCATTTGACCAGCTGATTCGAAACGGACACCGCGCCCGCTTGCGGCTGGCGGGGCGCCGGGCGGACCTGGACCGCATGCTCGCCAACCTCTCCATCGCCACTCGGGAACGGATCAGCTACGAAGGTTTCTCTGACCCCGAGCACCTGCCGCAACTCTTTTCCGAGGCGGATGTGTTTGTGCTGCCGAGCCGTTACGACGGCTGGGGGGTGGTCGTCAACCAAGCCCTGGGTGCGGGCCTGCCCGTGATTTGTTCCGAAGCGGTGGGAGCCGGCGTTGACCTGATCAAACCCGGCGTTAACGGGATCCGCTTTGCCACCGGCCGGAGTGCGGCGCTCGCCGGCGCGATGGAGCATTTCATCACCCGGCCGCACCTGCTCCGCCAGTACGGGGCGGCTTCCCGGAAAATGGCCATGGATTGGACGCCGGTTCGTGGTGCGGAAAAGTGGGTGACGGTCCTTTCTGATCTCAGCAACAGCCCCCGGTGATGCGAATCCTCCTTGTTTCTTCCAGTTCGGGATCGCGGGGTGGCGGCGAGCTTTTCCTCCTGAGCCTGGCGGAGTCGCTGCGCGGCCTGGGCCACGAACCGGGCCTGTGGGCTTCGGACCACCCGCGCATGGACGAACTTGCACGCAGGTTCGTCCCGATCGGGCCGGTACACCGGGAGTCCTACCTTAATACGTACGACCGCCGGCTTCGCTCGTTCAGTGATGCCGTCGACCTCCGGTCCGGCCGGCGCGTGGCGGCTGCCTGGAGAAAACTTGCGCCGGACGTCGTTCACCTGAACAAACAGAACCTCGAAGACGGGCTCGACTTGATCTGGGCCGCACGCTTCGCCTCCCTGGCGACGGTCTGCACCATCCACGTAACCCAGACCGCCCGGTACCTGAACGCCCGCCACGGCTGGGCGCGCGACGCGGTAGCGCGCGCCCTCCTGCACCGGTACCCGGGCCGGCTGGTCGCCATCGGCGCAAGCCGCCGGTCAGACCTGAATCGTTTTCTGGGATGGCGCAACGGCCGAAGCGCCACCCTCGTGGAGAATGGTGTAACGCTCCCGAGCCGGCAGAGGCTGAGCCGTCTCCGGCAGGAAACGCGGCTGCGACTCGGCCTGCACGACGGCCATTTGCTCGGCCTTGGGGTAGGCCGCATGGTCGAGCAGAAACGGCCCCTGTTATTTCTTGAGCATGCCGCGCAGGTTGCCGCCGTTGAACCTCGGGCCAGGTTTTGCTGGGTAGGGGACGGACCGCTTCGGCCGCAATGGGATGCCGAGGTTATCAGGCACGCATTGGACGAGCGCGTGTTGACCCCCGGTTGGGCACAGGACGTGCTCCCCTATTACGCCGCAGCCGATTTTTTGCTGCATGCCGCTGCGTACGAAGGCCTTCCATTGGCACTGCTGGAAGGGATGGCGGCGGGTCTGCCGTGCGTGGTGACGTCTAATTTGTATGATGATTTAGAATTTTTAAAATCTGCAGGCGTCCTCCGCGCGGGTGAAGAAGGGTGGATCACCACGCTTGCCTGCAGCTCCCGCAGACAAGCACTCGGCGAGCGCTGCCGCGACCTCGCGGCGCGCCAATATTCGGTCGAGCGCATGGCGCGGGATTACATCTACCTGTACGAACTGGCCACCGCGGCGAATTAATATGCGCATCGGTTATTTTATTCCACCCGCGCCGCTGCGCGCCGGAGGCTTGGATCTGGCCATCGCCGGTTTAGCCAGAGAACTGCCCCTTGCCGGCCTTGAAATTGTAGTCGAACCCGCCACGCTCGACGGCCTGGATGCAGTACACCTGCACGGCCTGTGGCAACCCCGGTTTATCCGACTCGCCCGCGAGTGCCGCCGGCGCGGATTGCGCTACGTCGTGTCCCCACACGGCATGCTGGAACCGTGGGCATGGCGGCATCGCTGGTGGAAAAAGTGGCCCTACTTTTACCTTCGGGAACGTTCGGTGCTGAACCGGGCCGGCGCGCTTCTGGCAACAAGCCGGATTGAAGCCTCCAACCTGCGACGGTTCAGGTTCAGCCCCTCCATCGTTACCTTACCGCTCGGATTAACCTGCTCGAAACAAGTAAGTTATAAGGAAGCGCGCGCCGGCCTGGGTTGGGCGGCGCATGAGTTCGTGCTGCTTTACCTTTCCCGTCTTCACCCCAAAAAGGGCATGCACCTGCTGCTCGCGGCCCTCACCAGCCTGAACCTGGATCCAGACGCTTACCGGCTCGTTGTGGTGGGCGACGGCCCGGAAGCTTACACCCGCCGCCTCAAAAGAATAGCGAAGGCAAATCAGGCACAACTGCCCCGCATTGACTGGCTTCCGGCCGTTTGGGACGACCGCAAGTGGAGTTACCTTCAAGGGGCGGATCTCTTCTGCCTTCCCACTTATTCGGAGAACTTCGGGTTGGCGATTCTGGAAGCGTGTCAGGCAGGCACACCGGTTCTGACCACTCGCGAAACGCCCTGGGTTGAGTTCCTCGGCAGGCACGGTTTGCCGGTCGCAGGTCCCGACGCTGAATCGATCCGGGGATGCCTGACGCGCATTTTGCAGGCGGGCAAAATGCATCCTGTGCAGCGTGCTAACCTGGCCTCAGCCACTCGCCGGGAATTTGGTTGGGAGCACCTCCGGCCGGGGTACCGTTCGTTGTACGAAGCAGCGTCGGAGTTCGGCGTTCCCGGTACGTTCAGGGGACCAAATGTTAATAGGGAGAATTTTAATCATTGATTTTATAAAGGATATGGGATATGCGGGTCGAACCATCCCACGAGCCGCTCGTTCGCCGCTGCGTCTTGGAAATGATACCGGCCTTTGATAGCCGCTTCAGTCTCGTAAAAAGGAGGCATTCCGGGGTTTATGCCAATGATGTCGACAGGAAGTTTATCAAATTTAACGCTAAGGAGGACAGGCGCGCCGAACGTTTATGAACGGCGCACTGGGCTAGGCTGGGGAATCAGCTGGTTACCGGCGTTTACACTGGTCAGTAACGATCTGCTTGCATGGCCGGCTATCTTCCTGATCTTTTCCGAGCTCCGAACGCTGCTGTTCGGGACACCGGGCGAGATTGTCTGGCAGATGATAGTTATCCCGGCGATTGTCACCGTACTGACTTTCCACATCCTGGGCGGGTATGACCGGCGTACCAACATGCTCAGCTTGTCTTATTCGGTTGAACACTTTCTGGGTCTGGCGGTCGCCATGATGGTTTCGGCCACATTGGTTTATGGCCTGTGCACTTTCGGCTCGGTCACCCAGCAGCCCAGCCGCCTGTTTTTCTTCCTGGCGTTCCTGGTGTTTGGCGTCCATGCCCTGGCGACCCGCCGGTGGATCACGGGGGCGTTGCGCACTCACCATGCGGGCCGCCATTTTGTTCTCCTGGCCGCCGCCGACAGCGCGGCGCGGTTTGCCGTCCTTTTCGGACAGCGGAGGATGGATCAGGAGCTGCGGACTTTTTCCGACTTCGAGGATGCCTTCCCGCACCTGAACGCAAATGCCGACGGCCTGATCATCGGGTATAAGCCATCCAGCCTGGACCCGCAGTTGGGGCAGTTTCTGGCTTACGTGCACTTCCGGCACATCCCGGTCTACACGCTCGAATCGTTCCATGAAACGTTCTGGCGGCAGGTTCCCGTCCAAAGCATCGAAGCCTGGTGGGCGTTCGCGCGCGAGTCGCTGCTGGTTCGCGATTCAATCTACGATCACGTTAAACGCGTTTTCGATTTTGCGGTCGCGGTAGCCGGTTTGATCTTTTGTGCGCCGCTGATGCTGCTGACTGCTCTCGTGGTGCGTCTCGAAAGCCCGGGTCCGGCGATCTTTCGGCAGACGCGGATCGGGCGTGATGGCCGGCCTTTCACGCTTTTCAAGTTTCGCTCGATGCGCAAAGGCGCCGAGACCGGCTCGATCTACACGGAAGACCGGGATCCGCGCGTGACGCGGATCGGGCAAATCCTGCGCAAGACCCGCATGGATGAACTTCCGCAGCTCTGGAACGTGCTTCGCGGCGATATGAGCATCATCGGGCCGCGGGCAGAGTGGATCAAATGCGTGGAACGTTATGACGGCGCAATCCCGTTTTATGGTTATCGTCACCTGGTCCGCCCGGGCATTACCGGTTGGGCCCAGGTTAACTATTCCTATGGGTCCAGCAGTGAGGATGCCGAAGAAAAACTGAAGTACGATCTCTATTATATCCGGCACTATTCGATGGCGCTTGACTTCGCGATCATCCTGAAGACGCTGCAGACCGTGTTATTTGCCAAGGGCCGTTAGTTAATCCGGTCGGGAACAGGCCGTTAAATTCACTCATTCGCACCGTATAGAGACTTCTTTAACGAACGCATTTTTGTCCGTGCGCCGCGGCTCCCCTTCCCGTTTACAGGCCCGCGCCCGGGTCTCGTCCCGCCGGGAACGTCCGGCGGCGTGCCGTCTGCAACGGGCAGACCTGAATCCACGATGATCCCAGTCGTCACCACGCCAGGTCCGGCAGCTGCGCCCTTGATGAAAGGATGGTCCCGCGCGTTGGGAATCGGCGCCCTGATGTTCCTGCTCGTCTCAGGCCCGGCCGCTCAGGCCCAGGAACCGGTACGCGCGTCCCTCTCGCGCGCACTCGGCGCCGCTGATTTCGAGCCTTATACCGAAAGCGCGCTGGTGAGGTTCGGGCCCGTGCAAGGCAACCTGGACGCCGGCGTATCCCTCTTCTATATCGATAACGCCGCCCTCTCGAACACCTCCACCAGTCCGCGGCTGCAGTTAAATGAAACTCTTAACCTGGACCTGCTTTGGCCATTCACAATCCACAACTCGCTCCACCTCCGCCTGGGTGCATCATTCGGACAGGTGCTGGCCGGCAGCGGGGGCAACCGGTTCAGCCTCGCCGTGGCGCCCGATTCGCAAATCAGCTGGCTGGTGGGCATTGGGGATTTTCGGATCCGCCTGTATGATCGTTTTGCCCTGATTCAAGATCCGACTACCGACCCCACGGCCACCAACGTGTTCGACCTCAACCGTTTCCGCAACGACGTGGGCACCGCGGTTGACTGGGACCTGAACAAACTCGTGTTGACGCTGCTAATCGATGACACCTACGTCACCCAAAGTGCCCGCACCGATAACCAGATCCCCCTCACCTCCGTCACGAACGGCGACCGGAACACCATCCGCGGCAGCCTGCAAGCTGCGTACCAACTGACACCCACCGTCTCGTTCGGCCCGTCGTTTTCTGCGAGCCAGAGCTCAGGGACATCCGCAACCGAGGTCGACGCCATCAGCCCGGGTGCATTTCTGAAGATGCAGCTCACACGTCTGACCAGCTTCCAACTCGAAGCAGGCGTGAACTTTTTCAGTGTACGTTACCCTGACGTCGGCGTGGTTTTCCTGAACGAGCCGCAGCCGCCCACGTCAGGTTACTACGTCAGTGCGGTGCTTAGAAATCAGCTGACCCGGCTCGTCAACCTGACCGCATCGGTCTCGCATGACCTGGATTATGCGGACGGGCTTACGCCCACGGAGCGCACCCTGGTCAGCATCGGCGCAAATTACCGCCTTAATAAACGCGTTTGGCTCAACCTCGAAGGCTATTACGAGGATGGAACGGTGTTAAGCCCGCTGAACGGGGGCGATTACAGCCGATTCAGTATCCTCACGGGTATCACCTACCGGTTAGGTCTGAAGCTTTCAACCGCCGTGCAATACCGGTACACTCAACGGTCATCGAACAACGGCGGTTTCACTTTCGTCAGCAATGGGCGACTGGTCAGCGAGGCTGCCGGCAGCGGAAGTTACAATCAGAACGAGGTCACACTCAGTGTTAATTATGCGTTTTAGTCACGTCCTGACCGTCTTTGCCGTCCTGGCGTTTTCTGCGAGCTCCGTCTCAGCTCAAGCCGTCCCGTCGGGAATTTCCACCGCGTCCACGACAAGCGGCATCTCGTCCATCGGTTTGACCGGGGTGGTTAAATCGATGGACCAACTCGACGGTATCACCCGCATCAACATCGGCGACCAACTCAATTTCCGAATCGTCGAAGACGAGGAGCAACCCGTCAGCCTGACCGTCAGCGACTCCGGCCAGGTGGAAGTCCCTTATGCGGGCAAGGTACCGGCAGCCGGCAAAACCCCTCGCGAACTGGCGTACGACGTGAAACGCGTGCTGGAAAGCGGCCTTTACAAAAAGGCGACCGTGCTGATCGCGCTCGACCGGCGTACGGTGCAGTCGCCCGGGACCATCTACCTGACCGGTGAAGTCAGCCGTCAGGGGCCGCTTGAAATCCCGGCCAACGAACAACTCACCGTAACGACCGCCATCTTGCGCGCCGGCGGCTTTTCGGATTTCGCGAACCGGCGTAAAGTGAAAGTTCTCCGGAAGACCAGCTCCGGGGAGAAAGTCTACCGCGTCGATGTGAAACAGGTACTGGACAAGGCACGCGGCGACCTCGATTTCACGGTGAAACCCGGTGATGTCATCATGGTGCCGGCACGTCTTATCAACTGGTGAGCGCTCTGCAGGGCGGTAGTTTTATGGAATCTTTTGATCTCGAAGCCTTTCTCTTTGAAATTCGGCGTTTTTGGTGGCTGATCCTGGTCATCACTATCGTCGCCCTCGGATGCGGGTACGCGATACACCTGCTGTCGCCGGTCGAATTCAAGTCAGGCGCAAAAATGGTTGTAGGCGGCAAACTCAACATCCCGTCAGCGTCCGTGTACAGTGAGCAAGCCGCCGCGGCGGATTTTGTCGGCACCCAGGCAGCCGTCATGCAAAGCCGGGACGTTTGCCGTGAGGCCGACAAGACACTCCGGCAACAGGGCAAGCTGCCGCCGGAAAAAGGGGTGGAACTTCAAGCCACCGCCGTTCCGAAAACGACGGTGTTCATCGTGGAGGCCACCAGCACCGACCCGGATTACACCCGTGCTTACCTCCAGGAAGCCATCCGGGCTTACATCGAGCTCCGTAAACGAATGCGTTCGGAGCAGTCTCGGGAAGCCGTTTCCGCGTTGACCGAGGAAGTGGTGCGGGTCCGCGGAGAGGTTGACGCCGCCACCCGGGACCTGAACAGCTTTCAGCAAAAGATCAGTGTGGGCTCGCTCGAGGACGAGGTTACGGCCGAAACCGCTTACCTGGCGAGTTTGCGCAAGCGTTACGCCGACCTTCGTTTGCAGAAGTCGATCGCCGTAACGGGAGCCCCGGACCCGAACGCGGCGGCGGCCGGCGCCGTTCAGGACGCCGACACTAACAATCTCAACGGAGTTCTGCCTGATCAGACCGGACAGCAATTGCCTGACCAGCAACTGCGCCAGGCCAGGCAAAACCTGACCATGCTCCAGGCGGAAAAAGCGCGTCTGCAGAACAACCTGCGTCGGGATCATCCCAGGATTAAGCAAATCGATCTCCGCATCCGTGAGGCGCAAAACCTGGTCGGTTTCCTGCAGGACCAGATACAACACGGGAACACGGAACGGGTCGAATCGATTGACCGCGAGATGACCGCGTTGCAGGACGAAATTTCGCAGCGTGAGCACAAGATCAGCCAACTCAACCAGAACATCGCCGAATACCAGACGCTCAAGGACCGGCTCGCTGCCAGTCGTGAAACTTACCAACGCTTAACTAACAGCGTCCAGAACGTTGATGTGGCGCGGCAGGTCGATCAGGAGGTCATTAACGTCCTGGAGAGCCCATCGACCCCTGTTCCGGTTCACACCCGTCTACTCGTCACGCTTGCTATGTCCCTGGCGATCGGCCTTGTGATCGGGGTAGGCGCGACGACCCTGTTCTCGCGGCTCGCGCGCCGTTTCCAGACCATTTCCCAGATCAAGCGGACGCTCGGCTTGCCGGTGTTCGGGAGAATCCTGCACGACGGCTGGGTTAGCCGCCAGCGGACAGTCCTCGATTGTACCCGCAAACACATCGGTTTTGCCGAATCGTTCCGGAACCTTCGTTCCACGCTCATGCTGCTTCCGCCGAGCGTGCGCGACCGGCGCTGCATCGCGGTCACCAGCGCCTTCCCGAACGAGGGTAAATCGACCATCGCCGTAAACATGGCCATTGCGCTCGCGGCCACCAATTCGCGCGTGTTACTGATCGACGCGGACCTCCGGCGCGGGAAGCTGCACCAGTTGCTCAAGGTCAAAACCGGTCCCGGTTTCTCTGACCTTCTCATGCGCAAAAGTTCCGTTCAGCAGAGCATCCACACCACGCGGATGCAGAACCTGATGTTGCTCCCGTCCGGAAACCGGGTCCCGAACGTCAGTGAACAGATTTTCCGGTCGAACTTTGATCGCACGCTCGATGAACTCTGCAGACAGTTCGATTACGTGATCCTCGATACCCCACCCGTGCTTGCAACCGACGATGGCCCAACGATGGCGGCCAAGGCCGAGTGGGCGCTCTTCGTTGTCCGCCTGCGGCACAGCCGCCCCCGCGAAACCGAAAAGGCACTGGAGGAACTCCGGATGCGCCAGGTCGAAGTACCCGGGGTGGTGGTTAATTCCGTCAGCAAGCGGGATACCGGGCACAGCTATTACCATTACGCCTACTCGCTGGAAGACCAGCCTTTTGCAGGCACGGGGCTGCCGGAACGTAACCCGTTCTGATTCGGCACGGTGCGAGTTATACCATTTCGACGGCCATGGAGGTAAAATTTTGCCTTCCTTCCCGGGTACCCTGCCAGCGTTACACCTATTGGACCGTATACACGGGCGAAGCCAAACGGGCCGGCAGACGGTTTGATGGCCTGAAGGGCCAAAGGAACTTAGCCCGGGGCTTTACCCCCTGGGTAACCCCGGGCTATGTTCCAGCGCCCCTTCAGGGCTGAAATCCGGTCGAAACGTTACCGAGATAATCGCCTGAATGGTATTAGCTCTTACCCAATCGACGCGGGCAAGGAGCGGGTCAGCAGGTCGATGTTAGCCGCCTTTCGATCAACGAAAGTCCTTACGGGTAGCGCCGGCGTAGCAATCCCCTGATCAGGGCTACGCATGCATCCCAGAGCTCGTTGATCGAAAGCTTGGACCGAAGCAATGCACATTCAGGCAACGGTACGTCCGGATCGGCGAAACGCTTGGCTTCCCGCACCAAACGCTGCAACTCCGCCTGCAGCGTTTCGTCCGCGGCGGGTGCGGGCAACGGGCGCCCAAACGCAACGAAAATAAATGGGTTCTCCTGGTCCCGGAATTCGTACCGGAGCGCGCACGGCAGGATGGCTGCACCGGCCCGGGCGGCAATGTAGGTGGCGCCCCGGCGGACCCGGATAGGTTCGTCGGGCGCCATCAACTTGCCTTGCGGAAAGATCCATACCGCCGCGCCCGGCTGCTTGAGGAGCGCCTGCGCGTGCCGGACGGTGGCGAGCGCCTTTCCTGGGGCATCCAGGTCGACGCCGAAGGCGCCGGCAAAACGAAAAAACCAGTAACGCCGCAAGTGCCGTTCTTCCTGCACCACATAGAATCGTTTACGGAGCCGTTGCGCGGTGAGCAAACCGGCGACAAAACCATCCCACCAATTCGTGTGATTGGCGCACACCACCAGGGATTGTTTCCGGCCCAGTGCTTGCAGGTTTTCGGCCCCGATCAGGTAGATGCCTTGGAACCGGCGGCGCAATGCCAGCCAGATAAGCACGCGCACAAGCAGGACGAACGAACCCTGGCGGCGCGCCTTCAGCATGCGACCGCGGATCCGCGGTTGTTGGCCCGGGTGCGCCGGTAGTCGCGGTACGCCCGTCCGGCCAGGGCGATTTTACGCGCGAGTGAGGTGCTGGCACGCTTCCGGAAAACATCGAATTGCTGTTTTTCAATCTCCTCCAGAATGCCGGCGTAGATATGGCGCATCATCCAGACCGTAACCTGGGAACCATCATCGGCCAGCATCGGGATTCCGGCCTCGGAGCGAATGTAGAAGGCCCGCGCCCGCGCGATTTGAAACTGCATTAATTGCCGGAAAGGTTCTGTAACTCTGCCGCACGCCGCGTCCTCGATCTTCACCCCGAAGCGGGCCAGTTCATCCGCCGGCAGATAAACCCGGCCCCGTTCCCAATCTTCGCGGATGTCCCGCAGGATGTTGGTCAACTGCATGGCAATCCCCAACTCCACCGCGTGCTCGGCGCCATCATGGCCACCGGCGAGGCCCAGGACAGGGCACATCGCCAGCCCAACCACCGAGGCCACATGATAACAGTACCGGCGAAGCTCATCCCACGTCCGGAGTGCGATCGGGCCGGCGTCCATCAGCACCCCTCGGGTTAGGTCCAAAAACGGTTCCGGAGGTATCCGATACGACTTGACGGAATTGGCAAACGCGAGGGCAAACGGTGGGCCCGGCACCTCCCCGGAAACCAGGCCCGCGAATTCTTCACGGACCCGGGCAACCAGTTCGGCACCGTTGTGACCCGGTTGCCGCTGATCAATCAGGTCGTCCAGGTAACGGCAAAAGGCGTAGAGCGAGTACGCCGCGACTCTCTTACCTTTAGGCAGTGCGAATGAGGCAAAATAAAAGCTCCGGGCATGCCTGCGGGTGTTCTCCCGGCAATAGCGCTCACTTGCCGCAAGCGTTACATGAGCGGCCACATCCGGCCGGCGGCACCCTGCAGAGATAGCAAACATAGCCCTGAACTGGTTTCCCTGGCGATCATGCCAGAATGTCCCGGCGGGTCGAGCTTAAACCCGCCGTCGCCCCCGGCGCCGGCACCACCCGGTCCAACACTTTGGCGCTGCAGAGCACCCCCGGCAGGCCCGCCCCGGGATGGGTACCGGCGCCAGTGAAATAGAGCGCCTGCACATCTTCACTGACGTTATGGGGTCGGAACCAGGCGCTCTGCGTGAGAACCGGTTCGAACTGGAACGCAGATCCTGCGTATGCATCAAGTTCGTACTCAAAGTCCGCAGGCGTCATGATGCGCCGTGTGACGATATGACGGCGCAGATCCGGGCACCACCGTTCCAACGAGGCCAGAATTTGCTCGGCATACGCTTCCTTGACGCCGGCCCAGTCCACGCGCCCCTGCAGATTCGGCACCGGTGAAAGGACATAGAAGCATTCACAGCCCGGCGGTGCCAGCGTCGGGTCAGTCCGGGTCGGTGCGTGCAGGTAGACTGAAAAGTCGGAGGCCAGAACCTTGCGGCTGAAAATGTCCTTGAGCAACTCGCCGTAACGCTCGGTCAGGATGATCGTGTGGTGGGCCAGGTCGGGGTAGGTGCGGTCCGTGCCGAAGTACACGACAAACAGGCCCATTGAATAGCGCATCCTTTGCAGGCGTTGGTCGGTCCACTTCCGGCGCCACTCCGGCGCGATCAGTTTTCGGTAGGTGTTCGCCGTATCCCCGTTTGACACGACCAGCGCGGTGCGGAACTCGGCGCCGCCGGCCGTCCGTATCCCGGTCGCGCGTCCCCGCTCCACCAGGATCTGCGACACCGGCGAGTTCAGGTGCAGCACGCCGCCCATCTCGCGAAAGAGTTGCACCAGAGCGTTAACCACTGCCCCGGTGCCGCCCATCGCGAAATGCACCCCCCACTTCCGCTCCAGAAAGTGAATCATTGAATAGATCGAACTTGCCTGAAACGGGTTGCCGCCGATTAACAAGGGGTGAAAGCTGAACACCTGGCGCAGTTGCGGGTCCTGCAGGTAACGGCAGATCAGCCCGTAGACCGATTCGTGCGAGCGCAGGCGGATAAGATCCGGCGCAATTCTGGCCATGTCCCGGAAAGTCGAGAATGGCCGGTCAGCCAGGTCCACGAACGCACGCCGGAAGATCGCCTCAGATTGCCGGACAAACCGGCGGTAACCCGCGACGTCAGCACGGTTGAACTTCTCAATTTCGGCGAGGATGCGGCTTTCGTCGCCGGTGTAATCAAACCGGCGGCCGTCAGGAAAAAGGATTCGGTAATACGGGTCGCAGGGGACGATCCGCAGGTAATCGGCGAGGTTTCGCCCAGCGAGCGTGAACAGTTCCTCGATCAGGAATGGCGCCGTAATAATGGTGGGACCTGCATCAAACGTAAACCCGTCCTGTTCATAAACGTACGCCCGGCCGCCCGGTTTATCCCGCATTTCGAACAGGTGGACCTGGTAGCCGCGCGCCTGCAGACGAATCGCGGCCGCCAACCCGCCAAAACCGCTCCCGATCACCGCCGCCCGGAGCTGAGGGCCAGGCCGTTCGGCTGATGAAGGTGCGACCGCTGGCGTGCACGTTGTCATGAGGTTTGAATGAGGCGTCGGATCGTTTGCAAAAGATTGTGCAGTCCGGTCTGGATTTCGGGCCTGAGCATCGGTGATTCGATCGCCAGGCAGGTTTGCTGGAATAATTGTTCCACCACCGCCTCCTGCTCGGCCACTGCCTCGCTCTTCACGATGAGCCGTTGCATCTGACGGAGATCCGATGCGGTGCGTGACTTCTGACCCAGCAAGTTACGCAACTGCATGCGGTCTTCCGGCCCGAGGCGATCGTAAGCGGTGCATAATAGCAAGGTCTTTTTACCTTCTACCAGATCATCGCTTAACCCGCCCTGAACCCCGCGCACGAATTCTTTCAAGTCGTTCTGAATCTGAAACGCCAGACCGGCCGGCTGCGCCACGGCAGCCAACTGGCGCAATTCCGTTTCCGTAAGGCCGCCGATGATTCCGGCCAGAACGAGCGGGCATTCGAAGGTGTACCGGGCGGTCTTGCATTGATACATCCACTTGATCTCCCTTGCGCTTACCTGCGAAATACAACCCTCGCCCAGCAGGATGTCGGCGATCTCGCCATAACCCGTATCAAAAACGTAATCCAGAAGTTTCGAAAGCAAGGTTGCACGGACCGGGATCCGCGTATCGATGATGCATTTCTGGGCTAACGCAAAAAGCAGGTCTCCGAAAACGATCGTCAGGTTAGAACCGGTGCGGGCCGGTTGGCCGCCCTTACTTCGGTCTTCGAGGGAACGGTGCAGCGACGGCAAATCACGCCGGAAATCAGAACTATCGATCAGGTCGTCGTGGATCAGCACGAACGCGTGCAACAATTCCAGACCGGTCGCAACCGACACAAGCTCATTAAGCAGATGCGCCGATTCTGCTGGCTGGAACAGCTCCGCTGCCTGGAGAAACAGGAGAGGCCGGATGCGTTTGCCGGGCCTCCGCATATACTCCAGAAGCGCTTCATGAAAAAGGTCCAGGCGTTTGTCGCGGTATAGCTGGGTTAACCCGGCCAACTTGCGTACGAGTTGGTCGTCTACCAACCGGCGAAAAACCTGCGGGTGAGTAGGCGTGAAATCCTCCGCCGGTAGTCCCTGAGTTAACGGTGCCACGTCCAAAAATACGCGAGGTGTAAATATTTGGATGCTCAGGCGGGTTCGGAGTTCGGGGTTCGGGGCTCGGAGCCGTCGTGGAACCGGGTCCGATCTCCTCCGAGGGGCACGCTCACATGGCGGGAAGGCAGAATCATCCGCAGAACACGCAGAGAACGCAGAAAAAGAATCCCAAACGCTGGACCTGACAGCGGCAGCCGGCACCCATGATGCCGCTCCGCACTCCGAACTCCGAACTCCGAACTCCGAACTCTCCTCCTCCCGCCGTGGTCGCCGTGGTCCGCCGTGTTCGCCGTGTGAACTCTGTCGCCGTGCCCGCCAATCCCGCTGTGCCCGCCGTGTGACCGAACTCCGAACTCCGAACCCCGAACTCATTGCAGCCCGGGCACACCGGCGTATGGTGATCCCGGTAACCCATTTGCCTACATGACGTTTGCCGAACGCTTCCGTGATCCGAACCGCACCTTGTCCGCCAGCGCCCAATCTTTCCGACGCCTTCTGGAACCTTTGTCGAATCCGGGTCTGGAGGCGTTGGCGCAGCGCGCGGCCGCCATCACCCGCAAGCATTTCGGGCGCACGATGCGGTTGTTTGCACCGCTTTACTTGTCCAACGAGTGCATCAACAACTGCGCCTATTGCGGCTTTTCCCGTGACAACCCTATCCTGCGGGTGACCCTGACGGTCGAGCAGGTCCTGGCTGAAGCCCGTTACCTGGCCGATCGGGGCATCCGCAATGTCCTGCTCGTCTCCGGTGAGCACCCCAAGTACGTGTCCAACGGGTACCTGGCCTCCGTGGTGGCCGCGGTCCGGGACGTGATTCCGGCGGTATCCCTCGAAGTGGCGCCGATGGAGGTGGAAGATTACCGCCCCCTGGTGGCCAACGGCGCGGAAGGGCTGGTCGTTTACCAGGAGACTTACGATCGCGCCATCTACCGGGAAATGCATACGTCCGGGCCGAAACGCAATTTCGATTGGCGCCTGGAATGTCCCGAACGCGCGTTTGCCGCCGGGTTCCGGCGGCTGGGGATAGGCGTCCTTTTCGGCTTGGGGGATTGGCGGACGGAAGCGATGCACTTGTTTGAGCACGTGGAATTTCTGCTGCGCAAGTGTTGGCGGGCACAAATCACGGTAAGCTTGCCGCGATTGCGCCCGGCGGCGGGCGACTTTCACCCGAGGACGACGTTTTCAGAACGCGAACTCGTCCAGCTGGTCTGCGCGCTCAGGGTCATGCTCCCGCAAGTCGGTCTGGTTCTCAGCACCCGCGAACCGGGGCCCCTCCGGGATGCGCTGATGCCGTTGGGAATCACGATGATGAGCGCGGGCAGCTGCACGGCGCCGGGAGGCTATACCGGCCAGGGCTGCGAATCGCTCCACCTCACGGTTCGCGGCCGTGCCACGGCCGCCACGAATGTCCCTGGGAAAGCCGAAGCGCAGTTTGCCATCGACGACGATCGCTCGCCTGAAGAGGTCGCCGCCACGTTGACCCGCCTCGGCCTTGAGCCGGTTTGGAAGGATTGGGACCCGGCTCTCACCCTGGCGGACGCATGAAAATTCTGATTAACGGCCACCCTTCGGTTCAGTCCGACGACCTCACCGTCGGCGAACTGCTGGCCAGGCTTAACCTGCCGGAAAAAGCGGTCCTGGTGGAACGTAACCGTGAGCCCGTGGCGCGCAAAGATTTCGACGGGGTCCGTCTTAGGGAAGGCGACGTAGTGGAGATCGTGCAGATGGTGGCCGGCGGCTGACCCCGGCCCGGCTGTTGATCCGGGCGCCGGCTGGATTTTGTACAGAGCTGAGACATGGGGCGTTTTGCACCGGAAACCATCGAACAGGTTGCAGCCGCGACCGATATCGTCGAGCTGATCGGGTCATACTTTCCCCTTAAACGTGCCGGCACCGAATTTCGGGCCCTGTGCCCGTTCCACGACGAAAAGACGCCCTCGTTCCACGTCAGCCCGTCCAAACAATCCTATTACTGCTTTGGCTGCGGCGCCGGCGGGTCGGCGTTCCAGTTCCTCATGCAGTATGAGAACGTCGATTTCCCTGAAGCCGTCCGCCGGCTCGGGCGTCGCGCCGGGATCACCCTGACCGAACTGGAGCGGAGCCCGGAAGAGGAAGCCCACCGTGAACGCCGGAGCCGCCTGCTGCGCCTGCACGCCGAAGCCGCGGCTTGGTTTCACCACAACCTGCTGCGCCTGAGACAGGCCGATCACGCCCGGGCTTACATGCAGCAGCGCGGCCTGAACATCGACGTCGCCAAACGCTGGCAGATCGGTTACGCCCCGAACAGCTGGAATCAGTTGAGCCGGTGGGCGGAAACGGCGGGCTTCCGGCGCGAGGAACTGCTGGAGAGCGGCTTGGTTGTGTTGCGCAACGAACACGAGGGGGATTACTACGACCGGTTCCGCGACCGGCTCATGTTCCCCATCCGCAATGACGTCGGCGAAGTGATCGCTTTCAGCGGCCGCGTGCTTGACCCGAATGCTTCCGGGGGCAAATACGTCAACTCGCCCGAAACGAGCATCTTTTCGAAAGGGAACATCCTTTTCGGGTTTGACCGGACGAAACGAGCCGTGGCCAAGGCGGGGGTGGCCATCATCCTGGAGGGACAGATCGATCTGATCTCCTGCTTCGAAGCGGGCATCGAGAACGTCGTTGCCCCGCAAGGGACCGCGCTCACCGAAAGACATGCCGCCCTGCTCCGGCGTTTTGCGGAGGAAGTGCTGCTCTTCTTCGATGCCGACCGCGCGGGCGAAAAGGCGGCGGAACGCGCCCTCGAAATCCTTTACGCGGCCGGGTTGCAGGTGCGGATCGGCCGGCTGCCGCCCAAGGAGGATCCGGACTCCCTGATTCGCAGCCAGGGCGCCGCGGCCTTTCAGGCCCTCGTCGAGCAGAGCAAGGATTTCTTCGACTTCGAAATCGAACGCGTGTCGGCGCAGACCACAAACCCGACCACGGCCGAGCGGGTCGCGGCTGCGCGCAAACTGGCCCATTTTGTGAGCCTCGTTCCTGACCAGGTCACCCGCGAAACCATGCTCAGCCGCTTCGCATCACGGTTCAACCTGCCGCGGACGGCTTTGGAAGAGATGATCAGAGCGCCCAAGCCGGCTGCCCGGGGGCGAACCTTACCTTCCAACGGCCCCAACCCACCCCCGGCCACCCTCCGGCACGACCTGACGGTGCTCGCCAACATCGCCCTGACCGATCGCGCCACCCGGGAATGGCTGCGGGCGCAGTCCTGGGGTTTTATCCTCGATCACTTGCCGGAGGCCGGGTTCCTTCGCACCGTCCTGGCGGCAGATTTTGACCCGGAAAATGCGGCCAGTCTGGCCACGTTCCTCGCCACCCGCGAGCCCGTGGAGGCAGCGCTCGCTTCACAAGTGCTTGCCCTCAAACCCATCGACCCTGAAGTGCGCAAGGTCTTCTGGCTCGAATTCGCGGCCAAGCATTTGCGCGAACGCCGCGTTCAGCTCGAACGGATCCTGCGGCTGAGCCCTGAGGATTCACCCGCGTCGCTGGCGGCGGAACGCGAGCTAAAAGAAACTCTTGACCATGAATCGGACGTCAAAGATATTTCGCGACTTTTGACCCGGGCGTTGTGATCGATGGTGCATCCTCCTCGTAAAGCTTTTCTCGGTTACGTCTGCCGGTGCGTCCCCGCAACTACTACCTGCGCCTACTCGTTTCGTTATGCCCAAGAAGGTGACCTCAAATAAAAAGAATCCAAAGGCCGCCCGAACGCCGGCTGCTTCCAAACACACGACAGGCGAAAGGGCTCACCGCGGAACGGTGACCGCAGGTAAAAAGTTGAATTCCCGGGCTGAAACTAAAATCGAAAGCCTCGCTGCCGATCAAGACGATCCGGTGGAACCAAAAGGTACAAACGGGCTCGTGGGCTCCGAACTAAAATCCGGCTCCGGTGAGGGCAGCGTGGATCTGCAGGAGCGCCTGCGTGAACTCCTGAAGCTCGCCAAGGAGCAAGGGTACCTTACGTACGACGACATCAACGAAGCCTTGCCGGACGGCATGGCTGATCCGGACGAAATGGATCAGCTTCTCAGCCGTCTGCGGACGATGGAAGTCGACATCATCGACGCGTCCGAAGTTGACCGGTTTAAGGACGGTAAAAAGGACCTCGAGGACGACGATGAAGACGGAAAGGATAAAACGATCGACATCCTCGATGACCCCGTCCGCATGTACCTCAAGCAGATGGGCCAGGTTCCCCTCCTCACGCGGGAACAGGAAGTCGAAATCTCCAAGCGGATTGAAGGCGCCGAAGTGATGGTGCAAAAGCATATCCACCGCTTCGGGTTCACCGCGCGGGCTTACCTTGAGCTGGCGCAGAAGTTGGTCGAAGGACGCGAACGCTTCGATCGCGTTATCCTCGATAAGAAGATCGAGAGCCGCGAACGGTACCTGAAGGCGTTGCCGAAGCTCTGCGCTCAGCTGGAAAAGGCGTGCAACGACGCCGAACAGTTATACGCCAGGCTCATTCGGGTCCGGGCGGCGGAAGGCAACCAGGACAATAACACGGCCAGGATCGAGTTTCAGAAGGCGCACACCGCCCTGATGAAGCTTTACCCCCGCTTCTACTTCAAACAGAAGGTCATCGAAGAATTCGTTCAGTTGGCGGATGACCAATCCCGGCACATTCATAGCCTCCAGAACGAGATCGCCAAGTTCCGGCACCAGCAGGCGACCGAAAAGATGGCTGAGTACGGCCAGAAACTGCAACAACTCGAAAGCCGGCTCTGGCAGAAACCTGAAGACTTTCTGGCGCAGTACCAGGAGCTCAAGTCATGGTTGCGCAAGGCCCTGCGCGCCAAAACCGAAATGGTCGAAGCCAATCTGCGGCTGGTCATTTCCATCGCCAAGAAATACACCAACCGCGGCCTCTCGTTCCTGGACCTGATTCAGGAGGGCAACATGGGGCTGATGAAGGCCGTCGAAAAATTCGAGTACCGGCGAGGTTACAAATTCTCGACGTACGCCACCTGGTGGATTCGACAGGCGATTACGCGGTCCATTGCCGACCAGGCGCGCACGATCCGCATTCCCGTGCACATGATCGAGACGATCAACAAGCTGATGCGGGTGCAGAAGCAACTGGTTCAGGAGTACGGGCGCGAGCCGAATCCGGAGGAGGTGGCCGAAGAAATCCAACTGCCGGTCGAGCGGGTTCGCGCCGTGCTGAAGATGGCGCAACAGCCGATCTCGTTGCAATCACCGGTTGGCGATAGTGAAGACACCAGCTTCGGAGATTTCATCGAGGACAAAGGCGCGGAAAATCCGAGCGACATGACGGCCATTGTCCTCCTGCGCGAAAAGATCCGCGACGTTTTGGACACCCTGACCGAACGGGAACGCCAGGTGCTGGAACAGCGGTTCGGTCTTGTGGACGGTTACAGCCGGACCCTTGAGGAAGTTGGCCGCCAGTTCCGCGTTACCCGGGAACGTATCCGGCAGATTGAAGCGAAAGCCCTGCGTAAAATGCGTCACCCGACCCGCATCCGCCAGCTTGAAGGCTTCCTGGAAGCCGGAGACTAACTGGAAGACGGGCCACTCCTGAGTTATCTTGGGTCCCGGAGGTATTCCCGGCCGTTTGAAGCGGCTGGAAACGAGGCTGCGGATTACCTGATTTAGCGTATCTGTTTCGAAACTTTGACCGTAGCCCAGGGTTGAATAACACGAGATGAAGGATCCTGAACAGGACGAGTTGTGGGCTTTGTTGGGCAAAGCAAGAAGGGTTGAGCCTTCAGCTTTCTTCAGCGCCAAAGTGCTTGCGGCCGTACGGCAGGTTGACGCCAGACGGCGAAGCTTTTGGCGAAACTGGATTAGTTTCGGGTTGCCTGGTGCGGCTGCCGGGGCTGTGGCTGTGTCCCTGGCAATTTTGGCATTGCCGATTCAGCACAGCAAAAAGGTTTTTGTGCCGAAACCGATCGTCGTCTCGCAAGCAGAGCCGTCTGATGTCGAAGTTATTGCCGACTTGGACTACGATATGGCTTCAGAGGAATCCTCCGTATGGCTAGATTCCTCAGCTCGTTAAGCGCTCTCATCTTTGGTCTTTTTGTCACCGGGCACGCGCAGACGCCAGCACCCACGCCGGTGCCGGGCTCGCCCCTGAGTTCCCCGTCGTCGTCGGCCCAGCAGCAAACGACAAATCGATTGGAAGAGTTCAGGCATTCCTTTGAGCAACTCACGCCTGAGCAGCAGCAGAGATTCCTCCAGAATTATCATCGCTGGGAGGATCTCACTTCCGAGGAGCGCGAAATTTTGCGGCAACGCCAGCGCATGCGCGAGAAAAAGCGGGACGAAGATACCGCTGAAGCCCTGCAAAGATCAGGTCTGCACCTGACCGAGGATCAACGCGAACGGTTCCGCAAACGTTACCAGCAGGAACGGCGCAAGCTGGAAGAGCAACTCTTGAAAGAGACGCAGGAACGCCGCCAGGCCGGCAATACGGCGATCATCGAGGAATTAAGAAAGGAATTCACCTCGAGCTCACCCTCGAATTCGATGAGGTGAGTGGTGCCTTCAGCGGTGCGCGGGGGGAGCGGCGCCGGGGCGAAGCCTCCGGGCTGGCTGCCGGAGTGCTTCCATCTACGCCTTACCCGGTCTTTTCCGGTAACGCGCCATCAACTTGAAGTATCGAATCGTATCCCGAACGGGTCGTATCTTGCTGGTTTCATCCCGGTAAATTGTCCGGATCGGTACGAAGCACACACGGTGACCTTCGCGGCAAGCCAGCAACAGCGTCTCGGTTTCGAAATCAAAGCCGGTGCTGCACCTCATCAGCAGCGGAATCAATTCGCGACGCACCAACCGGTAGCCGCACTGGCTGTCGGGAAGCTTCTGTCCGCAAACGGAGCTGATCTGCCATGACATGAACTGGTTCGTCCAGCGGCGAATCAGCGGCATGCCCGAGAGATCATTCATGCGGTTGCCCACAATCAGGTCCGCCCCGGTCCGGTCCGCGGCATCAAAAAACAGCCGGATATCCCCGGGATCATGCTGGCCGTCGCCGTCCAGGAGAAAAAATCGTTCCACGCCGGTACCGGCCAGAAAATTCAGCCCGGTCTGAATGGCGGCGCCTTTGCCTCGATTACGTTCGTGGCGTAACACCAACGCACCCGCGCGCTCGGCTGCCGACGCCGTTCCATCAGGCGAACCATCGTCGACCACCACAACCGGGCCCACTTGTTTCCGGAGTCCCTGGACTACAGCTCCGATGAACGCTTCTTCGCGATACGCCGGAATAATCGCGCCGGTCCACGGCGACTGTGACGGTTGCTGCCCCATCAGCGCGAGCGCCGTCGAGCCGGATGATAATCGGCCGCGTGGTAGGAACTACGCACCAAAGGACCGGACGCGACGTACTCAAATCCTTTTCGTTCAGCAACTTCCTTGTAAAAAGCGAACGTTTCCGGCCGGACGTATTCAACCACGGGCAGGTGCTGCGGCGTGGGCCGCAAATACTGGCCCAGAGTCAGCACCTGGACCTTGGCATCCAGCAAGTCGTCCAAGGCCTGAAAAAGCTCTGGTTCCGTTTCACCCAGCCCGAGCATCAGCCCGCTCTTGGTGACCACAGCCGGATCGACTGCCTTCATCCGGCGAAGCACATTCAGCGATAAGCGGTACTTCGCACGGGACCGAACAAATGGGGTCAAGCGCTCAACCGTCTCCAGGTTGTGGTTGAAAATGTCCGGTTGCGCCGCCGCCACCGATGCCAGCGCCGGTTCTTTGCCGTTGAAATCGGGCGTCAAAACCTCAATCACGATTTCCGGATCGAGTGCACGCACGGCGCGGATCGTCTGGGCAAAGTGCTCCGCGCCCCCGTCAGCCAGGTCGTCGCGGGCCACGGCCGTGATCACAATGTGCTTAAGACGCATCCGCCGCACCGCTTCCGCCACCCGCTGCGGTTCGTCCGCTTCCAGCGCGAACGGTTTTGCCGTTGAGACCGCGCAAAAGCCGCACGCCCGCGTGCAACGTTCTCCGGCGATCATGAAGGTAGCCGTGCCTTGACTCCAGCACTCCCAGCGGTTCGGGCACTGGGCCGATTCACAAACGGTATGGAGCCGCAGGTCGGAGATGAGCGCTTTGGTTGAGAAGAAAACCGGGCTGCTCGGCAGCCGAACCTTGATCCATTCGGGCTTCTTCGCCTGGTGGAGGGACGGGTCAATCTTTTGACACGACATGAGAACTCGAAATTACCGGGAGCCAGCCCGGTTTGCAAATCGCTGTGGCGGGTCGCGGGTAAGGTTCGGAGTTCGGGGTTCGCAGCGGCAGTGTGAAGGGCAAACGTCCATCGCAGCCCCAAATCCGAAAGTAATCCGCCTTCCCGCCGTCAGCCCCGTGTTCCGCCGTGGCGCCGTGTGACAAAAAAGGCGCCGTAAGACGGCGCCTTCTGAAAATCTTGCCGGAACGAAGGCTTAACGCTTGGAAAATTGAAACCGCTTCCGGGCACCGGGTTGACCCGCCTTCTTGCGCTCTTTCATGCGCGGATCCCGAGTCAGCAGACCTTGCTCCTTCAGGGACGGACGCGTTGCCGCGTCGTATTGGAGCAGCGCTCGAGCGATGCCAAGGCGGACCGCGCCAGCTTGGCCGGCGATACCACCTCCGTCCGTGCGCACCCGTACGTCAAAGTTGTTTGTGGTCTTTGTCACCTCAAACGGCTTAAGCACCGTTAACTGCAGCGACGGGGTCGTGAAGTATTCTTCAAATGAACGGCCATTCACGACAATTTTCCCGGTACCCCGCACAAGGCGAACCTGGGCAACGGCGGTCTTACGGCGACCTGTGGCGGCAAAAACTTCAGGCATAATGACAATCGGTTCAGTTCAGAGGAATCGGCTGTTGCGCTTGGTGGGGGTGCTGGTCGCCCCGGTAAACTTTCAGCTTCGTAAAGATTCGGCGGCCAAGACGATTGTGTGGAATCATCCCTTTCACGGCGTGCTCAATCAGAAGCTCAGGACGGCGCTGGCGCCGCTGCTGCACCGTTTCGGACTTGTGGCCCCCAACGTAACCCGAAAAGCTCATATACGTCTTTTGCGTCTCTTTTTTACCTCCAAGCCAGACTTTTTCGGCGTTGATGACCACCACATAATCACCCGTGTCCACATGGGGCGTGAAAATTGCCTTGTTCTTGCCCCGGAGGACGTTGGCAATCCTGACGGCAACGCGGCCCAGCGGCTGATCTTTGGCGTCAATGATGTACCATTTACGCTCTATCTCGCTCGCTTTGGCTGAAAACGTCTTCATAAAGTGCTTCCAAAAGAGCCGGGAAATTAACTTTCTGCCTTAGGGCTGTCAACCGGTTTATGGGCGGTTCAACCGCTTGAGCGCCCCAGGCGTAACGTCCTCGATGAAACGCGTCATCCACTGGTTCCGCCGCGACCTTCGGATTTCGGACAATACCGCCCTTTACCATGCCTGCAGGGCCGGCGACGAGGTGCTGCCTCTCTACGTCGTGTCGACGTGGAAAGGCCGCCATCCCTGGACCGGCCCGAGCCGCCAGCAATTCTTGTGCGGCTGCCTGGATTCATTGGCCAAGAACCTGGCCCTGGTCGGAGGGCGCCTCATCATCCGGATCGGTGAACCGTGCGCCGAGCTCGAACGTTTGGTCAAAGAAACCTCTGCTGAAGCGATTTATACCAACCGCGGGGTGGACCCTTTCGACGTGACATTGGAAAGCTGTCTCGAAAAAAGGGCGCGCGACTGGGGCATCGAATTCCACCGGTTTCTTGACGTGACGATTCAAGCCCCCAATGCCGTCCTGACCCGGTCCGGGCAGCCCTTTCGCGTTTTCGGTCCCTACGCGCGCGCCTGGCAGGGCGTCCCGCGTCCGGCGGTACTACCTAAAATCGACCGGTTACATACCCCGGGGACTGTCCCCAGCGAACCCCTTCCCACCCTTGCCCACTGGAACCTGCAACCCGAAGCCAGCATCGTCGAACCGGGCGAGAAGGCGGCCCGGAATCGCCTCAGACAGTTTCTGGATGGCCCGATCTTCGAATACGCTGCTAAACGCAACCTGCCGGCCGAGGCGGGCAACTCGCGACTGTCGCAAGACCTGCGCTGGGGCACGCTCTCGCCCCGTCAGGTGTTAACCGCGGCCGAAAGACTCCTGCACGGCGGTGATGCCGCCCAACGCCGGAGCATCGGAGCGTTCATCAATGAGCTCATCTGGCGCGAATTCTATCTGCAGATCCTTTGGCATTACCCCGAAGTGGTGCATCAGAATTTCGTCCACGGCCTTGATGCGCTGGCCTGGGACGACGACGAAGCCGCTTTCCGCCGTTGGCGTGAAGCCGCCACTGGTTTCCCGATCGTCGATGCCGGGATACGCGAGCTATTGGCCACCGGCTTCATGCATAACCGGCTGCGCATGATAACGGCCATGTTCCTGACCAAGGATCTGCACGTGCACTGGAAGCGGGGCGAACAGTTCTTCTGCCGAAAACTTGTCGACGGTGAAATCGCGTCCAACAACGGTGGATGGCAATGGAGCGCTGGGACGGGGGCGGACGCAGCGCCCTATTTCCGGATCCAGAACCCATGGACCCAGACGAAGCGTTACGATCCCGAAGGCGTGTACATTAAGAAATGGGTACCCGAACTCCGCGACGTGAAGCTGATCGACCTTATGCGGCCCCCAAACAGCCCGCTGATTAAAGGTTACCCTCTGCCCATGGTCGACCACGACCGCGAACGGGAGTTAACCGTCGAACGGTTTCAGCGGGCTCAACAAGGTAAGGCGCCGGAAAAGACGGATTGCCGTGACCCATTTCCGTAAGGGTTAGCCGGGCACCACGGCGTTCAACCGCTCTCTTCCACCGGCACGGCACGGCCACGGCGCCACACAAACCAACCCCCGACCGCTTTCTCATCCGGCGGATCCCCGGCGGTCACCCCAGCCTCCCTCAAGTGCTGCGTCGTCCGCGGCCGCACCCGCGCCCCCTGCTCTTCCACAAACGCCCGGCGGCCCAGCACCAGCCCGTAGGTCAGAAATCGCAGCCGGCACCTCAGCCGCTCCAGCCACGACAGCGCCCCCTGTTCCTGCTCGACCACCCGGCGGGCTGCCTCCAGGCCCAGCGCCGCTTGGCCCGCCTGCGAACTGACCACCCCCGTACGATACAGCAATCGCCGGTAGGCCGCCTGCACCTCCGTCCAGTCAGCCCCTGTCTGCGAATCGTAACCCAAGGCGCGCGCAAGCCCTGCCCGCAACCGGCCTGCCCCCACCGCCTCGCCATAGCCGCAGTAACGGTAATCTTTCGGGTCAGCGCATAATCCAGCCCGCACCGGATTGAGGTCGATGTAGAGGGCCACGGCCGTCAGCGCTACGCCCCCGTCGACCAGCAGGCTTTTGAATCGTTCGGCCCACAGCGCCCCGTAGCGATCGTGCTTGCGGTTGTACCACTGGGCAAAGCGGCTTTTGAGCTCCTGAAGGAAGCGGGACAGGTCGAACATACGCGCTTGGTAGCTTCGCCGTAAGGTTTGGGCAGCTAGCTCGCCTCCGGGCGTCTTGCCTTGCAGCACCCGCTCGTCGGTGTTGCGGCGTTCCGGCCCATAGAGGGCCTCGACCCGGTCCAGCAACTCCGGGTCGGACAGGAGACGGGGTTGGGGCACTTCGCACAAGATATGGAAGTGATTGCCCATAAGGGCGTAAGTGAGAATCGTGATGCCGCTGAAAGCCGCCAACCCGTGCAGAAGGCGTACGAAGTACTCCGCTTCTCCGGAGCCGTACCCGGTGGTTTTAAAGATGAATTCGCCGCCGGTGATGCGCGACAGGCAGTGGTAAAAGCAGGTGGGGCCGGGGCCTTTGAGGCGGGCGAGACGCATGGGTCAGGCGAATTCATAACTCATAAAAACAAAGTTGCAAATACGGATTCTCATTCCCCTTGCCCTGGCGGCAATTGGTCTGTCCCTATCGATCCACGCCAACCAGCGACCGCGCTCCCGCGGGTCGCCCCAACCGAGGCCGGGCGCCGATAAAACATCGATCAATTAGGCCTGTCCGCATCGACGAATAATGGCCAGCTCCGGTAAGCGGGTCTGTCCCGGTCGCCCCACAAGACGTGCCCACCCGTATTACCCTCCCCGACTTGGGCGCAGCGCCGGGCCAAGGTTGGCCAAATGGGCCGATTTAGCCCGCTGGCGCTCCGGCTGCGCCGCCCCCGGGAAACCTCCGGTACGGGGACAGGCCAGATTATACGACGGGGACAGGCCAGATGATACCAGGGAGCGGCCTACAAGGGCCAGGGCTCTCCTCCAGATCGGAAGAGCGGGTCCGTTCTTCCTTGGACCCTGGGCGTACATAGGGACAGGCCCGTTTTTCTCCTAGGGACAGGTCCGTTTGTTTCCCGAGTGTGGAATGACGAAAGGCGCAATGACTTGGAGGTTTCTGCCTCGTAATCGCTGGCACCCGGCACAGTACCGCGGGTACCCCGGACCTAGTGCAATCTCGAAGGACGTGTTGTGAGAGTACCCGGGCCGTGGTAAGCTCGACGATGGAGCCTCCGTTGTTTGTGCGGCCCTTGACGGCCGAAGAAGTCCAGCAGCTGCGCGCCGGCCTGCAGTCCCGGGACGCCTTCACGCTGCGTCGCTGCCAAATCCTGCGGGCCAGCGCCCAGGGCCAACGGCCGGCCCAAATCGCCGCCGCCCTGGGCTGCGCCTCCCAAACGGTGCGCAACACCCTCCACGCCTTCGAGCAGCAAGGGCCCGACTGCTTGACGCGGGGCTCCAGCCGGCCCCACTCGGCCCACCGGCTGCTGGACGCCCCGCGGGCCGAGCGCTTACGGGACTTGCTGCACCAAAGCCCGCGCGCCTTCGGCTACCCCCAGAGCCACTGGACGTTGCCACTGGCGGCCGAAGTGGCTTACCAGCAGGGGCTCAGCGAGCGGGTGTTGAGTGCTGAGACGGTGCGGCAGGCCATCCAGCGGCTGGGCCTGGGCTGGAAGCGGGCCAAGCAGTGGATCACGAGCCCCGACCCGGCCCACGAGCGAAAAAAAAAGCCCGGGCGCGGCTCTTGAGGTTAGCTGAGGCGCACCCCGACTGGGTGGTGGGTTTTGTCGATGAGACCTGGTGGAGCCGGTTGGCCCGCCCGGCGCTGCACGCCTGGAGCGGGCCGGAAGGGCCCTTGCGGTTAGAAGAACTTCAGGCCGACAAGGACGACCCGGACCCTAAAGCCCTCTGCTGTTACGGGTTGTTGCGGGCCGACACCGAGGCCATCTGGCTGCGCTTCGTGCAAGGCCGGCCGGTTAGTCAGGTCACCGAGGATTTCCTGGGCTGGGCCTGCGAGCGGTTGGCCGCCGAAGGGCGCCGGGCCCTCTTGTTAGTTTGGGACAACGCGGCCTGGCACAAGAGGAGAGCGGGTGCGCGCCTGGATTCGGGCGCACAACCGGCGGCTCAAACGCGAAGGGCGCGTGCGCATCGTGGTTTGCGCCTTGCCGATCAAGAGCCCGTGGCTCAACCGGATCGAGCCTTACTGGGTGCACGGCAAACGCGCCATCCTCGAAGCGGACCGCAAAGTGACGGCGGCCGAAACCATCGAGCGGGTCTGCGCTTACTTCGGCTGCGAAAGCTTCCCGCCGCTTGCCCAACAGCTCAATTGAAACTGCACTAGGGCAGGGCAGGAACGTTTGTCCCCGCCCCCTTACTCTGCAGACGCGGCGCTTGGGTTGAAGCGGCTCAGGGGCCAGACGAGAGCGCCATGATGACTCCACACCGCTCGCGGATTAGAGGAATCCGTTTCGCGCAGGGTGTAAATTATCCGTTTGATCCGCAGCGTGTATTAGTTATTTATGCAAGCCTTTTTCGGTACCCGCCTGCTCTGCCTCTTTCTTTTGTTTATCTCCCCTGCCCTTTCCGTTCATGCTGAGGATTTCGGATCCGCCCTGGCCAGGGTCGACCAACTCGAAGATCGGGGTGAATTAAAGCCGGCTCTCGAAATTCTTGAGGAGCTCAATCGGACTCACCCGGACAACCCGTCCGTGCTTTACCGATTTTCTAATGTGTACGCAGACCTGGTGGACACCGCGCCGGAAAAAGAACAGAGAACGCTTGCGAAACAGGCGCTGACCTACGCGCAACGTGCGGTAACGGGGGCGCCCTACGATGCAAAAGCGCACCTTGCGCTCGCCATCGCCTACGGCAAGATGGCCGACTTCGTCGATAACCGAACGAAAATGGAATACTCGAAGTACGTTAAGTCGGAGGCGGAACGAGCGGTCCGGCTGGACCCGAAACTCGACGATGGATACGAGGTTCTGGCGCGTTGGCACTTCGAGATGGCGACGCTGAACCCGATCCTGGCCGGAATTGCCAGGATCCTTTACGGGGATTTGCCCCCCGCGTCGAAGGAGCAAGCCTTCGAAAATTTCAACAAAGCCATCGCGATCTCGCCGAACAACATCGGCTACCATGCCGAGTACGCCAAAGCTTTGGAGAAGAGTGGTCAGGTTCAGGCGGCGAAAGCCGAGTGGCGCAAGGTTCTCCAACTCCCGCCGCAGGACGATGAAGACCGCCGTTACCAGCGCGAAGCAGCCGCCAAACTGCGTTAAAGGCCACCTTCACGGACACCCAGTCCCCCGCGGCGCCGCCATTCATGCGTCAACGCACGTTGTCGCGCCTGCCGAACAGCACGGACAACCACCCCAGCAACATCCCGATTCCGCCAAAGGGTGTAATTGCCCCAAAGGCCGAAATGCGGGTGACCGCGAGAAGGTACAATGAACCGCTAAAGATTACCACGCCCAGAAAAAAGGACCAGAAAGTCAATCGTGAAATGGCGGCCTGCCCGGAGATGGCCAGGAGGGCCACAGCATGCACCAAGTGGTAAAGTACGGCTGTTTGCCAGACCGGCATCATACCTGCTGCCTCCAGGCTGGGATGCAACGCGTGCGCACCGAAGGCACCCAACAGCACCCCAAAGAAACCGAGTACAGCCGTCAATTTTCTTGCTAGTTGGACGTTCATTAGACGTTGGATTAAGGATCAAATGAGGCACTTATACCTTTTTGTGTTCAGTTTCGCTTTGCTGACAAGACTCGCCGCCGCCGCAGCAGCAACAACAACATCAGCAGCAGCAGATCTCGCTGCCAATCTCGCGCAGGCGGATCAAGCCGAGCAAGCCGGCGAAACTGACCGCGCCATCGAGATTCTCAAAAGAGCGGAAAACCAGGATCCGGGTAACGCCCAAATCGAAAAACGGCTCAGCCGCCTGTACAGCTGGAAGATCGAAGACACAAACATTCCCGGCGAACGGAAAAATTACGCGGATCTGGCAGTTAGGCTGGGTGAGAATGCCGTCCGCAAGCTTCCCGGCGATCCGCAGGCCCACATCGCGCTGGCCGCAGCCTACGGCGAGATCTGCGACATGCTGGACGGCCGCACCCGAGTTGAATACTCCAAACGGGTTTACCATGAAGTCACGCGCGGACTGCAACTGGACCCGTCCAACGATTACGGGCACCTGATTCTGGCGCGTTGGAATTTTGAAATGGCGAACACCAACCCGATCCTACGCGGGATCGCCCAGGTGGTTTATGGGCAGTTCCCCCCTGCCTCCAAGGAAGAGGCGATCGAGAATTTTAGAAAGGCGATTGCGTTGGCGCCCAATCGTATCATCCACCACGCCGAGTACGCCAAAGTTCTCGAGGCCATGGGCAATATGCCGGCGGCCCGGGAGCAATGGCAAAAAGTGTCGGAACTAAAGCCGGTCGACGCGCAGGACCGTCGCTACCAAACCTTGGCGGCGGCTCGTTTGGGCAGATAAACTGGCGTGCCCTTTCACTCAACCGTTTCCAGGAGGGCACGGTAAGCTGCCAGGACGCCTGCCCGCACCGGCTGAGCTCTTTCCGCCAAGTGGCGCTGCAAACGAACGTATTCACCCCGGCCATCACTGGTTTCCAGGGGGATCGGCTCGTACCCTAACGGCTTCAAGTCATACGGGCTTGCGCGCATATCGATCTCCCGCGCGGCCACCGCGAGCAGGAACGCGTCGGCGAGCAATTCGCCCGCTAACCAAGGGTAAACTTTATAGCAGAACCGGTATAGATCCATGTTCACGTGAATGCACCCGCGCTGGTCGTGTGCCGTGGTGGTGTCACGGCTCAGGGCAAGCTCGTTTCGCGGCAGGGCTGCGCCGGTAAAAAAGCGATAAGCATCGTAATGGGTGCAACACAGGGCTTGTTCTTCCAAAACCCGCTCAAGCTCACCGGCAGCCAACCGGAGATTCATCTGGGAATGCCGCGTTCCCCGGCTGCGGTAAACCATCGCCCACTCATGCAAGCCGAGACACGCAAAGGCGGGTGGCCGCGCACTGGTCGTTGTCAGAAAATGCGCAGCCCACCGCAGGTAATCGAGGCGCGCAGCCGGAAACGGCGCCACGCGAACCCCGCCCGCAACCTCCATAAAACCTTTCCTCCCCGCAAACGCCGGACCCGCCCGCGATCCGCCCAGCACCACGCCCGGTCCGGGGCTCCAGCGCAGCAGCGAACCGGGCCGGAACGAGTAGTATTCGAACAGAAAATCGTAAATGGGATGTTTTTCCTGGCGCGACTTTCGTGCGAGGGCAGGCAGCACGTACGGTTCGAGGCGGAGCCGATGCCGCTGCATCCGTTCCATCCACTCGTCTTCACCCCAAACCGTGCACGTCATCAGAAGTTTTTAGGGCCATCCGGCACCAACGGCAAACGCGCCGTCGAACCGGCTCGTTCGTCGCAACGGCGCAGACCGCCCCATCCCGCCGCTTGGTTCCCGCTCCAAAGCCGGCGGGCGCGTACTGGTGCGGTGTCCCGCACAATACGCTTGATTAATTGACCCGGGCACGGAATGCTCCGTCGAGCATGCAGTTTACCTATGACGTCGCGGTGATCGGGGGCGCGATAGCAGGTGCCTCTGCCGCTTTCCTGCTAAAGCATCAGCACCCTGACTTGCGCGTCTTGATCATCGAAAAATCGACCGAATTTGACCGTAAAGTCGGGGAATCGACCAGTGAAGTCAGCGCCAGCTTCCTGAGCCGGGTGCTCAACCTGGCCCAACACCTCGGTCACGAGCAATTGACGAAGTCCGGACTGCGTTTTTGGTTTTACCGGCAACCAGCCGATAACTTCGACCGCTGCGCCGAACTCGGACCGCTGTACCAGACGCGGCTTCCGACTTTTCAACTGGACCGTTCCAAGCTTGATCAGGTGATCCTGGAGAAAGCCGCGGCCGCCGGCTGCGAACTCTGGCGCCCTGCAAAAATCAAAGATTTATCCCTGGGGGGTGAGGGCCGCAATCAGATCACCGTACGCGTTGGGGAGGAGATGCGCACGGTTACGGCCCGGTGGGTCATTGACGGGACTGGCCGTGCAACCATCATCGCGCGAAAGTTAAAGCTCTTCCGTTCTCTTGAAGAGCTTCCGACCAACGCGGTCTGGGCGCGCTTCAAAGGGGTGACCGACATCGACGGCCTTCAACTCTGGGACGAACGCCCCGATTTTGCCCATTCTTGCAGGGTCATGCGCCAGTGGGCAACCAACCATCTGATGGGGTACGGCTGGTGGTGCTGGATCATCCCACTTCGAGGCGGAGATTTCAGCGTCGGGATCGTTTACGATCAGCGGATTTATGAATTGCCCCCCGGTCCGACCTTGGCCGACCGGTTGAAAGCGCACCTGCTGACCCACCCGCTGGGCCGGAAGCTCTTTGCAAACGCACAGCATATTGAGAACGACGTTCGCGCCTATTCGCAGCTTCCCTTTTACAGCGAGCAAACGATGGGGGACGGTTGGATCCTGGTGGGGGACGCGGCCGGATTCCTGGATCCTCTTTACAGCCCGGGGCTCGACATGGTGGCCTTCACGGTCAGTGCTGCCGTGGACCTGGTGGCAGACGCATTGGTGGGCCGGGATATTTCGGCCCGGCGAGACGCTTACAACCGGTCTTACCAAGAACAATATCGCACCTGGTTCGAAGGGGTCTATAAAGACAAGTATTATTACATGGGCGATGCCGAGCTCATGACCATCGCGTTCCTGCTGGACGTGGGCTGCTACTTTATCGGTCCGGTGCGCCAGGTTTACGGCCGCTGCCCGAAACGTTACACCATTTTTCCCTATACCGGGCCGATCGGTTCGTCGGTGGGCAGGTTTATGCGACTCTACAATCGCCGCTTGGTCGCGATCGCAAAACGGCGGTACGCGGCCGGTATTTACGGTTCCGCCAACCTTGACCGCCGGCTTCTGCTTCCCGGCTTTAGCCCGGACCACACGAGTTTCAAATTCATCCGTCTTGGAGTACGCAAGTGGCTCAGGGCCGAGTGGCAACATCGTTTTACCCGAATTTCCAAGGGGACCGGCAGCCAGTCTGGAAAAGGGGACCACGGCCAGCCCTCAGAAACGCCAAGCGCTGCGTCCGGGACAGTAAAACAAGCCTGATGTTGCTGGTCGTGCCCAACTTGCGGAATCGACCGCACCCATCCCCCGTCAACCAACCACCGCAATTTTGTCACCGTCATCGAATCGTCTGATCGTCGTCAAAGCGACGGATTGTCACGTGTTTCCAAACCACGGTGCTTCAGAAGTGGCCGTTCCGACGCCCTCCCGGACCAGGTTCGCTTGAGGGCCGGCTTCAGAGAGACCGTTGCGGCTCCGACCGGCAGAGCGGTTCGCTTACCTCGAAACACCCATTTTTCTTTCGTTGCTATGGCCAAAGATTTCAAACCTACCGTTGAGGCCCTCCGGCAGATGACGGAGAAGGCTAAAGCGGGACGGCTCGCCGCAGCTGATGAGCAAGCCGGGGCCTCCTCGTTCCGCGATTTAGTCCTCGGCGGCGGTAAAGCTCTCGCGGCGGCGCTTGAGTTACTCAATGAAGTGCCCTGGTACATTTCCGTGAACGGGACAGTTGACGCGTGGGCGCACCTCACCCCGGCGCGGAAACGCAGTTTTCTGGCTGCGTTGCGCCCTCTGCAGGCCGAGGTGGCCCTGCGGATGCGGTTAAGCATTGCCCGCGGGCTTTTCAAGGTTGACCCGGAAAGCGCTCTTAAGTTGATCGTCAGCACCCTGGGGGAAATGCACAAGAGCGGGAACTTACAAGGCCGTGACCGGTCTGCGGTAGCCAACGTGCTGATCGGGAAAACGAAGCCTTGGCTGTTCCAGCTTGACTTGTCCAAGTTGAGAGCCGCCGACGCAAAGCTCATTGCCGTCTGTGCGCTGGAAGCGTGTACGGTTGCAAGTCCGCCCGCAGCCTTTGCGGTGATTGAATGGGCCAAACCGTACGCGGCGGTATCAGCCCTGAACGAGGAGGCACGGTCTGAATTGGCGAAAGTCCTGGCGAAATGGTCAGGCCGCTGGCAGAAACAAATCGCCAAGCTCGACCTTCCGGACGACGTGCGTGCGCAGGTCGGCAGTGCAAAAAGCGCTCAGCCGCAACCTGCCGCGCCGGATCCCGCACCCGCCAACCCGGCTTCCGTGCCGCCGCCTTCCGCTGATCCGGATGCGCCGGCTCCGGCCGAACCGCAACCGCCTGCATCACGCGAGAAAGCGGCCAAGCCCACGAACCCCCGTCACGCGGCCCGGCCGGCACCGGCTCAAAAGACTCCTCAGAAACCGGCTGGGAGAGAAAACCAAAACCTGGTGATTTCCGATTTGCTCCGGCAAGTCGAACACCGGTTCGAACAAGTAAAAGGGGAATTGCAGGCTGCACGGCAGCAACTTCGCAACCTTACCCCCGTGAACGGTTCGAGCAGCGGCGGGGCCGCCGGGGCGCACGCGCCGGAGCTCCAGAAGCTGCGGGAAGAGAACTCGCGCCTGACCGAAGAGATTCGGCAACTGCGTGGAATCCTGGATGAACTGGCGGCAGACCGGTTCGACGTGGCCGTCAGCCGCCGCGCCGATACCGAGCAGCCTGACAATGACCCGCTGTCTCAGTACCAATCCCTGTTGACCCTGAAACTGCGGGAGGAGATCATGCGGTTCCAGTCGCTCAACCGCGAGAATCACCTGGATGGTTTGCCACTCCTCCTGGAGAACGTCATTAACGTGTTGGAGGCGCACGGCATCGATCTTTCCAACATCCAGCCCCCGCCGCCGCCGCCCAAACGCAGGTATTAAGATTTAAGATGCAGTCATGTTTCCGGGGACACGACTTCCGCATTGAGGTTCGGCCTGTGGCGATCTAGGCTAACCTTTGCGGCGGGGCCGACGGCGGCCGGTCGCTTCCAGATCATTCGCCAAAAGCACGTTCCGAAACGGGCGGAGCCGGCCCAGGGAGAGGGATCCTTTATTGCGGAATGTATTTTTGGCAAACGGTACAGCCATGGACCGCAAAATCATCCACCTCGACATGGATTGCTTTTATGCGGCAATCGAGGTGCGCGATCATCCGGAACTGGCCGGAAAACCGGTCGGCGTCGGTGGGGCACGCCACCGGCGCGGTGTGTTGACGACGTGCAACTACGAGGCACGCAAATACGGCGTGCGGTCGGCCATGCCGACGTTCGAGGCCTTACAAAAGTGCCCGCACCTGATCGTGATGCCGACGCGCTTCGACGTCTACCGCCGCGAATCGGCCCGGATCCGAAACATTCTCTACAAGTTTACCTCCATTGTTGAACCGCTCTCACTCGATGAGGCCTTTCTCGACCTGAGCGCTCAGGAAGGAGAACCCGTGGCCGTAGCAAAAGTGATCCGTGAGATGATCCGCCAGCAGACCGGGCTGACGGCTTCCGCCGGAATCGCCCCGAATAAAATGCTGGCCAAGATCGCGAGCGACTGGCGAAAGCCGAACGGCCAGTTTGAGATCAAGCCGGAAGACGTACCGGCTTTCATGGAGAATTTGCCCGTTCACCGGCTGTGGGGTATCGGCCAGAAAACCGCGAAGCGGCTGGCCGGCAGCGGCATTCAAACGTGCCGCCAGCTGCAGGCTTATCCGCGCCTGCAGCTCTATTCCTGGTTCGGCAAATTCGGGCTCGAACTTTTCCAACTCTGCCGGGGAATCGACGAGCGGCCGGTGGAGCCGGACCGGCACAGGAAATCCTTAAGCAACGAGAGGACTTTCGTGCATAATCTCACCTCGCCGGCGCAATGCGAGGGTAAGTTGCCTGAGTTGTTCGAAGATCTGATGCAAGACCTGGCCAAGCATGACGGCAAAACCAAAGTACGCGGGGTGATGGTAAAGATCCGGTTTGCCGACTTCACGCGGACGACCGTGGAACGGGCGGACCTGCCCCTTGCGCTCGAGAGCTTCCGGCTTCTACTCCACGAAGGGCTTCAACGTAAGACCCTGCCCGTCCGCCTGCTGGGCGTCGGGGTCCGTCTGGATGAGCCCGACGAATCGACCGATACGCAGCTCGAGTTCGACCTGGCGTGAAAAGAAGATCCGCAAAGCACGCACACCACGCAGAAAACGACAAAACGTCCACAGATTACACCGGCACCGATTAACCCGGATGAAGCGATCACCCGGCAGCGTTGGCGTTCTTCATTTGTGGCATTTCTCCGCTGGTGGCATTTGTGGCATTCTTTACCATGCTCACGCCGTACACGTTCTCACCCCAGGCTCGTCTCCTGGATTTTATGCGCCAAGCGGCCGACCCGACGCTGATTAACCTGGCAGCCGGCCTGCCCTCTTCCCTCTCCGTTCCGAAACAGGAAATTGCGGCCGCGTTCAACCACGTGTTCCTGGCAGACGCCGACCCTGCGCTCGGGTACCATTCCCCTGACGGTGATTACGCGTTGCGCGCGCTGATCGCCGGCCGGCTCAGCCGGCGGGGGATACGCGTCTCGGCTGAGCAAATCGTGATGACCACGGGCTGCACCCAGGCATTGCATGGAATGATCCGGCTCTGGGCGCGGCCCGGTGACGTCGTGGCCTGCGAAGCACCCGCCTATTATGCTTCCCTGGAAGTTTTGGGAGACCTCGGCGTTCAAGTCCTGCCCATACCCGTACGCGACGAGCAAGGAATTGACCTCGACTGGGTAGCCACGCTCTTTCCCAAGTTTCAGCCCAGGTTTGTCGTCGTGTGCCCGACGCTTTCGAACCCTTCCGGTGCAACTCTGCCGCCGGAAAACCGCGAAACGCTCCTCGAGCTCTGCCGGCGTTCCGGGACGCGGATCATCGAGGATGATATTTATGGGGAGTTATGCGAGGACGCCAAAGTGCAGCCGATCCGCGCGTACGACGACGGCACCACGGTGGCTTACGTGAGCAGCTTTTCGAAAACGGTTGCACCCGGCCTTCGACTCGGTTTCTGCGTGCCCGGACCGGATTACGATCGTTTTGCCCTGTTGAAATGCCAGCAGGACATGCACTCCGCGACGCTGTGCGAGGCCGGTTTCCGGCGATACCTCGAACGGGGCACCCTCGACGATCAACTGGACACGCTGCGCAAGTTTAACCGGGAACGCCGCGAACTCGGGCTTGGCGTAATCGCCGAGCATTTCCCAGCCGACGCCAAGGTTTGGGAACCGGCCGGCGGTTTCATGCTGTGGGTTGACCTCGTTGACGGAACCGACCTTGAGACCGTCTACCGTGCAGCCCTGGCGGAAAAAGTGGCTTTCTGCCGCGGCAACGCCTTTTACACCACGCCGGCGGTGCCTGCCGCGATGCGTCTGAACACCTCGCGGCCCACACCGGACGAACTCGTTCGCGGCCTGAAAATTCTCGGAAAAATTTTGCGCGCACACCGGAATTATCCGCAGAACACGCCGAAGAACGCAGCAAAGAGAAAACATCCACAGATTACACGGATTGCCACAGATTAAGGTCACAAGGCGGCCGCAGCGGGTTTGGCGGGCACAGCGGAAGAGTTCACACGGTCACACCACGGGCACAGCGGAAGAGTTCACACGGCGCCGCGGCGGAACACGGCGGCCACGGCGGGAAGAGGAAAAGTTCGGGGCTCGGCGTTCGGAGTTCGGAGACGTCGTACAGCCGGATTCGATTTCCCCCGAGGTCAGGCTCACACCGCGGAAAAACGGAGTTATCCGCAGAACACGCCGAAGAACGCAGCAAAAGAATCCCAAACGCTGGACTTGACACCGACAGGCGGCGCCCATGCTGCCGCTCCGAACTCCGAACTCCGAACTCCGAACTCCGAACTCCGAACTCCGAACTCCGAACTCCGAACTCCGAACTCCGAACTCCGAACTCCGAACTCCGAACTCCGAACTCCGAACTCCGAACTCCGAAC
>Ga0213876_10000254_pt1 | contig 50324 bp, 54 predicted proteins | sample BarmaccomBMRX_R9_FD_160113 | JGI IMG/M metagenome (GOLD analysis project Ga0213876, IMG submission 160113) | Root-associated microbial communities from Barbacenia macrantha in rupestrian grasslands, the National Park of Serra do Cipo, Brazil - RX_R9 | ecosystem: Host-associated > Plants > Roots...
CGCTGCGCGTCCAATAGACCACCTGTCCCTTGCAGTGATCGCGCGAGAACAGCCTGATCTTGCCGTGGCCGAGATCGAGCTCGACATCGAACAGGTTGAGCACGTCCAGCCCCAGAAGGCCGAAGCCGCGCGGCTCGTCGTCGAGCGGCTTGGGCACGATGCCCATATGCACCTCGCCCTTGGAGCCGCCCATCTCCAGCGGCACCGAAACGCGCTGATGCACGTCCTGGCCGCCGACGTTGATGAAGACGTTCTGGTTGATGGAGTCGCGCCTGAGATCGTGGCGCTTGACGAAATCCTCGCTGACGATGGACGTGATGCCGGTCAAGGTCAGCCGCATCAGTCCGCTCTCGCCCGCCAGCGTCACCGGCACATAGGTCCGGCCGCCGATCGTGGTGACGTCGAGCGTGGCGAGCTGCTTGAGCGAACATTCGGCCGAAGCCTGCGTCGCGGCCAGCGCAAAGGCCGCGGCGAGAAGAAGTCGCGTTGTCATGACGGTCGTGCCCCAAATCCCGGCGCGAGAATAGGCGCACTGCGCGCCCCGCGCGAGTGGGATTCGGGGTTAACGCGCGACGCGCCGCGCCGGGCTAATTCCCCACCACCGCCCAGGTGTCGGGGAAGAAGCCGTTGAAGGCGGTACGCAGCGCCACCGAATAGGCCGCCATGTCCTCGAAGACGATGAAGTCGCCGGCGGCGATGCCCTCGGGCAGCATCAGGGGGCGCGGCAGCACGTCCAGCGTATCGCAGGTCGGGCCATAGGCGCGGAACGGCTTGTTCTCGCCGGTCACCTCCAGCGCGCGGCCCTTCTTGTCCAGCGCGAAAACCTTGTGCGCGTAGTGCGCGGTCCAGCCGGGCAAGGTGAGCTCGTCGAAGCTGCCGTATACGCCGTCGTTCAGGTACAGGCTTTCACCCTTGCGCAGCACCACCTGCACGATCAGCGACAGGCCCTCGGCGATCAGCGCGCGGCCCGGCTCGCAGAGCACCGGCGGATGCGTCGGCCCGAAGGTCGCCAGCGCCTCCTTGATGGTGTCGAAATACCAGTGATGCGGCGGCACGTCGTTGCCGGGATAGGGGGCGGGGAATCCGCCGCCCATGTCGAGCGCGCGGATCTCGACGCCGGCCATGGTGGCGGTGCGCCGCGCCATCTCGACGGCCTGCGCGTAGGAGAACGGGGAGAGGCATTGCGAGCCGACATGGAAGGTCAGGCAGGGCTGGGCCCCCGACGCGGCGACGCGCTTGAGCAGCGCCGCGGCATCTTCGGTCGTGGCGCCGAACTTGCTCGACAGCTCGAGCATCGCGCCGCCCAGGGGGGTCGCGATGCGCACGAAGATGCGCGCTTTGGCGGGCGTCTTGATCTCGGCAAGCAGCTTGTCGAGCTCGAAGTCGCAATCGACGACGAAGTCGGTGACGCCGAAGCGCTCGAACGCGGCCCTGGCCACGCCCACCTGCCGCACCGGCGCCATGAAGTGGCAATGCGCGTCGGGGAAGCGTCCCTTGATCAGCTCGATCTCGGGGAGCGAGGCGGTGTCGAAATGGCGGATGCCGCCGCCATAGACCTGGTCGAGGACCTGCGGCGCCGGATTGGCCTTGACGGCATAGAGCGTGTCGCCCGGGAACAGGTCGAGGAAGCGCCGCGCCGCCTGCTGGAAGCGGCCGGGGTGCAGCACATAGACGGGCTCGGCCGGCTTCAGCCGCTCCACGACCTCTTCGATGCCGGCGAAACGCGGCAGCTCGGCGCGCTCGGTTGCGCTCATGACGACGCCCTCGACAGCAATGGCGCCGCCTTTTGGGCTAGGCGCAAGGGAGGGTCAAGGCCCAGGGAGGCAAGGCCCAGGGAAGCAAGGCCCAGGGAGGCAAGGCCTTGGGGATCAGGGCCTGACGCACGACCAATCGTCGTCGGTCTCTTCGATGACCACGGTGATGTAGCAATAGCCGAGCTTGTAGTGGAAGCAGCGGCTCTTGACGCGGCCCTTCATGGGCACGTGGCGGATGTCGTCCTCGCCCGGGAAGTCGACGTAGTCGCCGACGTTGGGGATCAGCGCGAACTCGGTCTCGTCGACCTCGACGTCGACGGCGCGGTGCATGGTGGTGTTGTCGACAAGCTGGGTCTCGCCCTTGGCCAGGAAGCGGTAGTCGATGCCGTATTTCATAAGATGTCCTTTCGGCGGCTTGTTACATCGTGGCCGCCATGAAGGGCAAGTCAAGGCTGGAGCGACAGTAAAAAAGATACCCTCCCCCGCTTGTGAATGCGGGGGAGGGTTCCGGGCTTCGGATCGATCAGAACGACCAGAGCACGCCGGCAAGATTGGTGGCGTCGCCGCCGCCCTGGGTCGCGCCGTAGAGAGTCGTGCCGTCCCACACCGGCGTCGAAATCGGCGTCTCGCCGTTGCCGCATCCCCCGGTGCAGAAGCTGGCGAGCACCGAATAGGCGCCGGCGCTCGTGATCTTGTAGAGCGTGCCGCCGCCCGGGAAGCCGCCGGCGCCGGTGCCGCCGTTCGAGGTCACGCCGTAGAAGTTCCCCGAGGCGTCTTCGACCGGGTTGGTGGTCGCGGCCGGGATATAGCCGTCGGTGCAGTTCGCGGCGGTGCAGAAGTTGTGGATCACGGTCAGGCACCAGAACGTCGCGACGCCGCCTTCGGTGCAGCCGCCGGGATTGTCGAGCTTGAAGAAGGTGCCGCCGCCCGACGGGTTGATGCCGTTGCCGCCGAGCTCGGCCGCGGCGTAGATGTTGCCGCTGCCGTCCATGATGAGGCCCGTGGGCAGATTGCCGTCCGGGCATTTGGCGACGGCGGTCCAGCACATGTTGTAGACCGCGGTCTCGGTCCAGGCATTGGTCCACTGGTTCATGCCGGGGGTGAGCTCGAAGACGAAGCCCTTGCTCGCCGACCCGCCGTGCAGCGTGGTGCCGAAGATGTTGTTGGAGCCGTCCATCCACATGCTCGAGGTCGGGTTCTGGCCGTCGGTGGTCGCGCCGGCGAAGTCGTGGATGACCTTCTCCGACCACACGCCGCCGGAAAGCTGCAGCGCGAAGACCGCGCCGTGATCGTTGGCGCCGCCGATGAAGGTGTTGCCGAACAGAAGCGAGGTGCCGTCGTATTGCGAGCCGCCGGCCTGGCCCGCATAGGTCAGTCCCGCGCGCGGGCTGTCGCCGTCGGTGCAGATCGAGCCCGAGGTGGTGGTGCAGAAGCTGTAGATCGTCGTGATCGTCCAGCCGCCGCCGCCGCCCGGCGCATTGAGCTTGTAGACGCCGCCATGGCCGTGCGCGCCGCCCAGCTTGGCGGTGCCGTAGAGATTGCCGCCGGTGTCCTCGATCAGCGCGCCTTCGGGCGAGTACAGGTTGGTGCCCGTCGAGGCGAAGTCGAAGATGTCGGCATAGTTGGTGTTGCTGACGTTGTAGCGATAGACCGTGCCGACGCCGTTGGCGCCGCCGCCTTCGGTCGTGCCGTACAGCTTGTTGCCGTCCTTCACCGGCGCGCCGGCGGGGAATTCCCCGTCCTGGGTGCCGGTACAGGTGGCGGACGGACAGAAGGTATGAAGCACCGTCAGCGCGGCCGAAGCGGCGGTCGCCGTCAGCAGCCCTGCGGTCAATGCGAGTGCGAAGCCAATCTTGTTCCCGTTGTGCATGATGCTCTCCGTTGGTTGGACTCGAACCTAGGTAGCATCCCCTCGATTTCCACTATGAAGCGAGTTAGCGCGAAGGCAAGTTACGAAGCGCGGCCGGCGGCAAAAGTGATAAGCGTGGCGCGCGCATGAAGACGCGGTGACGCCTCTCTGTTTATTCGAAGTTTGCGAAAACAATCGCTATGATCGCGCGATGGGATACGGGTTCGAAGCCGCTTTGAGCGGAGCGATCTTGTGCGGTGCCGCGTCGCTGCAGCTGGCTTTGCCGCAGGGCGACCTTTGACCCGCGCGCGCAGGCGCGCCGACCTTTGACCCGCGCGCAAGCGCGCCGACATTTGACCCGCGCATGGCGCGCTGGCTTAACCCGCGCGCAGGTCGCGGATGGTGCGGCGCCCGTCGGCCGAGGGCTGATAGACGTTCGTCATCTCGGCCAGCGCGCGGCGGAAATCGTCGAGCGCGAAGTCCTGGCGCACCTCGAAGGCGTCGAAGCCGGTGCGCGCCATGGAGGCGAGCTGGTCGTAGAGGAAATCGCCCGTCGCGCGGATCTCGCCCTTGAAGGCGAAACGCGTGCGCAGCATCCGCGCCCAGGAGAACGGCCGCCCGTCGCGGAACCTGGGGAATTCGAGCACCACCGCGGCGATGCGCGGCAGGTCGGCCTTCAGGACTTGCGGGTTCTCGCTCGAGGCCAGGCGCACGCCGACGGGAAGGCCGCGCGCGAACAAGGTCTCCTTCTCGCCCTGGAAGCGCGCCAAGGTGACGATCGCGCCCTTCTCGTCCGGATAGGCCTTGCCGTCGGGGACGAAGAAGAACGGGTCGTCGACGAACTGGCCTCCTCTAATAAGCGGCATGGAGGTCCTGCCCGTATGCGACGTTCTTGAACGGCACGATGCCGACGCGGCGATAGGTGTCGAGGAAGCGCTCGTCCGGTCCCTGGCGCAGGGTGAGATAGGCCTCGACGACGCGCTCGACGGCATCGGCGATCTCGTCCTTGCCGAAGCCCGGGCCCAGGATCTCGCCGATGCTCGCATCCTCGGCGCCCGAGCCGCCGAGCTGGAGCTGGTAGAACTCCACGCCCTTCTTGTCGACGCCCAATATGCCGATGTGACCGGCGTGATGGTGGCCGCAGGCATTGATGCAGCCGCTGATCTTGATCTTGAGCTCGCCGATATGGTGCTGGCGGTCGAGATCGGCGAAGCGCTCGGCGATCTTCTGCGCGATGGGGATCGAGCGCGCGTTGGCGAGATCGCAATAGTCGAGGCCGGGGCAGGCGATGATGTCGGTGATGAGGCCGGCGTTCGGCGTGGCAAGCCCAAGCTCCGTCAGCCGCGCATGGATGGCGGGAAGGTCCTTCCTGCGCACGTGCGGCAGCACCAGGTTCTGCTCGTGGCTGACGCGGATTTCCGCCATGCCGTGCTCATCCATGAGGTCCGCGAGCGCATCCATCTGTTCGGCCGTCGCGTCGCCCGGCACGCCGCCGATGGGTTTCAGCGAGATCGTGACGATGCAATAGCCCTTGGCGCGATGCGGATGCACGTTGGTCGCCAGGAAGTCGGGATCGACGCCGGGGATATCGCGCGGCATGCCGTCCGCCCCGTCCGCCGGATCGTCGGGCAGGTCCTCGAACTCGGGCGGCGCGAAATAGGCGTCGATGCGCGCCAGCTCTTCCGCCGGCACGGTCAGGGTGCCGCTCGTCCTGATCTCCTCGAACTCGACCGCCACCTGGCGGCGCATCTCGTCGGCGCCCAGCGCGTTGGCCAATATCTTGATGCGCGCCTTGAACAGGTTGTCGCGCCGGCCCTGCTCGTTGTAGACGCGCATCACCGCTTCGAGGAAGCTCAAGATGTCGGGCTTGGCGACGAAGTCGCTCACGACGTAGCCGACATAGGGCGTGCGTCCCATGCCGCCGCCGACATAGACGCGGTAGCCCGTTTCGCCCGCGCCGTTGCGCACGATCTCGACCGCCATGTCGTGGAACTTGAGCGCGGCGCGGTCATGGGCGGCGCCCGACACCGCGATCTTGAACTTGCGCGGCAGGAAGCTGAACTCGGGATGCAGCGACGACCACTGGCGGATGATCTCGGCGATGGGCCGCGGATCCTCGATCTCGTCCGCCGCCGCGCCCGCGAAATGATCGGCGGTGACGTTGCGGATGCAGTTGCCGCTGGTCTGGATCGCGTGCATCTCGACGGTGGCGAGATCGGCCAATATGTCGGGCACGTCGACGAGGCGCGGCCAGTTGAACTGGATGTTCTGCCGCGTGGTGAAGTGGCCATAGCCCTTGTCGTACTTGCGCGCGACATGGGCGAGCATCCGCAGCTGCTTGGGCGAAAGCGTGCCGTAGGGCACCGCGACGCGCAGCATATAGGCATGGAGCTGGAGATAGAGGCCGTTCATCAGCCGCAGAGGCTTGAACTGGTCCTCGGTCAGCTCGCCTGTCAGCCGGCGCGCGACCTGACCGCGGAACTGCTCCACGCGCTCGGCGACGAAGCGTGCGTCGAACTCGTCATATCGATACATTGTAGGGATCCTCGGGCACCGGGGGCACCGGCGCCGCCGCCTGCTTGCCGCCGTCTTTACGCAAGATGGGGTCGCGAACGCTGGGCCCGCGCGCGCGGATGATCTCGCGCTCCTTCACGGGCGTTCCGTCGGGCTGCACGTCGAAGAGATAGGTGCCGACCACCTCGTTGCGCGCGACGAAGCTCTGCGCCGCGGCGAGCGCAGCATCGGCCGCGGCCGGATCGGCATGGACCTCGCCCTCGGCCAGCGTCTCGACCCAGCCGCCGCCACGCCAATAGAGCACGGCCCCGTCGCGCAGTCGGTTCGCGGTGAGCATCTGCCTGGCCATGGGAATAGGTCACACTTCCCGGGGCGCGTTTCAAGCCTTCACAGAAGTTTTTTGTTCTTTACCCAGAAGTACAAATTTCGAATGTGCTAAATACCATAGCCAATCCGTCGATTTTCCGCGAAGAATCAGGGCGTTGCGGGGGACCCATGGAAGACGACGCACACAATTCCGACATGCCGGCCCAGGTGGCGCTGGGCCAGGACAGCCCCCACGCCAAGGCCTATCTGGAAGAGCACACCAGGCTCACCCGCCTGCAGATCGCCCAGCATGAGGAAGAGAACGCGACGCGGCGGCGCCTGCTCAAGCTCGAGCACGCCAGCGCGATCTTCAAGCTCGCGCTCGAGGTCGCCGCCGGGCTCGTCGCCACCGTGGTGGTGATCGCGCTCGCCGCGATGATGTGGAACGCGGCGAACGATCAGGGGCTGGTCGTCGAATCCTTTTCGGTGCCGCCCGACCTCGCCGGCCGCGGGCTCACCGGCGAGGTGATGGCGGCCAGGCTGCTCGACCGGCTGTCGGCGATGCAGCAGCAGACCCAGTCCAGCCGCGCGCCGTCGAGCTACGAGAACAACTGGGGCAACGACATCAAGCTGCAGATCCCCGACACCGGCGTGTCGATCGGCGAGTTCAACCGCTCGCTGCACGCCTGGCTCGGCCATCAGACGCGCATCACCGGCGAGGTCTATCGCACGACGTCGGGGCTCGCGGTGACCGCGCGCGTCGGCCACGACACCAGCCCGACCTACAAGGGCTCCGATGCCGACCTCGACCAGCTGGTGCAGCAGGCGGCCGAGTCGGTCTATCGCGCCACCCAGCCGTATCGCTACGCCGTCTACCTGAACAATGCCGGGCGCATCGAGGAGTCCGAGGTCGTCTACAACCAGCTCGTCGCCGGCGGCTCGTCGCAGGACCGCGCCTGGGCGCTCGTCGGGCTCGAGAACCTCTATGTCGCGCGCGGCGACGACGCGCGCGGGCTGGAGATGCTGAAGCAGGCGCTCGGGATCCGCCCCAATTTCCTGATGGCGTGGTTCAACATCGCGAATACGGAAAGCCAGCTCCAGCACGACGAAGCGGCGCTCGCGGCCCAGCGCAAGGTCGTGGCCCTGCTGCGCGGACGCAAGGACGAGGACATCGTGCCGGACTCCAACGTCCTCGACCTCGATGCGAACGAGGCGGCGCTCGCGGGCGAGGTCGGCGATCTCCGGCGCCAGATCGCGTTCTATGCCCGCGCGGAAGGCAAGCCCGATTTCAACGGCCAGCTCGAGCAGGCGCGCCAGAACACCGCCTTCGCCTATGCGCAGCTGCACGACCGCAAGGCGGCGGACGACGTCTTCAGCCGCCTGCCGCCGCCGTCGAACCAGCAGACCGCGCTCAGCCGCCGCGGCAATCGCGACTTCGGCCAGCTGCTGCTCGGCCATCCCGAGACCCTCCTCAAGGACATGCCGCAGTTCGACGTGGCGCTGCGCAACTTCGACGGGCCGCGGCGGCGCCAGTTCTGGCCGGTCGCGGCGCTGGCGCATGCGATGGCCGGCGACTTCAGGACCGCGCATGCCCTGATCGACAAGACCCCGGCCGACTGCACGCTGTGCCTGCGCGCGCGCGGCCGCATCGACATGCTCGAGAAGAACTGGGCCGGCGCCGACGCCTGGTTCGCGCGCGCCGCCCGCGACGCGCCGAGCTCGCCTCTGGTGTGGACCGACTGGGGCCAGATGCTGCTCGCCAAGGGCGACGCGGCGGGCGCCATCGCGAAGTTCGAGACGGCGCATGAGAAGGGTCCCCACTTCGCCGATCCGCTCGAAGGCTGGGGCGAGGCGCTGATGATGCGCAACCGCTCCGACCTCGCGCTCGCGAAGTTCGAGGCCGCCGCGCACGAGGCGCCGAACTGGAAGCGGCTGCACGCGAAATGGAGCGAGGCGCTCGGCTATCTGGGACGCAAGGACGAGGCGGCGAAGCAGCGCGCGCTCGCAAGGAGCCTCGATGGCTGAGGAGAGCGAAGACCTCGCCAATGCCGCCGCCGCGGCGGCGCAGGCCGCGCTCGCCGGCGCCAGCCGCGACAAGGCCGACGCCTATCTCGAGCAGCAGATCCAGCTCTCGCGCATGCAGCTCGAGGACATGCGCCGCGAGAACCGGCTGCGCCATTGGTCCTTCGTGGTGCGCCATGTCGGCGACGTGCTGAAGCTCGCTTTCGAGCTCGCCTTCGCCTTCTTGATCCTGGCGGTCGCCGTAGGCGTGGGGGCGACCCTGTGGTCGGCGGCGCACGACAACAGCCTGGTCATCGAGGCCTTCTCGGTGCCGCCCGACCTCGGCAGCCGCGGCATGAGCGGCGAGACGGTGGCCTCGGCGCTGCTCGACAAGCTCGCCGCGCTCCAGGACGAGACCGACAGCGCGCGCCCCGCCGATTCCTATGCCAACAACTGGGGCGACGACATCAAGGTGCAGATCCCCGAGACCGGCGTCTCGATCGGCGAGGTCTATCGCGTGCTGGTGCGCTGGCTGGGCAACCAGACCCATATCACCGGCGAGGTCTATCGCACGCGCACCGGCCTCGCCATCGCGGTGCGGGCGAGCGGCCATGGCGGCGGCGCCAAGGTCACGGGCAGCGAGAACGATCTCGACGCCCTGCTGCAGAAGGCGGCCGAGGCGATCTATGCGCGCACCCAGCCCTACCGTTATGCGAGCTTCCTGCAGAGCCACGACAGGCTGGCCGAGGGCGCGCGCATCTATCGCCGTCTCGCGGTCGAAGGCGCCACCGCGCAGGAGCGCGCCTGGGCCTATGTCGGCTACGGCGTGCATCTTACCAATGTCGGCGATTTCCCGGGCGCGATCGCCGCCGAGCGCAAGGCGGCCGCGATCATCCCGAACTTCGCGCTGGCCTATGCCAATCTCGAAGCCTTCGAGTCGGCCTATGGCCACGACGAGGCTGCGCTCGCCGACGCGCGCGAGGCGGCGAAGCTGTTCGCGCGCGGCGGCGTGGCGATGGCGCCGCGCGCCCGCGCCGTGCAGTTCCCGCTCGAACGCGCCAATGCCGCGCTCTATGCCTACGATCTCGACGAGGCGCGCAGGAATTTCGCGCGCATCGTCGACCTGCCGGACTATTCGGGGCTGGTCGAGGCGGCGCGCGACAACCTGGGCTATGTCGCGGCGCTGCAGCACGATTTCGCGCAAGCCCGGCGGCTGTTCGCGGCGCTGCCCGCGACGCGCGATCCCAACGTGCTGGCCGGGCGCGCCGCGCTCAGGATCGACACCGCGGTGCGCCAGGGCCGCTGGCGCGAGACCGTGGCGGCCGGCGACGAGATCGAGCGGCTGACGCGCGCCTATGACGCGCGCATCGGCTATCCGGGCGCGCATCAGGACACGATGCTGCGCCAGGCGATGCCGATGGTCGCCTATGCCTTCGCCAATCTCGGCGATTTCCGCCGCGCGCATGCCGCCATCGACCGCACGGCTGCCGATTGCCTGCTGTGCCTGCGCATGCGCGGGCGCATCGACGCGCTCGAGAAGAACTGGCGCGGCGCGGACGCGTGGTTCGCCCGTGCGGCCGCCTTCGCGCCACATGTGTCGTCGTCCTTCGTGGATTGGGGCGAGACGCTGCTGGCCAGGGGCGACGCGGCGGGCGCGATCGCCAAGTTCGTGACCGCCCACGGCTCGAGCCCGCGCTTCGCCGATCCGCTGGAGGGATGGGGCGAGGCGCTGATGAAGCGGAACCGCTCCGACCTGGCGCTCGCGAAGTTCGCAGAGGCCGCGAAATATGCGCCGCGCTGGTCGCGTCTGCATGCGAAATGGGGCGAGGCGCTCGGCTATCTCGGGCGCAAGGACGAAGCGGCGAAGCAGTTTGCGCTCGCCAGGGAGATCGACAAGGAGACCGCGCCATGAACAAGACCTTCGCCGCCCTGGCGTTCGGGATCGCCGCGATGGGTGCGGCGCCGCTCGATCTTTCGACCGACGTCGACATGAGCGGCCCGCCGCAGACGGCGGTCTTCGTCGAACGCGACTTCGCGCCCGGCCAGTCGAGCGGGCTGCACATCCACCACGGCGTCGAGATGAACGTCGTCGTCGAAGGCGAGGTGCGCGTCACCGTCCAGGGCCGGGCGCCGCGATCATGCGCGCCGGCGACAGCATCGCCATCCCGCGCGAGACGCCGCACGAGGCGGTCAATACCGGCACCGCGCCGGCCAAGGTGATCGTGACCTACGTCGTCGACAAGGGCCGGCCGCTCAAGGACCCGTGGCCGGCGGCGAAGTGACCGATAACCTATACGTTATCAAGACGGCAGAAGCCGATGCGCCGCCGCGACGTGCTGACCGAGCGCTTCGCGCTGCTGCTCCACCGCCGGATGTTCGACAAGGTATGGCGCTGGGGGGAACTTGCCGGACGTCTGGATCCATCCCTTCGCGAACGGCAACGGGCGCTGGTCCCGTTTCATGGCCGACCTCTTGGTCGTTCGGCTGGGCCGGCCGCGATTCAGCTGGGACGGCAGCGCGCTGCGGGACCAAGACGAGACGCGCAGACTCTACATCGAAGCGCCGCACGCCGCCGACGGTCACGACTATGGACCGTTGACGGCGTTCGCGCGGTCGTAAGCGTCGCCGCCCTCAGTGGCTGTAGCGCCGCTTCTGGAAATCGGCGAGCTGCTGGCGGGCCTTGTAGCCGGCGAGGTCCCATTGCTCGCGCGTCAGGCACATCTGCCTGCGCAGCACCATGCCCTCATGGGTCATGACCCTGCAGACGACCTGGTTCTGGGCCGCGGCGCTCTGGTGCAGCACGGCGGGCTGGGCGGTGGCTTCGCCCTCGGCGAGCGCGGGGGCTGCGACGCAGAGCGAAGCGGTGACGGCGAGCGAAGCGAGGGTGAGTCTACGCATGTCTGTTCCTCCATGACCGGGCAAAGCTGATACCCGCCGAGCGTGTCGCGCAAGGCGCCCTCACGCGGCTGTGACGGCTGGCCGAGGGCGCGTGCTTCACATAGTCTTGAGGCGATGGGGTATTACGACACGACCTATGGCGCGCCGCTGCCGGACGAGATGCGCCGCGAGATCTACGGCCGCGACATCGGCCAGCAGAGCTGGCTGACCGCGCCGCAGCAGGAGGATTTCGCGCGCCTCGCCGGCTTCACGCGCGACACGCATCTGCTCGAGGTCGGCTGCGGCGCGGGCGGGCCGGCGCTGTTCCTGTGCGAGACGGTCGGGCTCGCGCTCACCGGCATCGACGCCGAAGCGGCCGGGATCGCGCGGGCGCGCGAAGCGGCGCGGACACGCGGCCTCGCGGCCCGGTTCCTCTGCGCCGACGCCTCGGCCCGGCTGCCGTTCGACGACGCGTGCTTCGACGCGGTGCAGTGCATCGATGCGGTCAACCATCTGGGCGACCGCGCCCGCGTGCTCGCCGAGTGGCGCCGCGTGCTCAAGCCCGGCGGCGTCGTGCTCTATACCGATCCCGTCGTGGTCAGCGGGCAGGTGACGGCCGGCGAGTTCGCGATGCGCAGCGCCATCGGCGCCTTCGTCTTCCTTCCGGTTGGCGAGAACGAGCGGCTGCTGCGCGCGGCGGGCTTTGCCGTGGCCGCGGTCGAGGACGTCACCGATACCGCGGCCGAGATCTCCGCGCGCCGCATCGCCGCGCGCGACAAGCGCCGTGCCGTCCTCGTCGTGCAAGAGGGCGAGGCCGCGTTCGACGCGACGCAGCGCTTCCTCGCCGCGGTGCACGCGCTTTCGTCCAGCCGGCGGCTGTCGCGGCTGATGTTCCTGGCGCGAAAGACATGAGCGAAACGACCGGCACCCGGGCATGAGCGAAACCACGGCAACCGGGTCCCGCCCCGCAAGCGGCAGCTTCTTCGGCCAGCCGCCGGCGTTGGGCTTCCTCGCCTTCACCGAGGCGTGGGAGCGGTTCTCCTATTACGGCATGACCTCGCTGCTCGTGCTCTATATGAGCCAGGCGCTGTTCCTGCCCGGGCATGCGGGCCATGTCGCGGGGCTCGCCGCCTATCGCGCCTTCTTCGGCAATCCCAGCCCCCTCGCGCTCGCATCGACGACCTACGGCCTCTATACCGGCTTCGTCTATTTCACGCCGGTGCTGGGCGGCTGGATCGCCGACCGCTTCATCGGCCGCAAGCGCGCGGTGATGGCGGGCGCCATATTGATGAGCGCGGGCCATTTCGCGATGGCCTTCGACGCCTCGTTCCTGCTGGCGCTGGTGCTCTTGATCGTGGGCTGCGGGCTGCTCAAAGGGAACATCTCGACGCAGGTCGGCCAGCTCTATGCCGAAGACGACGCCGAGGGGCGCGCGCGCGGCTTCTCGATCTTCTCGGTCGCGATCAACGCCGGCGCGGTGACGGGGCCTCTGGTCTGCGCCGGCCTCGCCGCGGCGTTCGGCTGGCATACGGGCTTCGCCGCGGCGGGCGTGCTGATGCTGTTCGCGCTCGTCACCTACGGCATCGGCTATCGCCATTTGAGCGAAAGCGCGCGCGGAACGGCCGCGCCCGCGTCGGCGGCGCCGCTCACCAAGGCCGACTGGCGCGTGGTCGCGGCGCTCTTCGCCGCCATGGCGCTCACCGTCTTCCACTCCATCGCCTTCTACCAGAACGGCAATATCGGGCTGGTGTGGGAGCGCCGATATGCCGATCTTTCGATATTCGGCTTCACGCTTCCGGTGTCGTGGCTGGTCACGATCAACTCCTTCACCAGCATCGTCGCGGTGCCGCCGCTGCTCTGGCTGTGGCGCACGCGCGGCGAGCCCGACGAGATCGCCAAGATCGGCATCGGCGCCGCGATCGGCGCGGCGGCGAACCTCACCCTGGCGCTCGGCGCGTTGGCGTTCGCGCGCGTGCCGCTGATCGTGCCGGTGGGATACGAGGTCCTCCTCGGCATCTCGTTCCTTTGGCAATGGCCCACGCTGCTGGCGCTGGTCTCGCGCGCCGCGCCGCGGCAGCTGAAGGCGACCCTGATGGGGGCCGCGTTCCTGAGCCTGTTCGTCGCCAACATCACGCTCGGCCGCGTCGGCACGCTCTACGAGCACCTGACGCCGGCGTCGTTCTGGACGCTGAACGCCGCCATCGCCTCTGTCGGGGCGCTGCTCTGCTTCCTGCTGCGCAAGCGGCTGATGCGGTTGTTCGACGAGGCGGCGCGATGACGGACGCGGCCCCGCACCCGGCCGTGCGCTTTGCGCGCAACGTCGGAATCCTCCTCGTCGGCGCCATGGCGCTGACGTATCTGATCGCGCTGGGCGCCCTGGTGCTGTGGCAGCGCGACATGCTGTTCGTCGGCGCGCGCTATGCCGCGGTGGAGGCGCCCGAACGCTCCATATACCGTACACGGACAATCAAGGAGCGCGACGCGACGCTGACCGTGTGGCAGGCGGACGCCGGCAAAGGACGCCCGACCATCGTCTTCTTCTACGGCAACGGCGGCACCTTGCTGCAGTTCGTCGAGATGGGCGAGGCGCTGAACGCGCAAGGCTACGGCATCGTGCTCGCCTCCTATCGCGGCTATGGCGGCAATCCGGGAAGCCCCAGCGAAGCGGGTCTGATGGACGACGCGCGCGCGATCCTGAGCCCGCTGCCCAGCGACAGGACGATCCTGTGGGGCCAGAGCCTGGGCACCGGCGTCGCCGCGCGCATGGCGGCCGAGGGGCGCGGCGCCGCGCTGATCCTGCAATCGCCCTATACCGCGATCGTCGACGTCGCGGCGCGCGACTTCTGGGTCTTCCCCGTCAGGATCTTCATGTGGGACCGCTTCGACACGCTGGCGCTGGTGCCGAAGATCAAGGTGCCGGTGCTGATCGTCGCCGGCACCGCCGACCAGGTCGTTCCCTACGACATGGGCGTGACCTTGTCGCAGCGCTTCGGCAGGCAGTCCGAATTCGTGACCGTGCCGGGCGGCGGCCACATGCTCCCGGACGACGCGATGCTGCCGGCGGTCGAGGCCTTCCTGAAGCGGCGAGGGGAATAGATGGAGACGCCGCCGCTGTCGTCACCACCACCGTCGTCATCACCACTGTCGTCATCACCACTGTCGCCGCCGCGCAAGCGCCACGTCGCGGCGGTCGTCGTCGGCAACGCGCTCGAGTTCTACGACTTCACGACGTACGCCTATTTCGCCGCCCAGATCGGCGCGACGTTCTTTCCGTTCAAGACGCCGTTCCTGAGCTTGCTCGCCTCGCTCGCGGCCTTCGGCATCGGGTTCCTGGGGCGTCCCGTCGGCGGCGTGCTGATCGGCGCCTATGCCGACCGCGCGGGACGGCGGCCGGCGATGATGCTGAGCTTCGCGCTGATGGGCGTGGCGATCCTGGCCTTCGTGCTGATGCCGTCCTATGCGCGCATCGGCATCGCGGCGCCGGTGCTGGTGGTGATCATCCGTTTCCTGCAGGGCATCGCGGTCGGCGGCGACGTCGGACCGACGACGGCGTTCCTGCTCGAGGCCGCGCCGGAGCGCCGCCGCGGCTTCTTCGCCGCACTGCAGTTCTCGAGCCAGGGCTTGTCGAGCGTCTGCGCCGGCGCGATCGGCGTGACGCTCGCCAGCGTGCTCGGCGCGCAGGAATTGCAGGACTGGGGCTGGCGGCTGGCGCTCGGCCTGGGCGCGGCGATCCTGCCCTTCGGCTTCCTCATCCGCCGCACGCTGCCCGAGACCCTGCATCCGCACGAGATCGCCACGACCGCGCGCCCGCCGCTGCCGCCGCGCAACGGTTGGTTGGGGGCACGGCTCCCGCCGCACGCCTGGCGCACCATCGTGCTCGGCTTCTGCATGCTGGCCAGCGCCACGGTTGGCTTCTATGTCGTGGCGTATCTCACCACCTATGCGTCGCAGTTCCTGCACATGAAGACCAGCGTCTCGCTGGGCGCGACGTTGGTGTTCGGCATCGCCAATATCGTGTTCAGCGCGCTGGCCGGCCATCTTTCCGACCTCTACGGCCGCAAGCCGGTGATGATCGTGCCGCGCGTGCTGTTCCTGTTCGCGATCTGGCCCGCTTTCGCGCTGCTCGTCGCGCGCCGCGACACCGCGACCCTGCTCGGCGCGGCGCTGGTGCTGGGCGCGCTCGGCCAGATGGCGGCGGTGGTGGTGGTGTCGTTGAGCGAGGCGCTGCCCAAGCAGGTGCGCTCCGCCGGGCTGGCCACGACCTATGCGCTCGCGATCTCGATCTTCGGCGGCACGGCGCAGTTCAACGTCACCTGGCTGATCGGCGCCACCGGCGACGTCATGGTGCCGGCTTACTACCTGATGGCGGCGACCGCGCTCGGCATCGTCGCCATGGCGCTGATGCACGAGACGGCGCCGGTGAAGTTGCCGGGCGATGCGTGACAAGTTATACTATTATATAACTAAGGAAGGCCCGCCATGACCTATGAGACGAAGCTGCGCAAGGTCGGAGGCTCCGTGATGCTGGCCATCCCGCCCGTCGTGCTCGACGAGCTTGGGCTCTCCGCCGGTGCCGGCGTCGACCTGACGGTGAAGTCGCAGAAGCTCGTGCTCGCGCCGAAGGCGCGCCGACGATACACCCTCGACGAGCTGCTCAAGCAAACCAAACGCGCGCCGAAGCGCAAGAAGGATACCGCGTGGACCGCGGGCGGTCCGGTCGGCCGCGAGCTCATCTGATGGAACGCGGCGACATCTATTTCGTGTCGCTCGATCCGGCCGTCGGTCCCGAGCAACAGGGGCGCCGACCCGTTCTAGTGGTGACGCCGGGCAAGTTCAACAAGGTGACGGGATTGCCCGTGGTGGTTCCGATCACCAGTGGCGGCAAGTTCGCGCGTTCCATCGGCTTCGCTGTATCGCTCTCGGGCACGGGTACCAGGACTATAGGTATAATACGCTGCGACCAGCCGCGCGTTCTCGACGTCAAGGCGCGCGGCGGGCGACGCGTGGAGCGCGCGCCGGAGGCCATCGTCGACGAGGTTCTGGCGAAGATTTCGCCGATGTTCGAGGCATGACCGCTCCCCGCCGCGTGCCCTTGAAGCATGTGCTCGCCGTGTTCGTCGGCAACGGGCTCGAGTTCTACGACTTCCTGACCTTCTCCTATTTCTCCGTCTATATCGGGCGCACCTTCTTTCCCTTGGGCGACAAGAACCTCAGCCTGCTCGCGACGCTGGCGACCTTCGGCGTCGGCTTTCTGATGCGTCCCGTCGGTGCGGTCGTGCTGGGTACGATGGGAGACACCAAGGGGCGCAAGCCCGCGATGCTGCTGACCTTCGCGTTGATGGGGGCGGCGATCCTGGGGCTGGCGGCGACGCCGTCCTATGCGCAGATCGGGATCGCGGCGCCGGCGATCGTCATCCTGCTCAGGCTCCTGCAGGGCTTCGCGCTCGGCGGCGAGGTCGGGCCCAGCACGGCTTTCATGGCCGAGGCGGCGCCGGAAGAGCGCCGCGGCTTCTATCTCTCGCTGCAATACACGACGCAGGATGCGGCGACCTTGGTCGCCGGCCTGGTGGGCCTGGCGCTCGCCGGCCGCCTCGACGACGCGCAGCTCACGCAGTGGGGCTGGCGCGTGGCGATGCTCGTCGGCGCCGGCATCGTGCCGTTCGGCCTGTGGGCGCGGAACAACCTGCCCGAAACGCTGGAGACGCCCACCGAGCGCGGCGCGGCGCTCGCGATGGCGCGGCCCTACCGTGGGCTGATCGCGCTCGGCCTCGTCATGCTCACCGCAGGCACGGTCGGCAGCTACACCATCGGCTACATGACGACCTATGCGCTCGACACCTTGAAGCTTCCGGCGCAGGCGTCGTTCGGCGTCACCATCGTCAGCGGGCTGTCGTTCATCATTTCGCAGACCCTGGCGGGGTGGTGGTGCGACCTCTATGGCCGCAAGCCGGTGATGATCGTGCCCGGCGTGCTGCTGCTGCTGTCGATCTTCCCCGGCTTCGCGCTGATCGAGCACTACCGCACGCCCGAGGTGCTCTATGCCTCTCAGTTCGTGATGGTGTTCTTCGCGGGCGCCAGCAGCGTGCCGGCGATCGTCGCCATCACCGAGCTCTTGCCCAAGCCGATCCGCTCCGGCGCGGTGGCGACGGTCTATGCGCTGGCGATCTCGATCTTCGGCGGCTCGACGCAGTTCGTGATCAAGGGGCTGCTCTGGCTGACGCACGACAACCCGCTGGCGCCGGCATGGTACTGGGCCGGCGCGATGGCGATCGGGCTGGTGGCGATGGCATTGATGCCGGAAAGTGCGCCGGTCAAAAGGGGGAAGGGATGATCCGCAAATTCGCTGTTGCCGCCTTGGCGCTCGCGGCCGCCGCCGTGCCGGCCGCGGCCCGCAACCTCGCCCTCGACGACATGTTCAAGGAGCGCGACGTCGCCGATCCGCAGATTTCGCCCGACGGCAACTGGGTCGCCTATTCGGTGTCGCAGATGGACGCCAAGGCCGACGAAAGCACCAGCCACATCTGGATGACGAGCTTCGACGGCAAGCGCAGCGTGCAGCTGACCGGCCGCGCCAGGGAGAGCGAAAGCGCGCCGCGCTTCAGCCCCGACGGCCGCTTCATCGCCTTCCTGTCGGACCGCGGCGAGGGCGGCAAGGACGATGCCGACGCGGTCGACCAGGTCTGGCTGATGGATCGCGCGGGCGGCGAGGCGCAAAAGCTCACCGCGTTCAAGGGCGCGGTCGACGACCTGGCGTGGTCGCCCGACGGCAAGAAGCTCGCGCTCATCGTCGAGGACGAGAAGCCGAAGGAGAAGGACGGCGAGAACCCCAAGCCCATCGTCATCGACCGCTTCTATTTCAAGGAGGACGTCAGCGGCTATCAGGGCAAGGAACGCAAGCACCTCTACGTGCTCGACGTGGCGAGCCGCAAGGCAGCGCGCATCGTGCCCGGCGAGTTCAACGAGGTGCTGCCCGCGTGGTCGCCCGACGGGCAGTCGCTCGCCTTCGTGTCGAAGCGCGCCCGCGCCGATTTCGACCGCGACGAGAACTGGGACGTCTATGTCGTCGCGGCGAAGGCGAACTCGCGCCCGCGCGCGCTGACCACCTTCGCGGGCCCCGACAACCATCCCGACTGGACGAGCTATCCCGCCTTCTCGCCCGACGGCAAATCGGTCGCCTATCTTCAAGGCGGGCCGCTGAAGCTGATCGAATATGCGGTGCATCATCTGGCGGTGGTGCCAGTCGCGGGCGGAGCGCCCAAGGTGCTGACCGCGGGGCTCGACCGCAACGTGTCGAACCCGATATGGACCGCCGACGGCAAGGCCATCCGCTTCATCGTCGAGGACGACCGCGCGCAATACCTGGCGCAGGTGCCGTCGGGCGGCGGCGCGGTCGCCCATGTCGCGGGCGGGCGCAACGTGATCTTCGCGCATGCTTTGGCAAAGAGCGGGCGCGAGGCGCTGCTGCTGTCGACGCCGTTCGCGCCGTCGGAGATCTTCGCGCTCGACGGTTCGGGCAACGGCTCCGGCAGCGCCTCCGGGCCGCGCCAGCTCAGCCACCAGAACGACTGGCTGAAGGAGGTGACGCTGGGCAAGCTGGTCGAGACCGCGTTCCGCAACAAGGACGGCAACGAAGTGCACGGCTACGTGCTTTCGCCTGCCGGCGGCAGCGGCAAGAGGCCCGCGGTGCTCTCCATTCATGGCGGGCCGGTCTATCAATGGGACCTGTCGTGGGATTTCGGCCTGCATTTCCTGAACGCCAACGGCTATGCGGTGGTCGTCGGCAATCCGCGCGGCAGCTCGGGCCGCGGCGAGGCCTATTCGAGGGCGATCTATGCCGATTGGGGCAACAAGGACGCCAAGGACGATCTCGCCGCCGTCGACGACGCGGTCAGCCGCGGGCTTGCCGATCCGAACCGGCTCTGCGTCGAGGGCTGGAGCTACGGCGGCATGTCGACCAACTATGTGATCGCGCAGGACACGCGCTTCAAATGCGCGATCAGCGGCGCCTCGATCTCCAACATCCTGGCCGGCTACGGCACCGACGAATACGTGCGCGACTACGAGGCCGAGCTGGGCGTGCCGTGGAAGAACGTCGAGACCTGGATGCGCATCTCGTTCCCGTACCTGCACGCCGACCGCATCAAGACGCCGGTGCTGTTCATGGGCGGCGACAAGGACTTCAACGTGCCGCTCTTGAACGTCGAGCAGATGTACCAGGCGGTGAAGAGCCAGGGTATCGAGAGCCAGCTCATCGTCTATCCCGGCCAGTATCACAGCTTGACGCAGCCCAGCGACCTCAAGGACCGCTTGGCGCGCGACCTCGCCTGGATCGACAAGCATCTGAAGGGGAAGTGAAGGGATTTAAGGACTATTGCGCGAAGCTGGTCGCGAACAGGTCGAACGCAATCTGTCTATGTGCTTATGCAGGTCACCAGAGATAGTGCTCCACATGTGGTCGAGGATGAAATCGATACCTTCCCTGCGAGCCAGCTTTGCCGCGGGAACACGGCCATGAAAAACAGCGGCGCGCGCGGGGTTCGAGCGCGCGCCGCCGGTTACGCTTGGTCCAGCTCTACTTGTTCTTGATCGCCGAGGTGGCGGACTTGGTGCCGCGCGGGCCTTGCGCCGCCGTTCCGACCACGGAGTAGGTGCCGGTCAGGATGTCGTTGCCGATGTTGATGCCGTCGGTGGTGAAGCCGAAGGTGAAGCTTCCGCCCGTCACCAGCGGCCACTGCAGGCCGATCACCCAATGGCTGCCCGGGTCGCCGTTCAGGATCGAGCCGAGATCGGCGTATTTGCCGTGCGCCTTGACCTTGCCGATATAGCCCGAGCCGATGCCGGGATCGCAGTCCTGCTGGGTCGAGGACATGCCGACATTGGCGCCGTCATGGGTGATCGTATAGGTGTCGCAGAAGCCGTCGAGCTGGATGACGGTCTGGCTCGCGGCCGAGGCCGCGCCGGTCATGAGCGCCAGAGATGCAGCGCAGAGAAGTGTCGTCTTCATGTTGTCGTCTCCCCGAGTTGAAGGGGCGCAGAACGCGCCTTTTGTGTCGGAAAGTTAACAACGAAAATCGTACGGCGTAAACGCGAACGCCTGTGAACCTTGCGCGACAGTTTGCGAAGTGGTCGCAACAGCGGCCGCCGCTCGTCGCGTCGGCGCCCTTACCGCCCGCGCGCGCTCTCGTGCCATTTGTGCAGCACCAGCCATTCCAGCGCGCTCAGCGCATAGAAGTTCACGATGCCGATGGCGGCGAGCAGGCCCAGCGCCGCGAACATCTTCGGGATCTCGAGCCGGTTGGCCGCCTCGGTGATGCGCCAGGCGAGCCCGGTCGCGGTGCCGGAGCCGGCGACGAACTCGGCGACGACCGCGCCGATCAGCGCCAGCCCGCCGGAGATCTTCATCCCCGTCATGATATGCGGCAAGGCGCCGGGAAGCTGCAGCCGCCACAAGACCTGCCACCGCGACGCGCCGTAGAGGCGGAAGAGATCGCGCAATCCGGGGTCCACGGTGTTCAGCCCCAAGGTCGCGTTCGACAGGATCGGGAAGAACGCCACGATCAGCGCGATGATCACCGCGGCGCGCTCGACGTGCTCGTAGCCGGTCCAGATCAGGATCAGCGGCGCGATGGCGAGCACCGGCGTCACCTGCAGCACCACGGCGTAGGGATAGAGCGCCATCTCCGCCGTGCGGCTCTGGCTGAAGATCACCGCGAGCGCGAGCCCGCCGCCGACGGCAAACGCGAAGGCGAGCCAGGTGATCTTGAGCGTGACCAGCGCGGACTCCATCAGCGAGGCGATGTTCTCGGTGAAGGACGGCCAGATGTCGCTCGGCGCCGGCAGCAGGAACACGGGCAAGCGGTAGTGGACCACCGACCACTGCCAGAACGCGATGGCGACGGCGCCGAGCGCGAGCGGCAGGAGGGTGCGAAGGGTGCGCCTCATGCCGCCACCATTGGGGCCATTCATGCCGTCTCTCCCGCCATCGCGGTCTTGAGCGCGTCCTGGACGCGGCGCGCGCCGTCGCTGAAGCGCTGCGTCATGCGGTACGACACGTCGCGTTCGTCCGGCGGGTCGAGCGCGATCTCGGCGGCGACGCGCCCCGGCCGCGGCGTCATCACGACGACGCGCGAGGACAGATAGGCGCTCTCGAACACGCTGTGGGTCACGAACAGGACCGTCATGCCGTCCTCGCGCGCGAGGGTGAGCAGGTCGTCGTTCAACGCCTGCCGCGACGGCTCGTCGAGCGCCGCGAAGGGCTCGTCCATCAAGAGCAGCTTGGGCGCGGCGGCGATGGCGCGCGCGATCGAGACGCGCATCTTCATGCCGCCGGAGAGCTCGCGCGGGTAGGCGCGCTCGAAGCCCTTCAGGCCGACGCGGTGCAGCGCGCGCGCCGCGCGGTCGTCCGCCTCGCCGCGGCTCACATGCTTGAGGTCCAGGCCCAGCCGCGCATTGGCCAGCGCGCCGGCCCAGGGCATGAGCGTCGGCTCCTGGAAGACGAAGCCGATCACGGGCCGCGCGGGCGCGAACGCGATGGTCCCCGCGCTCGGCTTCTCCAGCCCCGCGATCAGCCTGAGCGCCGTCGACTTGCCGCAACCCGACGGCCCGACCAGCGACACGAACGCGCCGGCATCGACGCGCAAGTCCATCGGCGCGATGGCCTGAACGCCGTTGTCGAAGGTCTTCGACACGCCGGAGAGGGTGAGGAGATCCATTGTCATGGCCCGCGAATGCGGGCCACCCAGATGGGGCCGCTCAACCGCCGACAGTCTCGTATAAATCGCGCCATTCGGCATTGTTCGATTGAATGAGGTTCATCTTCCATTCGCGCTTATACTTTTTCAACCGCTTCTCGCGGGCGATCGCGGCGTGGATGTCATCGAATGCCTCGTAGTAGACAAGACGCTTCACGCCGTAGGTCTGCGTGAACCCGGGGATCAGGCCCTCGCGATGCTCCCAAACCCGCCGCGCCAGATCGTTGGTCACGCCGATATAAAGCGTGCCGTTTCGCTTGCTGGCGAGGATGTAGACGAAATATGTCTTCGGCATTCCGTAGCGCCACCTGGGTGGCCCGCATTCGCGGGCCATGACAGCTGCGGGTTATAAGCCATTACGGCTTCTTCTCCAGGGTGAACTCCATGTGGCCGATGTCCCTGCCGTCGTTGATCAGGTTGCCGGTGAAGTCCAGCGTATAGGCCTTTCTGTACGGCAGGTTCGGCGCGTAGAGCTTCTCGGCGACCATGGTGTCGAAGAAGGTCTTCCAGCGCGCGTCGCTCATCGCTCCGATCCTGTGCAGCTTGAGGCCGGCGGGCTCGAGCATCGCGTAGGACTTCATCTTCGCGATGGCCTGCGCGATCAGGTCGTCGGTCATGTCGGGGTTGTCGCGCTTGATGAGCGCGTTGGCAGGCTTGGGGTTCCCATAGAGATAATGCGTCCAGCCCAGGATCGAGGCGTCGACGAAGGCGCGCACCATGTCGGGCTTGGTCGCGATCCAGCTGTCGGTGGTCACGATCATGTTGGCATAACCGGGATAGCCGTTGTCGGCGAGCAGGAAGACCTGCGGCTTGAACTTGCCCTTTTGCTCGATCGTATAGGGCTCGCTGGTCAGATAGCCCTCCTGGATCGCCTTGTCGTCGACGAGGAACGGCGCCAGGTTGAAGGTGTATTTGCGGATCTGCGCATCCTGGAAGCCGTATTTCGCCTTGAGCCACGGCCAGAACGCGCTGGTCGAGGCGTCGGCGATCATGATCGGCTTGCCCTTCATGTCGCCCAAGCTCTTCACGTCGCCGCGCGGATGGGTGATGAGAACCTGCGGGTCCTTCTGGAAGATCGCGGCCACCGCCTTGATCGGCGCGCCGGCTTTCACGTTGTTGAGCGCGATGAAGGCGTTCGAGCCGATGCCGAAGTCGGCGGCGCCGCCGGCCAGAAGCTGCGGCACGTTCACGTTCGGCCCGCCCTGGACGATCTTCACGTCCAGCCCGCGCCTGGCATAGAGCCCTTCGGCCAGCGCCTCGTAGAAGCCGCCATGCTCGGCCTGCGCCTTCCAATCGGTGACGAAATTGACGGGCATGTTGGCCGCATCCGCGCCGGTGCAGGCCATGGCGACGACGGCCGCAAACCCGAAATGCTTCATCGTGGGAATCCTCGACAGTTGGGGCGCATCACGGCGCGGTCTTCGACAGCTTCAAGGCGCCGGCGCCTGCGGCTTGCGCTTCTTGCGGACCGCGCCGGTGCCGGGCCCCCCGGGCGCGACAAGTTTCACGACGCCGTCGAGCACGTCAACGGCAAGCTGGAAGAATTCGGGATCTTCGGGCGTCCACATCGGTGGAAGATCGCGCCGCGGCGGCTGGCCGAACAGCGGCCCTTCGCCCTTCCAATAGCGCTCCGCGAGCCTGGCGTTGCTCTCGGCATAGCGCGCCAGCACGCTCACGCATTCCTCATGGGTGAGCAGGTCGGCGGAGCGCACATAGGCCTTGTTCCTGCCGATCACCGAATAGAACAGCTTGTCGTAGTTGATCTTGAGGTTGAGCTGGTTGAAAGCGCGCAGGAAATAGAGGAGCTCGCGCCGCGGCGACGGGTTGTGCGAGCCGCGCTTGATGTCGGCGATGGTGTCGGCGGGGTCGAGCCCGACCAGCGCGAAGAAATCGTCGACCACGTCGATGGTCGAGCTGCCGCGCTCGTAGGGGCGCACGACGATGGCGTCGCGGCCGAAGGCGTCGGCCCAGCGGTCGATCACGGTCAGATAGTCGCCGCGATAGCCGAACTCGCTCAGCCAGTCCTGGAAGTTCGTCTTGCGCCCGCTCGACACCGCCTGCTTGTAGAGCGACTGCAGGAACGCGTCCTGGCGGCGCAGATAGGCGACGATCCTGACCTCGCCGGCGAAGGCGAGCTGGCGCTTCACCTCGGCCGGGTCCTCGTACCAGAAGCCCTCGGTGCTCAAGACCTGGATCGGCGCGGTCGATGCGTTGATCTCGGCGCGGGCGCCCTCCCACACCTCCATGCCGGTCGAATAGCGGCCGCGCAGGCCCCAGGCCAGCGGGTGATGGGCGATGCGGTTCTCGCGCCCCGCCGCGACATAGCTGACGCCGCGTTCGGCGAGGCGGGGCGCCGCGCGCGTCAAGACGCTCTGCAGGGTCGAGGTGCCGGTCTTGTGCGTACCGATGTGGAGAACGAGCACGGGCGGTTCTTTGTGAAAACGAAGGGCAAAATAGTTGAGCAAAGGATTGTTTGCCAGTAGTTTGCGGCCGACCACAGGGGCGCCCGTTTCTCATGCTTTTCCTTCACATCGGCACGCACAAGACGGGCACCTCCGCGCTTCAGACCTTCCTCACCCGCCGCGGCGCCGAGCTCGACCGGTGCGGCGTGCACTATGTCCGCGCGGGGCTGGGCCAGGGCATCGCGCATCACTCGCTGTCCTGGGCGGTGCGCGGCCAGTATATCGGCGAGCACGCGGTGTGGGACGAGGCGCGCGCCGAGATCGCCGCGCACAGCCGCATGCCCACGGTGATGAGCTCGGAAGCCTTCTGGTTCACCGATCCCGAGAAGCTCGCGCCCGAGCTCAAGGACGTCGGCCCCATCCGCATCGTCGCCTATCTGCGCCGCCAGGACCGCTATCTCCAGTCGCTCTACAAGCAGGCGGTGACCGGCGGGCGGCCGCAGAGCTTCGAGGACTGGTACGCGAAGACCGGCAAGCGCGGCGACTATTTGAGCGTCGTGCGCCGCTGGGCCGAGGTCTTCGGGGCGCAGAACATCCTGCTGCGCGCCTATGACCGCGCGAGCGGGCGCATCGACGTGACCGAGGATTTCTTCCAGGCGGTCGGCGTCGACGTCGCCCCGGTGCTGGCGCAGCGCAAGCGCCAGGCGCACAACCCGTCGCCCCGGCTCGAGCTGCTCGAGCTCTATCGCGCCGTCAACCAGTCCGGCATCGAGCTGCCGCGCGACAAGCTGTTCTGGCCGGTGATGGGCGGGCATACGCAATACCATCGCTCGGCCGACATCCTGGATTACGAGCACTCGGCCCGGCTGCTGAAGGACTTCGCCGACGGCAACGCGGCGCTGGAGCGCGAGTTCAACCGCGATGCCTCGGTGCCGCTGTTCCCCGCGCTCGTCCCGTTCGAGATGCCGGAGTTCTGGGACTGGCGCAGCCCCGAATACCAGCGCATGGCGGCGGAGTTCATGGACGCGCTGATCAAGGCGGCGCGCTCGGGCGAGACGCGTTCGGACAACGAGCGCAGGAACAAGAAGCCGCGCGACGCGCGCCTCAGCCGCGAGGAGCGCGTGGCAAGGCGCAAGGCGGCGCGGGCCAAGGCCGGCGAGAGCGGCGGAGACGGCGGCGGCAGAGACGGTGGCGGCGGGGACGACGACGGCAACGGCGAGGGCGAAGAGGCCTGACGCCGATGCACGAATTCGAGAGCTTCGTCTATCTCGACACCGAGAAGACGGGATCGACCTTCATCTCGCAGCTGCTGAACGATTTCTCGTCCGAGAGGTCGCTGGTGCAGAAGCATCACCGCCCGATGGGCGCGGACTTCGATCCGAAGAAGTTCTATTTCATCTCGGTGCGCGATCCGCTCGACGCCTATCTCTCGCTCTATTCCTTCGGCTGCCAGCGGATGGGCAAGGTCTATGCCCATTTCCGCCGTCAGGGCCACGGCGAGTTCTACGACCGCACCGAAGAGGGCTTCAACGAGTGGCTTCATTTCATGCTGAAGCCCAAGAACGCGGGCCCGCTCGGCGACCGCTATCAGGACGCGGCCGACGGGCGCATCGCCGAGCTGCTCGGCTTCCAGTCGTACCGCTACCTGAGGCTCGCGATCCCCGACGCGGAAGCCAAGCTCGCGGATTGCACGACCGAGGAGGACATCCGCACCGTCTTCAAGGCGAACAAGCTGCCCAGGTTCTCCGTCCGCCACGAGAGCTTCGTCGAGGACCTGTGCCGGCTGCTGTCGGGACCGCTGGCCCATGCGGTCAAGGATCTGGATGCGGCGCTGGACTTCGTGCGCACCGCCAAGCCGCTCAACACGTCCAAGCGCGTCGACAAGGAAAGCGACGACAAGTTCCGCATCAAGACGCGCCTGCGCGCGCGGCTGGAAGAGCGCGAATGGCTGATGGCGGAAGTGTTCGGCTATTAGGGCGGGTTGATCCACTATCGGTGGATCATCCCCGGCGATCCGAACTCGTCGGGCTCCCGGTGCATGGTCGGCCGGACCGGAGAAGCCGGCCCTTCAACCCTCAATTCCCATCGTCGTCGTCGTCGTCGCGCTGCTCGCGTTCCTGGTCCGCGTTGGGATCGGCGGGCTGGGCGACGGAGGGCGGCGGCGGGGGCGGCGGCGTGCGGCGGCTCTCGTCGCGGCCGAACAGCCAGTCGAAGAAGTTGCGGCGGTCGCTGCGCGGGCGCGCCTCGCGCTCGTGCTGCTCGCGGTCGGCGCTCGCGTCGGGCGCCATCGAGACGGCGGCGTTGCCGCTCTCGTCGTCGCCGGTCGTCACGGGCTCGGACCCCGAGGCGTCCAGCATGGTGTCGACGTCGGTCACCGGCGCCTGCGGCGACGACTTGTCGAGCGGCGTCGACGCCTTGCCCTTTTCGGCCTCGGTCATCACGCTGCGCCAGATCTGCGCCGGCAGGCTGCCGCCGGTGACCGACTTCATCGGCGTCGAGTCGTCGTTGCCGATCCAGACGCTCGCCACGTAGTCGGCGGTGAAGCCGACGAACCAGGCGTCGTGATAATCCTGCGTCGTGCCGGTCTTGCCCGCGGCCTCGTGGCCGGTCAGCGAGGCGCCGCGGCCGGTGCCCTCGGTCACCACGCCGTAGAGCATCGCCACCAGGTCCTTGTCGACGTGCTCGGCGATGATGCGCTGCGGCTCGGGCGCGGTGCGGCGCCACAGCACCTGGCCGCCGGCGCGGTCGACCTCGGTCACGAAATAGGGCTCGACCGCATAGCCGCCGCTGGCGAAGGCGGCGTAGGCGGTGGTGAGCTCGATCGGCGTCACCTCCGACGTGCCGAGCGCGAGCGAGGCGTTCTGCTCCAGCGGCGATTGGATGCCGCAGCGCGCCGCCGCGTCGACGATGGTGGAGATGCCGACTTCCTGCGCCAGGTTGGCGGTGATGGTGTTGACCGAATGCGCCAGCGCGTCGGCCAAGGTCAGCGTGCCGTAGGAGCGGCCGCCGAAATTCGTCGGCGTCCAGCCGTCGATGTCCACGGGCTCGTCGTCGCGCACGTCCCACGGCGTCAAGCCGGCCTCGAGCGCGGCCAGATAGACGAAGGGCTTGAAGGCCGAGCCCGGCTGGCGGTGCGCCTGGGTCGCGCGGTTGAAGGTGCTCTCGGCATAGTCGGTGCCGCCGAGCAGGGCGACCACCGCGCCGTCGGTCTTCATCACCACGACGGCGGCCTCGCTGGCATGCATCTTCCGCCCCGACTTGCGCAAGGTCTTGAGCGCCGCGTTGCGCGCTGCGTCCTCGATATGCGGCTCCAGCGTGGTGTGCACGATCAGGTCGCTGGTGGGCGCCACGCCGTTCACGGTGGCGCGCTTCATCGCCTCGTCGGCGGCGGTGTCGAGATAGAAGTTGCGCGAATCCATCGCGCCGCGGTCGGCGACCTGCGCCGGCGCCGCGATCCCGGCCGCCGCTTCCTTTTCGCCGATCGCGCCGGTCTCGACCATGGTGTTGAGCACGCGCGTGGCGCGGGTCTGCGCCTTGGCGAGATCGCGGCGCGGCGAGAACACCGATGGCGCGCGGGTCAAGGTCGCCAGCATCGCGGCCTCGGGCAAGGTGAGCTCGCGCGCCGACTTGTTGAAATAGACATGCGCCGCGCCGTCGACGCCGTAGGCGCCCGAGCCCAGATAGATGCGGTTCAGGTAGAGCTCGAGGATCTGCGTCTTGGACAGCGACTTCTCGAGCTGGGCGGCCTCGAACAGCTCGGTCCATTTGCGCGCCAGGGTGCGCTCCTGGCTGGTGAAGACGATCTTGGCGGTCTGCTGGGTGATGGTCGAGCCGCCGGCGACGACGTGGCCTTTCTTGATGTTGGCGAGCGACGCGCGCACCAGCCCGCGCACGTCGATGCCGTGATGCTCGTAGAAGCGGCGGTCCTCCATGGCGATGAAGGCGGCGGGCAGATAGGGCGGCATCTCGGCGAGGTGCAGCCGGTCGCCGATGATCGCGCCGCGATGGCCGACCTCGTGTCCGTTGGTGTCCAGGAAGGTGAAGGCGAGCGGGCGATTGACGGTGTAGAGGTCGACATGGGGGTCGAGCGGCGGGGCGAAGGTCGAAAGCACCGTGGGCAGAAGCGCCAGCGCCGCCAGCGGCAGCGCCGCGATCAGCACGATCAGCGCCGCCGCGCGCGCGATGCCGCGGCGCCGCTCCGACAGCCAGCGGCCGATATCCTCGAAAAAGCTCAGAAGTGCCTCGCCCATCGCAAGCCGCTGTTCGCCCCTTTAAGGCGCGCTTCCTCGCCGAACTTTGGGGCCAATTCAAGGCCTTAACGGTGCTCGCGGCGTCCGGTTGCCGGTTCGGTGTCATGCGCGCGGGGCAGGGCGGCGGGCGCGGCTGCGCATGACGAAACCGTCATGCGCGAGGGCTTCCAACGTGGCCGGCGACTCGGCGGCTTGGTCGGCGACTCGCCGGGCCGGAAATTCCTTTCGGACGTGACGCGCGTCACGGCGGCGGGCCCCGCACCGGCGCTACCAATCTCCCCGCGACATTCGAACAGGGGAACGACGATGGCCGCGCCCAACGTGATCATCAAGCAGGCCGACCCGCAGCCGGGTCCCGCGACGGGCTCGATCTACGACGTCAACCTGCCGGCGACGCAGACGCCGATCATGAACGCGCAGAGCGGTCCACCGTGGTCCGTCTATCTGCCGCCCGGAACCTACGCCTTCGTCGGCTCCGCTTCCGGCCTCGGGCCGTTCGGGAAGGTCACCGTCGCGAAGGCGAGCGACAGCACGCCCATCGGAACCGGCGACTGGAAGATCGACGCCGCCAAGCGCGTCGCCGGCGTCCAAGTGCACTTCGTCGTGGAATAGGAGGAGGCGATGAAGCAGGCAGCAATCGCAGCACTGGCCTTGGCGATGGCCGCGACAGCGGCGAAAGCAGACGACGTGCAGCGCCTCTCCGACAGCGCCAATCCCGGCGGCCAGATCCTGGCGGACAAGCCGACCTTCCAGGCGACGCTGAACACCGACGAAAAGACCGCGTCGATCACCGGCACGTTCAACCTGAAGCCGTTCGGCCGCGAGCCCGAGAAGGACTATCTCTCCTTCACCATCCAGACGCCCCAGTCGCAGGGCCAGAACTACACCAACACGGTGACCCTGGACGGCCTGACCAAGGCGACCACGCTGTCGCTCAAATTCATCCACAGCTGGGGCGGCTTCGTGCGGGGATCGTCGGAGGCGACGTTCGCCTCGCCGTCCTGGCAGACGGCATGCTGGGATCTGTTCAAGCAGGCCACGTCCGACCTCCACAGCCCCCAACCGTTCAAGACCTGCGATGCGGGCTTCTTGAAGGACATCACGGCCGATCGCGCGACGCGCGACGAGGCGGCGCGCGTCCAAGGCGCGTCGTCCACGACCGTGGCGCAGAACAAGGCGCTCGAGGACAAGCTCGCCAAGGAGCTCGACGACCTGAACAAGAACGTGCTGCCGGTGCCCGCCGATCTCTGGATCGTGAGCCTGGGCGGCAGCGTCGGCTACGAGCAGCACAATTACTACGATCCGGTGACGCTGGCTGCGGGCTCGCTCGACAAGACGCCGTGGCAGGCGAGCGCGTCGCTCGGCTATGTGCCGAAGGAGCTCCCTGTGTCCTTCAATCTGTCCGCCAAATACCAGGAGTCCTATCTCGACGGCGGCAACGGCACGACGCAGACCAAGTGCATCAATTCGGGCGCCACCTGCGTCAACGGCTTCATCGGCGCGCCCCTGCTGCACGACAAGGCGCTGATCGGGGCCGATATCCGCTGGATCGGCAATCTGTCGGCGTTCGGCATCCCGTTCGGCCTCGACCCCGGCGTCACCTACGACGCGATCGGCGGCCAGACCGCGGTGCAGGTGCCGCTCTATCTGCTGACCTTCAAGGACGACAAGGGCGCGGAGCATCTCAGCGGCGGCATCCGCTACGACTGGACCAGCACGACCCACGTCTCGACCGTCGGCATCTTCGTGTCGACCGCCTTCAGCCTGTTCTAGCGCCCGCGCCCGACTCCCCGGTCGCGGGCAGCGCGCCGCCGCGGTTCCCCTTGCGCCGCGGCGGCGGCTTTTTTCGGGGGATGGGCGCGCGGTTATACTCATTCCGCGGATTGAGTATTACCGCCGCCCGTCGCGCACTCCGGCAGCCGCCGAAAAATTTTTCCGCCATGCTGCGATGCAGCAATTCGCGCTTCCGGCCGGGCGTCATTTTTATTCCGCAATTGGGATCAATCCTTTGGCTGCGATTTTGGCCCTCGAAAATATTTTTCATGACGCCTCTTGAACCGTCACGGTCGAAATCCCAAATCACCCATATCCCCACAATTGCATCAGGACAGGAACGGCTCCCATGAGAACCGCTCTTACGCTCACGCTCGCCTGCGCCGTGACGGCCGGCGCCGCCACAGCCGCCGCTGCCACTGCCGCCGCCGCCACTGCTGGCGCCGCGGCTGCTGCCGCCACTCCCGCCGCGGCGGCGAAGTGCTCGCCGCTCGCGGCGGTGCTGAAGGCGGCGCCGAAATTCGCCGACTACGAGGCGCATGCCTTCGCCGGCCCGCACGTCGCGCCGCGCGTCCATGCCAGCCGCGAGGCCTGGCAGTACCGCACCAATCTGCGCGACGCCGCCAAGGCCGGCCCCAACTTCGCCGGGCGCTACACGCTCGCGGGCTGGGGCTGCGGCACGGGCTGCCTCGACTGGGGCGTGGTCGACCAGGCCAACGGCAAGGTGACCTTCGACGGCAGGATCCGCACGATCGAGAACCTGACCGACGTGTGGCCGATCAACGATCCCGTCACCGGGCACTATGCGGCGCTCGGCGCCAACGCGGCCGACTTCGACACGCTGCTCTTCCGCAAGGACAGCGACCTGCTCGTGATGCTCGGCGCGCCCGGCGGCGACGAGGCGCAGAGCGGCATCCACTGGCTGCGCTGGACCGGCGCGCGCTTCGAAAGCCTGCGCTTCGTCGCGGCGGGCGCGATCTGCCGCAAGGACTGAAATTCGAGGAAATCCGCAATGTCTATCACCGCCCCTGCAACGGGACGCGGTCGCCTCAGCGCGACCGCGCCCGGCTTCTGGATCGGCCGCGAGGTCGACGACATCCCGTCCGGCTGGATGGACCACAACATCAAGAGGCTTTTCGATGAGTGGAACAAGCAGATGATCAAGCTCGAAGACCTGAAGAACGGCTCGAACAAATCCGATTCGGCGAAGGAGCGCGAGCATGACGCGCGCACCTTGATGCAGCTGCAGCGCTCGCTCGACCATTTGATCAAGCTCGAAACCGGGCGCGCGGCCCTGCGCGCCAACAAGATGGCCAACCGCAATGAAGGAGAGCGTGCCGCGCTTCAGCGCCAGCTGGATCAACTCACTGGACCCCGCAACGCGCCGCAGGTTTCTGGAGACGATGAATGACGACACGGCCGCATTTCTGCGCCGGCTCTGGACGTTCTGGGCGCGCGACGAGCAGCTCGCGCCGCCCGGCCGCTGGCGGGTCTGGCTCTATCTGGGCGGACGCGGCGCGGGCAAGACGCGAGCCGGCGCCGAATGGGTGGCGGGCGGCGTCAAGGCCAAACGCATGCGCCGCATCGCGCTCGTCGGCGCGACCTACAACGACGCGCGTGCGGTGATGATCGAAGGCGAATCCGGATTGCTGAGCGTGGCGGGTGCCGCGCAATACCAGCCCTCGAACCATCGCCTGCGCTGGCCTAACGGCGCGGTCGCGACGGTGCTGAGCGCCGAGGAGCCCGACGGCATCCGCGGCCATCAGTTCGACGCGGCGTGGTGCGACGAGTTCTGCAAATGGTCGCAGCCGGACGCCGCGCTCGACATGCTGCGCATGGCGCTTCGGCTGGGAAAGCAGCCGCGCATGGCGATCACCACGACGCCGCGCAATCTGCCCGCGCTCGCGCGGCTGATGGAGGCGCGCGGCACCAAGGTCACGCGCAGCTCGACGCGCGACAACGCGGCCAACCTCGCCCCGGGCTTCGTCGAGGATCTGGAGGCGCGCTACGGCGGCACCAGGCTCGGCCGCCAGGAGCTCGACGCCGAGATCATCGCCGACGTCGAGAGCGCGCTGTGGAAGCGCGACTGGATCGAGCGCGGCCGCCTGCGCGCGGCGCCGGAACTCGTGCGCATCGTCGTCGCGGTCGATCCGCCTGCGACGTCGCACGGTGCGGCCTGCGGCATCGTGGTGGCGGGCCTGGGCGCGGACGGCAAGGGCTATGTGCTCGCCGACCGGTCGATGGCCGGCCTGACCCCGCTCGGCTGGTCGCAGCGCGTCGCCGAGGCCTTCGAGCTCTTCGACGCGGGCTGCATCGTGGCCGAAAGCAACCAGGGCGGCGAGATGGTCAAGGCCGTGCTCGTCGACCAGCTGAAGAACGCGCCGGTCAGGCTGGTCAACGCGCGCAAGTCCAAGACGGTGCGCGCCGAACCCGTCGCCCTGCTCTACGAGACCGGCCGCATCCATCACGTCGGCGTCTTCCCCGAGCTGGAGGACCAGCTCTGCAACTATGAAGCCCGAAAGAGGGGCGAAAGCCCCGACCGGCTCGACGCGCTCGTCTGGGCGCTGAGCGATCTGTTCCCGGTCGCCAAGGCCGGGCCGAGCATCAGAAAGGTCTAAGCCATGTTCCAGAACTGGTTCCGCTCCGCGCAGGGGCGCGCATCGTCGCGCGCGCCCGAGACGAAGTCGGCGTTTCCCCCCGTCGCCTGCCTGTCTCTCGCGGGGCGCCCCTCGTGGGGCGAGCGCAGCTATGCCGCGCTCGCCCGCGAGGGTGTGATGCGCAACGCGGTGGCCTATCGCTGCGTGCGCATGATCGCGGAGTCCGCGTCGTCGGTGCCGTGGCTGCTCTACGACGGACGCGACGAGGTCGAGGCGCATCCGCTGCTCTCGCTGCTCGCCCGTCCCAACGCCGACGAGGACGGCGTCGCGCTGTTCGAGCGCTGGTACGCGCATCTGCAATGCGCCGGCAACGCCTATCTCGAGGCGATCCTGGTCGGACCCGAGGTGCGCGAGCTGCACGTGCTGCGCCCCGACCGCGTGCGTGCGGTGCAGGGCGCGCGCGGCCGCGCCGTCGCCTATACCTATACGGTCGGCAATCACGTGACGACCATCGCGGCCGAGCGCGGCAGCGGCTTCCTGCCGCTGCTGCACGCGATGCTGTTCCATCCGCTCGACGACGCTTGCGGATTGTCGCCGATCGAGGCGGCGGCGCGCGCCATCGAGGTGCACAATGCCGGCGGGGATTGGACCAAGGCGCTGCTCGACAATTCCGCGCGGCCCTCCGGCGCGCTGATCTACAAGGGGCCCGACGGCGCGCCGCATCTGACCGACGACCAGTACGCGCGCCTCAAGAGCCAGCTCGAGGACGCCTATCAGGGCCGCGAGAATGCCGGCCGGCCCATGCTGCTCGAAGGCGGGCTCGACTGGAAGGCGATGAGCTATGCGCCCGCCGATCTGGATTTCGCGGCGGGCCGCGACGGTGCCGCGCGCGAGATCGCGCTCGCTTTCGGGGTGCCGCCGATGCTGCTCGGCATCCCCGGCGACAACACCTATTCGAACTATCGCGAGGCGAACCTGTCGTTCTGGCGCCAGACCGTGCTGCCGCTGGTGGGCCGCACCGCCGCGTCGCTGACGCGCTGGCTGGCGCCCCGCTTCGGCGAGAACCTCAAGATCGGCTACGACGCCGACGCGGTCGACGCGCTGGCGGTCGAGCGCGAAAGCGTGTGGGAGCGGCTGGCCGGCGCCGCGTTCCTCACCCTGAACGAGCGCCGCCAGGCCGCCGGCTACTCGCCGGTCGAGGGCGGGGATGTGGTATGATGGCCGCGCGGCGGACGAGGGGTGTGAGATGAAGACGATGTTGTGCGCGGCCGCCCTGCTGGCCGCCGCCCTGCCCGCCCGGGCGGCCGAGAAATGCGCGCTGCCGCAGATCGCGGCGCTCACGCTGAAGCCGCTCGGCAGCGGCGAGTACACGATTCCCGTTTCCATCGGCGGGGCGGAGCGCCGGTTCGTGCTGGGCTTGAACAATCCCTTCTCGGCGATCTCGGGCCCGCTCGCCGACCAGCTCGGCTACGAGACCAGGCGGCTGCCGCCGGGCATCAGCCCCCACCTCAATGCCGAAACGGTGACCCGGCAGGTGAGCGTCGGCGAGCTCGCCATCGGCAGCACCCATGCCAAGGACTTCCACATGCTCAGGGTCGACGCCGCGCTTACGGGCAGCGGCGCCGACGGCGTGGCGGGGCTCGACCTGCTGGAGAACTTCGACGTCGAGCTCGACCTGAAAGCGGGAAAGCTCAATCTCTTCTCGCAAGCGCATTGCCAGGGCAACGTCGTCTATTGGGCGCCGAGCTATGCCGAGGTGCCGTTCAAGACCGACGCCTCCGGCCACGTCTCCTTCGTCATGACGCTGGACGACCGCAAGGTCACGGTCGATCTCGACATGCGCGAGGGGTCCTCGGTGATGGGCAGCAAGACGCTGCGCCGCCTGTTCGATCTCGCGCCCGGCTCGCCCGGCATGGTCACCGAGACCCAAGGCGGCACGACGTTCTGGCACTATCCGTTCAAGACGCTCGCGGTCGAGGGCATCGCCATCGCAGATCCGCATATCGCGATCCTGTCGCAGGACGGTCCCGAATGCCGGCCCGAGGCGCATTGGATCGACGGACGCGAGGGACGCTGCTTCGGCTCGTCCGATCTGCATCTGCGCGCGCCGGTGCTGCGCGCGCTTCATCTCTACTTCGCCTTCAAGGAAAAGATGCTCTACGTCACGCCGGCGGACGCGCATCTCTAGGACCATGGACGAATACGTCATCCCGATCTTCATAGCGGCCTTCGGCGGCACGACGCTCAGCCTGGGCGCGTGGCTGGTGCGCGCGCTGACCCGCGACGCGGTCGTGACCATGTGGGACGTGCATCCGCGCGCCACCGAGCCCTTCGCCTATTGGTTCTGGGCGATCTATCACGTTCTGGGGCTGGCGCTGGTGATCGTCGTCGCCGTCGCCACCACGCTGTATTTCCTGCTCGGAGAGGCCGACGGCGCCGAGGCGCCGATGCTGGTCGGCGTCAGCGTCGAGCCTGCTTTCGAGAGCGCGTACGAGATCCGCATCGAAGGCGGCGCGGGAGGCTATCGCATCGCCACCGAGCGCGGCGGCGCGCGTTGCGAGCGCGCGCTCGGCGACGGACGCGCGCTCGCCATCGCCGCGACGTTCCGGCGGGCGCTCGCCCATGGCTGGCCGAAGAGCGGCGGGCTGGACGGCGTGACGTACGAATTCGCGGCGGGACCGCTGCGCGGCGCGGCTTTCATGCCAGGGGCGGACACGCCGGCCGGGAAGCTCGCCGATATCGGCGAGGCGCTGTCGCGCTATTGCGCGCTCGGCCGCTATGCGCCGGGCGTCGCCGAAGGGCTGATGCTGCATGTCGATGCACTGACCGCGGAGGGCGGACGATGACGCGCGCGCTGCCGATGCTTCTTGCCGCGCTCTGCTGCGCCACCGCCGTGTCGGCGGGCGAGCGCATGGTCGTGACGCCGCTCGTTCCGCCGCCCGCGCCGTCGGCGCGCACGCTCGAGCTGGTGACGAACGGCGGTGCCGTCGCCGCCGACGTCGTCGCGCGGATGGATGCGGCCTATGCCTTCGGCGCGAGCTCGGTCAGGACCGTGCTGAAGCGGACCGCGGGCGGCGGCTGGCGCGTCGAGACCGTCGCGGCGCAGGCGGACGGCGTGTCCGGCCGCGCGCCGAAGGCCAGGCATTGCGCCTATGACGTCCCGCAGGCCTCGGGCCGAAGGGTGGTGGAGGCGCTGCTCGCGGTGATGCGCAAGGCGCGCGCGCCCGCGACCGCGGACGAGCCGCCGCTGGGCAGGCGCTACGCGTTCTTCGCGCGCGACCGCGCCGAGACGCTCCGTGCACGGATCGACAACCCGCCCGAGGACAGCGAGCCCGGGATGATCGCCGCGGTGATGGAAGGCTTCGAGGAAGCCTGTCCGGACCCGCTCTATGCCTCCGGCAGGAACCGCGACGCGGTCCTGGACCTGCTCGAGAAGCGGCTGGGCGAAGAACGCGGCAAGTAGCCGGAACCGACACGACGTCCAACGCAAGGCCGCCTTCAAGGCGGCCTTTTTGTTTTTGGGAAATCGGAAATGACCCAGGTGACCTATATGCGGCGCCGGCTGGCGCAGGCCGCCGCACCCGCGCGCCTTCACCCGCTCGAGGGCGACGAGTTCGAGGGCTATGCCTCGCTGTTCGGCGTCGTCGACGGCGCCGGCGACGTGGTGGCGCCCGGCGCTTTCGCGGCGTCGCTGCGCCGGCGGCCGCCGTCCGGGGTGCGCATGCTCTACCAGCATTTCGCGCACGAGCCGATCGGGACGTGGCGAGAGATCAGGGAAGACGCCCGCGGCCTTTACGTGCGCGGACGGCTGAGCCTCGAGGTGAGGCGCGCCCGCGAGGTCCGCGCGCTGATGGCCGATCGCGCCATCGACGGGCTGTCGATCGGCTTCCGCACCCTGCGCGCCACGCGCGCGAACGGCGTGCGCCGGCTCGTGGAGATCGAGCTCTGGGAGATTTCCGTCGTGACGTTCCCGCTTCTTCCGGGCAGCGGCGTGACGGGATTGGGGGGAAAACAAGCGAGCAACCCAAGGAGATGATTTGACATGGAACTGGAAACCAAGACCATCGACAGCGCCCCGCTGCGCGACGCCCATGGCGACTTCATGCGCGTGTTCGAGGCGTTCAAGGAATCGAACGACAAGCGGCTCGCCGACATCGAGAAGCGCTCCGCCGACGTGGTGAGCGAGGACAAGGTCGCGCGCATCGACCGCGCGCTCGACGAGCAGAAGCGGCTGGTCGACGAGCTGGTGCTGGCGTCGCGCCGGCCCGTGCTCGGCGGCGGCGACAGGAAGGCGCTCGCCCCCGACGCGCGCGAGCGCAAGCAGGCCTTCGACCGCTATGTCAGGAAGGGCGATGCCGGCGGCCTCGACGCGCTCGAGCTCAAAGCGATGTCGGCCGGCTCCAATCCCGACGGCGGCTATACCGTGCCGCTCGAGATCGAGCAGACGGTCGACCGGGTGCTGGCGAAAGCCTCGCCGATCCGCGCCATCGCGACGGTGCGCCAGATCGGCGCGAGCGTCTACCGCAAGCCCATCGTCACCGCGGGTGCGGCGACCGGCTGGGTCGGCGAGACCGATGCGCGCTCGCAGACCAACACGCCGACGCTCGCCGCGCTCGATTTCCCGGCGATGGAGCTCTATGCCATGCCGGCGGCGACGCAGACGCTGCTCGACGACAGCCAGGTCGACATCGAGCAGTGGCTGGCCGACGAGGTGCAGATCGTCTTCGCCGAGCAGGAGGGCGCCGCCTTCGTCTCCGGCGACGGCACCAACAAGCCGACCGGGTTCCTGTCCTATACGACGGCCGCGGATGCGTCCTGGGTGTGGGGCAAGATCGGCTACATCGCCAGCGGCGCCGCCGGCGCCTTCGCCTCGTCGAACCCGACCGACGCGCTGCTCGATCTGGCTTACGCGCCGAAGCAGGGCTATCGCGCCAACGGCCGCTGGGTGATGAACCGCAAGACCGAAAGCGCGGTGCGCAAGTTCAAGGACACGACGGGCAACTATGTCTGGCAGCCCGGCGTCTCGGCCGAGCAGCCCGCGACCCTGTTCGGCTATCCGGTCACCGAGGTCGAGGACATGCCCGACATCGCCGCGAACGCGTACTCGATCGCGTTCGGCGATTTCGCCCGCGGCTATCTGGTCGTGGACCGCGTCGGCGTGCGCGTGCTGCGCGATCCCTATTCGTCGAAGCCCTATGTGCTGTTCTACACCACGAAGCGCGTCGGCGGCGGGGTGCAGAACTTCGAGGCCATCAAGCTGATGAAGTTCGCGGTGTCGTAAAAACGCCCTTGTTGTCCTCCCCTGCGACGCGGGGGAGGTGCCGAGCGAAGCGAGGCGGAGGGGGCCCCTCCGCCTGCTCCGCTCGCGGAGCATCCACCTCCCCCGCAAACGGCGGAGGATAAAGAAAGTCCAACCCATGCCGCTGCAGATCATCACGCCCCCCGCGCTCGAGCCGGTCACGCTCGCCGAGGCCAAGGCGCAGCTGAAGCTCGACACCGATGCCGACGACGCGCTGATATCCACCTTGATCACCGCCGCGCGCGCCCGCGCGGAATGGCATACCGGCCGCGCCTTCGTTTCGCAGAGCTGGATCCTGTGGCTCGATTGCTGGCAGGAGGTCGTCCAGGTTCCGCTGCCGCCGCTTCGCGCGGTGTCGTCGGTCACGACCTATGCGCGCGACGGCAGCGCGACCGTCATCGACCCGTCGTCGTACGACGTCGACCTGCCCGGAAGCCGCGTCGTGCTCGGCTGCATCGCGCCGCCCGGCTTGCGCGAGCTGAACGCGCTCGCGATCGCCTTCGATGCCGGCTTCGGCGACGCAGCGTCCGACGTGCCGGCCGACATCCGCGCCGCGATCCTCGACCTGATGGCCGAGCTCTACGTCAATCGCGGCGACGCGCCCGCGACCGAGTGCCTCGACGCCGCGGTCCTGCTCGCGCCCCATCGCGTGTTCAGGCTTTGAACAACCTCCCCACAAGGAGGAGGTGAAAGACAGCCATGATCGGACAATTGAACCAGCGGGCAGTCCTGCTCGCGAACACGCTCGCGCCCGACGGCGGCGGCGGCTTCGGCGACACGTGGGAATCCTTCGCCACCGTGTGGATGAAGGTCGAGCCGATCGGCGGCGACGATGCCTTCGGGCCCGGACGGCTCGAGGCGCGCGTGCGCCACCGCCTCACCCTTCGCCGCCGCGGCGACCTCGCGGCGGGCCAGCGCGCCATGGTGGGCGCGCGCATCTTCCGCATCCACACCGTGATCGACGAGGGACCGATGAAACCATTCATGACCCTGCTGGCGGAGGAGCTGGCATGAGCGCGAGCTGGGCCCTGCAGCAGGCGGTCTTGGCCACGCTCGTCTCGAGCGACGAGGTGAAGGAGGCGCTGGGCGATCCGCCGCGCGTCTTCGATGCGCCGCCCAGAAGCGCCGCCTTTCCCTATTGCGTCATCGGCGACGACCGCATGGCGGATTGGAGCACCGCGACCGAAGCCGGCAGCGAACACGCGCTGAGCCTGCATCTGTGGTCGCGCGCGCCGGGACACAAGGAAGCGAAGCTCGCAGCCGAGACGCTGCGCCTGGCGCTCGACGGCGCCGCGCTCGACGTCACCGGCCAGGCGCTGATCGGCATCCGTCATCTCACGACCGATTTCACCCAGGACGGCGAAAGCGTGCACGCGGTGCTGAAGTTCAGGGCCGTGCTGGAGCCTCAATGAATCTCCTCCCCTGCGAAGCGGGGGAGGATAACAAGGAGACAAGCACCATGACCGCACAACCGGGCAAGGACCTCTTGCTCAAGATCGGCGACGGGGCGGAGCCCGAAGCCTTCACCACCGTGGCGGGCCTGCGCGCCACCACGCTGGGCTTCAATGCGCAGAGCATCGACGTCACCAATTCGGATTCGACCGATATGTGGCGCGAGCTGCTCGACTCGGGCGTCAAGTCGGCGACGGTGTCGGGCGCGGGCGTGTTCAAGGACGCAGGCTCGGACGCCGCGATCCGCGGCGCCTTCTTCGACCAGCGCATCGCCAACTGGCAGGTGGTGATCCCGAGCTTCGGCACGGTCAGCGGCGCGTTCAAGATCGTCTCGCTGCAGTACGACGGCCCGTATGACGGCGAGGTGAAGGTCGCGCTGTCGCTCGCCTCGGCCGGCGCGCTGTCGTTCGCGGGAGCGTGACCATGGCGAACAAGATCCGCGGCGAGGTCGCGCTCATCGCCGGCGAGCACCGCTACGTCCTGCTGCTCACCTTGGGCGCGCTGGCCGAGATCGAGGACGGGCTGGGCCTCGCCAACCTCTCCGACGTGGGCCAGCGCCTGAAGCGCGCCAGCTCGGGCGACCTCGCCGTCGTCGCGGCGGCGCTGCTGCGCGGCGGCGGACATGCCGAGATGACGCCGGACGCGGTGCTCAGCCTGCCATGCGACCTTCCGTCCCTGATAGCGGCGGTGGGCGAAACCTTCGCGGCGGCGGGGCTTTCGCAGACGCAAGCGAAGGACAGCATGGAAGCGAAGGAACCCGCCGGCCCTTTCGCTGGCACGCCCTGCTCGCGCTCGGACTAGGCCGCATGCGTCTCGATCCGAAAGCCTTTTGGGCGATGTCGCTCGCCGAATGGCGCGCGGCGATCGCGCCGCCGCGCGGTGCCGCGCCGCTCGCGCGCGCGGAGCTGGAAGCGATGATGAAGGAGCATCCCGATGTCCGACCCTGACTTCGGTCCCGGCCTCGACAAGGCGGCCGCGGCGCTGAACGCGTTCGCGCAAGGTCCGGTGGTCCAGGCGACGGGCACCATCGAAGCCGCGGTGACCAAGAGCTTCGACGCGGTGGCGCGCACCATCGCGCGCGCCGCGGCCTCGGGGAAGCTCTCCATCGACCAGCTGGTCGAGGCGGTGCTCGCCGATTTCGAGCGCATCGCGATCAGCCAGTTCATCACCAAGCCGCTGGAGAACCTGGTCGGCTCGATCGCGAGCTCGTTCCTGCCCGTCGCGGGCGCGCTGGCGCAGGGCGGGCCGGTCGCGCCGGGCGAGACCTATCTGGTCGGCGAGCAGGGGCCCGAGCTGTTCACGCCGTCCGGCGCCGGCACCATCACCTCCAACGCCGATCTGAAAGCGGCCGGCCCGCGCATCGTCGTGAACGTGCAGACGGCCGACGCCGCGAGCTTCCTGAAATCGCAGAGCCAGATCGCCGCGATGATGTCGCGCGCGCTGGCGAGAGGACAACGCAACCTATGAGCTTCCATGACGTACGCTTCCCCACCGCGGTCGCGTTCCATTCCACCGGCGGGCCGCAGCGCCGCACCGAAATCGTGTCGCTGGGCTCGGGCTTCGAGGAGCGCAACGCGGTCTGGGCCAATTCGCGGCGCCGCTACGACGTCGGCTCGGGCGTGAAGACGCTCGACGATCTCGGCGCGGTGATCGCGTTCTTCGAGGCGCGGCTCGGCCGCCTGAATGCATTCCGCTTCAAGGATTTCGCCGACTTCAAATCCTGCGCGCCGGGCGCCGCGGCGGCGCCGCTCGACCAGGCGCTGGGCACGGGCGACGGCGTCGTCACCGTGTTCCCGCTGATCAAGACCTATATGTCGGGCCCGTCGAGCTGGACGCGCGCCATCGCGCTGCCGGTGGACGGCACGGTGCGCGTCGCGGTGGCGGGAGCCGAGGTCGTGTCGGGATTCTCGGTCGCGAACGGCGCGGTGACATTCGACGTGGCGCCGACCGGCGCCGTCGCCGCCGGCTATGAATTCGACGTGCCGGCGCGCTTCGACACGGACCAGCTGCTGGTCAACCTGGCGAGCTTCGCCGCGGGCGAGGTGCCGTCCATCCCGCTGGTGGAGGTGCGGCTGTGAAGACGGCGCGGCAACCTGGGCGGCCCGCACTTGCGGGCCGTGACAGCTTCGTGGGAGACGATGCATGAAAACCCTTCCCTCGGGCCTGCAGGACCATCTGTCGTCGGGCGCCACGACCTTGTGCTGGTGCTGGAAGATCGTGCGCGGCGACGATGCGGTCCAGGGCTTCACCGATCACGACGTGCCGCTCGTCTTCGACGGCGTGACCTACGAGGCCGCCAGCGGCTTCACGGCGAGCGAGGTGCAGTCGAGCCTCGGCCTTGCCGTCGACAACCTCACCGTCATGGGCGCGCTGTCCTCGGCCAGCCTGAACGAGGACGATCTCGCGGCCGGCCTCTACGACGACGCGGCCATCGAGATCTGGCGCGTGAACTGGCAGGCGGCCGACCAGCGCGTGCTGATGCGCAAGGGCAATCTCGGCCAGGTGAGCCGCGGCGCATCCGCGTTCCAGGCCGAGGTGCGCGGGCTTGCGCACAAGCTGAACCAGAGCGTCGGCCGCGCCTACGGCTATTCCTGCGACGCCGATCTGGGCGACGCGCGCTGCACGGTCGACCTTGCCGATGCGCGGTTCAACGCCACGGGCCTGGTCACGAGCGCGGGCGACGCGCGGCGCTTCACGGTGTCGGGGCTGGCAGAGTTCGCCGACGGCTGGTTCGCCGGCGGCAAGCTCGGCTTCACCAGCGGCGCCAATGCCGGCCGCGCGATGGACGTCAAGCGTCACGCGCTCGCCGGCAGCGTCTGCACCGTCGAGCTGTGGCAGGCGATGAGCGAGAGCGTGGCGCCCGGAGACGCGTTCCGGATCACCGCCGGCTGCGACAAGCAGTTCGCGACCTGCAAGGCCAAGTTCGCCAACGCGGCCAACTTCCGCGGCTTTCCCTACATGCCCGGCAACGACGCGGTGCTGTCCTATCCCGCGCGCAGCCAGGCGCTCGACGGAGGCAGCCGCTATGGAAATTGAAGACATCGCAAGAAGCTGGATCGGCACGCCCTATGTGCACCAGGCGAGCGTCAAAGGCGCGGGCTGCGATTGCCTGGGACTGCTGCGCGGCGTGTGGCGCGAGCTCAGGGGCGAAGAGCCCGAGCACGCGCCGCCTTACGCGCCCGACTGGGCCGAGGCGACGGGTGCGGAGACCTTGCGCGACGCGCTGGCGCGGCATCTGACGCAGATCGCGCCGGCGGCGCTTCGCCCGGGCGACGTGGCGCTGTTCCGCATGGCGCCGCGCGGCCCCGCCAAGCATTGCGGCATCGTCGCCGAGAAGGACGGCGCGCCGACGCTGATCCATGCGCGGCAGAACAAGCGCGTCGGCGAGGAACCGTTCGGCGTCTTCTGGCGGCGGAGGCTGGCCTATGCGTTCCGGTTGTGATGGAGTGCGCGCGATGAAAGGGCTCGCGATATCGCTGGGATGCGCGGCGCTGCTCGGCTGCGGGCAGGCGCGTGCCTTGCCGGCATCGGTGTGGCAGCAAGGCTGGGGCATGAAAAGGCCCGGCGCCATGACGCCGCTCGTCCTCGCCTTCGCCGTGGCGATGCTGTTGCCGGCGCCGGTGCGAGCCTATTGGGGCGGCGAGCAGGGGCGGCAATGCGCAGGCGTCGACCGTGTCGCGTCCGAGCGCGCGATCAAGGCCTGCACTTCGATCCTCAGCGAAACCTACGTGCGGCGCGAGGCCAAGCCGGAGCTTCTGGACTATCGCGGCGACGCCTATATGCGGGCCGGACGGTTCGCCGAAGCCTTGGCCGATTTCGACGGCGCGCTTTCGATCGATCCCAACGACTCGGACGCTTATGGCGGGAGGTGCCGGGTGAACGCGGTGTGGAAGCGCGCGCTCTCCACCTCGCTCGCCGATTGCGACACTGCGGTCAGGCTCCGGCCGTCGAACCCCGATGCGCGCGATTCCCGCGCGCTGCTCTACGTCCTGCGCGGCGATTACGCGCGGGCGCGCGCCGATATCGACGCTGCGCTTTCGGGCTCCGCGCGGCGCGCCGGCTCGCTCTATCTGCGCGGTCTGGTCAAGTCGAAGACGGGCGACGCATCGGCGCAGGCCGATCTCGATGCGGCCAAGGCGCTCGATCCCAAGGTCGCGGAATTCTACGCAAGCGTCGGCTTGACGCCTTAAGGGCAATCCAACATGGCAGCACTGGTTCTGGGCATCGCCGGGTCGGCGATCGGCGGCTCGTTGCTCGACAGCTTCTCGCTGCTGGGCACGCTGGTTTCGGGCGCCGAGATCGGCGGCATGATCGGCACGCTGGCCGGAAGCATGATCGATTCCGCGCTGATGGGCGGCAGCCATGTCGAGCGCAAGGGCCCGCGCCTCACCGACGTCACCATCCAGGCCTCGACCGAAGGCGCGGCCATCCCGGCACTCTACGGCCGCATGCGCGTGGCGGGCCAGCTGATCTGGGCGACGAAGTTCAAGGAGACGGTCAAGACCACCGAGATCAGCCAGGGCGGCAAGGGCGCGCCCGCGGTCACCGTGACCGAGACCGACTATCTCTATTCGATCTCGATCGCGGTGGGCCTGTGCGCCGGCCCCGTGACCAGGATCGGGCGGGTCTGGGCCGACGGCACCCTGATCGACATCACGCCCTTCACCACGCGGTTCTATCCCGGCGACGAGGGCCAGGCCGTCGATCCGCTGATCGAGGAGATCGAGGGCGAGGGCAACACGCCCGCCTATCGCGGGCTTTGCCACATCGTGTTCGAGGACCTGCCGCTGGAGCAGTTCGGCAACCGCATCCCGCAGCTCCAGTTCGAGATCATCCGCTCGCTGTCGGACGCCGATCCCAACTCGCTCGAGAACCTTCTTCCCGCGGTGGCGCTGATCCCCGGCGCGGGGGAGTTCGTCTATGCCACCGACATCGTCACCGCCGACGACGGCGAAGGCACGACCGTCGTCGAGAACGCGCACAACGCCTCGGCCACCGCCGACGTGAAGGCCTCGCTCGACGAGCTTCAGGCGCTGGCGCCGGCCCTGAGCGCGGTGTCGCTGGTGGTGGGCTGGTTCGGCAACGACCTGCGCTGCGGCGTTTGCGAGATCAGGCCCGGCGTCGAGACCGCGACCAAGACCACCTATCCCGAAAGCTGGAGCGTCGCCGGGCTCACGCGCGACGAGGCGCATGTCGTGAGCCAGCTCGACGGCCGCCCGGCCTATGGCGGCACGCCGTCGGACGAAAGCGTGAGCGCGGCCATCGGCGAGCTGAAGGCGCGGGGCCTGGCGGTGATGTTCTGCCCGTTCCTGTTCATGGACTGCGCCGGATTCCCGTGGCGCGGGCGCATCGCCTGCGATCCGCCGCCGGGCGCGCCGGGCTCGCCCGACAAGACGCCCGCCTGCGCCGACCAGGTCGAGGATTTCTTCGGCGGCACCTGGGGCTGGCGCCGCATGGTGCTGCACTATGCGCAGCTCTGCGCCGATGCGGGCGGCGTCGACGCCTTCCTGATCGGCTCGGAGCTCGTCGGCCTCACGCGATTGCGCAGCAGCGCGACCGCCTATCCCGCGGTGTCCCAGCTGAAGACCCTCGCCGCCGACGTGCGCGCGATCCTCGGCCCGGATACGAAGATCGGCTATGCCGCCGACTGGTCGGAATACAACGCGCACCAGACCGGCGACGCGCCGGGCGCGCTGCTGTTCAACCTCGATCCGCTGTGGAGCGACGCCGATATCGACTTCGTCGGCATCGACAACTACATGCCGCTGGCGGATTGGCGCGACGGCGGCGGCCTCGACTACGACGCGGTGAACGGCCCCACCTCGACGCACGACCTCGGCTATCTCACGTCCAACATCCAAGGCGGCGAGGACTACGACTGGTACTACGCCAGCGACGAGGACCGCGCCGCGCAGGCGCGCACGCCGATCGCGGACTGGGTGTTCCGCAGCAAGGACATCTGGAGCTGGTGGGGCAACATCCACCACGACCGTCCCGACGGCACCATCGGCGCCGCGACCGATTGGGTGGCGCAAGGCAAGCCCATCTGGTTCACCGAGCTCGGCTGTCCCGCGGTCGACAAGGGCGCCAACCGGCCCAACGTGTTCTTCGATCCGAAGTCGTCGGAGAGCGCGCTTCCCTATTTCTCCAACGGCGAGCGCGACGACCTGATCCAACGCCGCTTCCTGGCCGCGCATTTCGCCTTCTGGCGCGACGCGGCGAACAATCCGGTATCCTCCGTATACGGCGCGCCGATGGTCGAGCCCACGCGGCTCTTCGCCTGGTGCTGGGATGCGCGGCCTTTTCCGTTCTTCCCGGCGCGCGCCGACATCTGGGGCGACGCGGCGAACTACCGCCTCGGCCATTGGCTCAACGGGCGGCTGGGCGCGGTGGCGCTGGGCGATCTGGTCGAGGAGATTTGCGCCGGGCTGGCCGACGTGGACGTGTCCGGGCTCGCCGGCCTCGTCACCGGCTTCGGCGTCACCGACACGATGAGCCCGCGCGACGCGCTGAGCCCGCTGGCGCTGGCCTATCACTTCGACGCGGTGGAGACCGGCGGCGTCATCCGCTTCGTGATGCGCGGGCGGCCGACGGCGACGGCCTTCGCGCAGGACGATCTCGCGCTGCCCGACGGGGAGGACGGCTTCGGCTTCTCGTTCGAGCGCGCGCAGGAGACCGACCTGCCCGTGGCCTCGCGCATCGCCTATATCGACGCCGATGCCGACTATCGCCAGGCGGTCGCCGAGGCGCGGCGGCTGGCCGGCCGGTCCGACCGCGTCGCCACCTCGTCGCTTCCGCTGGTGCTCGACCAGGGCCAGGCCATCGGCATCGGCCAGCGGCTGCTGATGGACGCCTGGACGATGCGCGAGAGCGCGACCTTCGCGCTTCCTCCGTCGGCCTTGGCGCTCGATCCCACGGACGAGGTGACGCTCGATGCCGGCGGGCGCACGCGCCGCCTGCGCCTGACCGCGGTGTCGGACGCCGGCGCGCGGAGCATCGAGGCGGCGGCGACCGATCCATCCGTATACGAACCGTTGACCGGGCCGTCGCGCGCGCCCGGCGCGGGGCAGAGCCTGACGATCCATGGCCGCCCGCTGGTCGTGTTCCTGGACCTGCCGCTGCTCGCCGGCGACGAGGTGGCCTGGGCGCCTTACGCCGCCGCTTTCGCGAGCCCCTGGCCAGGCGAGGTCTTCGTGCTGAAGAGCGCGAGCGACTCCGGCTATGCGCTCGACACCGCGCTGGGCAAGCCCGCGGCGATCGGCGAGACCACGGCCGACTTCCATTCCGGTCCGCCGTGGCGCTGGGACCAGGGCGGTTCGCTCTCCATCCGCCTTTACAACGGCGGCTGCGCGTCGCTCGACGACATCGGCGTGCTCGGCGGCGCCAATGCGCTGGCGGTGCAGAACGCCGACGGCGATTGGGAGGTGCTGCAATATGCGTCCGCCGCGCTCACCGGCCCCGATGCGTGGACGCTCACGCGCCTGCTGCGCGGACAGGCCGGCACCGAAGGCGCGATGCGCGATCCGCTGCCGGCGGGCGCGCGCGTGGTGCTGCTCGACCGCGCGCCGACGCAGCTCGCGCTGACGCAGGACCAGGTCAAGTTGCCGTTCCACTATCTGTGGGGACCGAAGGGCAAGGGACTGTCCGATCCCGCCTATCAAGGCGCGGTACTGTCGTTCGACGGCGTGGGCTTGCGGCCGCTGTCGCCCGTGCATCTGAGCGCGGCGTGGCGGGGCGGGGACCTGGTCCTGTCGTGGATCCGCCGCACCCGCATCGGCGGCGACAGCTGGGACCAGACCGAGGTGCCGCTGGGCGAAGAGAGCGAGGCTTATCAGCTCACCATCGGCGCGCGCGTCGCGACCACGGCCGCGCCGACCTACACCTACACCGCCGCCGAGATCGCCGCCGACGGCGGTGTCCCCGCGCCGTTCCGCTTCACCGTCACCCAGCTCTCGGCCGCTTACGGCGGCGGCGAGAGCGCGGAAGCGGAGATTTGGTTCGCCGCTTGACCTCCCCGCAAGGGGGGACGTGAAGAAGGAGTCTCCCATGACCGATACCACACCCCGAAGCCACCTGCCGCTGCTCGCCGCGGCCCAGGCGCAGAAGCACGTCACCCATAACGAGGCGCTGCTGATGCTCGACGCGCTCGGCTGCGCACGATTGCTCGACCGCGATCTGACCGCGCCGCCGGGCTCGCCCGCCGACGGCGACACCTATCTGGTGAAGGCGGTCGCGACCGGCGACTGGACCGGGCAGGACGGCAACATCGCCTTCGCCGTCGACGGCGGCTGGCGCTTCTATGCGCCGTATCAGGGCTTGATCGCCTATGTCGCGGACGAGACCAAGCTCATCGCCTATGACGGCACCGCGTGGCAGGACCTGGCGAGCCTGCTTACGTTGCAGAACGTGCCGCTGCTCGGCGTCAACGCCACCGCGGATGCGACCAACAAGCTGTCGGTCAAGTCGTCCGCGCTGCTGTTCGACAATGTCGGCGCCGGGATGCAGGCCAAGCTCAACAAGCACGCGGCGTCCGACACCGCCTCGCTGCTCTATCAGACGAATTATTCCGGCCGCGCCGAGCTGGGGCTCACCGGCGACGACAATTTCCACTGCAAGGTCTCGCCCGACGGCGCGAGCTGGGTCGAGGCCTTCGTCGTCGACAAGACCAGCGGCGCGCTCTCTCTTGCGGCCGGCATCAAGCTGCCGAACGGCTCGGCCGCGTCGCCCTCGCTGGCGTTGAACACGAACAGCGGCGTCTATTGGGACGCGACGAATAGCGGCGTCGGCTTCGCGCTTTCCGGCAGCCAGATCGGCACGCTCAGCGCATCGTCGCTCAGCTTCTCGACGCCGGGCGGCGGCTTCGTGCTGTCGGCGACGGGCGAGGCCTCGACCACCTTCCAGAACATCGTGTTCCAGTCCGGCGCGAACTCGCCGGTCTATGCGCTGCGCAAGGGCCGCGGCACGATCGCCTCGCCGTCCGTGCCGATCGCCGGCGACGTGCTCGGCATCCTGCGCTTCGGCGGCTACGTCTCGTCGGGACCGACCTTCGGCAACACCGCCGAGATCGGCGCGGTGGTGTCCGAGACGACCTATGGCACCAGCGCGCTCGGCGGCTATCTGCGCTTCCGCCTGGCGCCGGTGGGCTCGGCGTCGCTGACCGAGGTCGCGCGCCTCGACAACGAGAACGGGCTGTCGCTGTTCGGCGCCAATCCGGTCATCGACCAGAACCGCGGCCATCGCCTTCGCTCCACCACGATTGCCGGCGCGGTGACGCCGTCGGTCGCGGGCAACCTGTTCTATCATTCCGACGCGCAAGGCGGCGCGGGCGAGGTGGCGGTCGACACCGGCGCCGCGTATCGCCATGCCGGCCAGGCGGCGGTCAAGCGGCTGACCACCGACGCCAACGCGACCTATGCGCCGCGCGCGGACGGACGCATCCTGCGCGACGTCGCAGCGCTCACCGCCAACCGCAAGCTCACCCTCGCCGCGACCAACGTCACCGACGGGCACAGGATGGAGCTCAGCCGCCGCGGATCGTCGGGGGCCAGGACGCGCGACGTCTATCAGGCCGACGGCACCACGCTGATCGCCAGCATCGCCGACGGCGCCGCGGCCGATTTCATCTATGACGGAACGGCAGCTTTGTGGTTTCAGAAGTAGGCGTGCATGATGCGGCCATGAAAGTCAGTGAAGCGATCGCGTCGCGCAAGACGATCCGTGCGTTCAAATCCGATCCCGTGCCGCGCGGGACGGTGATGGAGATCCTCGAGCTCGCGGCGCGCGCGCCGTCGGGCGGCAACCTGCAGCCGTGGAAGGTCCATGCGCTGTTCGGCGCGGCGCGCGACGAGCTCGTGCGGCTGACGGCCGAGGCGCGCAAGGCGAACCCGATGGGCGAGCCGCCGGAATATCTCATCTATCCGCCGGAGCTGACCGAGCCCTACAAGTCGCGGCGCTTCCGCATCGGCGAGGCGATGTATGCGACGATGGGCATCCCGCGCGAGGACAAGCGGGCGCGGCTCGAATTCTTCGCCGGCAACTGGGAGTTCTTCGGCGCGCCGGTCGGCCTCATCGTCACCATCGACCGCATCATGCAGCAGGGCCAATGGGCCGACCTCGGCATGTTCCTTCAGAACGTCATGCTGCTCGCGCGCGAGCACGGGTTGCACACCTGCCCGCAGGAAGCCTGGGCGGTGTGGCACCGCGTGATCCGGGACTATCTCGAGGTGCCGCAGAACGAGATGATCTTCTGCGGCATGGGGATCGGATATGCGGACGAGAGCCATCCGGTGAACGGCTGCGCCAGCGAGCGCGCGCCGCTGGAGGAATGGATGACGGTGCGGGGTTAGGGGGCGCGGCTGGAGCGGCAGCGAGGTGCGCTAGCTGTGGAGCCTCAACAGGTTGTTCCCGGTCAGGCCGAGACGGCTGATGGGCGGCTTGGAATCGATACTGCCATGGGGACGATGCCAATTGTAGCGGTGTGTCCAGAACGGCAGTTCTGC
>Ga0213876_10000255_pt1 | contig 49946 bp, 70 predicted proteins | sample BarmaccomBMRX_R9_FD_160113 | JGI IMG/M metagenome (GOLD analysis project Ga0213876, IMG submission 160113) | Root-associated microbial communities from Barbacenia macrantha in rupestrian grasslands, the National Park of Serra do Cipo, Brazil - RX_R9 | ecosystem: Host-associated > Plants > Roots...
GCCGTGCCAGATCCACTATGTGGCGCTCGGCACGGCGCCCACCACGCTGACGAACGGCCTCACCAGCGGCAATAATTATACATCGCTTGCTGTCGGAGCCTTACCATTTGCGATCCCTTCTGGCACGTCGCTCACGCTCGTCAATGGCGCAACCACGCAAGTGATCACCACTTCTGCCAACGCGGCCAGTAATGCTACGTCCATCACGGTCACCTCGTTTACCGCCTCTGCGACATTCCCGGTAGGTACTGCGGTCATGCAGACGCCAGCCGTAGGCCAGACGACGCTCGATAATGAGCAATTCAGGAAGGCCATCACATCTACCAGCGCGCCCGCAACTGGCGCGGCAAAAAACACAGTGTATATCGCGCCGCCGGAAGCGATATCGAGTAGCTTTGTCATCCAAGAGATCGGGTGGTTTGCCGGCAGCACGACCACGAGCGCCGCCAACAGCGGCACCATGATCGCCCGCGTGCTCTACTATCGCGCAAAGGCGGCAACCGAAAGCGTGCAGATCGACCGTACGGATCAATTCTAGCAAGGAGTCATTCTATGCCCTATTCGCCAACCAATTGGGTCAGTGGCAACACGGCGGTCAGCGCCCCCAACATGAATAACATCGAATCCGGTATCGGCAACTGTGTCTATAAGGATGGCTCGGTCAGCATGACTGGGACACTGGCCGCAAGCCAGGCGCTTTCTGGCAGCAATAAAGTGTTTCTTGACCTGGCTGCCAGCGACGGCAAACGCTGGCAACTCATCATCCGCACCGATGGCAAGATCGTCTTCTATAATGTGACGGATGCCGTCACCTTGCTAGAGATTGGCCCTACCAGTGGCGTCACGACCAACGGCGTGGCGCTCGCACAGATGGCGGGCGGGGGGAATAAAGTGAGCGTGCAATCATCAGCACCCGGCAGCCCGGCAACCGGGGACGTGTGGATCGACACGTCGGTCAACTTAGGATAACGTGAGTTCGGGGTATACTGGTGGGTAATCAAGACCAGCCAGAAACCAGGAGGAACATACCATGAGTATACTCGAGCTGTTTTGCGACGTAGACGACTTTTGGCAACGCTTTGTCGGCGAGTGGGAGCGGACGCTGCTTTCCAGCGGAGTCAAGCCGCGGTATCACGAGCGCGAGATGGCGGCCAGTGAAATCATGACGATCCTGATTCACTTTCATCAATCGTGCTACCGCACCTTCAAGCACTATTACACCCACTATGTCCAGGTCGCGTTACGCCAGGAGTTTCCCCGCCTGCTCAGCTATACCCGGTTGGTAGAGATCATGCCGGACTATTTGGTGCCCTTGACCGCCTATCTGCATACCAAGATGGGAAGGTGTACAGGCATCAGCTTCATCGACTCCACCGTGCTCGCCGTCTGCAAGAATCCGCGCATCAGCAGCCATCGGGTCTTTGCCGACCTGGCGCAGCGCGGCAAGACTTCGACCGGCTGGTTCTATGGCTTCAAGCTGCATTTGGTGGTCAATGACCAAGGGGAGTTGCTGGCGTTTTGCCTGACGCCGGGCAATGTCGATGATCGGCGTCCGGTTCCGCAACTGGCGAAGAAGTTGTATGGCAAACTCATTGGCGATAAAGGGTATCTGTCGCAGCCGTTGTTCGAGCAGCTCTTCTGTGACCACGGCGTGCAGTTGATCACGCGGCGGCGCAAAAATATGAAAAATGCCCTGATGCCGCTGCTGGACAAGTTCTGCCTTCGTCGGCGGGCGGTCATTGAGTCCATCAATGATCAACTCAAAAATATTAGCCAGATTGAGCATTCGCGCCATCGCAGCCCCACCAATTTTCTGGTCAACCTCATTGGCGGGTTGATTGCCTATTGTTGGCAACCACATAAACCTTCGATGAGCCACGAGATTCGGCTAGACCTGGCCGCATAGTCCGAACTCACGTTAGGATAACGCTATGCCCAACATCGGCAACACCGCCACACCGTCTGACGCCTTCAGCTTTTCCGGCATTAACAGCGATAATGAATTTGGTATCCCGCTCACAATGGCGAGCACGGGCGGCCTCATCACGTCCGTTTCCGGGTATCTGGCTGGCCATGGCGGGTCAGCGAACGTAGTCGCTGCTATTTGGAATAGTTCCGGTGTGGCTCTCGCGCAAAGCGCCTATGGCCCCACAATTCCGGCTGGCACCGGGGGGCGTGGGGGGCAAGGATGGCACACGTTTTCCTTGTCCTATGTCGCTAGTCCAAACCAATCACTCATCGTGGGATTCTGGCGGGCGCCGTCTCAGCAATGGGAGTGGACAGAAAATAGCGGCGGGACTGAGTATTTTGCCACCAATACCAGCGGCAATATCGGCAACATCCTGACCGATAGCGGTCATTATACGAGTACGGGATCACCTGGCTTTTACTTCACCTATACGCCGCCGCCCGCTATCAGTGGCATCAATCCGACAGCCGGGCAAGTCGGCAGCCTGGTGCAAATCACGGGATCAGGATTCAATAGCAGCCAAGGCGGCGGCTATGTCACCTTTGGCGGCTACACCGCACTCATCTCATCGTGGTCGGATACCTCGATTTGGTGTTATGTGCCGACGAACTTCACCACCACGCAAACCGTCAACGTCCAAGTTGCGCAAAACAGCCAGGTAAGCAACGCCGCCAGCTTCACCGTACAAGTGGGCGGGGTGAAGATCTGGAATGGAAGCACCTGGGGCAAATATAAAGTGAAGGTCTGGAACGGCACGGCATGGGTCTGGCGCCCGGTACGTGCCTGGGACGGATCGAACTGGATTCGGAGAGGATAATATGGCAGCAACCGTACAAGCGCAATATTTCGGGGGAGCATCGACAGAGCCAGCAGGCGCCAATGCGGAAGGAGGGACCAAATGGAATAAGGAAGATACCTTGACTGGTACGACGCCCATCCCCATTCCCACCGCAGCGGGAACGAACTATAGCTGGTATAAGATGCTGGCCTTGGCCGTCACGGCAACAGCATCTACGAATATCAGTAACCGCCGCGTCGCCCTGGCATCGAGCGCAACCACCGGGCTATTTTTGTTCTTCAAGGGCAGTAGCACGTACACACAAGCGAGTAGCGGCAATAAGCCTACCGATTCCGGCAGTAATGGCGCCGTGCCGTCAACCTACACGCAAGTCAGCACCAGCAATCAGGTGTGGGATAGCGCGTCCGTGAGTGCCGGGTCAACCGGGCGCAACGGCAATTTCTGCTACCTTGTCTTTGGTGTGGATAACACCTATACGGGCGGCGCTGGCAGCGCGATTGCCATGCCCACACTTAATCTCGTATATGATGAGGCGTAGCAATGGACGCATGGCGCTGGCAGGTAACGCTGTGGGATGGGACAGTTATTGACGAGTACGAGCCTAGTGGGCAGGCGCGCGGTTGGGCAACGGTGGCGAATGACCAAGTGGAGCGTATTGCACTCTTCCCTCAGCAATCGCCAGAGGCGCTGGTTTATGTGCTCATTCCGCCAGGCGCGCGAGCGCGTTTCTGGCGCCGGCGAACCATTACGCTGCATCCCGATGGCCAGCAAACCACGCATACCGTCACGATCCTGGGTTGGGATGGAGCCGGCCATGAGGCATTGCTCTGGCTGGATGACGAAGGCGGGATCAGGATGACCGCAGGAGATGACGCATCATGACGGCGCTCACGGTCTATGGCCTTTCCTCGGCAACCACCACACTCACGACGGCCAATGGCCTGGTTACGGGAACGGGCGGCGCGAACACCAGCCGGGCAACAAGAGTAGGCACGGCAACCGGCTATGGGGAGTTGCTCAGCCAGGGCACAACCAACGCCTGGCCAGCGGGCGCGTCGCTGCCCAGCCAATCCGGCAACGGCTTTCTTTTGGATGCCACCACGCTTGAGGGGCAAACCATCGCCGCTGGCAACTGGACGCCCCAGTGCCGCCTCGCCATTACGGCGGGGACCGCAACCGCTGATATCTATTGCCGGGTCAGTGTCCGCTCATCGGGGGGCACCTACACCACCATCGGGACCATGAGCCTGACCGGGCAAAGCCTTTCGACAACGAGCACCACCTTCACGTTTAGCGCCTCATCGCTGTCAGCGCAAGCTTTTGTGACGGGCGATAAACTCTATGTCGATTGGTTCTTGAACATCACGGCCAATAGTAGCGGGTCAAGCACCGCCAACGTCAATTTGACGGTCAGCAATAATGCGAGCCTGGGTGTCACGACCAACGAAGTGATCACGCCTGGCTACAGTCCATCGCCCACCACGTTCACCCGCACCGTGAGTGAAACGGCAGCCTTACTGGCCACGCTCACCCGCACCGTGAGTGAAACGGCAGCCTTACAAGGCACCTCAACGCGCAATGTTAGCGAGACAGCAGCATTACTGGCGACGCTCACGCGCACCGTACCAGAAACCGCTGCCTTGCTGGCGACACTCACCCGCACCGTGCCAGAAACCGCTGCCCTCTTGGCAACGCTGACGCGCACCGTGCCAGAAACCGCTGCGCTGACCGCCGTGGGCACGCGCATGGTATCGGAGACGGCAGCCTTGCTCGCCACGCTCACTCATACGATTCCGCAAACGGCGTCATTGGCGTTTCCGCCGCCAACAACCGCGCAAACGGCCATTTGTCGAGATGGTACAATCATTCTAAAAGGACGGTAGGCGTATGGGCATTTCCCCCATGTATGTTGGGCAAACGCAACCGCTCATGGCCCTCACGATTCAGCAGGACAGCGGCGCCGCGCTCAACCTGTCCGGTGGTATGCTGGCGATGACGCTCCGCAATCGTGCGACAGGCCAGAATACGGCGGCGGCTGGCCTCTGGGCTATCACGAATGCTACCGCTGGACAGGCGACCTACACATGGGCAGCGGCAGATACGGCACAAGCCGGCCAATACGATCTCTACATCTCCGTGACCTTCCCCGGCGGCGTGGTCACGTGCGATCCTCTCCCTTGGTTGGTTCTTTCGACATGAGTACAGGCGAACAACCTATCGTTGATGGTACTACCGAACAGGACGATGACTTAATGAAAGTGGTAGGCGCAAAGCTGGAAGTGAATGCGCAACGCCTGCACGATCTGTCGATGCAATTTGCCAAAATCGTCGATCAAGTGACCAAAATCTCTGATCAATTGCAGCAAATGAATATCAAGAGTCAAATCGACAATAATAATATCGCCAATATGGCCCAACGCATAGCTGCATTAGAAGCCGGGATGCAGGCCCATAATGAGTGGCGACTCGATCTCACCAAAAGCAAAGAAACGGAGCATTCTCTGCTACATCAGCAAATTGCGCAAGTTCAGAGCACGCTACAGCAGCTCATCCAGACGACAGAGGCGCGTTTACAGCAACAGATAGGCGATATTCGCTTCGCCCTGGCCACACAAATCAATAGCGCCGTCGCTGATGCGTTCAAAGCCAGTTCTACCACCACGATCAGTGACCGCGATAAAACCTTTGGCTACCTCTTCACGGCCTTTATGTTCGTGGTAGGCATCGTCATCACCTATATCCTTGCCCACCGCTAGGCGGTATAATCAAGATGGCAACGCATATCTGTGAGGTTCTTCTTTTGACTACCCCTCAATCCGCCGTACTGGCCATGCTCAAAAACATCCAGGCGAACGGCTGGAATCCCGCAACCGGCCACCTCTTCATCAATTGGCGTACCGGTACCAACCCGCTCCAGACCGACTTCCAAACAAGTGGCAAAACCGATGCGCAGATGGGCGTCAAACCGCCCCGGCAAGACGGCCACACCACCTTGCGCTATCTGGAAAACCTGTACCTCTGGCGCCACTGGCAGAATGATCACCAGTTCGACAGCGAGATCACCAAAGCTGAACAGGCGGCCAAATCATGGCTGGGCACCTCACCATCCAATCCACGCGGTTGGGTCTATTTTGATCTCTGTGACATGGCGACCTACAGCGGCGATGCTTTCTGGCAGGACATGGCGAGCAAATTGGTTGATTCGTGGAAAAACTATCCGGCGCCCGTCAAGAGCGTGGCTGGCAGCAATGACCCTACCCAGCGCACAGACTGGCATATTGAAGTGGGATGCGCGATGGTCGCAGAAGGACGGCGCCGGAACGATCAAGCCATGATCCAGTCCGGGCAACAACGCATTGACACCGCATGGTCTCTCAACGTTGATCCACAAAAGCACGTGCTCTGGAGTCAGGGCGAAGTCAAAGCGGGCGAAGCGGGCCAAGAAATTGAGGCGCTCGCCACAATCGGCGATGCGCGCGCGGCGCCGCTCCTTGTGGCCATGGATTACTTACTCATGCCCTCTGGCGGGTATTATGCCAAGGATAACCAACAAACGGGCATACAGACCACGAAAACGGAGCCAGGTCGATCCAGTGAGATGTTACGCGCGGCGGTGCTCTGTGAGGATAGCGCGCGTGTGGCAAAGCTACTCGATGTCGTCTGCAACAAAGCCTATCGCGCAGAATTGGCGGGCGTGGTCTATGAGTGCAATCCTGATTGGTCACTCCGCAAGGCACAAGCAGGCGGCAATGAGGATTGGGTGACTACTGAAGCGATGGGCATCACCTGTAAGGCGCTGATGGTTGCCAGTATGGGCCAGACAGCACCACTGCCTGAACCAACTCCCACGCCGGTGCCAACCCCCACGCCACAGCCTAATCCGCCGCCTACCGATGACACGAAGGCCGCTATCGCTGCCTTGCAACAGCAGGTAGCGACCCTGCAAAGCCAGGTCACCGCTTTGCAAATTACGGTCACTACCGACACCACGAAGGCGCTGGCCATCTTTCAAGCGGTCAAAGCCCTGTTTAGCTAGGAGGCAATAATGAAATCAGGCATCCAAACCTCCGAGTTCTGGCTGTCCGTTTTCACGGCGCTGATCAGCATCCTGGCCGCGTTCGGGGTGCAAGTCACCGATCCGGATAAGCTCGTCAACGCCCTGGCCATCGTGGCGGCGTTCATCGCTAATGCGATTGTGGCTGCGGTCTACACGACCCAGCGTTCCCGCTTGAAGGCAGCGGCACTCCCCACTTCGCCCGCGCCGCTAATTTCGCCGGTACCTGGCGTCACGATACCACTGCCACCCACGTGAGCCAGCGAGAAAGCCCCTCGTGTTATCGAGGGGCTTTCTTCGCCTTCGTTGCCCATCAGGCGATCTTAGTGCTCTTCGCCATGCTTTGCCGAGACGCGCAAGAAACCGAATGCATCGCCAGCAAGTTCCATCGCCACATATTCAGGATGGCCCATCAGAATCGCGCGGGCCTGGGCCGTCGCATCGCTCTCGACATCAGGAAAATCGTCCACATACACAGAAGTGCCAAGGGTCTGAGCATGCCCATCAGCGAAGATGGCCGTAAACGTGATATGCTTCATTTATCCCGCCTCATTCTCATGCCGCCCGCTTTACCACATTGCACCACAAACGCGGCAAAGTTACTATACGATTGCTTGCCAGCAGGGTTGAGATCCCAATCGTCATCCGCTTCAGCAAAGAGATAGGCGTCTATCGCCAAGGCGATAGCTTTGCATTCAGCCGGCGTGAATGTGCTCTCAAGCGCCGACAACTTCTCATATAATTCTTGCGTCTGTACCCATAAGGAGATATCCTCTAGCGTGCCGGGACCTACCTCATGCTGGCGCCCATCATCTCTACCATCTGGCAACATGGCAACACAGGTGATCATTTATCCCTTTCCTTTACCGTATGCTTGCAAGGCCAGATAGCGGTCCCGCAATCGAGCGTGTTGGGCCATACATCCAGGATATCCCCATACTTGCCCATACCGTGGATACGCACCACTCGTACTTTTGTGCCGGGTACATCAGCACGCTCTGACACGGCTACCACCGCCGTCGTGTGCAACCACTGGCCGATCAAGATCCCATATTGGCGCGATGGGACATAGGCGACTGTTACCCAATGTGCTTCTTGCTTCCCTGCTACCCATGACCGCTCAGGCTGCCAATACTGGATAGCAAAGTTGCAATTCATGGCGGCACTTTTGCGCTCGGCAGCCATCTGCTCTTCCCGGTCGCGTATCTGCTCCCACGCCTGGCGACTCGTGATGGATTCGCGCAACCAGGGCGTCAGAAAACCCTCTGGCGTATAGGTAATCGCCAGCCTCCAGATGTCGTCCCCTCCATAATGTTGCTTGACTGGTTCTTCGTCCGCTTGCCATCCAGGCCGCGCATTGATTTCGTGCGCCAGGCACTTGGCTTCGTCGTACGTCAGATGATAGGGCAAGATGCTGATCCTCTCATGCGGTAAAGTCATCGTCTGGCTGTTCGTACCGCTGTGCCATCTGCTCAACACATTCCGCACACATAGGCTGGATAAACCAGCCGAGAACGCCGCTTTCACGGGGATCAGGCAGAGGACCCGGTAGCGTACACGGTTCCGCTGTGGCAACAAAGGCTTCTTTTCCACAGGCCGTACAGGGCAGTGCCGGCGTGAATCGAATGGTGATAGTCAGTGGCATAGCAACGTCTCTTACTCTTGATTCGTGGGCGATAGGCCCATAATGAGTTGCAGTGCGGCCTCAGAAGCATGGCGCAATGACGCCGCAAGGGTCTGATAGGCGAGTTGCAATTCCTCGGACAATTGGGGGCCATGCGGCGCGGTAAAGAGCGCCAAATAGACTTGGATATCTTGCAGCGTAAAGTTGATATGCTGTGCCATCATGACGGCAACTCTCCGTCGATCCTGCTCAATTTGGTCTGGCATTCGTTCTCCTTCTTACTGGATAAGGCGAGCAATAGGACTATGTATTCTCTCCGCTATGCTCGCGCATATGGCTCGATTGAACTGGCTATTCGCTAGGAATATCTTCCGCAATCCCCTCACCATTATCGCCGGATTGTTGCGCCTTATACCACGCGAAGAGGGCGGAATGGAGTTGATTCCGGGCAGCCAATGCCCGGATAATGCGCCGCAATGGCGCCACATAGGCCACGCCTTCTTTGCGGCTATTGCCCAACTCTTTCGCCAGCTTTGTCGCCTCATCGCTGGGCAATTGATCGCCGGAAAGCTTCACAATATCGCTGGATTTGATGAGGAAATCCTTGAGGGTACGCGATGGACGTGCCGCCGGTTCCACGCCTAAATCTCCCAGGATGCCCTCGAGTGTATCACTGTTTGATGCTGATTTTGGTGCAGCAATGGTGCCCTGTTTCACCCGAATGCCGGCGCCTTTCAAGAGGGTTACGGGATCAATTCGCCCGTATTCGGGGGCAACCGCAAGGAGTTCGTCCGGCCACATGCCCGATTGAATGACTTCCACAAGCCACGCCATCACTTGGCGCATCACGCTCGCTTTTGCGGCGGCTATTGTGGATTGGGCACTCTCTAATTCGCGCTGTAACAAGTCTTGCGCGGCCTCATGCTCGCGTTCCACGTCTTCTACCCGCTTTGTCATCGCGGCAATACGGGGATCGTGCTGCAAATCGGTGATGATCTCATTCAGCTTTTCATCCCGCTCTTCCTGCTTCTCGCGGGCCTTGTCCTCATCCGGCAGGGTGAAATGCAGGAAGAGCTGCAAGAGACGCGCAAACGAGGCCCGGCCTTGAATGACGAGATGCTCTAATTGATAGAGCATGGCGCTCGCAGTCTTGGCCAGGATGAAACTATCAATATCTTCGCGGGTCAGCGTCTTTTGTGGGATAACCACCAGAAGCACTGCACACGCTGGTGCAAATGCCGAGCGCGCGATGTCGAGAAACTGGATCAGGGCATTGGTTCGTTGCATGACCGTCTCATTGCCGGTCAGCATCACATAAAAGGTGACGCCTTCGATGATGCCAATGGCCATGATCACCACAGCTAAGAAGCTCATGCCAGCGATCAATCTTCCTGACTTCTTGCGATTGCCAAAGAGCATATCACGCAGGAGGATGGCCGCCGCCAGCATGAGCACATCCATCCCAATCACAAAAAGGCTGGTGGTGATGATATTGGAGACCAAGCCAAAATCCCACTTGCGTGCTCCTTGGAGCATATCGCCCAATTGCTGAAACTGTGAGCTAGCCAGCACGTTGAGTGTGGCAAAGGAGAAGGAGATTAGCAACAATGGCGCGATGATCTTGCCGAGAAAGCTCACAAACTTGGCATGATCCTGCACCTTCACATCGTTCAGCTTTTCGCCCAAGAACCATTCACGCAAGGAACGAAACGTCCCTTTGTGTTGTTTTCTTGGTTTGCCTGTTTCCTCATCAACCGGAAATTGATCAAGAAACTGCTGCATCGTTTGCATCGCTGGCGTTGGCTCAGCTTTGGTGGGCGTATTGATCATCGTGCTGCTCTCCTTTCGCTCTGTGTCTACCTGTTGGCGATGGCAGCCTCACTGCCATAACGATGCAGCGCATCCTGCACCCAGAATTGGAGCCATAAGAGACAGGCCAGCGTTACGTCAGCGGCTGCTCGTCATGTCGCCGGATTTCGGCGTGCTGGCCATCAGGGGTATGAATGATGGAAAAACGGGTAATGTCGAGAGGCATGGGTTTTCCTCCTGCAATGAACGTACTCAAGAGAGTATCCTGAATCCGATCAGGATGATCAGCAATAGGAGGATCAAGAAGACCAACCATTTCCACAATGGGAGCGGCCCCTGTTGCCGGTTCGTGTAATAGATGCCCACGCCTGCTACCGCCGCAACGATGATGACCAGCAAGGTCTCATTCCAGAACACGTCGGCAAGCACGAAAAGCATGGTTGTTTGTCCCCCATAGTATCGTTCCTGATACGTCTCAACGCCCTTATTATCGGTTGGCGGCCTTTTTCGATAATAAGGCGCATGTATTTCAGTAGTGGTAGATGTCACCCGGTTCAGGCGTAAGGCCAAAGGTGTTGATGTGCCCAAGCAGTTCAGCTATCTTGCGCTGCCGGTATGGTGTGTAATCGGTCGCTTTGTTGAAAGGCGGCGCAACGTTGACGTACACGAGCACGCGCCGGTCATCGTCACGATGGCGAAGGGTCAATGCTGATGTATGGTCCTCAACGGGCGTCTCCTGCTCAATCTGCCAGGTACCGGGAAGCACGCACAGCGCAATGCGCGTATCAACATCATAGAGATTCCAGACGCCAGCATCATCGCGGCCTGGTTTCCAATAGGCATAAACATCTTCGTCAGCGATGGTCCGCTCGATATACCGCAGGCGGTCATATTCGCTGATGCGCTCGGCAGGGATGGCACACAGGCTGGCGACCCGCTCAGCAATGTCCCATTCACCACTATCCGTGCTCAGTCGTTCAAGCATCCCGATGAGGGCATTGATCGAAAGCAGCCGAAAACCGTCTATTGGACGGCCATGGAGCTGGGCGATCATTTCGTTGAGTAACTCCGACAGTTTGTTATCGCCGATGGTGCGCTGATAGTGCGCAGATTGTTTTTTGAGGAAGGTGATCGGGTCATTCATGCGCGTCGCCTCCTGCCGGATAGTTGAGCACAACCGCGAAGATATCATGGCAGGCACATTCGCAGCCGGGAAATGCCAAGGCGCTATCATGCCCACAAGCGCCACAGGGAGGAACTGGGACCGGCGCGGGTACTGGGTCATTCGCGTGATCAGCGAGCCATACGCCAGCATCATCGAGATGGTAGGCCACTTCCTGCTTCCAATCGCAAAATGCCGAGTTGTCCGGCATATCGGCGAAGAGCAAGGTTTGGCCAGCATCCAAATCGTCCGATAGCGCATCCATCAGATCAGCAGGAGCACCCTTGTTGCCCACATTGATAAGCATCTGTTCAATCTCTTCAAGGAGATCAGCGATCTGGTTATGATAGGTCATCAAGTTGCCTCCCCAAGCACATCCATCATGCGCAGGCTCCAATCGGCGAGCGTTGCGTTATTCGCTGATGTCGCACTCATGAGGCTCCTGGTAAATGCGATGCATGACCGAATCTCTACCGATTGCTCCGATGTCGGATCAGCCTCTAGCATGGCAGATAGGATCTCTTCCGCTTCACGAAAGGCGGCATTCTGTTGTGTATCCAATACTTGCTGCATGGTTTGCTTCAATCCTTACGGCTGCATGTCGCTAGCCGCCTCAATCAATTCCCGTAGCCGGGTTACGGCGCGCTCCGCATTCATCATGGCTTCATCGAGTAGTTGTTGCGCTGCCTGTGCCGGATGGCTTTTCGCCCGCTTCACCTCTTGCTCTGCGAAATCAATGGCCCATTTCGCCTCATCGCTTTCCACAATGGGGGCGGGCAGTTGCGCTGCCAGATGGGCATAGGCGCCTCGCAGATCGTTGATCTCGGCTTCATAGGCTAGAAAGTCGCTCGGCTGCATCATGCATACCTCCGCACGGGATGCACTGGCAGGCGCCAGGCGCGCATCGGGATAAGGGTCATCATTATCTGCAAGCGTACCGCGCGCATCGCATAGCGGTAGTGCCGTGGCGCAAGCAGTTCCCGCGATGGATTGAGCATGGATGATACGGACGGGCGCTTCGCTTCACGACCAAGATACCGCAAGCAGGAGAGCCAATCTGCCGTCGTGTAGCCGGCCATCTTGCCGCCTTCTACCATGCAGTCTGCATACCAATGAGGATTGTCCGTGAAACGCCGGGGAAATTGTGCGATACTCATTACCGTCGCACTCCTTTCTAAAATGGCGATAGGTGGTGCCTGCATGCCTTCAACACCCAGGCACCGCTTTTTGTCACACTACGGGATTACTGGCCTTCTTCATGGCGGTTCGTTGCTGTTCGGCTCTGTTCTTTCCTCCTATTTGGATGGTCTCTTGGTATTGTTTCTGAAGGTATAGGCTCCGGCGATGAGTCCCACAATGAACACGATTGACACCGCCGCTACCGTCGCTCCAAGATGCTGCCAGATCATCCGGTATCCTCCTTTATGGCGATGGGAAAAGAATGATATGGAAGATGCGCCCCAGGATGATACCCAAGAGCAACACCGCTCCATTCAATAGGGCAATAGCCTTCGCGCCCTGTGAGAGATACCCGCTGAAGAACTGAAGAACGCCCACGAAGATCGCTGGCCATACCAATATGACCCACGTATCGAATGCGTCTCGCTGCGAAGAAAACCCCAGCCAATGGGCTACCTGCAATCCTGCCCCAATCGGGATGAACAGCCCAGTGTACGCCAAGGCTTCCAGGAAACGACGCCCCGGATTGTTGGTGAGGCTCTTCCATACCTCTGGGTCCATCTGGGGATATGGGCGCATCGATCACGTCTCCTTCTTCTGTGCGATTAGGACTGGCCTTGCTTTTCTTGCTGATATTTGTCGTAGGCTTCACGGTCAGCTATCGCAATCTGTACCATCGTGTTCAGGATAGCCTGGTAGGCTTCATCCATCACATAGAAGGTATCGCCCTCGACACGAGACCTGATCTGCTTCAGCAGGTCTTGCGTCTTCGCCATCTGCTTGAGGTACTCCTCAATCATGCGATGGGTCTCTGCTGGGCTATAACCGCCGCGCATGTAGGGCATGGCTTTTTCTCCCTTCAGTCGTCAATGATCACTTTCTATAGATGGTTCAGTTATAGTAGTGATCTGTTTCTATGATACATCAAAGGTAGTATAATGTCAAGGGTTATATCAGTGTTAGTGTGTTGATATTGTTCTGTCGTTAATCGTATACTAGAAGTGGGCATCAATACAGAGGAGGTATCGTCGCAAAACGAATGGATGAAACAGAAGACACGCGCTTTTTAGCACTGCCTTACTTGGAAGCATGGCGTGTCGTCAAAGTCATCAGTCGCATCAGACTTGCAGAAAAGTCAGGCGTTGGTGAGGCAACAATAGCAAGATTAGAAAGGGGAGAGACTAAAGCACGCTATCAAACCATTGAGAAGCTTGCTGAGGCATTAGAGATAACGCCTCAAGAATTGGTACACGTAAACCCAAAAAAATGAAGCGGGCTGCTTCCCGGCGAAAGAAGCAACCCATGGATAGACAAGTAGGTCGTTAGCGTTGTCAGTAATAGCCCTGAGCACGATCTCAGGGCTATTATATCATACCAGATACAGGTGTTCTACAGGAGAGGATATCCTATCGGTTGTTCTTGTTCCTCATAGGGGGGGGTTCATTAAGTAGTGATGGGGTGGTACCATTAGTTAGTGACATCCAAAAATCACTAACTAATGGTACCACAATCACTAACCAATAGCACCGTTTTTTGGTATCATCAGTTAGTGATTTCGCAAAAATCACTAACCAATAGCACCTACCATAAGGAACCAAACGATGCAAGAAACACAACCGATCCATTGCCCCTATCCTGATTGCCTGTCCGGTCGCATCGTGCGCAATGGCAGTGTGAAAGGCCACCAACGCTATTACTGCAAACGCTGCGAGCGGTATTTTGGCGCAACCATGGATACGCTTTCGTATCGCCTACAGACGCCCATTGCCGAAATTGCGCAGGCCCTCTTTGCCCTCATGCAAGATGGCTCTATCAAAGGGGTTGCGCGGGCAACCCATCACACCCCTGCCACGATTCGCCGCTGGCGGAAGAACGCAACCTACCAAAAAGACGAATTGATTGCATCCTTACTCGCTTATCACGCCTCTCTCGATAATTCGCCTCAACTCATCGCATTTCGTGCATTTCTGGCAACTCCCTATCCTGCCAGCGGGAAATCGAAGCTGAGTGTTCCCAGTTGATTGCCGTGGGTCACGACTACATACGCCGATGCCTTGCCCACGCACGTCGTCTCTGGCGTCCAATTCCACGTCACATAGCCGCTTGCATTGGCGATGAGCGTGTTCTCAATCGTGCCGCCTTTGGCCGTGTGGCCAGAGCAATAGGTGACGGTGATGGATGCGCTCGCACCCGGCGCCGTCTGTACGGTGATGTGGGATATCTGGTGATTCGTGGCGATAGCGGCTACCAGCCGCACCGGTACGGCTCCGGGCGTTGCGGTTGGCGCACTCGTTGCCGTAGGGCGTGGTAATGGGGATGGAGTGCTCTTCGCTGTACCAATGGGCGTATGGGGCGTTAAACGCGCCATAGGCGCATTCGGCGCGCTCGCGGCAAAGCTACAAAGGCCACAGGTCAAACAGGCCACCATCACGCCAGTAATGAGCCAAATCTGTCGAGGAACCGCCTGCACATGGGCGCGCATCGCCAGCATATCACGCCGCTGCAATTCTCCCCACAAGACACGCCAGCGCCGGGAGCGCATCCATTGCCACCATATGGCCACATGCCGGATAAGGGCGGTCCCTGCGTGCGTCAATCGTTGCCGAATCATACGGTTCTCCTTGCGTTTACGTCCTGCATAGATGTTGTCCTGTTCCCCAGGATACACCTTCACGTGCTCTGGGTGAATAGTCAATTTGCCATTCCCCCTTTATATAAAGAGAGAATTCATACCCCAAAAAATTTTTTCAGATCACTCTCTATCTGACTATTCAACTATTCACACTATTCAGTTGAGGCTACACTTATTTTCCTGCGAGTCAGGGCATGCTATTCAAGGCTATTCAAAACATCCCTATGAATTTCATCCCATATATAAAGGGGACGAAAACTTCACGAGAAGAAGAGCAGGCAAACAGTGTCGTGCGAAGCAAGCATGTGGTAGAGTATGGGTGAAGGGAAAGGGGCAAGCATGCAGCGAACATTTCAACGATTCAGTGAATGGTGCTCATGGGCGACTGGCACACCATGGGCGTTTGTGGGAGCATTGGGGACCGTCATTGTGTGGGCGATCTTGGGGCCAGTCTTCCATTTCTCGGACAGTTGGCAACTCTACGCAAACACTGGCACCACGCTTATCACCTTCCTCATGCTCTTCGTCGTGCAAAACACGCAGAATCGGGCGAGCGCCGCCATGCATGCCAAGCTCGATGAATTGCTCTTGTCGAGCCAAGCGCGCAACGAACTGGTCAACGTGGAAGCGATGAGCGAGCAGGAGATTGCCGCATGGAAAGCAGACATTGCGCACAAAGCAGCGTCACGCTCTCATGTGAAAAGCAATGAAACGGTGTAAAAATGGTGGTATTATGTTGGCTTTTTCCGTGAATGGCATATGATGGATTGATGCGACTTGGTGACCCCCTGCTCTTTCGGACAGGTGGGTACAATGCAGGATAATACCACCACTTTTTCCCCTGCGTTTCTATTCTGACTTGAGGCTCACCCTTACTTTATTACGAATGCTTGCTGCTTATCGCTTGTGTTCTTTCGGTCTATAGTGCTATTATTCTTGAAAATCATCCAATAAGGAGATCTCCCCCATGCCCCGCAAGCAGCAAGGCGTTATTTTCGATTGGACGATCTCGCAGCTTAGGGATTCGTATGAACGTGCCCTCAGAGTCGCTAATCGGGCCGAGAATACGGTTAGGAGCTATATGCTGTGTCTCGATACCTTTATCGCGTTTCTTGACCACTCTGGGGCCTCACAGCGCGTCAGAGACATCACTACCGCCACGATACAGGATTTCTTACTCGCCCACACCCATTGGAAGGCGAGCACCCGGCAACTCTATTTTGTCCAATTGCGTGGATTTTTCAATTGGTGCCTCCAGGAAGGTGACATAATCGATCTCTCTCCTATGGCCACGATGAAGCGTCCGCAAGCGCCAGAGCCGGAACCGCGCATTCTCACTGATGACGAGCTACGCGCGCTGCTGGCGACCTGCAAGAGTAGAACCGCCTTCAAGGATGTACGCGACCTTGCGCTCATACGCTTCTTTCTTGATACGGGCATCCGCCTCGCAGAAATGGCAGCGATCCGTCTCGATGACCTCAACCTGCATCCCAGCGAGCAATATGTCAGCATCCCGCACGGCAAAGGCGACAAATACCGTATCGTGCCATTCGGAAACAAGGCGGCGCAAGCGTTGGATCGCTATCTGCGCATGCGTAAAGGACACAAAGATGCGGATTTGCCCTGGTTGTGGTTGGGAACGCAAGGGCAACTCAAGCGCAAAGGCATCCAAGATCTCTTTTTGCAACGGGCACAGATGGCGGGCATTGCCCATGTCCATCCTCACCTGTTACGACATACGTTCGTGGATCGCTTGAAAGAGAGCGATATGCATGAGGAAGATATTATGACCCTGACCGGCCATACGACCACAACCATGCTGCACCGCTATGCGAAATCGCGGCGCCGGCAACGTGCTCTTGATGATTACCATCACCGCAAGCGTGCCCCAGGGGATGCGTTATGAGCACATCCCCCATGCACACGGTATACTGAAGATGGATCTGACCTTGTGGTGGTATCGTGCTGGCATGCTTAGCGGTCTGAAAGAGTATCTTTCAGGCCGCTTTTTGCAGCTTGAGCACGAAGAGCCGATGCCACAGATACGCCTCATCGGCGAACACCTGTAACGAGAACGGCAAAAAAATGTCAGACTCCTGCTGCCACCACGAGCGCAGGTGTTGTGCTAACAGATAAAGCGCCTGTTGCCAGTACTCTTCGCGGTCTGCTGGCAGGACGATAGTACCATCCGTCCAAAACGCATAGCGTACCGTGCGATAGGCGCGGACAATGATCCTGGGAGCGAGTTGTCCCAAGGTTTCGCAGGCAGCCCGTACCATCTGGCGATACGAGTCGCGCGCATTGCGGATTTTCTCAACGATGGTGTCCAGGCATATAGCCAGTGAACGGACAGGAACCATAGTATTCCCCGTGGCCCTCTTTAAAATTACCCTCATCCCACATCCACACGTCGTAGGGATACATCTGCATTATGCCACATTCGTGCCAAAATCCGCATAAGTATGAACGTTTCATCAAAAGAAGATAAAATAACTTTACCAATTAAGATGCCTGGTAGTATGCTTTCTACCAGGCATCTTTTTCGCGGTTTGCTTATTCCCCGTCAAGGTCAGTAAGGTCAGTCGCGAAGCCGCGCACAATGCTGGCGATGATCTCCGCTTTTTCAATCGCCGGCATATTGCGCAAGATGATCGGCTGAATGGATTGCACTTTATGCGCGTTGGTGATGCGCCAGGCGGGATCGTTCAGTTTTTGGAGTGCCGCAATCCACACGTCCTTTACTTTTTGTGGCACATCTGCCTGCGCATCAATGGCGGCGAAGAGCGGCTGCATCAGACTCTCTTCTTCTTCGCCAACATCATAGCCAGCCTCGATGAGCACCTCACTTGCCTTGAGATTGAAAGCGTTCGCAAACGCCAGCGCACCCTCTCTATTGGGATAGCCGCGTCCATTGATCCATTGATTGAGCGTGGGGGTTGAGATCCCAATCATCTTAGCCATACTGCTTTTATCAATGAAAATGCGGCTGCCACTTTTATCGGATGCCTGCCATTCGATGAGGGTAGCGATCACGAATTGTGCCCAGTGCAGCGCGCGATCATACTCCACGTCGGCAACCTTTGTAGCGAATTGACGAGCCATATGATACCCTTTCTGGTTTTAAAAATGGAAACTGTATCCATGTTCTCTATTGTACCGCAATCGTCAAAAACTTAGCAACCAACAAAGCAAAAGAGGTAAATCCTTACCACTTTTTAAAGTAGTTAGGTTTCCTCTTGACAACGTGAATAGGATATGTTTAAATAAAAGCGGATGGGAATATGAAGGTTTCTATCAACAACGCTAGAAAGGGAAATGAGGATGCTCAAAATGTATGGCGATGCAGAAATCAAAAAGCTTCGCCAGCGATTGCGGGATAGCGGACTGCCGGTCTCTCTTCTCGCGCGCCTGACCTGCACGAGTTGGCCTGCTGTCAAAGCGTTCCTTGACGGGAAAACCGCCCGCATGCATTATAACAATTTGGCGGCACTCGACAACGTGCTTGCTGAGTATGAACAACAGCAACATCAACAGCAGCAACGCAAGGGGGCCTAGCATGGCGGTCAGCTATCAGGCCAGGGGCAAAATTGGCGGTCTTATGACGAGTGCCAAAGGGGGCAAAGCGATAGCCCAGCAGCGTGGCCAGGCCAGCTATCAGGCTCGTCGTGAGAAGATTCGCTTGCAACTGTTGGCGAGTGGCAATCCCTGTCCCGCCGAACGCGACATTGACGCTGCTGTCCGAGCGCAGATGGCCCAACTCAATCTGAAGAAGGCCAATAAGCGCATCATCGCTATCGCCAGCCCGCCTACCGTCTGCATGTACTGCCAGCCCAAACGGCGCGGCGCCTCATCCATCATCTGTGCCGAGTGCCAAAAAGCGCGCCCTCACCTCCAAAGCAAGCGCGCGCTTATCACCCAGACAGGCTAATCCATCTCGGCATAACCAGCATACCAAAACAAGCGTACAAGAAAGTGGGAATGATCCATGAAAAACCAGGCGAACCTTGAAGATCTCATTAGAGAGCGTGCAGCAGCGATCATGGCCGCACGTGAAGAGGTGGCACGCCAAAAGGCGGAAGCAGAAGCGGCAGCTCTTGCCCAATTCGAGCGCGATTTGCAAACAGCCTTGCCGGAACTGATGGTGCTTTTAGCGCCCTATCATACACAAACGACGTTGGAGCACTGGTATGGTAAGGGGATATATCATTATTGCTTTACCATCCACGGGCAAGAGTGGTGGCTCTCCCGTTATGTGGATAGCGACCAAGAAGAGATTGGGATTGGCGGCAATGGCAAAGGAATGACCTGTCGTCACGCGAATGAGGTAGCAAATTATCTCATTGGAGAGCTTGCCGATCAATGGATAAATCAGCAGCAAACCACCGTGGAACCAACGCCTGCCTCTAAAGAGACGGCTTCCCTTGGCAGCGACCTGCCAGAAATCACCATTGCCCTCTACCGCCAACTGCATGATGAGGTGGTGCCCTATCTGCGCGGCCTGCCAGCGTATATCCTGACCCGCCAAACGATAGAGGTGGTCGACAAGGCATCAGTAGTGCTGGCTGAGCATAACCTGCTCTTGGACGCGGCTTCCCTAGACGACGATGAGTGCCCCTTCTAATGACGAAACATCGACGACACCACTGGCAGCGGCGCCGGTACTCTCGCATCGCTGCCCGCCTGAGATGGGAAGGGACAAGATGATCAACCTGTGGGGCGAGGAAGAGCCGGTTCCCCCACCCAAAGCGCCAAAAAAGCGCACGGTATCACCAGCGCAGGCAAGGCTCAGGCAATCCAAAACAAATCCCTGCTTGGCGGTCTATGGTCAAGGCCCCGATGGCAAGCAGTGCCGGACCTGCGCGTTTTTCCTTCGCCTTCGCTACCATGATGGCCTCTATTTCAAATGCGAGAAACGCGGCAAGCCAACGCACGGCCCCGGAACCGATCACCGCGCCAGATGGCCGGCATGCGGCAAATATCAGGAGATGCAGGTATGAGCAGGACAAACAGCAAAAACCAACTCACGCTCATGGAAGTCAATGCAGCGCAGCGGGAAAGCCCGCTAGAGCGGGAACTGCTCCTGCATTTGCACGCCCTCACCATTCCGGCGCCAGCACGTGAACATCGCTTCGCACCGCCGCGCCGTTGGCGTTTCGATTTGGCCTGGCCGGAGCTGGCGCTGGCCGTGGAAGTGGAAGGCGCCACGTATAACGGCGGGCGCCACACGCGCGGCACGGGCTACCATAACGATTTGGAGAAATACAATCAGGCCATGATCGATGGATGGATGGTGCTCAGATTCGATAGCCCCATGATCAAAGACGGGACAGCGGCCCGCATGATTGCAGATGCCTACGCGCTCTGTGAGCGCACGCGGCGCATGATGGATAACGCCATTAGCCGCCTGGGGATTGGGGGACCGGCATGAGCAGCGCCCCCTCCTATCACGATTTCCTTACCTCCAAACGGATGGATGCGCCGGCGGTCGGCTTCGCGGTCGCGCCGGATGCGCTCTCCCCGCTGCTCTTCGATTTTCAGCGCGATATCGTGCGTTGGGCCTTACAGCGCGGGCGTGCGGCCATCTTTGCTTCTTATGGCCTGGGCAAGACGGCGATGCAACTGGAATGGTCTGATCACGTTGCCCGTCATACGGGAAAGCCGGTCCTCATCTTGGCGCCCCTAGCCGTTGCCGAGCAGACCGCCCGTGAAGGGGAGAAGTTCGGCAGATCGGTCACGGTTTGTGAGCATCAGATCGACGTGCAACCAGGCATCAACGTCACCAATTATGAGAAACTGCATCATTTCGATGCGTCCGCATTCGGCGGTATCGTCCTGGATGAATGCTTTGCCCCTGATACGCCCATTGATACGCCGCGCGGGCCTGTTGCTATCAAGGATATTCGAGTAGGCGATACTATCCTGAACGCCGCTGGCGTGGATGTGGTCGCTGATGTTCATCGGCGGGAGGTGCCGTACCTTGTCAGAGTCACCATCAATGGACACACCATTACCAGTAGTCCCAATCATCCCTACTTCACCCAGCGAGGATGGATCGGCGCGCAAGACCTCATCCCAGGCGATCAAGTCATGGCAACATCCGAGGCCATGCGAATGGTGCAAGACCCCTTTTACCCCGCGCTATGTTCAGGAAGCCCACAAGCGATTTTGCGGGAAATCTTGCTCAGCGAAATGGCGGATGCGTCAACCGGAACACCTAGCGAAAGTGCATGCGCCGGAAGTGGCCAGGAAACGGGGCGAGAAGAAACGTGCCTGGTTTGCATCGGGCAATCCAGCAGCGGAAGCCGAACGGGAACGTATTCGGGCGCTCAATCCTATGAGCAATCCGGCGACCCGCGTGAAAGTCTCCCACCGATTGAGAGCCATCCAGCACAAACCTTCCGTGCGTGGGGGCAATGGGATGGGATTGACCCCACCTCAACAGATCTTACTGGTTGTTCTTGGCAGCGATTGGCAAGCGGAATATCCTTTGTCACTGGGCAAACGGACTCCGGGCTATCCCACGCACTACAAGATCGACATCGCCAATCCCAAGCGCAAAATCGCTATCGAAGTGGATGGCAACTCTCATCACAGCCGCAAGGCTCAGGACCAGAAGAAGGATGCCAAGCTGGCTTCTTTAGGGTGGATCGTCTTGAGGTTCTGGAATCAGGACATCCTGACATGGAACGACTCAGGGATGCCGATGGCAAGCTCTATCTCTATGACCTTGGCGCAACATGGCATCCTTCCTTCAGTATCTATGGATGCCTCGTCCACAATAGCAGCATCCTCAAAAGCTTTGGCGGCAAAGTACGCCGGCAAATCACTGCTTTCGCGCAAAGCATCCTGTACCGACTGTGCTGCTCGGCAACACCCGCGCCCAATGACCTCATCGAGATTACCAACCATGCAGAGTTTCTCGATATTATGGGCGGTAAAGAGATCATCGCGCTCTTTTTCACGCAGGACGGCAACAGTACGCATAATTGGCGCTTGAAAGGGCATGCCAAAGCCGATTTTTGGCGTTGGTTGGCGTCATGGTCAGTGGCCATTCGCACGCCAGCGGATTTAGGCTACGACGATAGCGCCTTCCAATTACCGCCGCTCACCATCAATCAAATCACGGTAGACAGCGCGCCGCCAGAAGATCGCCTCTTTGTGATTGAAGCGCAAACACTGGACGAACGCCGCAAAGCCCGCAAGGCATCCACGAATCATCGCGTGGAAGCAGCGGCGGCCATTGTCAACACAAGCGATGACGCCTTCATCGTGTGGTGCGACCTGAACAACGAATCAGCGGCACTCACAAAAGCCATCCCTGGCGCGGTTGAGATTCGCGGGAGTGACACGCCAGCGCACAAAGCGCAAGCGATGTTGGATTTTGCCTGTGGCACGATCCGCGTTCTTGTGACCAAGCCAAGCATCGCAGGCCACGGGATGAATTGGCAGCACTGCCACCGGGCGGTGTACGTGGGTCTCTCCGATTCCTGGGAGCAATTCGATCAGAGTCTCCATCGTATTCATCGCTTTGGGCAACAGCATCCGGTCATAGTGGATGTCATCACGAGCGAGGCTGAGGGCGCCGTCATCAAAAATCTTGAGCGGAAAAGCCAGCAGGCAAGCGAGATGATGGACGAATTAGTACGCCACATGGCGGGCCTCTCACTCAATAAGGCTGCTCGTGATGAGATGGAGTATCAGGAAAAGCAGGTTGACGGCGAAAATTACACGCTTTTCCTGGGCGATAGCGTGGTGATGCTGGACGCCGTGGAAAGTGACAGCATCGGCCTGACGGTCACGAGTCCCCCTTTCCCTGGTATGTACGCTTACAGCAATTCAACTCACGATATGGGCAATACGCGCAACCATCAGGAGATGCTCGATCAGTTTCGCTACCTCATCCCGCAACTGTTGCGCGTGACGATGCCCGGTCGCCTCTGTGCCATCCATCTGACCCAATCGCCTGCCTTCAAACACAGTGATGGCTATATCGGCTTGAAAGATTTCCGGGGGGACGTGATCCGCCTTATGGAGAGCGAGGCGTGGATCTACTTTGGCGAGGTAACCATCGACAAAGATCCCCAGGTCAAGGCCAGCCGAACCAAGGAGCAATCGTTGCTCTTCAAAACACTGGCGCAAGACGCCGCTAATTGCCGCATGGCGATGGCTGACTATCTCTTGCTCTTCAAAAAGCCGGGCGACAATCCCAGACCCATCAAAGCTGGATCAAACAAACGCTACAACCCGGACGCTGGCTGGATCACCGATCAGGAATGGATCGAGTGGGCGGCGCCGTGCTGGTATCGCGCATCCAAACACTACCCCGGCGGCATTCGAGAAACCGACGTGCTCAACGTTGCCGCTGCCCGCGAAAGCGATGATGAACGCCATCTCTGTCCCCTGCAATTAGGCGTCATCGAGCGAGCGATCAAATTATGGAGCGCCCCCGGCGATACCATCCTCGATCCCTTCAACGGGATAGGGAGCACCGGATACCAGGCATTGAAACTCCATCGTCGCTACATCGGCGTGGAATTGAAGCAGAGCTATTTTACGACGGCGCGTAAAAACCTAGAGCGTGCCGAGCGGGAAATGAACCAGGGCACCCTTTGGGGCCTCTTAGACGAACAAGAACAAAAGGACGCATAAGCCATGAGCACGATAACCCCAACCGTCTATCCTACCAATTGGGCGCCAGAGGGCGTCTTTAATCCCAATGACCACATGATGCAGTTGAAGGGGAAAGACTACCTGAACGTGCAAGCGCGCTTACAGTGGTTCATCCGAGACCAACGGGCGATGATTGTCGCTGGACTGGCGAAAACACCCTACGTCATCAAAACAGACTTGGTAGAGGCGCGCGACGGCTTCGCGCATTTCAAGACCTTCATCCGTGATGTACTGGGCAATGAAGTGACTATGTACGGATCTGAGACCGCGAAAGATTTCACCGACTATGCGGAGAAGGCATCCACGAAATCACTTGGACGCGCCCTTTTGCTGCTCGGCTATGGGACCGCCAATGCCAGCGAATTCGATGAGGGTGAAAAACCCGTAGATGCGCCCAACAACGCCCGCACTCCTGCCCAAAACGGCAATGGCCACAATCCTCCTACACCTACCAATCAAACAGCATCTCAGAATGGCGCGGCCAAACCTGCCAACACCAAGGCCGCCCCCCTGACTGACGCGGATCTCGCCAAAGCCATTGACGCCAAAGCGGCTACGCTTGGCCTCAGCCGTGAAAACGTGAAGCAGTACATGCGCGTCAATCAAATATCCACGACACGGGCGGGATTTGAAAAAGTCCACCTGGCCCTCCAAACACCAGAGACCGCCTGTAAGGCGTGGGCCGCTGCTCATCTGCTAGCGGAATCCACAATCACCCATCTCATTCAGCAGCAAGGGCTAACCTGGGACACGCTCTATCAGAAGCTCCTAGACGCTGGGTCCCGTACCACCATTCTGGATCTCATCGCATCACCGCCTGCCCAAATCACCATGTCTGACGAGTCCTACATCGCTGAGGATGCCCTCTAGCTCTGGCGGGCGCCACATGCCCGCCAGCATCCCGCTTGATTGGTGCAATCATGGATACAGCCCTTTTTTTGTCTACTTTTTTGGCAGACAAACCACACGACGCCTATGCCCTCATTTGGACATTCGCTGATAAGCAATCGCATTGGTACCGGGACGTGACGGCCATCGCCCGCGATGTTCCGCAGTGGGCAGGCGATGTATATATCGGCATGGGCCTTTCGCCCAAGGATTTCGGGGCCACAGATCGCTGTAAAGAAGCGGACATCATGGGGATCATGGGGCTATGGGCGGATCTCGATATCGGCAGCATTGGTCATAAGAAGGGGAACTTGCCGCAAACGTGGGATGAGGCTGCAAGCCTACTCGATGCGATTCCCCTGGCACCGACGATGCTGGTTGCATCAGGTGGGGGCATCCATGTGTATTGGCTTTTCACGGAGCCGTGGATCTTCACGATTGACGAGGATCGCGCCGCTGCCAAAAAGCTTGAGACGGCCCTAACCTATGCCCTACGGGACCGGGCGCAAACGCAGGGATGGGATGTCGATAGTACGCAGGATCTTGCCCGTGTCTTGCGACTGCCAGGCACGTACAACCACAAGCATACCCCGCCCGCCCTCTGTGAGTTGCGCCTCTGTGAACCGGCACGCCGCTATACGAGAGACGAGGTACGCGCGGCTATCCCTGAAGCTGTCCAGGTCAAGGCCAAGAAGAAAGCGACGCGCGAAAAGAATAGCACCGCGAGCGTGCCGTCTTTCAATCCCAATGCACAGCCGCCTATCGAGAAGTTAGAGAAACTGCAAGAGAACCCCAAATTCAAGCGAACGTGGAACCGGCAGCGCCATGATTTGCAGGATCAAAGCGCCTCATCGTATTGCCAATGCGTGGCGGTATTCGCAGTGCAGGCGGGCTGGACTGATCAAGAGGCCATCAACCTTATCATCACCTGGCGACGCAAGCATGGCGAGCCAGCCAAAGACGCCGCATGGTACGCGCGCCAGATCAACGATGCGCACGCCAAAATCAGCGAAACGAGCGCCAAAGCCAATGAGAAAACAGAGCAAGCCCATCGCCAGGCAGAGATTCACGAGATTCTCGATGGCTATGATGCTGACGAGGAACTGACCGATGATCGGCGTGCCGAAATCATCGACATGCTTTCCCGCCTCTTCCATATCGAGATTACGCGCATCACGAAATACCGCCTTGACCCCCCACTTTATCGCCTAGAGCTTGAGCACGAAACGATCATCCTTGGCGATGTGACCAAGCTGATTACCCAATCAGCCTTTCGCGCCAAAATGGCCGCCGCCGCTGGCCATCTCATCCCTAAGTTTTCCAGCCTCCAATGGGAGAAAGCCGCTACGATGCTCTTGCACGCCTGTACCGATGAGCGCATCGACGAAGCGACCGACGCGGGGCAAGTCAGCGAGTGGTTGGATCAATACCTGGAGCAGCGCACCATCTGTGAGGATGCGAACGAAGCGGCCCCCAAGCGCCAGCCCTTCACGCATAATGATGGTCTCTATTTCTATCTGGATGATTTCATCACCTGGCTTCGCCTGAAGTCAATGAGCCTCATCGAAACCAAGGATCTCGCGGTCAAGCTCAAGATCGGCGGTTGCGCCAATGAGACGCTCAACGTAGCGATCAATGGAAAACGCACGACCCGCTATTGCTGGAAAATCCCCCCAGCGTTGCAAGAGAAAGTGACCCCCTGACATGGATAACGAATTTCGTTTATTCGGCCCGCCTGGCACGGGCAAGACGACTACCCTCAAATCATGGATCGATCAGGACGCGCGCAAGAACGGCAGCGAAAGCATCCTTGTGGCCAGCTTCACCCGTACCGCTGCACATGAGATCGCGGGTCGCCATTTGCCGCTCGCACGTGAGCAGGTGGGTACGCTGCATAGCCACTGCTACCGCGCCATCGGCAAGCCGGATGTGACAGCCAAGCACATTGATGATTGGAACGCTTTTGCGCCGGCATGGAAATTAGGCAGCACCGCCCGGCAACACAACATGGACGAGCCAGAGACCGATCAGTCCTTTGACACGCCTGCGGAGGCGATCTACAGCCAATACCAAATCTTGCGCGCGCGCATGACGCCGCGTTCTGACTGGCCATTGCAAGTCACGCGCTTTGCGCAGAAGTGGGAAGACTGGAAAGCAGCGCATCATTTGGTTGACTTCACCGATATGATCGAAATCGCCTACCGTGACGTGGAAAACCCTGGCTACTCCATTGCCTATTATGACGAAGCGCAGGATTTTAACCCCCTGGAGCTGGCGTTAATCCGGCACTGGGGCGAAAGCATGGATCATTACATCCTCGCAGGAGACGACGATCAGTGTCTCTATTCTTGGAGCGGAGCAAGCGCCGATGCGTTCATCAATCCTCCCCTATCCCCGTCACAAAAGCGCATCCTGACCCAATCCTATCGCGTACCTCGCAGCATTCAAGCCTACGCGCAATCGTGGATTGAGCAATTGCATCATCGAGAGCCAAAGCTCTACCGCCCGCGTGCGGACGATGGCCTGTTGATGCCCTTTGCCTACACGCATTACGACACCGAGCGCATCGTTGAGGCTGTGGAACAGCATCTCGGCAACGGCAAGACGGTGATGGTGCTCTCGACTTGCTCGTATATGCTCAAGCCGCTTATTGACGAATTGCGCACCTGCGGTATCCCGTTTCACAACCCGTATCGTCGCTCACGTGGCGACTGGAATCCCCTGACGCCCTCAACAGGCATCAGCGCCTCAGAGCGGCTATTGGCGTTTCTGGCGATGGATACCACCCTCTATGGCGAGGATGCCCATGTGTGGACAGGTTTGGATCTCAAAAAGTGGGCGGATTGCTTGAAAGCGGATCAGGTCTTCAGGCGCGGCGCGAAAGCGCAAATTGAGCAGCTTCCTTTTGAGCAAGAGGTGCGCTTTGATTGGTTTGCTCAGTGGATGCACGATGAGGCATTTAGTCATGCCCTTGATATGGATCTTGATTGGTTCATCGATCATGCGCTCGCCTCCAAACGCGGCCCATTGGACTTTCCCTACCAGATCGTGAAATCACGTGGGGCAAAGGCGCTGACAGAAACGCCCAAACTGACCATCGGCACCATTCACTCAGTAAAAGGCGGCCAGGCGGATGTCGTGTTGCTCTTCCCGGATATCTCAAAAGCGGCGATGGCGGAATGGCAGGATCATCGGAGCGACGGCCATGACGCCCTCATCCGTGCCATGTATGTGGGTATGACGCGGGCGCGTGAAACGCTCATTCTTGGTCATCCGCTTTCATCGCTGGCAGTGGCGTTACCTGTCTTGGAGACATCCTATGCCGCCTAACCACCGCTTTGCCCTGATCATCATCATTGCTATTCTCGGCCTACTTTTTCTGTGTTGGCTCAGTAGCGTCATCCCCATACAAGGATAAGGAGATAGTCATGCCACGCAAACCAACCACTTCAGGCAACGCGACGCCATTATTATGGCTCTCGCATAGTCAAATTGAACTGTGGGAAAAGTGCCCCTTTGCTTGGTATCTTACCAATGTTCTCAAAGTACCGCGCGCGCCTGCCGAGGCACTCATTCTGGGCAATGCCCTACATGCCGCGCTTGAGGCAGATGGCCGGCAGCGCATTGCTGACAAAGAGCAGCTTGGCATGCAGGAACTTGCCGAGATTGCCGATCAGGCGATGGACGATGAACTGGCCAAAGCTGATCCGAGCGGTCTGCTCAGCGAAGCCAAACGCTTCAATATGCGTCATCGCGTGCAGGCAATGATCGTCGCCTACCTGAACCATGTGGCGCCGCGCTACCGCCCGTTGACGGTAGAAGAAGCGTTCAGCTTTGATGTTGATACGCTGGTGCATTTTACCGGGCGCATTGACGCGCAAACCGCAAACGCGATCATCGACTGGAAAACGAGCGGCAAGCTTTGGCAGCCCGGCGATGTCGATGGCAAGGATCAGGCAACCGCCTACCTCATCGCGCGGCCTGAGATGCGCCAGGTAACCTTCATTGTCTTTTCCTGCCATGAATCCACGCCTGATACCTGCATTGTGCAAAGCCATATTGCCCGCAGGACGGATGCACAAAAGATTGCGTATCAGGCCAAGATTCGGGCAACAGCCGATGATATCATGCGTGCGAAGAAGAATAATCGTTTTCCGCTCAAGCCAGGGCCGCTGTGTGGTTGGTGTGGTGTTTTGGGGAGTTGTTCTAGTGGCCAAACCTGGCTCCAAACGCATCATCGAGAGCCAGCCGTGCCTCTGGTGGGCGAGGTGGTCAAAGATCAACATGCAGGCGAAGGCGCGGCGCAATCATGAGCACAGCAAACATCACGCATGATGCGAATACTGATGGTCTGGCCTGGTATTTTGCGGCTATCAGCAAGATTCCTATTTTGACGCAGGAGCAAGAGATCGCGCTGGCACAGCAGATAGCGGCGGGTGATGATACGGCAAAGCAGGAGTTATATTGTGCAAACCTACGCCTGGTGGTTTCTATTGCGCGTCGTCATCGAGACATCCCGCTAGAAGATGGCATCCAAGAAGGCAATATCGGTCTCTTGCGTGCCGTGGAAAAGTTTGACTATACCAAAGGCTGTCGCTTCAGCACCTATGCGACCTGGTGGATTCGCCAGGCCATTAACCGTGCCGCGTTAGAGTACCAGGATATTCCGATACCGGAATACAACAGTGTCGCAGAGCGCCAGTTGCACGAGGTGCAACGGCAGATCCAGGAAACGACCGGACGAGAAGCGACCGTCAACGAGTTGATCCAGCGGACAGGCTATTCACGCGAGACGATCCTGGCTACCTTGAATGTGCCCCAGGTTGTTTCTTTGGATAAGGATCGGTCGCAAAGCTTCAGTGATGATGCTTGCTTCTTAGATGGTGTGATCGGGGTGCCAGATGAGGAATTGGAACATGCGGCGGATCGCCTGGATGATGCCATGACCGTACGTGCGCTCATGGAAGCGGCGGATCTGACGTGGAGCGAACAGCGGGTACTTCATGAGCATTTTGTACTATCGCGGTCATTTGAGGCGATAGCGCGCGATTGGCACCTGTCGCGTGAACGCATCCGGCAAATTGCGCTGCATGCCATAGGCAAGCTGCGTACTGTGGCGCATACGTGGCGAAGGGAAGGCAAGCTATGAAAGCTCTATCTCTTTGTTCCGGCGTCGGCATGCTCGATCTCGCTGCGGAACTGGCGGGCATCACCATTGTGGGCCAGGTTGAAATTGATGCTTATTGCCGTGTGGTGCTGGCCAAACATTGGCCAGACGTGGCGCGCTATCACAATATCAAGGAGTTGCAAGGGGATGAATGCGGACCAATTGACCTTGTTTTCGGAGGAATACCTTGCCAGCCCTTCAGCAAGAATGGCCAGCGACACGGCACGGCAGATGACCGTCATCTCTGGCCAGAAGCAGCTCGTATTATTGCGAACAGCCGGCCCCGTTGGGTGGTTATTGAAAACGTGGATGCGTTCTTGCCTCTGGTACTCGACGCTGTACAAACTGACTTGGAACACCTTGGCTACGAAGTCGGGGCGGCGCTACTTCCGGCTTGCGCCGTTGATGCGCCGCACATCCGGGAACGCGCCGTCATCGTGGCCTACGCCAGCGGCCAGCAACCCGAACGAACTTGCCACCGCCTGACATTCAGGTGACGCGGCCAGAAGATGCAGATTGGCGTCCCATCTGGATTTTGCCCTAGTGTGACAAGACAGCCTTGCGGAGCGCCGCCATTGCCGCCAAATCTGCTTCTTGTTGTGTGGTGAGCGGCGCTGTTGCTTGGGGCATCGTAGTGATTTGCTGCTTCAATGTAGCAATCTGCTGCTGCGCTGCTGCCAGCCGATCTTGAGATTGGCGCCACATGCTGCCAATCCAGAGTGGAAACGGATCTTTGCTGGCTGGTGTCCAGCCGAGTGCCGAATAGCGAAACTCTTGCTGTGCCCCGCCCCCATGCGTGCCGTCGTTGCCGACATCCTCCGTGTGATATTCCGGCACCAGCGGCCAATCATCAGGATTCCAGGCATGACTCAAGACCCAATCACGAAAGCCGTGAATCACTGGCACGCCATTCGGCGCGGTCAAGGTTTCCCCGTCATCGTGCCAGCCATCCGGTATAGCAGTCCCACCAGAGGCAGGCAAGGCGATGGGATGGGCGTTCATGCCGAGCACGATCATGCCGCAGGGCTGCGCTGCCTCAATCGTGCTGGCCGGATAGATCTGAAAGCGATCCATCACCTCGTGATTGTCGCCATCCGCACAGATATAGCCGTCTTCTTGGCGCCCTACCACAGCTAGGCCGTGATAATGCAGCCGTGGCTCATCGGCAATTCCTGTCTCGACATCGACTAATGCTTGCCCGTTCGCCACGTTCAAAACAATCGGATGATAGCCCGCATGTTGCCGGAGTAACGCCAGCCAATCGCCGCCGAATTGTTCAGCGTAGGGGACGTAGGCGACGATGGCATAGCCTTGCTGCACGAGCCAATCATGAGCAGCGTTAATCGTTGTCTCGCCATTGGCGGATGAGATGCCTTCCGCTTGCATCGAATGGACGATAGCCAGAATGCTCTCTGCATTCGCAGGTGCCCCGCGTGCGATGCCACAGGCCACGGCCATCGCCGTCTCAACACAATCGCCATTTAAGCCACCGACGAATTCGGTCATATGGGCCGCATTGGGTAGGATGAGGGTGTACATGAGGCGTATGCTTCTCTTTTAGTCATCCGTGATATGGATGTAATCGGTTGCGTTGTCCGCTAGGTTTTCTTTCTTGCGGTGGTAGCGTTCAGTGGTACGGGGATCACTATGCCCCATAGCATATTGTACCTTCACGAGCGGCGCCTTGCCTTCTAGGGCTAATGTCGCAAACGTGGCGCGCAAATCATGCGGGGTAAGATGGACGCCAATAGCTTGCGCACATTCTCCCAGGATGTAATTCAGGCCGCCATACATATGCAGCGGTGTGTTTTTCCAAATCCCATCTTTGCGGATACCAACAAACAGCGGATCACCTGGTGCCACGTCTTCCCGTGTGATGAGGTAGGCTTGCAGCGCGCGATAGAGATCCGGTTGGAGCTTGGCAATCCTGCGCTTGTCGCCTTTGCCGTGGCGAATCGTGAGAATGTAGTAGCCGCCTTCTGTCCCGATATCGCTAATAGTGAGGTTGACCACTTCAGCGCGGCGTATACCAGTCCGAATTAAGAGCGAAAGCAAAGCGTAGTCTCGTTTGCCTCTTTTCGTCGTGCGGTCAATCGCTGCCAGCATCTTGCGGCATTCTTCTTCAGAGAGCGCGCGCCGGGGGGATTCATTGTCGAGGGTAAATCCTTTTAACCGTTCGGCAAAGTTGACCGGGATAAGCCCACGATGATAGGCTTCTTTGACGAGTAGACGCGCAACAGTAAGCATACGTCCTGCCGTGCTTTTGGCGTAGTGCATTGTGAGCCAATCTCGATATGCGGTCAGGTCATCCAGGGTTATTGCTGCAAACTGTTTTCCTTGCGTTGCTAACCATTCGCCAAACCGCGTCACATCCCGGCGATAGGTCTCTTGTGATGAGGGCGCGATCTGGCCAGCAATCTGATACCGGACTGCTTCCAATGCCGTATCGAGTGGTTTATCAACTGCTTGCATATATTGTACTCTTGGCCCCCTTTTTAAGAGTACTATATTCATGTTTTGTACTCTTACTTTTGAGTATACCATGCACGCTTGATAGTACGCAAATAGCAAAACCGCAAGCCTTCGATACGTTGGGCGAGTGTGAAAGCTTGCGGTTTTCACTAGACATCTATTTCCAGTATACCATACGGGCGCTCTTCCTATGGTACTGTCTCATGATCATCTTCAGCCAAGTGGTGATACGTGAGCCATGCCTGGGCAACCGTCAGTGCGCGTTCAAAAGCAGCCGCGTTGCCAGATTGGAGAGCGTCTTCAATCACGAGAATCAGCGATTGCGGCGCGCCCGCTTCGCATAATTCATGGATGACGATCTGAATAGCTGGCGTCATTGCTCTTCTTTCTTTGTTCGCCGTGGCTTTGGTGCCCAGGCTACGGATTGCTTCCAGGCTTCCATATCACGGCGCTTGATCAGTTTGACCCGCTTATCGAGTGGGCTTGTCGTAAAAGGGATAATACCATCAGCAAGCAATTGCTTCATGCGTTCATTGCTGATTCCGTATGCTTTGCGTGCCTGGCTCGTTGTGAGAAAATCATCGTCCATTGTTGCACCTCCTTCTGCAAGTGTAGCATGTTTCTTCTTTTTTCGTCAATATTGGTCCTAAACGGTCTTGACATTTAGTCTATAATGGTCTATAATGATGTTAGAATCAAAACACAGAAAGAGGTACCCACCATGACGCAGCAACAAATCCTTCAGAGCACTACCTACCAGCGGGCTATCGCACGTGCTGATGCCGAGCAGATCCATATCACCGGGCATGATGCCTGCGCATTCCACGTGAGCGGATCGACCGGAAATATCTATCATGTGAGGGTCAAAGCAGGCTCGCTCGTGTGTGATTGCCCCGCCGCCGAAAACGGCCTGTACTGCAAGCATCGCGCGGTTGTGACGCGCCAACTGATCGATCTCGTGTTCCATCCAAAGCTGGCCACCTATCCCTATCTCATCGACGATGGCTCTGTGTTCGTGGCGAGCGCCCGCGAAATCCAGCGGCGCGCGATGCTGCGGATTGTGGAAGCCTAACCATGAGTGGCAGGGATGCCCGATTTCTCTTTGAAAGTGAGCAACACCATGAAAACAGAGGCCACCAAGGGCACCTATCTCAACGATATCACGCTGCGCGGGAAACGGTATCAGGTCTATACCAATCCAGACGAGACCGGCAAGCCGTATGTGCTCATCGGTCCTCAAGGGGAATATGCCGAACTGATTAGCGTCGTCAATCGCCCCACTACCTTTGGCGTGATGGGCTATCGCCTGCGAACGCAAGGCCCATTAAAAGGGATGAGGCAGCCCTTTGCACTCGGCTATGTGGAATTGGTTGATGGCCATATTGTCAACCCGCCGCCTATCACGTGTGAGTAGTTCCCTCGTTTGTTGGGCCGCATGTGTGACGGCCCATCCTCACTCTCCTGAAAGGAAGCAATTGCCCATGATTGGATTCATTGCCGGCGTCGCCTTGATGCTCATTGCTTGTATCCTGGTGCCACCGCTCGATGTGTTCATCAAGCGTGCTCGGATTCAGTGCGCAGCATGGCTCAAACGCTATCTGGCCACGTTGCACGACCCACATCACCCCTAACCTGTGGACGAGTATCTGATAGGTACTCGTCATTTTTTGTGCTCATTCTCGCCTGCTTATGGTATGATGAGAACAAACCATCGACAATTCCTCAGCCAAGGAGTCGTATTGTGAGCACGCCCGATCCAACTGCTGCCCCTCTTTCTGATGAGGAAAAGCAAATAGAACAGGACATCGAACACGATCCCGATTTTCAAGCGGCCATTGCTGCCGACGTGAAAGCCGATGAGACGCCCGCTGCCAGCCCGCCCTCAGATGAATCCGGCACCGGTGACAGCCCTTCTGAGCCTGCTCCTGACTCTCCTGATGAGGGAGACAACACGGGCGATAGCAGTGAGAGCGGCGATGTTCCCTCTGAACCGCAGCCGCCCGCAGACACGAGCGCAGCGCCGCCCGATGTCGGCGATCCGAATGCTGGCGCTATGCCCGTTCCGCCTGATATCCCCGGTGGCCCCAACAATCCCACGAATCCGGTAGAACCAACGCTGCCCAACGCGAGCGACGCAGACCGGGATGAGTTTATGCAGCAAGCGGCACAGACCATCTCACAGATGCAGGTGGGCGCGCTGGCGGTGGATCTGCTCATCCCGGATACGGCAAGCCTGGCTGTGGTGAAGATGGGCGATTGGCGCGGGCTGGGATGGAATTTGACGGCTGTTGAGACGCCGGTTGCCGTCATGCAGCCCGCGCCGAATACCGCCATGCCCAATCCAGAGCAATCGGTATCCGTCGATCAGTCCGCTGAACATGCTGGTGAGGTGACGGCGGATAGCCCGCTGACACAAAATGCTGAGCCAGCACAGCCAGCGGAAAATCAGTAGCGTTTGTCAACACTGGAATGTCAACACGAAGCCCCAAACGACGGGATGTGAATGAGGCGGCGCGCCTTTCGCTGGCGATGCAATTGCGCGCGCAACGCCTGACCTACGAAGAGATTGCGCTGCGTTGCGGTTATGCAGATAGGACTGGCGCCTATCACGCTATCCATCGGGAACTTGAGCGCCGCACCGTCGCAGATGTTGAGCATCTCCGGCAAGAGGAAGTCGAGATGCTCAACGCGCTCCATGCGAGTGTGTGGGATCTCGCAATGGATGAGGAAAACAAGGGACGCCTCTTTGCCGTGGATCGCCTGCTCACCATCTCAGAGGCGCGCCGCAAGCTCTTAGGTCTCGATAGAAAAGCGGATGACGTGGCACCAGGTGTCACACTCATTCGCCAATATGATGCGCCCGTGGAACAATTATGACCGCAATCGCAGCTACCAATGAAGTCATCCTCACGTACCGCCCCCGTGGCGCCGCGCGGGATTGCTTTGGCTGTCGAGATCGGGAAGTCTGCCTTGACGGGCCTGCCGGTACGGGCAAGACGCGCGCGGCATTAGAGAAGCTGCATGCTGTGCTCATCAAATATCCCGGCGCGCGCGGCCTGATGCTGCGAAAGACGCATAGCAGTTTGAAATCAACTGCCCTCGTGACCTATACCGAAAAAGTCTTACACCTCTTGGATCGGGTGAAGTTCCACGGCGGCAACGCCCGGCAACCTGCCCAGTTTTGTTACCCAAATGGTTCTAGCCTCGTAGTTGGCGGTCTCGATAAGCCCGATAAAATCATGTCCTCAGAGTATGATTGCTGCTATGTGAATGAGGCCACGGATCTCACCCAAGCGGATTGGGAGGCCATCACGACACGCTTGCGCAACGGCAAGATGCCCTATCAGCAGCTCATCGGCGATTGCAACCCGCAAGGCCCACAGCATTGGCTCCATCAGCGCATGCTCTCTGGCCTCACGACGCGCTTGATATCCCGCCATGAGGACAACCCCACTATCACGCCTGCTTATCTGGCCACATTGCAGGCGCTTACGGGCGTGCGGCGCGCGCGGCTGTTTCTTGGCCATTGGGCAGCAGCCGAGGGCGGGATCTACGAAGAGGTGTGGAACCCAGCTCTCCATCTCATTGACCGCTTCCCTATCCCGCCATCGTGGCCACGCTATTTGGCGGTAGACTTTGGGTATAACCATGCATTCGTATGCCAGTGGTGGGCGATTGATGACGATGGCCGCGCCTATCGCTATCGAGAGATCTATCACACGAAGCGCCTGGTAGAAGATCATGCCGCTACCATTCGTGAGATATCGCGCTTTGGGCAGGACGGCGGCGATCCGCTGCCAGTGGCCATCATCTGCGACCACGATGCTGAGGATCGCGCAACACTAGAGCGGCATTTGGGCCTGTACACCTTGCCAGCGCATAAAGAGGTATCGCCTGGACTCCAGGCAGTCGCATCACGCCTGCGTGTGGCAGGGGACGGCAAGCCGCGTCTCTATTTCCTGCGGGATAGCCTGGTTGAACGGGACAAGGAGTTGACGGATCGCAAACTGCCCACATGTAGTGAAGAAGAGATCGAGGGGTATGTGTGGGACACGCGCCAACAGCGACGGCAAGGCGAGGCGCCCTTGAAAGAGCATGATCATGGTTGTGACGCCGCCCGCTATCTTGTTGCCCATCTCGATTTAGGAGGCGCTGACCGTGTGGAATATGGCTACCAGTTGTTTTAGCGAGGTGACCCGATGACGCCGCAACTCATCCAGACGGCGCGCCAGCAAGCCATGCAACAAGCATGGGAAGCCTATAACGGTGCGTTGCCTGATCCGCTCACAGTCAAGCCATCGGACATCAACGATAATGTGAAGTCGAATCGTTGCCGTCCGATTGTCGATAAAGGCGTCTCGTTTCTTTTTGGCCAGGTCCTCAAAATCACGTCGGATCAGAGCGCCGGTGAAGATGCGCAAGCCTGCCTTGATGGCTGTTGGGGGCACGACGATAACCGCATGACGATGCTGGCAAAGCTCGCCAAGCATGGCGGCATATGCGGGCATGCCTTCGTGAAAATTATCCCGCCTGATGCTGACGGCGATCCCTGTCGCCTGGTAGTCCTTGACCCGATGAACATGGATATCATCACCGCGCCAGAGGACATTGATACCGTGTTGGGCTACACGATTACCTATGCCACACGGGACCCAATCGACAACACGCCCACGCAGAAGCGCCAAACGATCACGCGCGTTGATCCTGATGATGACGCAGCCAGCGGCGCCTATGACACGGACAGTACATGGATCATTCAAGATAGCATCTTGCGCGGTGGGCAATGGGTACCGCTCGCTGATGCGCAAGTATGGGACTATCCATTCCCGCCTGTTGCCGACTGCCAAAATCTCGTGAATAGCGCCGATCACTGGGGCACACCTGATTTAACCCCAGATCTCATCGCCATGAATCGCGCGCTCAATTTCATCCAATCGAATACCAATCGCATCATCAAGAACCACGCGCACCCCTACGTCTGGGGCGTGGGATTCCGGGCGGCTGACATGGAGATGACGCCCGGTAAGGTGATTGTGTTGCCGGGGCAATCGTCCAAGCTTGAAGCTCTGCAGGCCTATGGAGACGTGGGGCAATGCATGGCCTTTGCCGATGATTTGCGCTCGGATATGGACGAGCAATCGCGCGTCCCTGCGGTGGCTCTTGGTCGCCTAAAGGATCTGCCACGCGGGACCATTAGCGGCGTGGCTCTTCAGTTATTGTTTCAGCCACTCATTGAGAAAACCATCGAGAAGCAGCGCCTTTACGGCGATCTCATTCGGGACATCAGTAAGCGCATGCTGGCCATTTGTGGCTACAACTATGACACGAATATCGAATTACACTGGCAGAATCTCTTGCCCGTGGATGACCTGGCCGCTGCGCAAACGGCCATGATTCTCTCCCAGTTGGGCGTCTCAACGGATACCATCTTGAGTCAACTCGGCTACAATCCAGACGTGGAAAGCGAGAAGACCCAAGTAGAGGCAGCGAAGCAAGCCGTGAACTTCACACGCGGGCAAGGCGTGCCGCCCGCCGATGGCCAAGAGCCACCAGTCGCACCAGCCGGGTCGCCATTTATGGGGCGCACATAATGCGAACGGTCAATTACCGCACGAATATCGCATCGGCTGACCGTGCGGCAACCCGCGCGATCATTGCCGCGCATCGCCAGGCCATGACGACTATCACGCCTGTGCTGGACGCACTCATCGAGCATATGCGCAACGCGGGCGATGCGCTCTCCCTCATATGGTTGGCGCATCAACCATCATACGATACGGTGCGGCAAACCATCTTCCACGCCGTCGCCTATTTCAGCCGCGATGCGCAACTGGCCAGCGTGCGTACTGCCACGCAGGCCGCAACATGGGGGCAGGAGAGCGCGTTAGCGCAACTTGCCGCAACGGTGCCAAGCGGCGTGCAATGGGCATTCGATGCGCCGAAAAGCCAACCGTCACTCATCACACGCCTGCAACGCCTCTTCTCGTCTTTGCCAGAGGACACCCAACAGGCGGCAACGAAAGCCATCCTTGTGGGGGCATCGCTAGGCACCCATCCTGACACCATCGCACGCCAGGTGCGTGATATCTGCGATATGCCCCTCTACCGCGCGCGCACCATCTGCCGGACAGAAACCATGCGCGCCTATCGGGAGCGCAGCACCACTACCTATCAAGCGAATAGCGACGTGGTAGCTGGCTGGTACTGGCTCGCCACGCTTGCGCCGGATACGTGTGCGGCCTGCATTGCTATGCATGGGACTTATCACGAAGTCAGTGAGGGCATGGACAGCCATCCAAATTGCCGCTGCACGCAGTCGCCAGCAACGCACTCATGGTCTGATATCCTGGCGCCGCTGGGCATTGATGCCAGCGATATCCCCGATACGTCACCCGCCGTTGACTCTGGCATTGATTGGTTCAACAATCAAGATGCATCCACGCAACAATCCATCCTTGGCAATGCCAAGTACGCCGCGTGGAAAGCAGGCGACCTTGATCTGTCCGATATCGTCGGAAAGAGGGAGAGCGACGAATGGGGCAACAGCATCTATGAGAAGAGCATGAAAGACGTAGGGCTAGACCCAAGCGATTACACCTAAAGGAGACCCGTTATGGGCGGTAAACCCAGCAAAGCAACCCCGAAAGACATGCGGCTATCACGCAACAACCCGAATGCGGGCAAAAAGGCGCCTGTTCCCATCACGCCCAAGCCTGCTGCAACAAAACCTGCTCTTGTTCCCAAGCCCAAAGGGAGCAAGTAGATGGACGTGAGCAATAAGCCATGGGGCGACGTGAGCGCAGCGGACTACGAAGACGCTGATACGTTCTGTAGCGCCTGCCTCATTGATGCCAACCCCGATGGCCAGGATAAGACGAAAAGTAACTGTAAGCTGCCGGTCTATGATCCAGGGGGCGCGCTCAATCGCAATGCGGTGCATGCGGCGGCGTCTGCGCTCGCAGGTGGGCGCGGCGGGGTGCAAGCAACGCCAGCGCAAAAGAAGGCCGCTGCGAAGAAGCTCGTGAAGTTGTACGGCGTGCTTAATGAGGATGCTCCACCCTCTATCAAGCAAATGGCGCAATAAGGCCCAGTATTGACAATCCCGAAAGGAACCAAGTATACTTATGCCAGAAGAGATCACGACTGGTGCGACGCCAGACGATGAGACACCGCCCGTGACGGGCGATACTGAGCCGACAGGCGAGACGCCCAAAGCTACCCCCACGATTGAAGAACTGCAAAAGCTCCTTGCGGAACGAGAGAGCGCGCTCAAAGCCACACGGCAAGAGAGCATCAAGCACCGCAAGCGATTGGAAGAATTTGAAGCTGAGCAGCGCAAAGCGGAAGAAGCCAAGCTTTCGGAGTTAGAGCGTACCAAGAAACGCCTGGCCGATCTGGAAAGTGAACGCGAGAGCCTGACCCGATCCACGCAAGAGCGCATCGTGCGTTACGAGGTACAGCTTGCCGCCGCACGTATGAATATCGTTGATCCGGATGCTGCCTGCAAGCTCTTAGACTTGAGCGAACTGGAATACGACGATACAGGCCAGCCGACGAACGTGGATAAGGTGCTCAAGAAGCTCATTGAGGACAAACCGTATCTCGTGAAGCAGGAGCCAGCACCGGGCGCGCCGCGTACGCATCCCGGCACGACGAATCCCGCGCGCGCAAGCACCGGCAATGCTGGTGTGCAACACGTCACCTATGACCAATATCTCCAGATGCCCCAACATGAGCGCACCCGCGCCATGCGTGAAGGGAAGCTGAAAATCATTACACAGTGATAGCAGCCACGTCTGCTATCGTGAGGGCAACAACCGATGGCAGACATTACCAATGTGATTCTCGATACAAGTGGCTTTCTGCCCCAGGTGTGGGCAGCAGAAGCACTCCCTGTCTTGCGCCGCGTCATCCGGTTAGCGAAGCTGATCACCCGCGATGTCGATATGGGTGAAGCGGGATGGAAGGGCAAGCAGTTAAACATCCCATATCCTGGTACGTTCGCGGCACAGGCCAAGGCGGTCAACACGCCCGCCGTCGTGCAGGTGCCCACAGGCGGCGCATCCGTTCCCTTGACGCTCAACTCCCATCAAACGGTAGACTTCCTGCTTGAGGACTTTGCGCAAGCGCAGGCGAGCACCGATATCATGATGCGCTACATTGAACCGGCCATCATCGCCCTTGCCGAGAAGTTAGAGACCGATCTCTACACGATGGTCTCGTCATCGACAGGCGGCACCGTGGGCACGCCAGGCACCAACCTCAATGCCGCAACGCTCTTAAAAGCCCGGCAGATCCTCAACCAGCAAAAGGCGCCCCAGTCGGATCGCTACGCCATCTTCTCAACCAAAGATGAGATCGGCCTCATCCAAGACACGACGCTGCAAAACTACTTTGCCTTCTCGCGTCCCCAAGACTTGGAAGAGGGGCAGCTTGGCAACAACCTAGCCGGGTTTACGCCGTTCATGTCGCAGTTCGTGGATTCGGCAGCCAACTATAACGATAGCCAGATCGTGACCATCAATGGCACGCCCACAGGCGGCACGTTCACGTTGACGGTTGGTGGCCAGACCACTTCTGGTATCGCCTACAATGCGGCGGCTTCTGCCGTGCAAAGCGCCCTAGTGGCGCTCAGCACCGTGGGCACGGGCAACGCCACGGTCACGGGTTCCGCAGGCGGGCCGTATACCGTCACCTTCATCAACGCGCCAGCCGCACTGAATGCGCTCATGACGGCCAGCGGCGCGGGCCTGACGGGCGGATCGTCTCCATCCGTGACGGTTGCGGCTAATTCCTCTGGCCAGTTGGCGACATACAACGTTGCCTTCCACAAGTCAGCCTTCATCATGGCCATGCGCCCGTTTGCGCCGGTCCCCGATGGATCTGGCGTCGCCACGGCAACGATTACCGATGCAGAAAGCGGCATTGCGCTACGGGTGCTTAAGCAGTACAGCATCCAGTATCGCAGCGAATATGTCGCGTTCGATATCCTCTATGGCTTCACGCCGCTACGGCCTTCGCTGTCCGTGGTTATGCTCAGCTAGGAAAGGGATACCAGCGTGGCGCGGGCAACGATGACCAACCTGATAGCCCAGATACGGCGCATGATTGGCGACCGCGTATCGCCATATGTCTTGAGCGATGATGATATCCAAGCAGTCTTGGATGATCATCGCTTCACGGTGCGCTACCAGAGCCTCATTCCCGCTGCCACGCTGTCTACCAATGGCGTATATACCTTCCTGGACTATTACACGCCGTTCGGCGGCTGGGAAGATGACTACAGCTTGCAATGGGGCAATTTCGCGCCGCTCTCCCCTACGCTTGCTGAGCCACTGGTAGGCCATTGGGCCTTTACCAATCCCCAGCCTGGTGGCCAGTTCCCGCCCGTGTTCATCACCGGCAAATACTATGATCTGCATGCTGCGGCGGCTGACTGCTTAGAGATGTGGGCGACAAGCCTCAGCACGACGGCGTACGCCTTCACGAGTGACGGCCAATCGTTTCAGCGCAACCAGATCATCACAAACTTGCTTGCCAATGCTGACCGGCACCGCGCGCAAGCGTTCATAAAAACCGCGCCGCTGCACCGCACGGATATTGCGCCGGTGCATGAAGAGCTTTCGATAACCATGGGAGGCATCGGCGATGATACCAGCGAATGAACTGGCAGCCATGCGTACCACGGTATTCGGCAGTTTCGATGTGACCGTCACCTGGCAGCGCAAGAGTGTGGCGAGCGATGGCTACGGCAGCGGAACCGAAACCTGGAATACCCTTGGCACGCTGACCTGCAATATCATCAAGCCGAGCGCGGCCATGATTCAGGAATATGCCGCGCGCCTGTCGGTCACGGTCTCCCTTATGATCCGCTACAATCCCACAAACGCCCTTGCAGTCGGAGATCGCATCCGCTATGCGGGCAAGTTTTACACCGTGGAACTGATCGAGAATGCCGAGTCGTACACCGTCGCCAATGATGCCATTTTATCGGCGGTGCAATGATGGCGGAAGAATTCAATCATTTCCCGGAACTGGCAAAGCAGATTCACGATGCTGCCGTCGCCATCGTCAAAAAAGCAGCCTTTGACGTGGAAGCGGCAGCCAAAGGCTTTGCGCCGGTCAGAACAGGATTCTTACGCAACTCGATTTATGTCCGTACCGCCGATGACAGCGATTATGGCGGCGGGGCGGATCTCTTGCCCGAAATCGAGGCGCCCGAAAGCGATCAAGAGGCTTGGGTTGCCGTGGGCGCCAATTATGGCATCTACCTGGAATTTGGGACGCGCTTTATGGCTGCCCAACCCTACATGGTGCCAGGGGCGGAACAAGTGCGGGGCGGTTTTGAGCAAGCCATGCAGGCGTTAGAGGACAGTTTGCGATGAGCGAGGCGGCGCAAGGGCTTGGCTGGCTCTACACGACCCTGCATGGCGATAGTGCGCTGCTTACGGCGGCGCCGGGGGACGTGTGGCGCGCCATGGCGCCCGTCAACACCACGCCGCCCTTTGTCGTCATCGCCCGGCAAGGCGGGGCGGATGTCCTCACCATGAATGCCTACCGGCTCTTCGCCTCAACGCTCATGCAGGTGAAGGTGGTTGGTCCTGCCAGTGGCTACAGTGCGCTCGTGACGGCTGCCAACCGCATTGATGCGCTCATAGGGCGTACCGGGCCTATCGCCTTATCACAGGGCGGTATCCTTGCCTGCTATCGTGAGCAAGAAATAGCCTACGATGAAAACATTGACGGCGTGCTGTGGGCGCATCTCGGTGGCCTCTACCGCCTGGAAATACAAGGGAGCTAAGTTATGGTGTGGACAGCGGAGCGCACAACAGTCAACCAGAAAGTACAAATCGGGGCAGAGGCTACCACCGCACTGGGCACGGCGGTTGCCGCTAGTAAGCTTTTGGAGATGTTCTCCTTTGACTTTGGCATCGAGGCGGATATCAATTTCTACCGGGCAACAGGCCGCAAGTATCCGGCAACGCAAGAAGAGAACACCGAGTGGTCAAGCGTGGGCATCACGGGCAATCTTGATTACAATGGCGCTATTTATCCGCTAGCGGGCGTCTTTGGGAGCGCGTCGCCTGTGGCGCATGGAGCCAGTTCAACCGCCAAAGATTGGATCTTCACGCCGCCTTTGACCGGCAGCATTGTTCCCCAAACCTACACGGTACAGCAGGGCGGTGATGTGCGTGCGCACCAAGTGGCCTATGGTCTGTTCACCGATTTCGGCTATAAAGGGACAAGGAAAGACTTCACGTGTAGCGCCACGATGATTGCTCAGGCCATCAGCGATGGCATCACGATGACGAGTAACCCAACCGCCGTGGCCATCGCGCCGATTTTGGGCAAGCACGTCAACGTCTATCTCGACACGACCAGCGCGGGCCTTGGTACCACGCAGCTCACGCGCGTGCTGTCGGTTGACTGTAATTTAGGCGGCTATTATGGCCCCTTATGGGTCTTGAATCGCGCCAATGGTTCCTGGACGGCGCATATTGATTTGGTTCCCAAAGCGACCATCAAGATCAAAGTGGAAGCCGATGCCAACGGCATGGCGATGCTGGGCTACCTGCAAAGCGGCACGACCTACTACCTGCGGGTGAATGCGACGGGCAACGTCATTGATACGCCCAACAGCATCTCCAATGTGTTTCAGCACGATATGGCCGTCAAATTCGGCAAGCCATCGAAATTCCAGGATGATCAGGGCGTCTTCGCTATCGAGTGGGAAGCGACCATCGTGGAAGATAGCACCTGGGGCAAATCCCAGACCATTACCGTTACCAACCTCTTGACCGCGCTTTAAGGATGCCCTCATGAAGCTTGCTGCCATCACGCAAAAGACAACGAAGACGAGTATGCCGTTTGATGACGATGTGCTCAACTACGAATTCAAGCACGCCCTCATCACGCCCGCACTCGTTGCGGACATACAACGCCTCATTGAAGCGTCGGTGTCCGCAGAGAACATCTTGGCGATCTCTACTCATATCGTTTCCCTGGTCACTACCTGGGATCTGATCGATGAGGATGGCGCCATGTTTCCGCTGGATGCCAAACGCATCGCCCATGAGGTCCCGCTCGTGTTTCAGGCCACGCTCATCACGGACATGATCAGCAAGATGCGCCAGGGGGAAGCGAACGCGCCGGGGGCTTAAGCGATATGACGGCCCTCCGGCGCTTTTTGATTCTAGGGGAAGAAACCAGCCAGGCATGGTGCCCCGATTGGTATCCGCTCATGCGCGCGGCGCGCTACCTACATGTGCCGCCCTGGGACTTACTCGATAAACCGTTCTACTGGCAAGCGTGGGCACTGGCAGCAGAGCAAGCAGAAAACGAAGCACAAGCCGAATTGGCGAGGAGGGCAAGCGAATGACGATTGTTGCTGCCCAGCTCGCCGTCAAGGTGGGGGGAGATACCAAGGAAGCAGAAAGCGCATTAGGCCGCGTCAATGATCAGGTGAAAGAGAGCGGCGGATTTTTCAAAAATGCGCTCTCGTCTGCGCTCGGCTTTGCTGCCGGAACGGGCGCCGTGATGGCCGTTGGCGCGGCCTTTGGCTTTGTGAAGGATCAAATCGGCGATGTCATCAAGGCGGGCATGGATCAGCAGGCGGTCATGAGTCAGACAGAAGCCGTCTTGAAATCCACAGGCGATGCATCAGGATTCTCGGCAAAGCAAATCAACGATATGGCGGATGCGTTGGCGCATACCACCACGTTTAGCGATGATACCATCCAATCTGCCGAGAATATGCTGCTCACCTTCACGAATATCAAAGGCACCTTGCCTGACGCCACGAAAACCGTACTGGATATGAGCCAGGCGCTTGGGCAGGACACGAAATCGAGTGCCATTCAACTGGGCAAAGCCTTAAACGATCCGCTGACGGGCATCACGGCCTTGCAGCGTGTGGGCGTCACGTTTGATGCCCAACAAAAGGCGCTTATCAAGACCTACATGCAGCATGGGGACGTAGCATCGGCGCAAGGCATCATCCTGAAAGAATTGCAGAAGGAGTTCGGCGGATCGGCAGAAGCAGCAGGGACCACGTTCGCTGGCAAGTTGCAGATCCTCAACAATACATTCGATCAGGTGAAGGAAAAAATCGGCCTGGCAATTTTGCCGCTCCTGACCCAACTCTTGACGAAAGCCGAGCCACTCATCGCGGCAATCGGTGATGCACTCCCCGGCGCCCTGGATACGGCAGGACGCTTCTTTAGCCAGGTATGGACAGCGGCACAACCATTCGTGCTGGCGCTGGCCGCGCAACTACCAAACGTGTTGCATACCCTGGCGGGCATTTTTACGGGCATCGTCGTCCCGGCGTTTCATCTGCTTGTGACCGTGTTTCAAGCCGTATCTCCCCTGGCGCTGGCTCTCTGGCGCATCTTCAGTGAGCAGGTGTTGCCAGTCGCCCGGACGCTGGCCACGGCTATCGGTTCACAGCTTGCTCCTATCATCGCTGATTTGCAGCACGCTTTTGCCGCTGCATCCCCGTTTATCGCGCAACTGGGCGATGCACTGACCACGCTTGCGCCGATTGTGGGCCTGATCGCAGCGGTTATCGGGACCAATCTGGCGATAGCGATAGGGGTAGCCATCGGCGTGATTCGCGGCCTGATCGCTGCATTTTCCGGCGTGATGCAGATGATATCGGGCGTGGCGCAATTCCTGGCCGGGATTTTTCAGATCATCGTGGGCATCTTCACCGGCAATGGAGATCTCATCCACAAGGGATGGGATACCCTGTGGAACGGCGTCAAGAATATCATCCAAGGGGCGATAAACGCCGTATTAGGCTTTGTGGGCGGCTTCTTTGGCGGGTTGATGGGCTGGTTTGACCGGATCACGGGCGGGGGACTGTCCAAAATCGGCAACTTCATCGGCGGCATTGTGCAATGGTTCCGCGATCTGCCGGGCAAAGTCGTAGCGGAGATCGCCAACCTGGAGGCGATGCTGGGCAACGCCTTCCAAAACATGATCAATAGCGCCTTCGATTGGGGCAAACATCTGATTAGCGGCTTCATTGATGGCATCAAAAACATGGCCAATGCGGCCAAGGACGCGGCGGGCAACGTCATCAGCGGGATCGGGAATGTCTTGGGCTTCCACAGCCCAGCCAAAGAAGGCCCCGGTGCGGAGGCAGACACGTGGGCGCCCAACCTCATGGCGATGTTCACGGGCGGCATTCTGGCTGCCGTTCCCCATGTGCAACGCGCGGCGTCACTGGCTGCCAGTGCCGTGCATGCCGGGCTATCGGGCATCGGGACCCCTGCGCTAGCGATGGGGAGTAGCGCATCCTTTACGCCGTCTGTGGGCGCGCTCCCTGCGGGGACATCAGGCGGGATCACCGTCGTCTATCAAGTCGATGGCCGCACACTTGCACGGCAACTCTTGCCGCATATGGTCAACGAAATCCGACTGAAAACAGGAGTGAGGCAATAATGGCAAACAACCTATCAACCTATCTTCAGCAAAAATCGCTTAATTGGTTAAAGGGGACCGCATTTCCCTCATCCCCCACGAATACCTACGTGGCGCTTTTCACGACGCAGCCCGCCAATGATGGCACGGGCGGGACCGAGGTATCAGGCGGCGGCTATGCGCGGCAAGCGATTGCAACCAGCGGTTGGTCAGCCATCAGCGGCGCCACGCCAAGCCAGATCAGTAACGCCAATATCGTCAATTTCGGGACAGCGACCGCCAATTGGGGCACGATTGTCGCAGCGGGCCTCTACGATGCCTCGAGCAGTGGCAATCTCTTGTACGTTGCGGCCCTCTCGGTCAACAAGACGGTCAACAACGGAGATTCTTTCTCGTTTCCCGTAGGCAATTTCGTGGTGCAAAGCGATTAAGCAAGTAAGGGGGATAAGGGATGGCTACGGCTTTAACCGTTTACGCCAATAACGCTGCGAGCAGCACGCTCAGTAGCGCCAATACCCTTGTATCCTCATCCGGCACTATCTCGCAAACCTCTCAGACCACGGCTATCGGCGCTTCGCCTTCTACCAACACCTATGGCGAAGTCACCAGCCAGGGCACGGCGTCAACCTGGCCCAATTTGAGTAGCGCGCCTAGCCCATCGGGCAACGGATGGCTCTTTGACGTAACCACGCTAGAAGCGCAGCAGTTTATCGCCGGATCATGGTCCGGCAATATCAAATTGCGCTGCACGGGCGGGGGGAGTGTGACGGGCAATATCATCGTGCGTGCCTATATCCGCTCGTCCGGTGGCACGTACACGAGCATTGGCAGCATCACCCTGACCGGCCAATCCATTACCAGCAGCAGTGGCACCTTCACCCTATCGGCAACCTCCTTTGCGCAATCAGCCGCCTTTAGCACCGGCGATAAGCTCTATTTCGATGTCATCGTCAAAATTACGGCAACCTCTGGACTCGGCAGCAGTAGCGCCTTCAGTATCTACCAATCAAACACTGCCAACATCGGCAGCACGGCGATCCTCAATCTGGCCACCGCTGGCTATCAGGCATCAGGCATCGCACAGACCGGCGCCTGCACGGTCAGTGGCCAGGGGACGCTCTCCTTGACCGCCGAACTGGATGCGGTGGGCAGTATCACGGCAACTGGCCAGGGTATCCTGAGCGCAAGCGGCATGCTTGCGGCGGCGGGTGGTGTCACGGCAGTGGGGCAAGGCGCACTCATCATCCTGTCGAGTGTGCAAGGGCAAGTGACCCTGGGCGGCGCGGGCGCGATGAGCGCATCCGGCGTGGTTGGGCTGCTCGGCAGCCTCACGGCCAGCGGCCAAGGGGTACTTTCCGCCTTTGGCCAGGTGCTCATGCGGGCGCGTGGCACGTTCACCGTCACGATAACCGGGCAAGCGGTCAATATCGAGGCAGGCACCCTCACCATCCAAAATGCCATTGGTCAGCGGTCTACCGCCGATTTTGTCGTGACTGATACTACAGGAAGCTTGCATTTCGATGAAGGGCAATCGGTCACCATTGTGGATTACTTGTCCACACTGTTGTTTTTCGGCTACGTCGCCTCATCCACAGAGACCAAGCCAGGCTACGGCGCCGTTTTGCAGCATCGCATTCAATGTATGGATGCAGGCTACCTGGCGGATAAGCGCATCGCAGCCAAAGCCTACACAAATCAGACCGCTGGCGCTATCGTGAATGACCTCTTATCCACGTATCTCGCCCCTGAAGGCGTAGTGGCTGGCACCATTCAAGATGGGCCTACCATTGTCGCCGCCTCCTTTAACTATGTGCCGGTCAGCGATTGCCTGAAGCACTTGGCCGAAAAATCTGGTTTCTGGTGGGACATCGATCAGAATAAGCAACTGCAATTCCAGGTATCCGGCACGGTCGCCGCACCCTTTAGCGTCTCAAGTAGCGCGGATATCCTCGCTAGCACTGCCAGTGTGGATCGGACCACGCCGCTCTATCGCAACCGGCAGTGGATACGCGGCGTGCATGCCATCACGAGTCCCCAGACTGAAACACGCAAGGGTGATGGCACCACGCGCGCGTTTACCTTCTCCTATCCGATGAACCAGGCGCCAACCGCCTGCACCGTCAATGGTAGCGCCAAAACGCTCGGCATTAAAGGCATCGACAGCGGCAGGGATTTTTATTGGAGTAAAGGCGATCCCATCATCAGCCAGGATGCGGGCGGCACGCTCCTGGCCACCACGGATACGCTCTCCGTCACGTATGTGGGACAATACACGGCCATCGTGCAATCCGATGACTTGGCTGCGCAAACGGCGCGCGCGGCTCTTGAAGGCGGCACTACCGGCATCGTCGAGAACGTGGAAGATGGGCCGCAAATGAACAGCACTGATGAAGCGTTTCAAGCCGCCAATGCCAAATTGCAGCGATTCACGGCCTACGGGCAAGGCATCCAATTCGATCTCATCAATCGCCCTGGCCTCATGCCGGGGCAACTCTTGACCGTGAATGCCCCGGAGCATGCCCTGGTAAATGCGGGGATGCTCATTGAAACCGTCACGATTACCGATGATGATCCCAATCTGCGCTACACCGTGAAGGCGCTGTATGGGCCATTTAACACGAGCTGGGTACAATTCTTTGCCAATCTCGCCCAAAAGCCGAGCCTCGTTGATAATCTTTCGCTGGGCGCGGCGGGCACCATCACGATCTTGCAGACCATCACGGAATCATGGTCATGGGCGGAGACCGTCACGGAAAGTGTGTATGCCTGCCCGATTTGTAACACGACGCTCAAATGTGGCACGGGAGTGATTGTATGCTAACGGAGACATGGCCCTGGCAGGGTATCATTACGATTCGCGTGCGGGATGCCTTGGGGCGCATCGTACAAGAAGTCGTGCAGCGCAACACGATTGTCACGAGTGGGAAGAACCTCCTGCGGGATATTTTACGCGGCGCGGTTGCTGATGGCCAGATCCACTATGTGGCGCTCGGCACGGCGCCCACCACGCTGACGAACGGCCTCACCAGCGGCAATAATTATACATCGCTTGCTGTCGGAGCCTTACCATTTGCGATCCCTTCTGGCACGTCGC
>Ga0213876_10000256_pt1 | contig 49819 bp, 37 predicted proteins | sample BarmaccomBMRX_R9_FD_160113 | JGI IMG/M metagenome (GOLD analysis project Ga0213876, IMG submission 160113) | Root-associated microbial communities from Barbacenia macrantha in rupestrian grasslands, the National Park of Serra do Cipo, Brazil - RX_R9 | ecosystem: Host-associated > Plants > Roots...
TTGGTGGCGGCAACCACCTTGGCGAGTTGCAACACGTTTCTTAGGCCCGAACTCTGACCGACGACACCCAAAAACGAAGGGGTTGCAACTGGCTCGGTCAAAGAGGAGTTCCCGTTGAATGTCAACTCGCCACTTGCCAAACTCCTAAGCGAATTTTCGGAATCAACCTGGGAAAAGGACAAAGCCTCTGAACTCATCTCAAACCTCCTCGAAGTACCGACTTACAATTTCACTCGTCATCTGGTTCTCTCGTTATCCACGCACGGATATATGCCGAGCAATTCCGAAGCTCAATCCCGTTTGACTCGCAGCGCTTAAGAAACCTCACCGCATCTCGATCCACGAGAATCAGTTCTTTCAGGTCCAAAGCCATGCGACGACTTTCACCTTCGGCCTCGATTAGATCTCTCAATTCAGCCAGGTTCTCCGAGCGCATCCGACCGCTCACTGTAAAAACGGTTTCTCCATTATCTATGACTCGAATTTTTATCATCTGGCCTCACTCGTAACCTGATGCTCATCTACTGAGCAATTACGATTCCAGATGTAAGTTGTTGAAAATACAGAAATGAGGTATGCGGTAGACTGGTGAATTCTCGTCATTGGCGAAACTACATCAATGACGAAATCGTCAAACGCAAGTCTTCTTAAGAGGAACTGGAGTCCTTAAAACGCTTCTTGTCGATCTTTAATGCTCTGATTTTCGACTCCAAAGTAGATCGCTTAAGACCCAGCCTGGCAGCGGCCCCTGAAGGACCGAAAACTTGCCCCCGGCATTCTTGCAAGGCTGCCTCAATCATCTCCCTCTCTTGTGCCAGGAGTGTTCGAGAAAGCCCCGTTTGGCTTTTTGTTTCTGTGAGAAACGCCTGCCGTGGTAACCAGTTTTTGTCTACTGAGAATACCTCGGTTTCGCAAAGTATTATTGATCTTTCGATGACGTTCTGTAGCTCGCGGATGTTTCCGGGCCAACCGTATGACTGAAGCGATTCAAATGTCTTCTTATTGACGGCCGTTATGTTCTTACCGGCTTTTCGCGCGTAACGATCGATAAAGTATTCAACAAGTAGGGGAATGTCTTCGCTTCGTTCGCGCAACGGGGGAATCGCAATCGGAAAAACATTCAGGCGGTAAAACAAATCACTACGGAAGGACCCAGCGCGGATGGTGGCCTGCAAGTCACGGTTGGTGGCTGCGATCACCCGAACGTTAGCGCGGATTCGGCGAGTGCCACCGACCCGCTCAAACTCGCGCTCCTGCAAGACACGCAACAGGGCTATCTGGGTCTCAGAGGGAAGTTCTCCGACTTCGTCGAGGAAGATGGTGCCGCCGCATGCTAATTCAAACCGACCGAGCCGCCGCTGAGTCGCACCGGTGAAGGCGCCCTTCTCATGACCGAACAACTCTGACGCGATCAACTCACGGGGGATTGCTGCACAGTTCACGCCAATGAATGCGAGTTCGGATCTCTGAGACTGTTTATGGATCGCGCGCGCGATCAGTTCCTTGCCGGTACCTGTCTCTCCTGTAATCAGAATCGTGGAGTCGGTCGGGGCGACTTTCGCAACCTGCGCGAGGACGAATTGCAGCGCTGCTGAGGTGCCGACGATCTCTTCGAACATCGAGGTCCGATCCACTTCGTCCCGCAGAACCAGATTCTCTTCATACAGCCGGTCCCTCAGTGCCCTCAATTCCGCCTCGGCCCGCTTAAGGTCGTCAATATCGGTAGCGGCCACGTACCATCGATCAATCTTTCCCTGATCGTCGAGAAGCGGATTGTGGCGGGAGAGGAACCAGCGGTATTGTCCGTCTTTCCCCAGCACACGATACTCACTTTCAAAGGGCACCGCGCTTGAGAGCGCCTGTGCACGTCGCTCTCGGAGACTTTCCGCAGCCTCCGCCGCATCCTCCGGGTGGTCAACCCGGGCGCGATAATCTTCTCGTTGTACGTCCTCCAAGGTGAGGCCGGTGTAATCCAACACGCCCGGATTGACATACAGCACAGATCCGTCGGGGCGCAAGACGTGGATCAGAGTGGGGATGGTATCAATGACTTGACGGAAGTTACGCTCGCTCGACTGCAGAGCCTCTTCAACTCGTTTGCGATCGTCGATGTCGGTAAGGAGTAAATACCACGCGGTTACCTTGTTTTCCGTATCTCGCACCGGGAGGCCGCGCACCTGAAACCACCGGTAAACGCCATCGGCCCGGCGGCAGCGATGCTCAATGTCATAGACCTGTCCGGTTTCGATGGACTTCTTTCGCTCTTGGATCACGCGGGGCAAGTCATCAGGGTGAACGGCGTTCATGAGAGCCCAATCTTTCAACTCCTCCTGTGTTCTGCCGAAATATTCCAGCGTCTGGCGGTTGAGAAACTCTATCTCGCCCATAGCGCCCGTCGTAGCCACGAACCCCGGGATGCTATCGACGATCTGGCGCCAGGAGAGTTCGCGCGCACGCAGCGCTTCCTCTCCACGCTTACGATCTTCGATATCTATGTTCGTTCCGTACCACTTGATGATCTTCCCCGATTCATCTCGCAACGGGTTGAACCGAAAGAGAAACCATCGGTAGGCACCATCGAAACGACGCATGCGCGCTTCCGTCTCCCCCGGCGTACCAGAAGCCACACACGAGCGCCAGTAGTCGACAAGTTCCTGACGGTCGTCTGGATGAATCGCCTCCTCCCACCCCCAGCCCGAGGCTTCTTCTGCGGTCATGCCGGTGTAGTTCAGCCAGCGCTGATTGAGGAAGTCGGCGTACCCATCCGGACGAGCACTCCACGCAAATGTAGGAATCGTATTGACGATGAGACTCATACTGCGCTCGCTGGATCGCAGAGCTTCTTCCGCCCGCTTGCGCTCGATCCCCTGCGCAATCGTGTCGGCAACCGATGCGAGCGTGTCGAGAATGGATTCCGAAAGTGTGCGACGCGCGAACAGCGCCACCACTCCGATCAGCCGATCCTCGACAACCAACGGGTATCCGGCGAAGGCAACCATTCCCGTATCCTGTGCCCAACCCTTATCCTTCACGCGTGGGTCGTTCACAACGTCATTGGTGAAATGCTCCTTCTTCTCCCGGGCAATCAAGCCGACCTTCAGGTCTCCGACGGGGATCCGGCTGTATGACCCATCCAAACGCGTGTACATGCCCGCGCTCGCCTGCAACTCCAGCGTGCTTTCATCCTTGCTCAGCGTCCAGATTCGGGCGAAGGCCGCGTCGAGGTGACGAACGATAGCCTCCGTGCATCCGCGCAGAATCTCCCCCAAGTGGGCTGGCTTAGAAAAAGCGGCACTCACGTCAGCCCGAACACCCGCTTGGCGTATCTGCGCGTCCTCCGCCTGTTTTCGGTCCTCGATATCGAACGCGGCCACATACCATCGGTCGATTCCTCCCTGCTCATCGAGCAGAGGGTTGTAGCGGATCAGGAACCAGCGATACTTGCCGTCCTTACCTATCACGCGTTGCTCATTCTCGAACGGTACGGGTCGGCGTAGCGCATCACGGCGCTCCTTGCGAAGTCTCTTCACATCCTCAGGGTGAAAAAAACGAGCGCGATAGTCTTCTCTCCGCACATCTTCCAGAGTGCAACCGTGGTAACCCAACACCGCTTGATTCACATAGAGTACCGATCCGTCGGTGCGCAACACGTGGATAAAGGTGGGGATGAGGTCGGTAATCAGGCTCAAATTGTGCTTGTTGAACTGCAGAGCCTCTGCGGCCTTCTGGCGATCATTCTCAAGCAAATCGGTGATGGTTTGCAGTAACGTCGCCACATCGAAGTAAATGCGACCCGCAGTGATCTGCCTTTTCGCCGAATCGTACTCATAAACCCCACAACCAGGGAGGCTAATTTGAGCACCGGTCGCTGCATGACCGGCGAATGGGCCTTGGTGTGTTGCTTCAAAAATAAATTCGACGGTGACCACACCCGGCCCGAAAATCATGTTCTTCACAAGGTGACGGTTTCCCGGGAACGCAGTGATAAATGGCCGAGCAAACTGATCGCGGACGGCTTCCTTTCCCTCCATGAGCAGGCCGGGAATTTGAAGCACCACATCTTCGGCGTAGTAAGACATGATGCGATCCAAGTCCGTTCCGGACCATGCATCGTAGTACTCTTCGATGAACGATTCGACGTCAGAAACAGACTCGATGGCTGTAGATACCGCCATGGATGGATGCCTCCTTGGGGTTCGGCCTGTTACACCCATTAACTCTTGAATAACTCATGGTGGTGCGACAATTAAGCGAACTTCTAAGACACAACGCTCTCGCGTGGATGGCTTCAAACAGACCCTTCCTCCCGCGCTCCGAGCTGAACGCCCGCCAGCCGAAGAACCACGACGTGCCCTCGAAGACTGTGGCGCAGCCGAGCACGATGTAGTTCCACCCAGGGGCCTCTACGATCTCCGAGTTGCCCGTGAAGGAGGCCGCGACGAAGTTCGTCGCGGCGATAGCCAGATTGCCCAGGATAGCCGCGACGACCGCCGTCTTTGATTCTGATGCCACTTCGGAGCACACCCGCTTTCAAAACCATCAACCGACATAGACACCAAGCTTAAGGATACCGCACAGTGAACGCACTGCCAGCCCGAAGAATGCGCCAATCCCTCTGTGGCGTCCATTGTGCTTTGGTATTGGTATCACGCTTGTCCACGGCCGTGGACAACAGATTGAGGCGACCGTCGGCGTCCATCAATACACCATTGTTGATATCGGCCTGCTGCCATTCCTCACCGCCGCGCAGACTAATACTAAGGAGTTGACCGATACCAAAGTCTAATAGATTCGCCTTCAGTCTTGTGGTCTACTCGCCCTCACTATTGAGCCATGTCAAACCGCGCGCCGGCGTCAGACGGTTTTCGATGAGCGAGGGCAAGCCGCGAGCGGAGTTCATGGCCCGCGCGGCGTTTCGGTCATTCCGCTAGAGCAATCAGGAGGGGCGGTAGCACGTTTATTGGCTGATATTCAGCACGCCGATGAAAGGGGGCAACATCCCCGCTGAATCGTTCCGACCGCCTCGGAAGGAGGGACACGATGCTCGCCTACAGACTGCTGAAAGCGCAGACGCAGCCGGAGTTTCAGGAAGTGCCGGAGCCGCACGCGGGACCCGGCCAAGTAGTCGTTAAAGTCGCCGGCTCCGGCCTGTGCCACACCGACTTCGCGCTCATCGCGCGCGACCCGGCCCACTGGAAGGAGCACGCGCCGCCGTTCACGCTCGGGCACGAGGTCGCCGGGTGGGTGGAAGAGGTGGGAGGCGGCGTGACGAGGTTCCAGCGCGGCGACGCCGTCGCGGTCAACCCGTCGTGGGGGAGCTGCGGGCGCTGTTACATGTGCCGGTCCGGCGAAGAGAACCACTGCCTTTACCAGAAAGACCTTCTCGCTCCCGGGCTCGGTTTCGACGGAGGACACGCGCCCTACGTGCTCGTCCCCGACGCGCGGTTTCTCGTCCCCATCGGCGACCTCGACCCCGTCCTTGCCGCGCCGCTCACGGACGCGGGCATCACGACGTACAGCGCGATCAAGCCGGCGATCCCCGGCATCTTTCCGGGGAGCACCGCGGTCGTGATCGGCGTCGGGGGATTGGGACTGTACGCGGTGCAGTTCCTCCGCCTGCTCACCGCCGCGCGAGTCGTCGCTGTCGATTCGACCGAGGCCAGACTGAAGCTGGCCCGGGAGTACGGAGCTGACGACGTTGTGCCGAGCGGCCCCGACGCCGCGGCCCAGATTCGCGAGCTCTCCGGCGGGGTCGGGGCGGCGTTCGTCCTCGATTGCGTGGGGATCAACCCGACCCTCGCCACGGCGGTCGCCTCCCTGTCGTGGCGGGGCCGCCTGACGATGGTCGGCGCGGGCGGCGGCTCGACTCAGTTCGACTTCCGCGACGTGCCGTGGGGCGCGCAACTCGCGACGAGCCTGAACGGCGGCAGCATCGCGTTGATGGATATCGTCGCGATGGCGGCGCTCGGGCGGCTCAAAATCCTCGTGGACCGCTACCCCCTCAACGCCGCGAAGCAGGCGTACGACGATTTCGAGCACGGGCGGCTGGTCGGTCGCGCGGTGCTCCTTCCCACAGGATCAGAAGCGCGCGCGGCGTGACCTTACGAGTAAGGAAGCTGATTTGGAAAAGGCTGGTTGATGGAGAACTCGGCGCTCGCACATCAGGCAATCGCATTCGCCCTGCGCGTCAACGGCGTCAACCAGACCGCGCGCAGCCAGATCATCGGCGGTGTCGTCGTCGGCATCCTCACTCCGCACTTCGAGCAGACTTTCTGTCTCGCGGCATCCGGGAATATCGGTAGCATCATCTTGAGTGATGGAACGAAACACCGCCGTGCTCCTACCCCAGCGTCAGCCTCTCTTGAACGCCAGCCAGGCCCCTAATACCGTTAGTGCCAACACCAGCGCGATTCCTGTGATCCCGACCACCCTATCTACGATTGTCACACCCGTCCATTGTAAGTAGTGTACCTTGTAGAGTAGATCTATCCTGTCCGTGTCCGTGCCCCTCTGCTGCAAGCTCAACCTCTTCCAATCGAGGGTGACTTCGACGCCCGTGTCGGTGCTCGCCGTGTCGCCTGATATCCTGGAGATGCTTCCGTACCTTCGTGGATTCGCCGAGAACGCGTCACTTAACAACGACCTGATCTCTTCTTCTGTCGGCGTGCCCTTCGGCTGCATGTCCGCCGGGTTCAGGTGCGACCAACCTTTCTCGGTGCGAACGAGGAGGTGTTCACCCAAGACGGTTTTGATGTAGCGGAACTCCAGCCAGGAGGGGTCGGGAGTGACCGTCACGGCCCGCTCCAGCGGGTAAGTCTTCGGACTCAGGACTTCGTAAGCACCTTCGTAGCCCGGCTTAATAAAAAAGACGAGGCCGGTCAACGCCCAGCCGAAGAAAGGGAGCAGTAAAATGATCCCGACGACTCTGTGTAAGGCTCTGGCTTTCATACCGGAACGCCTCTTCCATCTTTGCTTCGTAATCCTGGTTGGTCGCGTCTTTGGAGATGAAGACTTCGTGGAGCGGTAATCCCAGAGAAGCCGCCTGTCGTTCGAGCAGGTCGCGCCGGACGCCGTGCATGCTGATGCGGTCGTAGTCGCGCGTCACGGTCGTCAGCAGCGCCGCCACGCGGCACTCCCGTGCCCTCTGCATTTCGTAGAGCGCGAGGCAACTGTCCTTGCCCCCGCTCCATGACATGAGCACTTCTTCCACAGACGATCACCTCAGAAAGCGTGGTCGAACGCGACCTCGCCCTCCACCCCGACCTGATAGGCCGAGACCCGCCGCTCGAAGAAGTTCGCCAGCTCCTGCACGTCCTGCAAGTCCATAAACGGGAACGGATTCTTCGCCCCGTAGCGCGCGGGCAGCCCCAACATCGTCAGCCGCTGGTCGGCGACGAACTCCAGATAGCGCCGCATCTCCGCGACGCTCATCCCCGCGACCCCGCCGCTCAGAAGGTCTTCGGCGAACTGCGTCTCGCAGGCCACCGCCTCTTCCATCATCGCCGTGATATTTCCGGCCAACTCGTCGTCGAAAAGCTCGGGCTCCTCACGCCGGATGACGCGCACCGCCTCGAAGGCAAAGGCCATGTGCGCGCTCTCGTCGCGGAAGACCCAGTTCGTGCCCGCTGCCAGGCCGTGCAACAGCCCGCGCGAGCGCAGGAAGTAGACGTAGGCGAAGGCCGCGAAGAAGAAGAGCCCCTCGATGCACGCGGCGAAGCATATCAGGTTGAGCAGAAACTGCTTACGCTCGGACTCCGTTTGCAGCTTATCCAACTTGTGAACCGAGTCCATCCAACGCAGGCAGAACTGTGCCTTCTGCCGGATGGAAGAGATATTATCCACGGCCGCGAATGCCTGCTCGCGCTCGCGCATCTCCGGGATGTAGGTGTCGAGTAACGTCAGGTAGAACTGGACGTGCAGCGCCTCCTCGTAGAGTTGGCGCGACAGGTACATGCGCGCCTCGGGCGCGTTGAGGTGCTTGTAGAGATTCAGCACGAGGTTGTTCGAGACAATCGAGTCGCCCGTGGCGAAGAAGGCGACGAGACGATTGATGAGATGCCGCTCGGCATCCGTCATCCGCCCTTGTAAGTCCATGAGGTCGGTCGAGAAGTCCACCTCTTCGACCGTCCACGTGTTCTTGATGGCGCTGCGATACATCTCGTAAAACGCCGGATACTTCATCGGGCGCAGGGTCAGGTTAAAACCCGGATTGAGCAACATCTGTTCTTCTTCCCCTCTACTGGCTCGCCTACTGGCACGCCTCGCAACTCTCAGGATTCTCCAGCGAGCAGGCGACCGCCTCCGCTTCCTTGAAGCCCGCCGCCGTCGCACCTGACACAGTCGTCTGTGCGATGCGCGTGGCCGGGCGCGAGCGCAGGTAGTAGGTCGTCTTCAAGCCGCGCTTCCACGCGTACATGTACATCGAAGAGAGCTTGCCGATGTTCGGGCTCTCCGCAAACAGGTTGAGCGACTGGCTCTGGTCGATGAAGGCACCTCGCGCCGCGGCCAGGTCGATGAGCGCGCGCATCGGAACCTCCCACGCCGTGCGGTAGAGCAGCTTGAGGTCGTCAGGTATCTCCGCGATGCCTTGGATCGAGCCTTCGGCCAGCTTGATGCGAGCACGTATCTCGTCCGTCCACAGCCCCACGCGCTTCAGGTCGGCCACGAGGTAGCGGTTGATTTGCAGGAAGTCGCCGGAGAGCGTCTCGCGCTTGAAGAGGTTGGAGACCTGCGGCTCGATTGACTCGTAAGAGCCGACGATGGAGGCGATGGTCGCCGTCGGCGCAATCGCGATCATCAGGGAGTTGCGCAAGCCCTTCTCTTTCATTCGCTCGCGCAGCGCGTCCCAACGTGCGGCGTCCTCCGGCACGACGCCCCACGCGTCGAACTGCAACTCGCCGCGCGCCGCGCGCGTCTCCGCGAAAGCCGGGTGCGCTCCAAGTCTCTCCGCCAACTCGCAGGAGGCAGTAAGCGCATGAAAGTAAATCTCCTCCTGTATCTTCGTCGAAAGAGTCAAGGCTTCCGGCGAATCGAACGGCAGGCGTAGTTGGAAGAGCACGTCCTGCAAGCCCATCACGCCTAAGCCGACGGGCCGCCAGCGCGCGTTCGACGAGGCCGCCGTGGGGATAGCGTAATAGTTGATGTCAATCACGCGGTCCAACTGCCTGACCGCCAGTCGGACGTTCGCGGCTAGCTTCTCGAAGGCGAAGCGCCCTTCGCTGACGTAACGGGCGAGGTTGAGCGAGCCGAGGTTGCACACCGCTGTCTCGTCCTGCGAGGTGACTTCGATGATCTCCGTGCAGAGGTTGGAGAGGTGAACCACCGCGCCCAGCCACGCTGTCTGGTTGCTCTTCCTGTTGCTCGCGTCCTTGAAGGTCATCCAGCCGTTGCCGGTCTGTGCAAGCGTCCGCATCATCCGCGCGTAGAGGTCGCGCGCCTTGAGCTGCCTGACGTGCAGCCCTTCGGCCTCAGCCGAAAGGTAGGCACGCTCGAACTCGTCGCCGTAGAGGTCTGTCAGGTGCGGCATGTCCTTCGGGTCGAAGAGCGACCAGACGCCGTCCTCTTCGACGCGCCGCATGAACAGGTCTGGTATCCAGTTCGCCAGGTTCAGGTTGTGCGTCCGGCGCGCTTCGTCACCAGTGTTGTCGCGCAGTTCGAGGAAGGCTTCGATGTCTGCGTGCCACGTTTCGAGGTAGACGCAGCAAGCCCCTTTGCGCTTCCCGCCCTGGTTCACGGCCGAGACCGAGGCGTCCAGCGTCTTCAGCCACGGGACGATGCCGTTCGAGTGGCCGTTCGTCCCGCGAATCAGAGAGCCCTGCGAGCGGACGCGGTGGTAGGCCAGCCCGATGCCCCCGGAGAATTTCGAGAGCATCGCCACGTCCATGTATTTCCGGTAGATGGATTCCAGGTCATCCTGCGGCGCGTCCAACAGGAAACAGGACGAGAGCTGTTCGTGCCGCGTGCCGGAGTTGAAGAGGGTCGGTGTGCTCGGGATGTATTCGAGCGTGGAGAAGAGGCGGTAGAGTTCGACGGCGTCGTGCACCGTCTCGGCCAGCCCGCAGGCGACGCGCAGGAAGAAGAACTGCGGCGTCTCGATAACGGTGCGCCGTTCGGGGTGCTTGAGCAGGTAACGGTCGTAAACCGTCCTCAACCCGAAATACTCGAAGAGGCCGGTGCGCTCCGCCTCTATGGCGCTATTGAGCTTGCGGCTGTTGGCGGCGACGAACGCGGCGACGCGGTCGGCGATGAGGCCGAGTCTGTGCCCGGCGGAGATCGACTGTGAGAAGGAATGTATCTCCTGGTTGGTGACCTCTTTGTCGATGTATGTCGCCAGCAGCCGCGCCGCCAGCTTCGAGTACTCCGGCTCGTCCACGATGAGCGAGGCCGCCGTGCCGATGGAGAGCGCGTCGAGTTCCTTCGTCGTCGCGCCCTCATACAGCCCGCCGATGGTCTTGGTGGCGATGCGCAGCGCGTCCACCTGCGTGAGCCCCGCGCAGCAACGCCCGACCGCGCGCACGATCTTGTTGACGTCAACCGGCTCGAGCGCGCCGTTGCGTTTGCGCACCCGCATGGTGGTCGGGGCATTCTCGGGGGCGGCGGGGGACGGAACTTGCGCGGCGACGGCGCTCATGTGGCATTTCTCCTTCTCGCTAGTTGGTCGTGTTGTCTAAGGGAAGGAGGCGCGGGCTTGAAAGAGAAAGTCGAGCGCGGGCAGGTTCTCTCGCAGGCCCACATCCTCCCCTCGGGGATTTGGGATACTCCCGCACGAGGTCGTGCGGCCTGTCGGCAGGTCTTCGGACTCGCAGGCGCTCGCGGAGTAATCGTCTCCGCTTCCTACTGGCCGTCGCTTCCCAACCTCTGCGAGATCAGTGCTTGATGACGGCGTTCGTTCCTGCTCACCGCTGCGGGGCAGTCCCGGACTCTCACCGGGTTCCCTTTTCAACGAGGACGAAAAGCCATCGCCCCCGTGCCGACAGTGGACGCAATATAGAGTAGAGCTTAGCGCGTGTCAATACCAGATATTGGGAAGGGACGTAAACGTCCTGTATGTGTCGCTGGTGGCTCGGCTATGGATTCGCGAAGGAGACGAACGTGTGCCCACCTTAGTCGCGGCGGTAAACTGTCCGGTCAGCGGCGTAGCGTCTCCGGCAGTAACCGCATGAAGTCGCGGACGGACACTACCTGGCTGTTCTCCGAAATGAACTCGAAATCGGAGGCGTTGACGGAGAGCGTCCGGGAATCCTTAAACGCGCAGACGCACGCGTGCAGCACCGGGAATTCATCGATCAGCGCAAGCAGTGCTGCCCACACAGGCGTGTCCAAGGTCGCGATCACGTCCAGCGCGCCACAAGCGCGCCACGGTGCTCCAGCCTTCAAACATTTCTCCATCCTGATGTGAAGCGCGTCGAGCCCCGTCTGAGTCTCTCGGTCGTCGCACCTCACGTGACTCAGAACACCGACCAGTTGTTCCGCCGCATACAGGCACACCTCCTGATAAAGGACCGCCCATCCGACCTGGAACACGCCGACGAGATCGTGATGGAGAAGAAAGGAGCCGGGCTGCGCGTTCGCGTCCGCCGCGAGCCAGTGAGGCGGCCAGTTCTCCAGGCCGAGGTTGCAGACCGCGGCGGCCGCGTCCGACGCCTCCTGCGCGGTGAAGGGCCGCCCCCCGATGGCACACCCGGCCATGAGAGTATTCGCAAGGTAGGCGAGTTCCTCATTCCTCCTCGAATAGACCGCCTCGTCACGTTCAAACACGAACCGCATGCATGTGTCGATTCGGCCGAGGCGCGGTGCGTGACCCTCCGACCCGCCGAGCAACGCCCGAGGCTGTTGCTCGATGACGCCCGCTTTGAGCAGAACGTCGAAGACCTTAGCGACATCCTCCGAGGCGTCGCCCGAAACGGGCGACGCCTCGGAGCCCGCCTCCCACGGCAGGGATTCACTTTGGTTGTCCGCTTCCTCCCGCTCGTCGATAGCCCGGAAGTAGGCGCGAGCAAGTGGGTTCGCGGGCGGCGCGGGTTGGCCCGCGGGCCGGAGCCCGCGCGACATCTCTAGGAACGCGCGGGCCTGCGCGGGCGTCGCGTATCCCTGCATCTCGCGCCGTCGCTCACGGTCTGCCGCCAGGTCGAACATGAACTGCTCTCCCTCTGAGAGCAGTTCGTCCAGTCCGTCGATCTCGCGCCCGGAGTCTGAAAGCGCGCGGCATCCCCCCATCACTTTGTGGAAGAAGTCGGGATACTCCGCGTCGAGGGCCGCAAGGAGTTCAACTATCGCTCCCCACGAGTCCTCACGCCGGGCCACGAGCACGTAGCCGCCCAGGTCGGCGGCGAGGCGGTCACCGACATCGAGACTTGCGTCCACCAACTCTCCGTCTGATGTCTCATAGGGCGTGACCGCCGCGAGGTCGTAGACGAGCAAGTGCTGAGCGAGTCCGGCCACGACCAGGTCTAAGTCCATCCCCGCGAGTTTCTGCGCCGCCGCAGCGGGGCCGGACTGCGCCAGCACCTCAAGCCACACGCCGAAACGGCCGGCGTCGAACTGCTCGTCCGAACCGGGTCGGACGGTGCCCCATAAGTCGAGGTCGAAGACGCGCTCTAACTGCCCGGGCGTTGCCAGCGCCACGAGGTCGCCGCAGTCCTCGAGCCCGCAGGCCCGGATGACCCTGTGGAGCAGCGCGGGCGGCAGCCGCGGGATGACGCGCTCGATGCGCGGCGTGTTCAGAATGCGGTCGAGTAGATGACTACTGTCTGGCCCTTCGCGACGCGCAAGCTTGTCGTCGGGCCGCCGCGCGCTGTCGGGACGCGGTGTGTGAGGCTGTGTGGGGTCTGCACGTTGACCGCGTGTACGACGAACGGATTCTGACATGGGCCTCCGAATATCCTTCGACGGCATAACCCCAAACCCCGGCGATGGCGGCGGACAACGCCTCGTACTGATAATGCGTGAGCAACGAGACGTTCGTACTGACCTCACCGAGCAGCCGCCCTCCGCATGCGGACTCTCCGGCCGGGCCGAGAGCCGTGCACCATCATCTACATGCGGGAAGAGCGGGCAAGTTCTGACGGGACGATTTTGAGGCCCAAAATCCGGCACAGCCGGGGCGAGTTGCGATATAATAAAAATACAAAAGAGGTTTCCGTAAGCACGGTCGAACCCGCCGCCTTCCTCAGCCACGTAATTATTTAAAGGTTCACATTGGAGCCCAGCGCGAACCCTTACAGATGGGCTTTGCACATTTATTCAGAAGATACTGCATAATTGATCAGTGTCATTCATAGCATTTAAATATTTGTGCAAGGACTTGTGGTGCTCCTCCTCCGCCGCGCGCAGCTCCTCAGAGAAAGATTGCGGCTGCTCCCAGGCCGCGAAGTGGCCGCCTTTAGGGAGCCGGTTGAAATGACTCAGTGTGGGATATGCTCTCTCCGCCCAACTCTGCGGGGCTGCATAAATCTCGTCCGGGAAGACGCTCACGGCGACCGGGATGGCGACCTGTTTCGGGGCGAAGAAGTTGAGCTTGTTCTCCGAGTAGAGGCGGGCCGAGGAGACCGCCGTGTTCGTCAGCCAGTAGAGCGTGATGCGGCAGCGCGTTTTGATGTTTGGAGCGGATGTAGATGAAGTGGATGTCGAGCCCGTCGATGTTCGTGACGAACTGCGGCAGGGCGTTCAGCTTCGTCTCGACCTTGCGCCAGTCGTATTTGGTCTCCCAATAGCTCGCGAGTTCCCGCATCGTCGCCAGCTTCACGCCCTGGGAGCGGTCACTCACTGTTTCCTGTTCGGGCCAACGCGTGGCGGCGATGCGCCGGCGGAGGTCGTCGAGCGCAGCCTGCGGGACTTGGACGCGGAAGGGGCGGATCGCATCGGCTCCGCCCTTGAGCGCCTTAGCCGCGACCGCCGCGCCGTCCCGGGCGGGTTGCTACGCGGCCGCGGTCACGGGCGCTGTCAGAGACATGGCTGCCGCCAGGAGCACGATGAGGAATCGCGAGGCCCGGCCAAAGATGTGCGTGATATTAGCCTTGACTGCGTGGCGTGCTTTCTCCATTAGCATGGTCTGCTCTTCTTCACAAAATTGCTGTCCGTCGCGCTCACACGATTCGTCGTGGTGCGATGACGGGGGCGAGTAGACCACGAACGTGGAGGTGAATTTATTAGACGATGGTATTGGTCTATAGTCATGATTGACCTCTCCTTCAGTCTCCTGCCGCCGGCTCCGGCGTCGGCGAACCGACTTCGGGCGCGTGGCCCCGGCCGAACCTCGTCGTGAGCTTCTCGACCAGGTAGAAGGTCACCGGAATGAGGAAGATGGCGACGGCGGTCGCGGCCAGCATGCCGACGATGACGACCGTGCCGAGGATGCGCCGCGCGTTGGCGCCCGCGCCCGTGGCGACCCACAGCGGGGCGGAGCCGAGGATGAACGCGAACGAAGTCATCAGAATCGGCCGCAGGCGCAGGCGCGCGCCTTCGAGCGCGGCGTCAACAAGGTCGCGCCCCTTCTCGTATTCGATCTTAGCGAACTCGACGATCAGGATTGCGTTCTTCGCCGCCAGCCCGATGAGCACGATGAGTCCGATCTGTGCATAAACATCGAGGTCGTAGCCGCGCAGCCAGAGGCCGAGGAACGCGCCGAAGACCGCGACGGGGACGGTGAGCAGCACCGAGAACGGAAGCGACCAGCTCTCGTAAAGTGCGGCCAGAATCAGGAAGACGAAGACCAGCGACAGCCCGAAGACGGTGGCCGTCGTCCCCGAAGCCTTCTTCTCTTGATAAGAAAGGTCGGCCCAGTCGTAGCCGATCTCGGGCGGGAGCGTCTGCTTCGCCACCTCTTCGAGCGCGTTCATCGCCTGCCCGGAGCTGTAGCCGGGCGCGGCGTTGCCGATGACCTGCACCGCGCGGTAGACGTTGAAGCGGTTGGTGTACTCGGGGCCGTTGATTCTGCGCGTCGTGACCAGAGACGAGAGCGGCACCATCTGGCCGTCGTTGTTGCGGACGTAATACTGATTGATGTCGCGCTCGCTCAGGCGCTCCTCGCCTTCGGCTTGCAGGAAGACGCGCCACTGCCGGCCGAAGCGGTTGAACTGGTTCAGGTAGAGGCCGCCCAGGTAGGCTTGCAAGGTCTGGTACACGTCGGCGACCGCGACGCCCTGCTTGAGCACCTTATCGCGGTCAACGTCGGCGTAGAGCTGCGGCACCGACGCGTTGAAGAGCGTGGTGACACCCGCGAGTTCCGGACGCTTGCGGGCCGCGGCGAGGAACTTTTGCAGGTTCTGGTCGAGGTATTCGACCGACCCGCCGCTGCGATCCTGGAGCCAGAACGAGAACCCGCCCGAGTTCCCGAGCCCCGGGATGGCCGGGGGGCTGAACAGAAACGCGACGGCTTCGGGCACCTCACGCGCCAGCCTCGCGTTGACGCTCTGCTGAATCTCCTTCGCCGTCTGCCCGCGCTCGCCCCAGGGCTTCAGCGAGACGAAGAAGAAGCCGTTGTAGCTCGCCGACACGCGGTTCAGCAGGCTGAAGCCGTTGATGGCCGTGTAGGACTCGACGCCGTCCGTCTCCTTGAGAATCGACTCGACCTTGCGCGAGACCTCGCCCGTCCGTTCGAGCGAAGCCGCCGGCGGGAGCTGCACGTTGAGAAGAAGGTAGCCGAAGTCCTCTTCGGGCACGAAGCTGGACGGCAGCGCCCTCCCGAAGAGGCCGGAGGCACCCGCGAATCCCGCCAGCACAATGACGCCGACGACCGATTTGCGGATGAGCGCGCGGCTCAGGGAGACGTAGCCGCGCGTGGCACGCTCGAACCAGCGGTTGAACCCGCCGAAGAATTTGGCGAGCACCCCGCGCGCCTCCTTGCGCGGGCGCAGTAGCAACGCCGCGAGCGCGGGCGATAACGTCAAGGCGTTGAAGGCGGAGATGACGACCGAGACCGCGATGGTGACGGCGAACTGCTTGTTCAGGCGACCCTGAATCCCGCCGACGAACGCCACTGGGATGAAGACCGAGGCGAGGATGAGCGCGATGCTGATGACCGGCCCCGCCACCTCCTCCATCGCCTTGAGCGTCGCGGCGCGCGGGCTCAAACCCTCTTCGATGTGGTGCTCTACCGCCTCGACGACGACGATGGCGTCGTCCACGACCAGCCCGATGGCGAGCACGAGCGCGAAGAGCGAGAGCGTGTTGATCGAGAAGCCGAGGACGGGGAAGACGGCGAACGTGCCGACGAGCGACACCGGCACCGCGATCATCGGGATGAGCGTCGCCCGCCAGTTCTGTAGGAAGAGGAAGACGACGAGGATGACCAGGACGATTGCAATCAGCAACGTCTCCACGATCTCGCCGATGCCCTCGGTCACAGGGAGCGTCGTGTCGAGTCCGACGGCGTAATCGAGGTCGGCGGGGAAACGCTGCTTCAGCTCTTCCATCGTCTTCTTGACGCCGTCGGCCACCGCGAGCGCGTTCGAGCCGGGCGCTTGAAAGACGGCGACGATGCCGGCGGGTTTGCCGCCGAAGCGCGCGACCTGCTGGTAATTCTGCGCGCCGAGCTCGATGCGCGCCACGTCCTTCAGCCGCACGACCGAGCCGTCCGGGTTCGAGCGCACGACTATCCGGCCGAACTCCTCCGGCGTCTGAAGTCTGCCCTGCGCGCGAATCGTGTAGGTCATCTCCTTGCCCGCGGGCGCGGGCTCGGCGCCGACTTTGCCGGCCGGGTTGACCGTGCTCTGCTGCTGCACCGCGCGCGAAAGGTCGGGCACGGTCAGGCCGAGCTTGGCGAGCAGGTCGGGCTTGACCCAGATGCGCATCGCGTAGTCGCTCGCGCCAAACAGCCTGACCTCGCCGACGCCGGGGACGCGGTAGAGCGCGTCGTTGATGTTGATGTTCGCGTAGTTCGCCAGGAAGAGCGAGTCGTGCGTCTGCTGCGGCGAGTAGAGCGCGAAGACCATCGTCGGCAGGCCCGTCGATTTGCGCTGGTTCAGCCCGAACTGGTTAACGTCCGCCGGGAGGTTCGGCTGCGCCTGCGCGACGCGGTTCTGGACGTTGACCTGGTCGATGTTGGGGTCGGTGTCCACGTCAAAGGTCACGGTCAACTGCATCGTGCCGTCGTTGGCGTTGGTGGACTGCATGTAGAGCATGTTGTCCACGCCGCTCATCTGCTGTTCCAGAGGCGTGGCGACCGACTGCTCAATCGTCACCGCGTCCGCGCCCGTGTAGGTCGTGTTGACGATGATCTGCGGCGGGACGATCTCGGGGAACTGGGCGACGGGGAGCCCGACAATCGCGACGAGCCCGCCCAGCACAGTGATGATGGCGATGACCATCGCCACGACCGGCCGGTTGATGAAGAATTTGGAGATCATTGCTTCGGCTCTCTTTCACGCCCGACAGGTTCAGTTCGCCGCCGCGGCCGGCTTCGGGTTGACCGTAACGCCCGGTTTGACCTTCTGCGTCCCTTCGACGACGACGGACTCGCCGGCCTTCAACCCGTCCTCGATAATCCACATCGAGCCCGTGTGCTCGCCGACCTTCACCGTGCGTATCTCGACCTTGTTGTCGCCGCCGACGACCGCGACCTGATAGCCGCCCTGCAACTCGGAGACGGCGCGCTGCGGGACGAGCAGCGCGCCCGCGCTCGTCGTCGTGACGGCGCGGACGCGGCCGTACTGGCCGGGGCGCAGCACGTTCCCCGGATTCGAGAAGATGCCCGCCATGCGGATCGCGCCCGTCTTCGCGTCCACCTGCCGGTCGGCGATGAAGAACCGCCCGCGCTCCGGGTAGACGCTCCCGTCGGCGAGAATCAGCTCCAGTTCGAGACTGCGGTTCGCCGCGTCCTTCTCCGCCTGCGTCGGGTTGCGCTTGGTGAAGCCGAGGTACTCCTGCTCGCTGAGCGTGAAGTAGACCTTGATGGGGTCAACGGTCGAGACCGTGGTCAGCGCGTCGCTCGCGGGGCTGACGAGATCGCCGACCTGCGCTTTGGCGATACCGGCGATGCCGTCAATCGGCGAGACGATGCGGGTGAAGCCGAGGTTGAGTTCCGCCGTCCTCACCTCGGCCTCGGCCGCCTGCACCTGCGCCTTCGCGGAGACGATGACCGAGCCGGCCGTCTTGACCTGAGCCTGCGCCGCCTGCACCTGCGCCGCCGCCGTCTTGACTCCCGCCGTGGCGGCGGTGACCTGGGCCTCGGCCGCGCGGTTCGCCTGGAAGGCGTTGTCGTACTCCTCGCGCGAGACCACGCCGTCTTTGACGAGCGAGGTTCTGCGGTTCACGTCGAGCTGCGTCTTCCCCTGATCCGCCTCGGCCCGTAAGACCTGTGCCTCGGCCTGCGCGAGTTGACTCCTGGTCTGCGCGACCTGCGCCTCGGCCTGCGCGAGCTGACTCTCGGCCTGCGAGAGCTGCCCCTGAGCCTGCGCGAGTTTGCTGCGCGTCTGGTCGAGCGCCGCCTGCAACGGCCGCGGGTCTATCTCGAAGAGCAACTGGCCCCTCCTCACGAAAGCGCCCTCGGTGTAGTTCTTGCTGAGGAGGTAGCCGGACACCTGTGCCTTGATCTCCGCGTTGGTCAGGCCCTCGGTCGTGCCGATCCACTCGCTGTAGACGGGCACGTCCTTCTGCTCGACCCGGAAGACCTCCACGTCGAGCGGCCGCGGCGCCGCCTGCGCCGGCTTGTTCGGCCGACCCGCCACGAGCAGACCGCCGAGGATCACACCGATGACCGCAACCGTCGCTAGGATTATCAGCTTACGCTTCGCCAGCATGTTCTTTAGTCTCGCAGTCATGATGAGTACCCTCCCTCTCACGGTTCATCCCGGGCATGACGACCCTTTGACCGTCACTGAGTGTTCTTGACCAGCCACGAAGCAACTGCCCTGCCACGCCGTTTCGCGTGACAGTCGGTTACCTGCGCTCGGTGTTATGAGGAGAATGCGGGTGCGCGCGTTAATTAAAAGGATCGTGCGCGTCGTGCGGGGAGGAATTGTGAGGTCGTGATTTCGCGAACGGGTTCGCGAAATCACGACGAGTAAATGCGGCGGTTACGGTTCGATGGTGGTAGACAGTTTCACGAAGAGACCCTGGCGAAAAACCATGACGACGAGGGTGTCTCCCGGTTTGAGCGCGGCGATGTTGTTCAGGATCGTGTCGTAGCTGCCGTCGTTCTCTGCGACCGGGACTCCGTTCGCGTTAAGGATGATGTCTCCCCCGAGCAAAAGGTCTTCGCCCCCGACGTTCGCGCGCAGCGTCCCCGGCTGGATTCCCAGGCGGGACGCGATTGAGCCTTCGGCGACGCGCTGGACGAGCACTCCCGCCGGCTGCGGCAGGTTGAGGGCTCTCGCCAATTCGCCGGTGACGAGAAGTCCATCGATGCCCGACCAGAACGGCTTCCGCTCCAGCAGGAGGCGCTTCGCGGTGTTCGAGGCCGTGGCGAAAGCCAAACCCTCTGACCCGCCCGACTGGCTCACGATGCTGCTCACAATCCCGACCACCTCGCCGTCCAGCGTGAAGACGGGGCTGCCGGAATTGCCGGAGTTGACGGCGGCATCAGTCTGTACAAACTCGACAGCCGTCAAGCTCTGAGGCTTCTTATCGAGCCGGTGCCGCCCGCTCACGTGCCCGGCGGTGAGCGTCTGGCCGAGGCCGTAGGGGGCGCCGACCACGAATATCTGATCCCCGACCTCAACCTTGTCCGAATCGCCGACCTGGGCGGGTGTGATATTCGCCGGCGGATGGTCGAGCTTGAGCAAGGCGACATCGGCGCGGACATCGGAACCGATGACGTGAGCGTCAATGAGCTGGCCGTCGGGGAACTCGACCTGTGCCACATCCGCCGTCTGCACGACGTGCGCGGCGGTTAAGATTTTGCCGTCGTTGGAGACGACCACCCCGGAGCCCAGGCCGTCAACGACGGACACGACCTGTCCGGGCGCGGGCGCCACTTCGACCTGTTTCGTCCTGACGATGACGACCGACTGTCTGACTTTGCGGAATGCTTCGCGGAGTTGCTGACCCGCGGTCGGTGTCCAGGCCGCTGGGAGAATCATCAAAGCTAGTAAAAGCGCTGATCGAACTTTCAACGTCATATCGCTACTCCGCCTTTCACGACTGCGGAATGCAACGGACGTTCCAGCACGATAGCTGTTGAATCTTGATTGCGGGTTACGAGGAAGGGCGGGGGCTTTGTGATTTCGTGAAGTCGTTCATGAATTCACGGCGGGCGGTTACTTCTTCCGGAGGGCAGGAGTGGGGGCGGGGCCGCAGCGGTTCTCTTGCTCGATCCAGCGCGTGACGTAGGACGGGACGTTTTCGACGGAGATGTTCCTGGACTTCGTGCCGCATAGAAACCTCATGGCCTCGCGATCCACGAACGTGACGTGCGACAATTCCAGCACGACTTTCCGTGGGCACGCGTCCCGCCCGGACAGCACCTTCTCAACCTCGGGGACATATTCCTCGGTGAACTGCCCGTAGAGATGCACCCGGATTGATTCGGTCTCTTCTCGAACTGTCGTGATTATCTTCAGCACGCCCTTTTACCTCCGCCGGCAACGTAGAGCACGCCGCGTGCCGCCTCGTCTCAGTTCTGATGAAACTGGTGTTTGTTGATCTTCAGCGCACGAATCCTTGATTCGAGCGTCGAGGCGGGCAGGCCCAGGCGGGCGGCGGCACCCTGCGGGCCGGAGACGCGCCCGCCGGTCTCGCGCAGCACCGCCTCGATCTCCTCCTTCGGCCCGGAAAAATTTTCGGGCGCGGCCGTGTGGGCATTCGGCTGTTGAGCTGCCGTCACGAGCGTGCCCGGCTCCAGACGTAAGACTTCGCCGTCGGCGAGAATGACGTGGCGCTCGATGACGTTCTGCAACTCGCGGATGTTCCCGGGCCACCCGTACGCCTGCATCTCTGCCAGCGACCGCTTCTCTATCTGGCGAATCCGTTTCCCCATCTGGGCCGCGAGTTTCGCCGCGAAATAATCGACGAGGACGGGGATGTCATCCGTCCGCTCGCGCAGGGGCGGGATGTGTAGGGGGAAGACGTTCAGCCTGTAATACAAGTCCGCGCGGAAGTGCCCTTCGGCGACATCTCGTTGCAGGTCGCGGTTGGTCGCGGCGATGACGCGCACGTCCGTCCTGATAGTCCGGTTGCCGCCGACCCGCTCGAACTCCTTCTCCTGAAGCACGCGCAGCAGCGCGACCTGCATCTCCGGACTCAACTCTCCGATTTCGTCGAGAAAAATGGTGCCGCCGTTGGCCGCTTCGAATCGTCCCACGCGTTGCTGCATCGCGCCGGTAAACGCGCCCTTCTCGTGGCCGAACAGTTCGCTCGCGATCAACTCCTTCGGCAGCGCCGCGAGGTTGACCTTGACCAGCGCACGATTCGCGCGAGGGCTACGGCGGTGGATGGCGTGCGCGACCAGCTCCTTCCCCGTCCCGGTCTCGCCGGTGAGGAGGACGGTCGAGTCCGTCCGCGCGACCTTCTCAATCGCGGCGATGACCTTTTGCAGCGAGGTCGAGGAGCCGACGATCTCCTCGTAGTTCGAACGCTGGATGACCTCGTCCTGGAGCAGCCGGTTCTCTACTTGCAATCGCTCCTTCAGTTTCTTGATCTCTTCGTAGGCCAGGGCGTTGGCGACCGCGAGCGAGACCACGTCTGACACGCCGCGCAATAACTGAACTTGCCCGTCGGTGTAGTTACCCTTCTCTTTCGACAGGTATGCGATGTCGCCGATCAGCTCGTCCTGCTTGACGAGCGGGATGCAGACGTAGCTGCGGAATCCGTACTTCCAATGCCTCTCGTCACTGGCGAAGCGTCTCCGGGTCTCAAGGTCAGTACAGACGTACGGCCGGCGGGACGTGATGAACTCGCTGAAGACATGTTCGCTCACCGGAATCCTGAGCGTGTTATCGACCTCGGGCGCGTAACGCGCCACGAGGCTTTCGGGGGACTCTCCCGCCCTGCGGGCGAAACCTTCGATGTGGAGAGAATGAACTCTTATCTCCTCGCCTTCCAGTATCCCGATGCCGATGGTGTCGAAGTGGACGACGGGCTTCAGCGTCGCGTTCAGTGCGGCCAGCACGTCCGGCAGTTCCAGGTGCGCGCCGATGGCCTTCGCGACCTCAAGGATGACTTGGGAGTGGTTCTCGCTCATGTCACTGCCTGGCGGGGCTTAATTCAAGCGCACAGCCTACCAACGATTGAGAGGCGCGTCCACAAGAATTCGTTTAGTGGCAACTGTTCCCGTGCTCACCTACCTTGCCCGCCGCCTTTGAGGCGACGGCGCGCCCGCGCGCAACAAACGTCTCGCGAATTCACGAGCCCATTAGTGAAATCACGACCTCACTTCGCCTCGTCCCGCCTGAATACAAACAATGCCGGGTTGGCATACCCGTTGCTTCAGGCCCAGCCCAGCGGCAGGCCGAAACATGAACGGGGCCGTCGAGCAAAGCTACCGGAGGGGGCGAAACAATGAACCGTTTGGCTAAAGCGATAACGAGGGCGTCGCTGCCGGCGCTGCTGCTGCTTGTCTCTTCCGCGGCCGTCGCGCAGACGCCTGTGCCGACGCCGGGGCAGGAGCAGATTCAAACACCGCCCGCGCCGCCGCTGCCCGACCTGACGCGGCTGGGCGTCGCGGGCGACAACGTCCTGGCGCTCTCGATGGACGACACGATTCGCAGGGCGCTGGAGAGCAACAACGACATCGAGGTCGCGCGCGGCGACGTGCGCGTCGCCGAACAAAGGCTGCGGGCGCTGTACGGGGTCTACGATCCGGTCTTCAGCGTCACGCCCAGTTTCGACCAGCGCGTCACCCCCGCCACGAGCGTCTTCTCCGGCGCAGGCGCGAGCGGGAGGGTTTCGACCAAGACCTTCAACTTCAACTCGGCGCTCAGCAAATACTTCGAAACCGGCGGCGGCGCTTACGAGCTACAGTTCAACAACGCGCGCACGACGACGAGCGCCACGAACAGCACGCTGAGTCCCTATTACTCGTCCGCCCTGACCCTGCTCTACACGCAGCCGCTGCTGCGCAACCGCTCTATTGACGCGAGCCGTCACGCCATCCGGGTGCAGAAAAAAGTGCTCTCACAGACGGACGCCGACTTCCGGCGGCGCACCATCGAAATCATCTCGCAGGCGCAAGGCGCTTATTGGAACCTCGTCTTCGCGCTGCGCAACCAGCAGAACCAGCTTGAGAGCCTGAACGTCTCCCGACAGAACCTGAAGAACGTCGAGGCGCAGATCGCGGCCGGCACCATGGCCCCTCTGGATCGGGCGCAGGTGCTCACCGACATCGCCACGCGCGAGGCGAACCTGTTGGAGGCGACTCAGGGCGTCACGACGGCGGAGAACTCCCTCAAGCGGTTGTTGCTGAAGGACTCGGCCGCGCCCGAATGGTCGGCGCAGATTACGCCCACCGACACGCCGGCTCTCGACATGTCGCCGGTTGACCTCGACGGCGCACTCGAAGAGGCCCGCCAGAACCGGCCCGAGCTGTCGAGGTTGAATCTCCAGAAGGAGATCAACTCGATTGACGTTCAGTACTACCGCAACCAGACCAGGCCCGAAATCAATTTAACCGGCTCGGTCACTTCCTCGGGTCTGGCGGGCGACCAGGTGCCGTGCGGCGCGGCGGCGTGCCCCGCCGTCCCTTCAAATTATCAGGGCGGTTATTTCCAGAGCCTGAGTAATATCTCCGACTTCAAAACGCGCGAGATAAACGTCGGGGTGACGATCTCCCTGCCGCTCCGCAACCGGGCCGCGAAGGCCAACCTGGCGACGGCGCGAGTTCAGAAAGAACAGAACGAGGCCTCGTACCGCTCGCAGGAGCAAACGGTCGCGGCGGAAGTGCGCAACGCCGCACAGGCGGTCGCCATCGCGCAGAAGCGCATCGTCGCCTCGCGCCTCGCGAGGGAGAGCGCCGAGCAGCAGCTCGCCGGCGAGCAGAAACTTTACAACGTGGGCCGCTCGACGACCTTCCTGCTGCTCCAGCGGCAGAACGAACTGACGGCCGCGCGCACCAACGAACTCCAGGCCGAGACCGACTACAGCAAGGCCCTGGCCGACCTACAGCGCGCGACGGCCTCGACGCTGCGGGCCAACAACGTCACCGTGCAAAGCCTGGTTGAGCAGCCGTAACCCTATTTTCGATTCGCGATATATGAGTTTGCACTCGGAGGTAACTGAGAGCAATTCACCACAGAGACACAGAGGCACAGCCTGTTGAGAGCTAAAGGCATCGAGCTGTGTCTCCGTGTCTCTGTGGCGAAATCTCTTTCAGTCATACTCAACTGCATAGCATCGGGGGGCAGACCGATACCAAAGTATTGTGGACATTCGCGGGCAATCGGGGCATCCTCCCCACCATGGCAAAACCGGCGATCCTGACGGTGGACGACGACGCAGAGGTCTTACGCGCTATAGACCGCGACCTGCGGCGCAGGTACGCGAGCGACTACCGCGTGCTGCGCGCCGACTCGGGAAAGTCGGCGCTCGACCTCGTCCGTGAATTGAAGGTGCGTAACAACCCGGCCGCCCTCTTCCTCGTCGATCAACGGATGCCGGGGATGAGCGGCGTCGAGTTCCTGCAACAAGCCTCCGCGCTCTATCCCGACGCCAAGCGCGCGCTCCTGACCGCCTACGCCGACACCGACGCCGCCATCCGCGCCATCAACGAGGCGGGCGTCAACCACTACCTGCTCAAACCCTGGGATCCGCCGGAGGAGAACCTCTATCCGGTTCTGGACGACCTGCTCGACGACTGGCGCGCCGACTTCCGCCCGCCCTTCGAGGGCATCCGCGTGCTCGGCCTGCGCTGGTCGCCCGCCTCGCATCAGCTCAAAGACTTCCTCGCGCGCAACCACGTCCCCTACCAGTGGCTCGACGTGGAGACGGCCGGGCGCGACGCGGAGGTGAAGCAGCTCGTCGATTCGCTGGACGAAGAGGAGAAGAAGCGCCTGCCGCTCGTCATCTTCCCCGACGGCGCGCGCCTGCCCGAACCTTCGACGGCGGAGATGGCCGGGCGCGTGGGGTTGAACACACGCCCCGCACAGGAGTTCTACGACCTGGCGATTGTCGGCGGCGGGCCGGCCGGGCTCGCCGCCGCCGTCTACGGCGCGTCGGAAGGCTTGAAGACCGTGATGATCGAGCGCGAGGCGCCGGGCGGGCAGGCCGGCATGTCCAGCCGCATCGAGAACTACCTCGGCTTCCCCGCCGGACTCTCGGGCGCAGACCTCGCGCGGCGCGCCGTCACACAGGCCCGCCGCTTCGGCGTCGAGATACTCTCGCCGCAGGAGGCCGCGGCCGCGCGCGCCGAAGGCCCTTACCGCATCGTGCGCTTCGCGGACGGGGGCGAGATCAGTTGCCACGCGCTGCTCATCGCCACCGGCGTCCAGTGGCGCAAGCTCGACGTGCCGGGCATGGACAAGGTCACGGGCGCGGGCGTCTATTACGGCGCGGCGATGACCGAGGCGGTCACTTGCAAAGACCAGGACGTTTACGTCGTCGGCGGCGCGAACTCGGCGGGGCAGGCGGCAATGTACTTCTCGCGCTACGCGCGCCGGGTCGTGATGCTCGTGCGCGGCGACAGCCTGTCGAAGAGCATGTCGCAGTACCTGATTGAAGAGATAAGGCAGACGTCGAACATACAGGTCGAATTCAACTCGGCGGTCGTCGGCGTGAGCGGCGAGGAGCATCTCGAAACAATCACCGTCCGCTGTTCGCAGAGCGGCGAGACGAACACCGTCCCCGCCAACTACCTCTTCATCTTCATCGGGGCGATGCCGCACACCGAGTGGCTCGCTGGGCTCGTCGAGCGCGACGAGCGCGGCTTCATCCCGACCGGCCCCGACCTTCTGCGCGAAGGCAAGCGGCCGCGCGGGTGGGCGCTCGAACGCGACCCGTACCTGCTGGAGACGAACGTGCCCGGCGTCTTCGCCGTCGGCGACGTGCGCAAAGGCTCGGTCAAGCGCGTTGCTTCGGGCGTCGGCGAGGGCTCCGTGGCAATCTCTTTCGTCCACCAGTATCTCGGCAAGGTGGTGTAGCGGATGGAAGACGAGAGACTCGAAGGCATCGGAGTCCGCGGCAGCGGCGAGGAGGTGAGGGCACACGCGGGCGTCGCCTCTCCGGCGGACGCGTTGGAGGCGCTGCGGCGTGTGAGCATCTTCGCCGACCAGCCCGCGGAGCAACTGCGCTGGTTCGTTGAGAACGCCGAGGAGCGGCGCCTCCGGCCGGGCGAACCCCTCTTCCGCAAAGGTGACGCAGCCGACCGGATGATCGTCTACCTCGAAGGCGAGGCACATTCGCGCCGCGAAGAGAGCGCGGCCGACAGTCTCGTCTACATCGCGCGGGCCGGCGACCCGACGACCGAGGTGACCGGCAAGCTCCCTTACTCGCGGATGGAGACCTTCCCCGTCACAAGCCGCGCGGTCGCGCCGACGCGCGTGCTCCTCTTCCCCGAACGCCTCTTCCCGGAGATGTTACAAAGGATGCCCGCGCTCGTGCAGCGGCTCGTCGGGGTCATGAGCGACCGCGTGCGCGAATTTACCAAGACCGTCGACCAGAGCGACAAGCTGTTGGCGCTGGGGAAACTGTCGGCGGGGCTGGCGCACGAGCTGAACAATCCGGCGGCGGCCGCGCGCCGGGCGGCAGACGAACTGCTCGCGGCGCTCGAAGAGCTGCGCGCCGCAGACCTCGGCCTCTGCCGGCATCAACTGTCGCCGGAGCAGCGCGCGGCGGTCGCGGAGTTCGAGCAGGCGGCGGTCGCGCACTCCGCCTCTTCGCAGCCTTTGAACGCGCTCGAACAGAGCGACCGCGAAGACGAGATTAACTCATGGCTCGAAGCGCGTGGGGTCAAAGGAGGATGGGCCGTCGCGCAGTCGCTTGTCGAAGCCGGAATCGACATCGCCGCGCTCGACGAGTTGAAAAAGCGCGTCGGCGCTTCGGCGTTCGCGGAGGTGCTCGCGCGCGTCGGCGCGCAGCTCTCGGTCGCGCGGCTCGCCGCCGACATCAAGACGAGTGCGGGCCGCATCTCGGAACTCGTCCTCGCCATCAAGGAATACTCCTACATGGATCAGGCCCCTTTGCAGGAGGTTGACCTGCACCGGAGCCTGGACAACACCCTGCTCATCCTCAAGCACAAGCTGAAGAAGAAGAGCGTCAACGTCGTGCGCGACTACGCCGCCGACCTGCCGCGCCTCACTGCCTTCGGCGGCGAGTTGAACCAGGTGTGGACGAACCTGATCGACAACGCCGTGGACGCGATGGCGGAAGGCGGCACGCTCCGCGTCCGGACGAGGCGCGAGCCGCTCGACATACTCGTCGAGATACGCGACAACGGCGCGGGCGTCCCCGAAGACGTGAGGGCGCGCATCTTCGAGCCGTTCTTCACAACGAAGTCCGTCGGCGAGGGCACGGGCCTCGGCCTCGACGCCGTGCTGCGCATCGTCCGCAGGCACCGCGGCAACGTCCGCTTCGAGTCGAAACCCGGCGACACGTGCTTTCAGGTGCGCCTGCCGCTTTCGGTCAAAGACCCCACCGGCGTACAGGAAGAGAATTAACCACGGGGCCGGTGCACTTCTACCAGATTTGGATTCTGCAACGCGATTCTAAAGGGCAGCGAGGTGGTCGAACACCGGCTCGAAGCCGGGCGCCACGCATGGCTACAGGTCGTCAGGGGCTCGGTCGAGTTGAACGGCACCAAGCTCGGCGCAGGCGACGGCGCGGCGGTCAGCGACGAGGGCATGCTGACTCTCATGGCTGAAGACGACAGCGAAGTGATCCTGTTCGACCTCGCCTGATTGCGTTAAGAATGTCTGGCCCGAAGACGTTCACTCAACCGGCGGCCGGGACATGAAGAACTTCCTCCATCCGGCGGTCGGCCGCCGCTGCCGCCTCCTCCGCGCTGTTCCCCTGCTGGCGCGCGCTCAGGTAGGGCGCGTACCAGTCCCACCACCAGTCATGGTTGAGAGAGAAGAGAGCGAGGCGACGATTTCGTCTGTGGTCACGATGGCGCTCGCGTAGTTCGGGAGGTTGAGGTGGAGTGCGGCGTACATCATCTCGTCCGAGTAGTCCGCGGTCGCGTCCTTGACCACCGTGACCTCGTAGCCCAGTTCGGCGGCGAAGCGCACGGTTGACTCCACGCACGTGTGTGCGATGAGCCCGACGACGATGAGCCGGTGGACGCCGTGCTTCTTGAGCTGCAAGTCGAGGTCGGTGTTGGCGAAGCCGCTGGAACACCAGTGCTCCTGTGCCACGATGTCGCCCGGCCGCGGCTCGAACTCGCCGCGAATCTCGCCGCCCCAGGTGCCGTATTCGAAGGCTTTACTCTGCCAGCCTCGTTTTTGAATGGGCGCAATGTATTTCCAGGTCTCGTAGTCGCCCGGACGGTATCGGCGATGCATCGCATAGAAGACCCGAAGTTTCGCGTTCCGCGCGGCATTCAGAACCTGTGACATGTTGGGAACGCAGTTGTTCGCTTCGGCCACGGCCTTGATGCGCGGCCAGAGCTTGCCACCCTCGGAAATGAAGTCGTTGTACGGGTCGATGACGAGAAGTGCGCTGAGCTCCTTGTCAAACTTTAGCTCTGCCATCCTCTTCCTCCTACGTGCCGAGTACCGACATTCCGGGTGCGCACTGTCCGCCACTCGGCATCAAGGCGCGTAACTGGTGAAGACGAAGTCGCGGTCTTTGGCGGGCGCGTGACAGGCGAAGCAGGTCTTGTGCACCGCCTCGCCGTCAGGTTTGCCGTCGGTGAATTGGGCGAACCCCCAGCCGCCGGTCGCGGCGTACTTCTTCGAGTCCTTGACCATGAACTGCACGTTCGTCGGGGGGCCGGCCACGGAAGATGCGGCCAGAAGCTTCTCTATCTGTTCGGCCGGCAGGCCGCGCTGATAGCGAGCCTGACATCGGCAGTCCGGGGCTTAGGATGGCTTGGACGCTTTTGCGGCGGCCCAGAGCGACCCGGGGTTAACGCGGCCCGGATGCAGCGAGAGCATTGCCTCGTAAAGTTCTATCGCCGTCGTCGTGCTCGCGAGGGAGGCGACAAAGTCGCGGAGGTAACGCCGTGTCTCCCCGATGTGGCGGGGCGAGCTGTCGGGATCGAGCACGCCGTGACCGGCGACCACCGCCTCCGGATGCAGGGACTCGATCTTGTCGAGCGCACGGAGCCACTCGTCGCAAGCCTCTTCGTCGCACTCCGCGAGATAGAGGTGCGTGTTGTTGTAGACGCAGTCCCCGGATACGACCAGACCGATGGAGGGCACATGCAGCGCAGTCGAGTGTGACGTGTCGGTGTGGCCGAGCTGGACGACCCTCAGCTCTTCGCCCTCAAGGTAAAAGGCGTCTCCTTCGAGGACTTCGGGCGCCACCAACTGCGACGGGAGCTGGCCCGGGAAGCGCGGCTCCCAGAAGGATTGGACGTACTCCGGCTTGATCTGGTCTCGAATGGCCGCGACGACGGGCGCGGTGGCGATTGCCTTTGCGTCGGGGAACTTGTCGAGAAGGCGCTTCAGACCGAAGTAGTGGTCGCCGTGGGCGTGGGTGACGTAAATGGTCTTAAGATTCTTGCCGCTCTCGACGACCCACTCCAGCAGCTCCTTTGAATGTTGCTCGGACAGAAACGTATCGACGAGGACGGCGTCGCGCTCACCATAGATGAGCGTGACAGTTCCGGTTACCCAGAGGAGGTCTTCCTTGCCGGGCGGAATTCCTTGCGAGGTAGAGCTTCCGCGTTTCTTTGTCAGCAGCTTCCATTCAAGTTTAGACATCACTTTTTCCTTCCAGTTCGCCCAACAGCCGGGGCAGGTTCATTTCCGCGTCTCGCGTCTGGAAGCCGCGCTCCATCGCGGCCTGGAACTCAGGGCTGCGCGCGCCCTCGCCGAAGAGGTCGGAATCGCGACGGAAGTCTTCAGCCGGCGCGAGTGCGATTGCGTTGACCCTTTCCTTGACCGCTGCGCGGCCCGCTGAATGAGGGAGACAAGGTCGCGCACCAGTTCGGGCCCCAGAAGATTCATAGGCGGTGCCGCAATCTCCACGAAGAGAACGGCCCCTTCCCTGCGCACCTTGAGCGTCTCAAAATCCACGGCATGTTTTTGGTTCTCGTTTTCTATTGCTTTTGACATTTTTATTCCCCTGTCGAATATCAGACCGCACGCCGTCCGCGTTAAATCAGAGGCGAGTAGACCACAGGCGGGAAGGCGAAACTATTAGACTTTGGTATCGGTCGATACCTCGGCATCAGTCTGTGTGACGGTGAGGAGCGACGGCGAAAGGCCGCTTTGTGAGTTGAAAATAGATGAGCCCTGCGGACAGCGTGAGAGGGTTCCGCAGGGCTTACTCAGGCTGACTACGAATCTGAAACCGCCAACATCAATGACGGCGTCGCGCCGGTATTTTTCCTAGCCCGCGCGCCCGCGTTCAGTCGCGAAGTAGAATTGGTACCGCCGTTTGAGTTCGGGCGTGGTGATGTCCCAGTCCGGCCGGCATCTCTTCAGGACGGCGCGCAAATCCTGGCGAAGCTCTGCCGTCGTGGGCCGGCCGAAGAACCAGTAGCCCATGTAGATTTTGTAAACGACGAGCCCCGGCTCCAACACAATCGTGTGGGGAATCATGGGGTTGTGGAGGGGGTCTGTGTATTCGGCGATATCGAGGTCTTTTTGTATCTTACGCCCCGGGTCGGAGAGGAAGGGCCAGTGTGCGCCAACGCCGCTGCGGTATTCGTTCGTCTCGGTGATGTTGTCTGTGCTGATCGTGACCAGCCGGCAGTAGCCGACCTCCATTTCACGATGAAGTTGGACGAGCCCTTCGTGCTGCCGGCGCTCGCGTGCGAGTAGACCACGGGCGAGAGACGCGCGTCTATTAGACGAAAGTATCGGTCGGCATCTCCGCGTCAGATTGAGGGGCTCGGCCGGTACTTCTACGGGACGTAGACCGATACCAAAGGATAATAGACGCCCTCCGGTAAACGGCGCATGCTGGTGCCATTACGGATGCCGGGCACAACAAGGGGGTTAAAATGATGGTCATACGTCCATTCATCTCAGTCGTTGACGATGACGAGTCCGTGCGCGAGTCGCTGCCCGAATTGCTGCGGGAGTTCGGCTTCGCCGCCCAGCCGTTCTCCTCGGCGGAAGAGTTCCTCGCGTCCGACCTCCTCGGCCAGACCAGTTGTCTGCTCCTGGATGTCACCATGCCCGGCATGTCCGGTCCCGACCTTCAGCAGGAGTTGACGCGACGCCGACAGGAGATCCCGATCATCTTCATCACCGCCCGGAGGGATGAGAACGTCTGCCGGCACCTGCTCGAACGCGGCGCCGTCGAGTGCCTCTTCAAGCCTTTCAGCGAGACTGGCCTGCTTGAAGCTCTCAACGCGGCCCTTCGCTTAAGCTGACCTGACCGGTTGGGTGAATACATGCCGAGTCGGATGCGTTCAATTACAGTGAAGCTCTTCTCGGGAACCACGGCCCTTGCTGTCTGGTCCCGCCCATGGACGCCCTCGCCCGGAAGCGACCGGCAACGCCCGGCCGCGCCGTATCGACAGGCGAGGCACCCCTTGGCGCGGCGGCACAAAACATTTCAAAGCATAGCCCTCCTCTTAGCCTTCGCCTGTCTTATGTTCGAGGGGTGCCGCTCGCAGGGCACGTCCGTCGAATTCACTACCATTCCACTGGCGGACAGGGGAGGCCCGGATATGTTCGGTTTCGTCGAAGGGCGTGTCAGCGGTGCCCGCCCCGGGCAGCGGATAGTCCTGTACGCACGGGCCGGGGCGTGGTATGTCCAGCCCCTCTACGAAGAGCCTTTCACTGAGATTCAGCCCGACTCGACGTGGAGAAACACAACCCACCTCGGGACGGAGTACGCCGCGCTCCTCGTCGAGCCTAACTACATTCCGCCGAACATCACGGACGCTCTCCCGACCTTGGGCGGCGCGGTCGTCGCCGTGGCGACGACGGAAGGCACGCCGCCTTTCGTCTGGCAGCGGCGCTGGTTCCGTTACGCCGCCGGACTGGCCCTCCTGTTGGCGCTGCTGGCCCTCTACCGCTACCACCTGCGACAGTTGAAGAGGCAGCTCAACATCCGTTTCGAGGAACGGCTCGCGGAGCGGACGCGCATCGCACAGGAGCTGCACGACACGCTTCTGCAAGGCGTCATCAGCGCTTCGATGCAGCTCCACGTGGCGGCGGAAAGTCTGCCCGCGGACTCGCCGGCCATAGCGCAGTTCGACCACGTCCGGCGGCTGATGGGTCAGGTCATCGAAGAGGGCCGCAACGCCGTGCGGGGCCTGCGCTCCACCGGCGACGACTCCCTCGGACTCGAACACGCCTTGTCGCAGGTCAAGCAGGAGTTCGCCGCAAGCGACCGGGCCAGCTTCCGCGTCGTCGTCGAGGGTAAGCCCCGGCCGCTGCACCCGGCCGTCCGCGATGAGGTCTACCGCATCGGGCACGAGGCGCTCGTCAACGCTTTCCGTCACTCGCGCGCGAAGAGCATCGAGATGGAAATCGGATACCTTGCCGATGGCCTGCGCGTGCTCGTCAGCGACGACGGCGTGGGCATTGACCCGAAGGTGCTGCGCTCAGGGCGCGACGGGCACTGGGGGCTCTCGGGGATGCGCGAGCGTGCGGAGAAGATCGGGGCGCGGCTCAAAGTCCTGAGTCGCGCCTCCGCCGGGACGGAGGTCGAGCTGACTGTGCCCGGCCGCATCGCTTTCCGGGATCAAGCGCCTCCTTTTCCGCGGAGATGGTTCGCCAGACTCCGCCCGCGAAAAGCCGAAGGACAGACGCCGGTGGAGTCCGGAGGTAAGGATTTCGAATGAGCGACCAACAACGCATCCGCGTCCTGAGCGTTGACGACCACCCGCTGATGCGCGAGGGGGTCGCCGCCATCATCAACAGCCAGCCGGACATGACCATCGTGGCGCAGGCGGCTACGGGCGCGGAGGCCGTCGAGATGTATCGCCGGCACCTCCCGGACGTTGTCCTCATGGATTTGCGGCTCCCCGACGTGAGCGGCATCGACGCACTCGTCCGCATCCGCGCGGAGTTCGCGGGCGCGCGCGTCATCATCCTGACCACGTTCGAGGGGGATGTTGAAATCCAGCGCGCTCTCAAGGCGGGCGCGCGCGGCTACCTCCTCAAGAGCACCCCGCCCAAAGAACTCGTCGAGACCATCCGCCACGTCCACGGGGGAAAGAAGGGCATCCCTTCACACATCGCGTCTCACCTCGCCGAGCACATGAGCGACGAAGACCTGACGGAGCGCGAGGTGGAAGTTCTCCGCCACGTCGCCGGGGGGAACCGCAACCGCGACATCGCCGAGAAGCTCTTCATCTCGGAGGAGACGGTCAAGGTTCACATCAAGCACATCATGGACAAGCTCGGCGCCTCCGACCGCACGCAGGCCGTCGCCATCGCCGTCCGCCGAGGCATCATCCAGCTCTGAGCCCTAACGTACCTCCGCACCCCGCCGATACCACGATAGTGGGATAAAAAGATTCCTAGCTCCGGGGATTCAGATTGCGTTAACACCCGCTACCCTAGTCTCATGCGCGTTGAGAAACTCAGACCGGGGGGAGGCGCGTGCTGCTTAGACTGTTCTCTTTAACCTATCCGCGCGGGAGGCCCGGCGTCGGGCTCCTGCTGTTGCGCTCGGCCCTCGGGCTGACGGCGGCGGCGCAGGGCTTGGTCTACCTTTCCGGCCGCGGCGACCTGTCGCTCTGGGCTTCGGCGGCGTGCCTGCTGGCCGTGGGCTGCGGCTCACTGCTCCTGCTCGGGTTTCTGACCCCGCTCGCCTGCTTCGTCGTGGGGTTAGGCGGCGCGGCGGCGGCGTTTTCGATGCCCCACTCTGAAACGCTCGGCGCGCTGTTCGGCACGCCGTTCTTTCTCTTCGTGGTGAGTGCCGCGGCGGCCGCGCTGCTCCTCGGCCCCGGCGCCTACTCGCTCGACGCGCGCCTCTTCGGACGCCGCGAGATCATCATCCCTCTCTCGCCTCACCTGTCCGAGCCCTGAATTTCCCTGCCCGGCTCTCCGAGCCGGAGGCCGTTAAGTGAAGGCTTGGGACATCGCCGCCAGATGGAAAACAGACGCCGCGCGGTCTACAGTGAGACCGCGCGGCGTCTGTTTGCGGGCCGCGCTCGATTCAGCTCGGGCTCAAACTTCAATTCTGAAAGCGACTCCCCCAAAAGAGTTAGAGGGGCGTGGCCTTATTTCGGGTATTCAGACGTGTAAAAAGCTTCTACCCTCACCTTCGTGCAAAGACTGTTCTCGATGTTTCCGCAGGGCGGGCCGGGCGTCGCGTTACTGCTGCTGAGGATTTCGGTGGCGGCGGTCTTAGTTTTGAATGCGGCGAGTCACCTTAACGTGTCTTACGGCCGTCTGCTCCTCGCCGGTGCCGTGCTGGCGTCCGTTTCCCTGGGCATAGGCTTCCTGACGCCGTACCTGTCAGTCATCGCGTGCGCCGCCGCCGCCGCGAATCTGCTGCTCGGCCCCGGCTCGGATAACCTCATCTACGTGACCCCGGTGATCGACGCCGCGGCGCTCGCCCTCCTCGGGCCGGGGGCGTATTCGTTGGACGCGAGATTGTTCGGGCGCCGCGTCACCGTCATCACCCCCGGGAAGAAGACGGATAGACTCTAACCCCTCTCTCGATCCTTGGATACAATTCCGATGAGGATGAGGTACAGAGCAAGTAATCCGGTTGCAGCCGCGGCGGGCCACAGCGACGCCCAGCACTGTAGTTCTCGGCCCGGCAATTCAGGCAAAGGACAATTTTGTGAATGAGGCGGCGATGACCCAACTCAAGCCTATCAGCATCCTGAGCGTTGAGGATCATCCGGTTTTTCGTGAAGGTCTGAGTGCGATCATCGGCTCGCAACCGGACATGCTGCTCGTCGCTCACGCGTCCAATGCCGTCGAGGCCATCGCGGAGTTTCGTCGTCATCGGCCGGACATCACCCTGATGGATCTGCGCCTCCCGGGCGCCAACGGCACGGACGCTCTGATAACGATTCGGGGAGAGTTTCCACAGGCCCGCGTCATCATGCTGACGACCTCGGACGCCGACGCCGAGATTCAGCGTGCGCTGCGGGCAGGGGCGGCGGCCTACATGCTGAAGAGCATGCCGAAGAATGAATTGCTGGCCGTGATCCGTTCGGTTCATTCCGGCAGGCGGCACGTTCCGCCGGAGGTGGCGGCGCGCCTCGCCGAGCACCTGGGCGAAGAAGACCTCACCGCCCGCGAGTTGGAAGTGCTCCAACTTATTCGCGACGGCCACCGCAACAAACAGATCGCCGACCAACTGGCAATCGCGGAGACGACCGTCAACTTTCACATCAAGAACCTTGTGGAGAAGCTGGGCGCCAATGACCGGACGCACGCGGTGACCATTGCGATGCGACGCGGCCTGCTTCAAGTATGAATTGGTGAGCCCGGACAGCAGGGAAAGGTTGAACCTCGCGTAGGTCAAGGCGGAACACCTTGAAAGGGGGGCGTTAGTTATCCCGCGCCTGTATCCACTCTGCTTTGTGTTGCTCTTACTGGCGGCAACGTCGGCCCGGGCGGTCGATCCCAACAGACGTATCTCCCAGTACGCGCACACGGCCTGGCGTATACAGGACGGAATCTTTTCCGGCGCGCCGAATGCGATTACTCAAGCGGCGGACGGCTACCTGTGGATCGGAACACAGACCGAGCTGGTGCGTTTCGACGGGGTTCGCTTCGTCCGCTGGACTCCCGCGGAGGGGAAGCTGGGCCTCTTAAACAACAGCGTCTTCTCCCTTCTGGCGCCGAGCGACGGGAGTTTGTGGATCGGAACCGGGGTTAACCTCGCTCGATTTAAAGACGGAGAGTTGGTCAATTATACGGAGAGGATTGGACGCATTAATTCAATCCTTGAAGATCGTCAGGGAAGGCTCTGGATAGCTCGCTCAAGAGTCAGCGATTCGACCGGGCCTCTTTGTCAGATTACCGATGCGAAGCTCCGGTGTTTCGGCAAGGAAGACGGCATGCCGCTTCCTACTGCGGCGGCACTGGCAGAGGATACAGAGGGGAACCTCTGGGTAGGTAGCGCAGCCGGACTGACCCGTTGGCACGACGGTTCGTCCGACACATACACACCCTCCGGGTTGAAGTCTGTCGCAAATTTGACCGGGGTCACCGGACTGGCAGCCAGCCCGGACGGGTCTCTGTGGGTTGGCATGAGTAGCTCCGGCCCGGGGCTGGGCTTACAGCAAATGACCGGCGGCACATGGAAGCCGTTCGTCACCCCCGAAATCGATAGCAGCAAGCTGGATGGCAGCACGTTGTTTTTAGACCGCGAGAATACCCTCTGGGTCGGGACTGAAAGCCAGGGCATTTACCGCATTCACGACGGAGAGGTAGACAGGTTTCGCGGTGCCGACGGTCTGTCCAGCGACACGGTGAGGGCTTTCTACGAGGATCGTGAAGGTAACCTGTGGGTCGCGACGACCGAGGGAATCGATCTCTTTCGGGATACTCGCGTGGTCAGCTTCTCAACCCGCGAAGGACTGGTCGCCAACGAGGTCTGTTCAGTGCTCGCCGCCCGGGATGGCCGCGTCTGGGCCGGGAACCATCACGCGCTGGAATCTCTGCGTGAAGGCAAGGTGTTTTCCATTCTGGGGAAGGATGGCCTGCCAGGGAAAAGCGTGACAGCCCTGCTTGAAGACCATGCCGGGCGACTGTGGGTCGGCGTTGACGACGGCCTGTCTGTTTACGAAGCCGGCAGATTCAGGCCCGTCAGACGCAGCGACGGCACCCCGGTAGGAGTGGTCATATCGTTGGCCGAAGACCGTGAGCACAACATCTGGGCAGAGGCCATCGGAAACCCCAGAAAGCTAATCCGCATACAAGATTTCACCGTCCGTGAAGATCTTCCCCCGCCACAAGTGCCCGTGGCCCCCTCACTCGTAGCCGACCCGCAGGAAGGCATCTGGCTCGGTCTGGCCGATGGCAACCTGGCTCGGTACAGGCGAGGCCGACTGGAGGTCTTTCCATTCCCTCATGACCAATATAGTCGAGTCTATCAAGTCGCCGCCATGAATGACGGCTCTATCTTGGGCGCGACCAATTCGGGGCTGATCGGGTGGAAGGATGGGACGCTGCGGACGATGACCGCCCGGAACGGTCTCCCCTGCGACACAATCTATGGTCTCGTCTCTGACGCCCAGGATAGACTGTGGTTATACAGCCAGTGTGGCCTCGTGATGCTGGAAAATACAGAGGTGCAGACTTGGTGGAAAGACCCGGACACAGTGGTCAAGGTAAAAATCTTTGACGTGTTTGACGGCGCCCGCCCGTCTCCCCCTCCTTTCCAGCCGATAGCTTCGAGAGGGCCTGACGGGCGTTTGTGGTTCGCCAATGAAACCGTCGTCCAAATGATAGACCCGGCCCGCCTCGACGGGAATGCGTTACCGCCGCCGGTGCACGTCGAGAAAGTGGTCGCCGACCGAGAGAGCTATGAGCCCCGGCAAGACCTTCGCATTCCTCCCAAGCCGCATAATCTCGTAATCGACTACACGGCCCTGAGCTTCGTGGCGCCGCCGAAGATGCGCTTTCGCTACAGGCTGGAGAATCACGACGCCGACTGGCAGGAAGCCGGGACAAGACGACAGGCGTTTTACAGCGATCTGCCGCCCGGCAACTACCGTTTCCGCGTGATCGCGTGCAACAACGACGGAGTCTGGAACGAAGCAGGCGCAACCCTCATCTTCAGCATCGCGCCCGCCTGGTATCAGACGGGATGGTTCCGCCTCCTGTGCGTGGTCGGCGCTCTTTTCATCATTTGGACACTTTACCGTCTGCGCCTCCGGCAGGTGGCGAGGGCCATCGGCGCCCGCTTCGACGAGCGGTTGGCCGAGCGTACGCGCATCGCGCGCGAACTCCACGACACCCTGCTCCAGACCGTACAGGGCAGCAAGTTCGTGGCCGACGACGCGCTGGAGAAAGCCGACGACTCCGCCAACATGCGGCGCTCTATGGAAAAGCTCGCGGGCTGGCTCGGGCAGGCGACGCAGGAGGGGCGGGCGGCGCTCAACTCTCTGCGCACCTCGACGACGGAGACGAACGACCTCGCCGCGGGTCTGCGCCGGGCGACCGAAGAGTGCCTGCTCGACAAGTCCATGGCGGTCAAGTTCTCGGTGGCCGGCGGCTCCAGAGACATGCACCCCATCGCCCGTGATGAAATTTATCGCATCGGGTACGAGGCCATCCGCAACGCCTGTGAGCACGCCTCGGCGAGCGAGTTGACTGTCTCGCTCAACTACGCGCAAGACCTGACCCTGCGTGTGAATGACGACGGCGTCGGCATCGAGCCGGCGGTCGTCGCGGGCGGGAAGGACGGGCATTTCGGCCTGCGTGGCATGCGGGAGCGGGCCGAGCGCATCGGGAGTAAGCTGACGCTGAACAGCTCTCCACGCTCCGGGACTGAGATGAGGCTGGTCGTGCCGGGGAACGTCATTTTCCGGAAGGCGCACGCGACTCGTTTTGAAAGAATCAAGACCTTCCTCGGGCGGAGGGGCGGCGGCTCCGACCGGGCCTGATCTGCTCCGCGCCGAGTTCTTCACCAAAACCTGTTAAGAAAACCCTGTAGAAAAATCTAGGTCGAATTTTACGATTTCTGGGGATTCGCGGAACTCGGGATACGTCTATCCTGTGTGCATTGAGCATGAGTTGATGCTCAACGAGAGGAGTAGCACACGATGAGCGCACAGCCCGGAGCAATCACGAAGAACCCGATGAGCACTTTCAGTTTCACTGTGAATCCCGAAGCGGTCGCTTCTATTCACGACGACGGAATAGCGATCCTCCACACCGGCGTCGGACGCTTGTTCACCTCCAACGGGACGGGCGCGCGCATCTGGCGCGGAGTTGAGCGGCGACTGTCGTTGGAATCCATCGCCGAGGAACTCAGCGGCGAGTACAACATCGCCCGGGCCACCGCGCGCGAAGACGTGGCCCGCTTTCTGGCCGAGCTTGAGCGGCAGACGTTGATCCAGAGGGGGGCGCGTCATGAATAGGGCAAAACACGCCTGGCTTCTCTTCGGCGCGCTTTACGAACTCATCCGCTACGAGGTGAGCATCCGGTTGCGCGGCTCCGGGCGAATCCTGACGCAGTTGAGACTGCAAACGGTCGCGGCGAAGCCGGACGGCCGCGAAGCGGAACAGGCCGTTTGCGACGCGGTGCTGCTTGCGACCTGTCTCTACTGGAAGCCGGTGCTCTGCCTGCAACGGGCAGTCTGCACAGTCCGCCTGCTCAGAAGGCGTGGCGTCGTCGCTCGGCTGGTCATCGGCTATCGCCCGTCGCCGTTCTTTTCTCACGCGTGGGTCGAGGTTGACGGCCGCGTCGTGTACGGGTCGCCGGCCTACCAGAAGCGGCTCAGGCTGCTGCACGTTGTTTAGCCGGAGGAAACGAAGATGCCGACGAATGTACCAGGACTGAGCGTGACTGACGGCCGCGGCCGACACGACGACCGAGTCGAAATCCTCCACTGGGACGGGCGGCTCGACAATCGTGACGATCTGCTCCCGCGTTTGAGAGATTCGCTGCAAGGCGACACCGGCAACGCGGCCATCGCGCGCGCCGCCTACGAACGTTGGGGGGCAGACGGTTTAGTTCACCTCATCGGCGATTGGAGCGTGGTCATTCGCGACAAGGTCAACCACACCACCGTCCTCGCGAGCGACTTCGCGGGCGTGCGTCCGCTCTACTACCACGTGCAAGGGGGACGTGTTCGGTGGTCGAGCCGCTTACAGTCGCTTGTCGAAGCGACCGGCGTCTCGGAGCTTGACGAGCAGTACGTCGCCGGGTTCCTGACGTTCGGCGGATGCCCGAACCGCACGCCGTATCAAGGCATCTACTCCGTCCCTCCCGGTCACGCGGTCTGCGTGTCGTCTGAGGGGACGAGCGTTCGAAGGTTCTGGGCGATGCCGGTCGGCGATGCCATTCGATTCCAGGACGAGCGCCGGTACGAGGAGCAGCTTCGCTCGCTGTTTCGCGAGGCAGTGGCCGTCCGTTTGCAGACCAGGTCGCCCGTCCTTGCCGAGCTGAGCGGCGGCCTCGATTCGTCGTCCGTCGTCTGCGTGGCAACAGACCTGATGCGCAGCGGCGCGGTCGGCGCTTCGAGCCTCACAGGCGTGGGCTTCGTCTGGCGGAACTCGCTCGACGAGCCGTTCATGCGCGAAGTCGAAACGCACTGCGGGATCGAGGGAGTCCACATCTCGACGCACGACGTTCCCCTCGTCGCCGAAACAGAGGCCGGCGGCGCGATGCCGGAACCCTTTCAACCGCTGCGTACGTCGGTCGCGGCAACGGCGAGCCGGTTCGGCGCGAAGACTGTCCTGACGGGACAGAACGGCGACCTCATGTTAGGGAACTGGTTCGACGACAGCCTTCAGGTCGCCGCGTCGCTGCGCCGCCTGAGTCTCGGCCGCGCGTTTGAAGAAGCGCTCGCGTGGAGCAAGATTCTCCGGCTCCCCGTTTACAGGGTTCTTTGGCGCGCGTTGCAGGCGGCGCTTCCGCCGACCTTGTCTCCCGCCGCGGTCTACGCGTCCGCGGACGGCTCGTACGCGCCGAAGAAGATCGAGACATCTCTCGTCCCCGGCTTCAGCAGCCGGACGGGCCTTTCCGAGCCGGGGAGCTTCTTCTCGAATGACTGGATGCAGGCGCCGCCGGAGCGCCGAAGGTACTTCCACGCGCTGACGGCGATGTTGGAACTGCGGATGCTGCAACCGGCCGAGCCCTTACAGCACCTCGACTACACGCACCCGTTCGCCCACCGGCCTCTGGTCGAATTCCTGATGACCGTGCCGACGGACGTTCTCTGCCGGCCGGGTGAGCCGCGGAGGTTGATGCGCTCGGCCTTCTCCGAAATGTGGCCGCCCAGGTTGCGCGCGCGGCGCTCCAAGGGCTTGTTCAACGCCCCCTGGCAGGAGGCGCTGCGGCCGGTGGCCCGCGCCCTCCTCAACGCAAAGCAGTTACAGGTAGTCGAACGAGGTTTTATAAATCTCACCAGTGTCCTCTCGCGCATGGAGCGCCTTACCGTCGGGCTCGAATGCAACGAGTCCCAGTTGCGGCAGATCATCCTGCTCGAATTGTGGCTACGCAATCGCGCGGGCGAGGGGCTGTCGGGGCGAGTGCTTCGAGCCGCCTGAACAAGCGGGTCTGTAGGACTAAGAAAGAAAGGAGGCAAAGCAAATGCAGAACAACTACGAGGCTCCCGAGCTGACGCTGGTCGGGGATGCGGAGGAGGTTGTCATGGGCTCCGACTTCGGCGGCGACGACTATCCGCAGCATGTTGCGTGGGATTTCGAATTCGCGCAGGACTAACCCATGACATCAGACATGGGGTTGAGCGTGTTCTCATCCATCTCGTTGCACCCGACTACAACGTGGTGGATGAGGACACGCCGCAGTCTATCAAGGACACGAGCTGTACCGGTGCCACCTGATTTGGCGAACCGTAAATTTAACATCGCCTCTCTAAATCTTTTTGGAGGATTCGTAGTAGACTTCCCACAACATCCTCGCCGCTCTTCTTGCATCGCCTGGGTCATTATGAGCGCCGACAGCCCCATTCGAATCCTATCGGTAGACGATCATCCGATGTTGCGCAAGGGCATCGCCGCCGTACTTGCGACCGAAGAGGACATGGTTCTCGTGGCGGAGGCCGGTAACGGGCATGAGGCGGTCGAGCAGTTTCGCGCCCACCGCCCGGACGTGACCCTGATGGACTTGCAGATGCCCGTCATGAACGGGACGGACGCGATTATCGCCATCCGCAAGGAGTTCCCCGAAGCACGCATCATCGTGCTGACCACCTACAAAGGCGACGTCCAGGCGGTTCGGGCGCTCAAGGCGGGCGCCTCCGGGTATCTGCTCAAGAACATGGTGTGGGACGAGCTAGTCGGGACTATTCGGAGCGTGCACGGTGGGAAAAAAAGAATCCCCCCCGAAATCGCCATCGAGATGGCCGAACACCGCATGGACGACGCGCTGACCGAGCGCGAAATCGAGGTGCTGCGGGAGGTGGCCGCCGGGAACGCCAACAAGGTCATCGCTCTGCACCTCAACGTTTCGGAGGAGACCGTTAAAACCCACATGAAGAGCATTATTTCCAAACTCGGCGCGAACGACCGCACCCACGCCGTGACCATCGCCCTGAAGCGAGGCATCATCGAGATTTAACCGGATTCACTCTTCTGAACTTCCCCGTCAGTCTCCGAAGACCTGCCGAACCGGAATCTCTTCGATCTTTTACGCGCGCCTTGATAGGCGGTTGCCCCCGGTACCGTCAATTCAACCTCGGTGCCTGTTTCAGGACTGCTCCAGACCTTGAGTTGCGCGCCAATCCTCTCCGCACGTTCGCTCATGCCTTGCAGTCCCCAATGGTCGTGGCGGCCGCCCTCTTCGAGAATCTTCGGCTCAATGCCGCGCCCGTCGTCGCGCACCCGCAAACGAAACTGCCGCGGCTCGTACGTAATCTCCGCTTCTACGTGAAGGCCGTTTGAATGTGTGAGGGCGTTGATGATCGCCTCGCGACCGATGCAGTAAGCCTCCTCCTGAACCATGGGGTGTAGTTCCAGCACGACCCCCTCGACCACCGTTTGGAAGGTCGCGTCGCCGCCCTGTGGGGTCTCATCCACAACGCGCTGGAATGCCGCGGGCAGGCCGGCGGACGGCGTCGCGGCGCGCAGATCCCGCACGCGGTCTCTTCCCTCCGCCAGTATCCGGTCGGCGTGATTGAGTGTTTTCACAAAAGCGTCGCGGGTCGGGTCGGCGGCGGGCATCTGTTTTGTGCCGGCCCGAAACATCAAAATCAACCCCTGCACGCTCTGCAACAGAGTGTCATGTAAGTCGCGGGCGATTCTCTCTCTCTCTTCGAGCCGCTCTTCCATCCGGACCCGCACCTGCCGCGCCACCTGCCGCAGCCGCAGTTGATAGAGCCCGCCGAACGCTAACAGGAACAAGACCACGACCGAGACGCGGAACAAGGTGGTCTGGTAGTAGGCGGGAGCGATGGAGAAATCGAGGAAGGTGCCGGCCTCGTTCCACACGCCGCTGTTGTTGCAGGCCATGACGCGGAAGCGGTAGTCGCCCGGGGGCAGGTCGTTATAGAACGCTTGACGACGATTACCTACGTCCTGCCAGTCGCGGTCATGGCCTTCCAGTTTGTAGCGAAACAGTATCTTCTCCGGCGCGGCAAGGCTGAGCGCCGTGTAGTTAATCTCCAGGTCGCGGATGAGCGGCGGAAGTTGCACGCGCCCGCTTACTTCGGAGGTTGCGTCGTAAGACTTGCGGTCGGCGATGAGCTGTTCGACGTGCACCGGCGGCGGGAGTCGGTTGAAGGACAGGTGGTTCGGATCGAAGACGCTGGCGCCGTCCCAGGGTAAGAACCAGAGTCTTCCGTCCGAGGACTTGCTGACCTGCGGGGTCAAGTGGCCGGCACTGGCGAGGGCTTTGACCCCGTCCGAGATATCGAACACCGTGGCCCGGACTCTCCGGGTCGCACCCTTATCCATGTCCACCGCGGCGGCCCACGCGTCCAACTCGGGGCGCGCGACACGCACGAGGCCGCAGGCCGTGTACAGCCAGAGCGTGTGGGCGTCGTCTTCCATCGACCAGTGAACCGTATCGCAGGGCAATCCGTTCCTGCCGGTCAGCGTAGCGACACGGCCGTTCTTCAAACGGCTGAGCCCGCCGTTGGTAGCCGCCCACAGCGCACCCTCGCTGTCGAATCGCAGGTGATTGACACGACCCTCTCCGAGCCCGTCGGCGGCCGTGTACGACACGCGCATCCGGCCGTCGGCGAGATAGGCCACGCCGCCGAGATGGAATCCGAGCCACAGGCCGCCGTGCGATGGATCGGCAGCCATCGCACTGGCATGTTCTTTATGCCCCAACGTGGCCCAGGGAATCTGATTGACCACACGCTCTCGGAGCAGTTGAAAAAGAGCAACGTGCTCGTTGGCAACCCACAGGCTGCCGGCCGTGTCCTGTGCGATGGCAGTTACGGAGCCTCCGGGGACGCCGCTGACTGGAATGAAGCGTTCATTCTCAAGATAGCCGAACCCGTCCACGGTCGAGGCCCAGATTCGTCCGCTATCGTCCTGAAAAAGAGAGTGCGGGATAAGTCCGTTCGGCTTCGCATCGTGCTGGTTGTCACCGATGATGGGCTCTGCCCCGCGCCGGCCGTAGGTGGTAATTTGCCCGTTAACCCATCTATTCAAGCCGTTGCGGGTGGCGAGCCAAACGCTTCCATCCCTGTCCGCCAGGACAGACCTGACTGAATTACTCAACAAACCCTGACTCACCGTAAGCGTCGCCACGGCAAAGTCGCGAAAGCGGTCGAGGCCGTTGTTGGTAGCTACCCAGATATTACCCTCGCGATCCTCAAAGAGATTGTAGACGTTGTCGCTTGAGAGCCCTTCGGGCGAAGCAAATACATCCGTCCTTCCACGGTGTACGTGCAGAAGACCCTGTCCGAAAGTTCCGACCCACAGACCGCCGTCGCGGTCGCGGAGCAGCCTTGCGGCCCTGAATTGTCCCCCGGTACCTGCGAGCGGATACGCTTCGGTTTTTCCGCCGACGAGCCGTTGGATTCCGCCGTTCCATCCGACGAGGAGCGCGCCGTCGTCGTCTTCGCCGAGACCTTGTATGCCGTCCGGCTCGCCGACCAGCGGATAGAAGTCGGGCGTTCCGGGCGTCCATCGCCACACCCCGTCCTTCACGCCCGCCCAGAGATTCCCTTTGCTATCCTCGTACAGATTGAACACCCCGCGGCCGAAGGCGCCGTCCTCCCCGTAGCACTGGACGCCGCTGTTTCGAATTGCGCAGAGCTTTCCGTTGGTGACCGACCGTCCGCTGGCCCACACCGCGCCTTCGTGATCCTCAAGGAGCTTGAAAATGTCCTGCCCGGCAAGCTCCGGGTACTGTGTGAGCTTGCCGTCCTTCCAACTCGTCAGCCCTTTCAAAGCCCCGATCCAAAGAGTCCCGTCGCGCGCGCCGAGGAGGTTCGTGATGTAGTTGGAAGGGAGTTGCTGACCCGCCGGCGGCTGGAAGGGGGTGTTCTTGATGCCGTCGAAGCGAATCAGGCCGAACTCTGTGCCCAGCCAGAGATAACCGTCGGACGTTTGAGCAATCGAGATGATCTGGCCTCTGGTGAAGCCGTCGCGGATCTTCCAAGACGTGTGCGCATACTGACTCACGTCCTGCGACGGGTTCAACGCGAAGGCAGAAGGGCCACAGGCGAGCAGGATGCAGGCCAGCGCGAAGCTGGGCGGAATAACGTGTCGTCTATGTCTGGTCGCTTCCCGCATGCGGCGCACATCTTACCCCAACGCTATTCCGGCTGATACAGCTATCCCGAAGTGTACTTAAACCTCATCACGCGCTGTAGATGATTTACTTTGTGACCGTGACCAGGGGCATCACTCTTTTGGGGGATTGAACCGAAAATTCTATTCAGGATTGACACCACGCCGGGCCAGGAAGTAGCCTCATGCATCCCCAGGCTCAGAGGCTTGAGCTGAATGCGCCGAGTGTCCCCGTTTCTTTTTCTCCTCCTCGCTTCGGTTCCGTGTGTTCGCGCCCAATCCACGAACGCCTCGCTCGCTGGTCGTGTAACCGACCCCGCGAAAGCCCTGATTGTTGACGCCAGGGTCGCGGCCGTCAGCGCCGCCACCAACGTCCGTTACGAGACCACGACGAACGGCTCCGGCGAATACCACCTGCCGAATCTCCCGCCCGACACCTATCGTATCGAAGTCGAAAAATCCGGATTCAAGAAGTTAGTCAAGCCGGGCGTGACCCTTCACGTCCAGGATACCCTCGAACTCGACTTCGAGATGACGCTCGGTTCCCTGTCCGAGACGGTCACGGTCGAGGCCGGCGCGCCGCCGATCAACACCGAGTCGGCCGCGGTCAGCACGGTGGTTGACCGCGCGTTCGTCGAGAACCTTCCCCTCAACGGCAGGAGCTTTCAGACCTTGATAACGCTCACGCCGGGTGTGGTCTTGACCCCGACGGCTTTCAACGACCAGGGGCAATTCAGCGTGAACGGGCAGCGCGCGGACGCCAACTATTTCACCGTGGACGGCGTGAGCGCCAACTTCGGCGTCACCGGCTTCATCGCGATGATGCAGAGTGCTTCCGGGTCGCTGCCCGCGCTGAGCGCCTCGGGCGGGACGAACAGTTTGGTGTCGGTGGACGCCATGCAGGAGTTTCGCATCCAGACCTCTTCGTTCGCGCCCGAGTTCGGGCGCACGCCGGGCGGGCAGGTCTCGATTGCGACCCGCTCCGGGACGAATGCTTTTCACGGCACGCTGTTCGAGTACTTCAGGAATGACGTGCTCGACGCCAGAGACTGGTTCGTGAACTTCAACAACCTGCCGAAGCCCGCGGAGCGGCAGAATGACTTCGGCGGCGTCTTCGGCGGCCCGGTTCTGAAGGATAAGACGTTCTTCTTCTTCTCCTACGAAGGGCTGCGCCTGCGTCAGCCGTCGAGCCTGCAAACCGCCGTGCCCGATAGCGCATCGCGTCAGGCGGCGCCGGCCGCCATTCGCCCATACCTGAATGCCTACCCGGTCGCAAACGGGGCCGCGTTCGGAGGGGGCTTGGCGCAATTCAACGCCGGCTTCTCGAATCCTTCCTCGCTCGACGCCTACAGCCTCCGCGTCGATCACGTCGTCAACTCAACTCTCAGCCTGTTCGGCCGATATAACTACTCGCCGTCAAGCTCAGATCAACGCGGGCCTGTCTTCTCCTCGGGCAGAGTCCTCAGCACGACTAATTCGTTGTCGTCCTCTATCCACACCGGAACAATCGGCCTCACACAAATCATCAATCCCGCGATCAGCAACGAAGTGCGTGCGAACTACAGCAACCACCGAATCAGCATTAAGTTCGTGCTGGATGATTTCGGCGGTGCCGTGCCGCTCCCGGACACACTCTTTTTCCCGTCCGGCTACTCGTCCGCGAACAGCAATCTCATCTTTATCGTCGGAGGAGCCGGAGAATATGTGCAGGGCAAGCAGGGGACGGACGAGCAGCGCCAGGTTAATCTTGTTGACAACCTGTCGGTGACGAAGGGCAGTCATCAACTGAAGTTCGGCGTGGACTATCGCTGGCTCGCGCCTTTCAGCAGCCCGGCCGCGTACCGTCAGTTCGCGCAGTTCTCCGGGGTGACGGCGACGCCCGGAGGCGTTCTTTCGGGGACGGCCCTGTTCGCCCAGGCGAGTGCCTTTCAATCTAACGCGCTCCTCTCACAAAACTTCTCGCTCTACGGTCAGGACACGTGGAAAGTCACGCCCCGACTGACGATGACTTACGGCCTGCGTTGGGACGTCAATCCCCCGCTGAAGGGCAAGAACCCGGCGAACGACCCGTTCACCGTGGCGGGGCTGAACAACCCGGCGACGATGACCTTAGCGCCCCGCGGCACCCCGCTGTATGAGACGACCTACGGGAATGTCGCGCCGAGGTTCGGACTAGCCTATCAACTACGTGAGAGCCCCGAGTGGGGCACCACTCTCCGCGCGGGCTTCGGCGTGTTTTACGACCTCGGGCAAGGTTCGCTCGGAGGGGTATCAAGCTTCTTCCCGTACCTCGCCAACAAGAACTTTTCACCCGGGCAGTTTCCGCTGAGCCCGCAGAACGCCGCGCCTCCCGTCTTCAACACCAACCCGCCCGTCAACAGTATTCTCGTAGCCGACCCTCACTTAAAACTCCCGCGGACTTATCAGTGGAATGTCGCGCTGGAGCAGTCCGTCGGAAGCAACCAGAGCTTGTCGGCGACGTACGTCGGCGCGGTCGGGCGCGACCTGCTCCGCATCATCAACTTGTTCAACGTGAACCCGAACTTTCAATCCGTCGCCTTGACCGACAACTCGGCGACCTCGGATTATCACGCTCTACAACTGAAGTTCCAGCGGCGCTTGTCGAACGGGTTGCAGGCGTTGGCGTCGTATTCATGGGCACACTCGATTGACATCGCCTCGACGGATGCGCTTGCCACTAACCTCAACACGCCCGGCCAGATTGCCGGCGCGAACGTTGACCGCGGGAACTCGAACTTTGACATCCGTCATTCCTTCACCGCCGGGGTCACTTACGACCTGCCCCATCAAGGGTCACCAAAACTCGTCAAAGCCATGCTGGACGGCTGGTCGCTCGACGGTTTCGTTTTTGCCAGAACGGCGCCGCCCGTTAACGTCGTCGGCGCGACTTTCGTTGCCGCGGGCACACAGCTTACGCCTCGCCCGAACGTAACCGTCGGCGTGCCGCTTGAGCTGCACGGCGCGCAATTTCCCGGCGGGAAGATTCTCAACCGCGCGGCTTTCAGTGCCGCGCCCGCGGGGACGCAGGGTAATTTCGGGCGCAACGTGCTGCGGGGTTTCGGAGCCGCGCAAGCGGACGTCGGGTTGCAGCGTCAATTTCACCTCACCGAAAGGGTGAGTCTTCGTTTCCGCGCAGAGTTCTTCAACCTCTTCAACCACCCGAACTTCGGCAACCCAGTCAACACGCTGACCAGTCCCCTCTTCGGCCGCTCGACGCAAACGCTGGCGAGCAGTCTGGGGTCGAGCGGCGCGAACGGCGGCTTAAATCCGCTCTACCAGGTCGGCGGGCCGCGCTCGATCCAGTTCGCGCTCAAGCTGCAATTCTGAACAAGCCGGCCGTTTAAGTTCGACCACGCAGAACGCATCTTCACGCCCCTCCGTCGTGCCGACCCTTTACGCGCCGACGCGACTCCCTCAAAAGAGTGACTGAATTATCGCTTCATTTCGGCTATCCAGTTTAATGGAAAACCGCTACGCTCACCTTCATGCATAGGCTGTTCTCAATGTTCCCGCAGGGGAGGCCGGGTGTCGCGCTATTGCTGCTCAGGATTTCGGTGGCGGCGATCTTACTGATGGACACGGCGAAGTGCTCCGGCGTCTCTTCCGTCCTTCTGCTCTGCGTGTTTGTCGTGCTGATGGCCGCGTCGCTGAGCGTCGGTTTCCTCACGCCGTACCTATCCGTCGTCGCGTGCGCCGCCGCCGTCCTGAATCTGCTGATCGGCCCTAACTCGGGCAACCCCATCTATGTGTTCCCCGTCATCGACGCCGCGGCGCTCGCCCTCCTCGGGCCTGGGGCGTATTCGGTGGACGCGCGGCTGTTCGGACGCCGCGTTACCGTCATCGCCCCCCGCAAAGACAGGGGGCGGCCTTAGCCTCCCGTCGGCGCCGCGCGGGGGGTTGCCACGCGGTCACTCCATTGGGGGATATTTTTATATCGCGATTTAGGGTTTCGCCGCGGAGCCTATTGGAGCAAACTTAGCGTACAAACCGGGGCTTAACAGGAATCACTAAACGCCATCCCGGCAGGTAATGCGAGTTGTGATTCGGCAATCGCAAGGGGGCACACTTAAATCTTTCAGGAGCGTGGTTATGAGTTCCAACGTCTTGTCCTATCAGCGGTCGCACCACGAACATCCGCCTTTTGCGGCACTCGCGCCCGGAGGGTCGCAAGCTCGGCAGGAATTTTCGCCTGTTGAAGAGATCGACGGCGAGACGGGCTTCGGCGGCATCGTCGGTCGGAGCCCGGCGCTGTGGCGTGTGCTGCAACTCGTCGAGATGGTCGCCGCCACCGACGCCACGGTGCTGCTGCTGGGCGAGACCGGGACGGGCAAGGAACTCATCGCCCGCGCCATCCACGAGCGCAGCCAACGACAGCAGCGGCCTTTCGTCACCTTGAACTGCGCGGCCATTCCGAGTTCGTTATTCGAGAGCGAGCTGTTCGGCCACGAGCGCGGCGCCTTCACCGGCGCGAATATGCAGCGGGCGGGGCGTCTGGAGTTGGCGGATCGCGGGAC
>Ga0213876_10000257_pt1 | contig 49797 bp, 50 predicted proteins | sample BarmaccomBMRX_R9_FD_160113 | JGI IMG/M metagenome (GOLD analysis project Ga0213876, IMG submission 160113) | Root-associated microbial communities from Barbacenia macrantha in rupestrian grasslands, the National Park of Serra do Cipo, Brazil - RX_R9 | ecosystem: Host-associated > Plants > Roots...
GTTCTGCCCTGTCCTCTTCGGGGTCGCCGGTCGACCGATGACCCATCCTGGCGGGCTCCTCACCATGCTCGGGGGCCTTTGCATCCGGCGCGAGTTCGCCGTCTGGTCCGCGGGACGCTCGAGCCCGATCGTGGATTGGCTGCGCGCCCTTTCGCGCCAGGCCCGCGCCGAGTGCGGCGGCAAAGGGGTGGGCGCGGTGGGCATGTGCTTCACCGGCGGCTTCGCCCTGGCGATGATGACCGAGCCGGCCGTGACCGCCCCGGTGCTCTCGCAACCCTCTCTGCCGATGGCGCCCGGGAGCCGGCGCCGCGCGGCCGGCGTCGACGCCTCGGCCGCCGAGATCGCCTGCGCCCGACGGCGCTTCGCCGAGGAGGACCTCTCGATGATCGGGCTGCGCTTCCTGGGCGACCCCATGGTCCCGGACGCCCGGTTCGACACCCTCAAGCGCGAGTTCGGCGACCGGTTCGAGGCCATCGAGATCGAGCCGCAGGACGCGGCCCCCGGGCCCCTCAAGAACCCCCATTCGGTGCTGACCGCCAACCTCGCCGAAACTGGCCCCACCAAGGCCGCCGAGACGCGGGTGATCGCCTTCTTCCGCGAGCGGACCGGCGCAGGGGCCGTGAACCCATAGGCTCAGGCCGTGTTGCCGGCGTCGATGGTCAGCACGGTGCCGGTGATGTTGCGCCCGCCCTCGCCCATCAGGAACTCGACGGCGGCGGCGATGTCCTCCACCTCGGCGAGCCGGCGAAGGGCGCTGCGCCGGACGATCTTTTCGAGCCCGCCCTCGCCCATGCCCTCGGTCATGTCGGTCTCGATGAAGCCCGGAGCGACGGCGTTGACGGTGACGCCGAGACGGCCGACCTCCCTGGAGAGGGATTTGGTGAACCCGATCATCGCCGCCTTGGTCGCCCCATAGGCGGCCAGGGAGTTGTAGCCGTTCGAGCCGACGATCGAGGACATGTTGATGATCCGTCCGCCGTCGGCCTCGGTCATCATGGTGCGGATGACATACTTGGTCAGCAGGATGGGCGCGGTGACGTTGACCCGGATCAGCGTGTCGATCTGGGAGTTGTGCATGTTGGTAAGCAGCGCCCCGTCGCCGACGCCGGCGTTGTTGACGAGTCCGTAGATGCCGCCGAACTCGGCCTTCAGCTTGCGCACCAGCTCGGGAATGCCCTCGACATCGGAAAGGTCGTAGGGGACGAAGCGGATCGATCCCGGCGCCTCGGCGATGGCCGCGCTGAGCTCCGCGTTCGGATTGCGGGCGAGGGCGATCATGTAATAGCCGGCCCCGGCGAGCCTGCGCACGATCGCCAGGCCGATGCCCCGGCTTCCCCCGGTCACGAGCACATTACGCAACGCCACGCTCCAGCTTGCCCCCGGCGGTCATCGCCAGCGTCGGCACGATACGCACAGACGCCGGCGTTTTGAAGGGCGGCAGGGCTTCGCGGCAAGCGCGAAGCACCTCTTCCTTCACCTTCGCCTCGTCGGTCCCCTGGCGCAACGCCTGCTCAGTGAGCACCAGCTCGGCGATCACGATCGCCCCGGTGATCGGGTTGCGCCGTCCGCGCACCAGCGACATCCGCACCGCCGGATGGCGGTTGATCACCGCCTCTACCTCTTCGGGATGCACCTTGAGGCCCCCGACGTTGATGACCCCGTTGCGGCGGCCGACGAAGTGGTACCGCGCGCCCCTGAGCTCCACCATGTCGCCGCTGTCGACGAAGCCGTCCGGCTCGGCCAGCGGCGCAGCGCCCTCGCCAAGATAGCGGCTGGCGATGCGGGTCGACTTCAGTCTGAGCGAGCCGTCCTCGACCTTGAGGCGGACGGGGCCATCGGCCTCCAGCAGGCTGGCCGGGAAGCCCTCGAGACCGTCGGTGACCTCGAACCCGACCCCGGCCTCCGTGGAGGCGTAGGCGTGGCCCATGGGAACGCCGGGAAAGAAGTCGCGCAGACTGTCCAGAATTGCCTGATCGGCGATCTCGCCCGACAGCCGCACGTACCGCGGATGGAGCGCCTTGGCGGCCGGATTCATCAAGGCCCAGCGCCAGTGGGAAGGCGTGCCGGTGAGATGGGTGACCTGGTGGCGCGCCAGCCGGTCGAGGAAGCTCCCCATCGGCTCGTCCGGCCCGGTGAGCACCAGCGATCCCTCGGACAGCAGGGCGCGCAGCAGGATCTGCAGGCCGCCGTAGCGGCGGACATCGTAGAAGGTGCCCCAGGTCGGCGCCGGCGCGTCAGGGGCAGGCCGCTGGATGGCGCCGCTCAGCCCCGCGAGGGTGTGGACCACCATCTTCGGCCGGCCGGAGGTGCCAGAGGTGAACATCACCCACTCGGTCACCTGCTCTTCGTGCGTCTCGCCCGCCAGGGGGGTCTTCGGCCTGACGATCGGCGCGAAGGCCAGGCCCGAGAGCGCCGCCGGCGGGGCCTTTTCCGACACCACCGCATCCAGCGCCGCGACCTCGGCCACGTAGGGGAGATGCTCCTCCTCGAGATCGGGAGGGCAGATCACCAGGCGCGAGGCGACCCCATCCAGCTCCACCAGGGCGAGGGCCGCGAACAGCGGATCTTTCACCCGGACAAGCACCGAACGGCCCGCCAGGCCCGCGAGCGTCTGGCCGAGACCGGTGCCGTAGGCGACGTCGCCCAGCCGCACCCGGCGCCGTGCCCCCCAGAGCCAGCGGTCGCCCAGGCGTTGGGAGGTCGTCAGGGTTCGGCGGAGCGGCGCGGGATCAGGGCGTGGCGTTCTCATAGAAGCGAATAAAGTCGCCCACGGTCACCGGGAAATAAACGTCTTCCGACAGGCTGAAGGGGTCAAACCCCAGTTCATCCTCTAGGATCGCCACGATGATCGCGAAGCAAAGGGAATCCAGTCCCGACTCCAGCAGGGTGAGCCCGTCCGAAAGCGTCGCCAGGGTACGGTCCTGGGCCACGGCCACCCGGCGGAACGCCGCCAGGATCGTCGCGCGCACGGAGCCCGGCTCGCCCTCGAAAGGCGTTTCCGGAGCGCACGCTTCTTGCTCACCGGCGTCCAAGGCGCCTTGCCCGCGCTCCCTGGTCGCATCGTTCATGGTCCGCTCCTAATGCCGCCGTCGCCGCAAGTCCGTTGCCGCCAGATCCGGGAAGCCGACCTGACGCAGGTCGCCGACCTCCTGACCCGAGGCTTTCCAAAGCGCGCTCGCAAATATTGGACCAGCGGTCTGGAGCGCCTCGCGGCCTGCCCGATCATCGAGGGTTGTCCGAGATTCGGCTATCTTCTGGAGGCCGACGGCGAGGTGGTCGGCGCCCTGCTGCTGATCTTCCACCAGACAGGCGCGGGAGCGGACGCCCGAATCCGCTGCAACGTGTCGAGCTGGTATGTGGAGCCGGCGTTCCGTAGCCATGCGCCGCTCCTCGTTTCCCTGGCCCTGAAGCTGAAGCACGTCACCTACGTGAACATCTCGGCCGCCGTCCACACCCTCCCGATGCTGAAGGCGCAGGGGTACAGCCTTTACAGCCAGGGCCAGTTTGTCGCCATCCCCGCCCTGGCGGCCGCAGGTCGGGTGCGCGCCCGGTTCTTAGGCGCCGGCTCGGACCTCGTTCCGCCCGAGCGGGAGTTGATCGAAACGCATGTGGCCGCCGGCTGTGTGGCGGTGATTTGCGAGACCGACGGGGACGCGCTGCCCTTCCTCTTCGCCCGTCGCCGCATCGCCTACGCGCCCTTCGGGGTCCTCCAGCTCGTCTACTGCCGGGACACCGCCGATTTCTCGCGCTGCGCCGGCGCCATCGGTCGGCTCCTTTTGGCACGCGGGGTCCTGGCGGTGCTTTGCGACGCCGACGCCCCGCTCGCGGGCCTCCCCGGCTTCCTTTTCAGGAACAAGGGCGCGAGGCATTTCAAAGGTCCGGACCGGCCGCGCCTCAACGACCTTTCCTACACCGAGCTCGTCCTCTTCGGCGCCTGAGACGCGGGGCCCCGCGGCGGCTCGGCCCGCCCTTGCTGCAACGCGGCGGCGCGACCATTTTTTGGCCATGCCGTATGATGTTTCCGAGTGGCTGGACGAGCCGCTCGATCCCTATTCCGCCCGGGTCGCTCACGCTTTCGAGACGGTCGGCCCGAGCGTCGTCCACATCTCCGCTCAGCAGGCGAACGGCCGGACCGGAACCGGCTCGGGCGTGATCTTCGCCCCTGACGGCTACCTAGTCACCAATAGCCACGTGGTGGCCAACGCCGCCCGCCTCTCGGCCAGCATGACCGACGGGCGCCGCTTCGAGGCGCGGCTGGTGGGCGACGATCCGGCCACCGACCTCGCGGTCCTGCGGCTGGACGCCGCCAGCCTGCCCCATGCGCAGTTCGGCGCTTCCGCCCGGTTGCGGGTGGGCCAGCTCGTGGTCGCCATCGGCAACCCGCTCGGGTTCCAGGCGACCGTGACCGCCGGCATCGTCAGCGCCTTGGGGCGCACCTTGCGCTCCCCGAGCGGCCGCCTGATCGAGAGCGTCATCCAGACCGACGCGCCCCTCAATCCCGGCAACTCCGGCGGCGCCCTGGTGGACGGCGCCGGCCGGGTGATCGGGGTCAACACCGCCATGGTGGGCCAGGCCCAAGGCCTCTGCTTCGCCATCGGCGCCGACACCGTCACCGACGTGGCCGTCCGGCTCATGCGGGACGGCCGGGTGCGCCGGGCCAGGCTGGGCCTGGCCGCCCAGACCACCCCCCTGGACCCGAGGCTGGCCCGGCGGCTGGGACGCAGCGGCGGCACGGCGGTGCTGGTCTCGGAAGCGACCCCGGCGGGCCCGGCCGCCCTGGCGGGGGTCGAGGCGGGAGACCTGGTCCTGGAGTTCGCCGGCGCGGCGGTCTTCACGGTCGACGACCTCCACCGGCTGCTCACCGCCGAGATCGCCGGCGTCGAGGCGGAACTGAAGCTGATCCGCCGCGGCAGGATCGAGACCCTGACGCTCCGCCCGGATCTCGACGCCTAAGGCCCCTCCGGCTTGCCCGCGGCGGGCTTGCCGGCGCGGCGGGCCCAGGCCACCATGGCCAAAACAATCGAACCTTCCGGGAGGCGACATGATCACCGGGGAAGTCATCGCCGACGGCCTAGGCGTGGCCGAGGGTCCGTGCTGGTGCGCCGACGGGAGCGTCGTCGTGACCAGCGTCGATCAGGGCGTGCTCTACCGGATCAGTCCGCAGGGCGGCGAGGCGGCGGTTCTGGCGCGCACCAGAGGCGGTCCGAACGGAGCGGCCCCCGCCGCGGACGGCGGCTTCATCGTCACCCAGAACGGCGGGTTCGACTTCAACCAGGTGGGCCTGAAGACGCCGCCCCCCGACTTGGTCGAGCCCGGGCTGCAGCGCGTCGCGCCCGACGGGTCGGTGAGCTATCTGCTGCAGGGCGGCTTCCAGTCGCCCAACGACCTGGTGGTCGCGCCGGACGGAACCCTCTATTTTACCGACCCCCCGCGCTTCCCGTTCGAGCCGGAGGCGCGGGGCGGGCGCGTGTGGTCGCTTGCGGCGGGCGCCCGAGAGGCGCAAGTGGTCGCGGCCGGCTTCGTCTTCTGCAACGGGATCGGCGTGGCGCCTGACGGCGGCATTCTGCCCACCGAGCACGGCGGGATCGTCCGCCTTTCGGGCGCAGACGAGCGACCTTGGGTCATCCGGCACGCCGCCGACGTGGACGGGTTCTGCCTGGACGCCGAGGGGCGGATATACGCCTCCATTCCCTCCGAGCGCGGCGTGCGCGTCTTCGAGGACGGGCGCAGCGTCGACTTCCTGCCGCTTCCCGGCGCCGATCGCCTCGGCCCGGGCGAGATCATGTGGTGCACCAACTGCTGTTTCGGCGGCGAGGACATGCGCACGCTGTTCGCCACGACAGGGTTTCCGGGCCGTCTTGTGGCCTTCACGGGAATGCCCACCGCGGGCGCGCCGGTCCGTCCCTGGCCGGCCTGACCAGCGCTCGCCCAAGCCGGCCAGGCGTCGCCAGCGGCTAGTGTCCCGATTCCGAAGTTCGCTAGCGTGAGCGGCGCTTCCGGTCGAACTTCGGAATCGATAGGGACACTAGCCAAGTATATGTTTCTAGTGTGGTCTACGGATCAGAAGTTCGCCACAGCGCCCGCCGCGACAATGGGGCGAACTTCTGATCCACCACACTAGAGCGTCTTCGGATCCCCGACGACCAGCGAGCCGCGCTCCAGCCAGGCGAGCAGGGTCGGATCGTACCGCGCCCGGGTCGTCTCCTCGTAGAACCTCAGCGACTCCTCGCTGAGCACCCCCCGCCACTGGGCGTTCTCTCCCTTGTGGAAGAAGCCGCGGTTGTCGCGCCAGAGCTTGTGATGGGCGTCCGGCGCGGTGCGGTCGGCGTTGGACTTCATCGCCTCGAAGCTCGCCGCCTCCACCAGCGTGGCCCACTTCTCCGGCTCCACATCGACGCCGAGCAACCCCGCCAGCCGGCGCATCTGCCCGGCGAGGTCCGCCTTCAGGTCGGCGTAGTGGAGGAAGTGGATGTTGGGCAGACGCCGATGCGCCCAGAAGCGCTCAGCGTGACGGAAGTGCGACCAGAAAGGGAGTCCGTCCGCCTCCCACTCGAAGCAGCCGGTGGTGAGCCAGACCTTGAACCGCTCGTTGATGTCGTCGGGCAGCGGCGGCGGTGGGACGAGCTCCACCCCCTGGGCCGCCAGAAGCCGCATCGCCTGCAGGATGTCGGCGTTGGCCAGGTGGGCTTGCAACGACATGAACACGTCGCGCGGATCGCGGCCGCAGACGACGTATCTGACGTTCGGATAGTACGGCAGCCCGTCGAGCGCCGTGTGGCTCTTGACGATGCGGCGGAACCCCTGGGCGTCCAGATCCGCCACCACCGTTTCGATGGGCGACACCTGAAGGTCGAGCCATGGCGAGAGCTCGCCGAGGGGCGCCGGCAGGTCCGGGGTCTGGTGGATCAGGAGGGCGCAAAGCATCTGCGTCCAGGTGGTGCCGGCCTTGTAGGAGGTGCAGACGATCACGTCGCCGTCGCGGGGCCTGAAATGCGCCCAGCGGCTGCTGTCGAAGACCATGTTCCGGTAGCGGCGTTCTAACTTTGGCGTTGCGTTCATGGACCGTCGATGTCGCGGCCGAAATATTTCGAGGGGCCGGACCATGGCGGTCAACGGCGCGCGGGTAAAGCGTCCCGTCGCCCGAAAAGGCTCAACCGGCCCGGGCCAGCACCGACGAGGCGTGTGCGAAGTCGCGGTAGAGGGCGCTCGCCTGGCGGAAGACCGGTCCGGGCTGCATGGCGCGATCGTCGATGCGGGTGATGGCGGCGACCTTGGCGAAGTTGCCGGCCGAGAAGATCTCGTCCGCGTCGAGGAAGTCGGCGTAGGTCAGCGATGCCTCCACCACGGTCCGGCCGGCCTCGCGCAGCAGGCCGATCACCCGGCGTCGGGTGATGCCGTTGAGGAAAGTTCCGTTCGGGGCGGGGGTGAAGACGATCCCGTCCTTGGCGAAGAAGATGTTCGAGTTGGCGAGCTCGGCAATGTTGCCCAGCATGTCGGGGAGCAGGCAGTTGTCGAAGCCGCGCGCGGCCGCCTCGAAGAGCGCCCGGGCGTTGTTGGGATAGAGGCAGCCCGCCTTGGCGTCCACCGGGGCCGTCTCCATGGTCGGCCGGCGGAAGGGCGACAGGGTGATGGCGATCTCCCGCGCGCCGGGCATCGGGGACTCGTAGAGGCAGAGGCACCAGCGGGTGGACTCCGGATCGAATTTCACGCCGCCGCCCAGGCCCACGTCCGCCCAGTACATGGGCCGCACATAAAGCGGGGTGTCGGGAGCGAAGCGCCGCACGCCGTCGCGCACGAGGTCCATCCACGCCGCTTCCGAAACCACCGGCTTCAGCAGGAAGCGGCGGGCGGAATCGTTGACCCGCGCCAGATGCAGGTCGAGATCCGGCGACGTCCCCTCGTAGATGCGGCCGCCGTCGAACACGCTGGAGCAGAGCCAGGCGCCATGGGTCCTGGGGCCCATGATGGCGACATTGCCCTCATGCCACTCGCCCTCGAAGAAGGTCCAGGTGGCCGAGATGGGTTGGGCGGTGGAGACGACGGCGGACATGCGGCTCTTTCCGTGCGAGCGGCCTACTGGAACACCACGGTGCGGCTGCCGTTCGCCAGCACCCGCCGCTCGGCGTGCCACTTGACCGCCCGGGCCAGGACCAGGGCTTCGACATCCCGGCCCACCGCCACATAGTCCTCCACCGTCAGGCTGTGGCCGACCCGCTCGACCGCCTGCTCGATGATCGGCCCCTCGTCGAGATCCTCGGTCACATAGTGGGCCGTTGCGCCGATCAGCTTCACCCCGCGCTCGTGGGCGCGGTGGTAGGGCTTGGCCCCCTTGAAGCTGGGCAGGAATGAGTGGTGGATGTTGATGATCCTGCCGGGGTGGCGCGCGCAGAACTCGCCCGAGAGGATCTGCATGTAGCGGGCGAGCACGATCAGCTCGACGCCCGAGGTCTCGACGATCTCTCCGAGCGCCTGCTCCTGGGCCGGCTTGGTCTCGGGGGTCACCGGCAAGAGGTGAAAGGGCAGCCCGGACCCCACCGTCAGCGCCTCGAAATCCGGGTGGTTGGAAACCACCGCCTTGATGTCGATGGGCAGGGCCCCGATCCGCCAGCGGAACAGGAGGTCGTTCAGGCAATGGCCGAGCTTGGAGACCATGATCAGGGCGGGGGTCTTGGCCGCCGCATCGAAGAGCCGCGCCTGCATGTCGTGCTTGGCCGCAACCGGGCCGATGGCGCGCTTCAGATCGTCGAGGCCCCGGCCGGCGGTGGATTCGAACACCGTCCGCATGAAGAAGCGCCCCGCGCCCCGTTCACCATGCTGGGCGCTCTCGACGATGTTGCAACCTTCCTCCACCAGCACCCGGGAGACGTCGGCGACGATTCCGATCCGGTCGGGGCAGGAAAGGGTGAGAATGAAGGTCGGCCAGGTCTTGCCGGCGGCTGTCTGCTTCAGGGCCATCGATACGCTTCCTCAGCTTCCACCCGCGGCCGTGCAAGACCAGGACCAAGGCGCAGCCCTGCGCCGCCTCTGTCCAAACGGGGGCAAGAACGGCTACGCTTCTTCATGAACCCGACCCGGGCTTCGGCGTTCCCGCCGACAAGGACAAGCCGTCGGCCCGACGGCCAAGGAGGCGGACATGAGACAGGCGATCAGGCTGGCGGTCTTTGTCTTCGCAGCCCTGGCGCTCGCCGCCTGTGTGGCGGGATCGGCCGAATCCGGCCACGCGGCGTCCGGCGGCCTCCTGTCGGGGTTCCTGCTGGGCTTCTGGCACGGCCTGATCGGCCCGGTGATGCTCATCATCGAGGTGATCAATCGGCTGCAGCCGCACCTGCTGCCCTGGAGCGTGCGCTTCTATGAAACGCGGGCGACGGGCCCGGCCTACGACGTCGGCTTCTATCTCGGACTGGTCGGCAGCCCGCTTTTCGCCGGATCGAGGTGGCGCGCCCGCTGATCCCGCGCGCTCCGCAAGCCGCCCACCCGCGCCTGCGGCTATGACTGCGCCGCGGGCGCCGATATCTAGGGCCCTGTGGAAGGGTCGGGGCGGCGGATAGAGGCGAGACGGATGCGGCGGATCCTGGTCACCGGCGGCGCGGGCTTCATCGGCTCGCACCTCTGCGAGCGCCTCCTGGCCGGCGACGCGGAGGTGCTCTGCGTGGACAACTTCTTCACCGGCGCGCGGAGCAACGTGGCGCCCCTGCTGCCCGACCCGCGATTCGAGCTGATGCGTCACGACGTGACCTTCCCGCTCTATGTGGAGGTGGACGAGATCTACAACCTCGCCTGCCCCGCCTCGCCGATCCATTACCAGTTCGACCCGGTCCAGACGACCAAGACCGCGGTCCACGGGGCGATCAACATGCTGGGCCTGGCCAAGCGCCGGCGGGCGAGGATCCTCCAGGCCTCCACCAGCGAGGTCTACGGGGACCCGGTGGTCCACCCCCAGCCCGAAGAGTACTGGGGGAACGTCAACCCGATCGGCCCCCGCTCCTGCTACGACGAGGGCAAGCGCTGCGCCGAGACCCTGTTCTTCGACTACCACCGCCAGCACCTCCTGCAGATCAAGGTCGCGCGGATCTTCAACACCTACGGACCGCGGATGCACCCGGGCGACGGTCGGGTGGTCTCCAACTTCATCGTCCAGGCCCTCAAGGGCGAGCCGATCACCCTCTACGGCGACGGCGCCCAGACCCGCTCCTTCTGCTACGTGGACGACCTCGTGGACGGCCTCATCCGGCTGATGGAGACGGGCGACGCGGTCACCGGCCCGATCAACCTCGGCAACCCCGGCGAGTTCAGCATCCGGGCGCTCGCCGAAACGGTGATCGCGCTCACCGGCTCACGCTCGGAGCTCGTCTTCCGCCCCCTGCCGGAGGACGATCCGCGGCAGCGCCAACCGGACATCGGCAAGGCCGAGGCCGTGCTGGGCTGGAAGCCGACCGTCTCGCTCGAAGACGGGCTTGGCCGGACCATCGCCTACTTCGACGAGCTGCTGCGCCGCGGGCGCCTGTGAGCGCCGGACCGGCCCCCCCGAGGGCCCAGCTGGCCGGCTGGCGCTCGGCCCTGGCGCTCACGCTCTTGCTCACCCTACTGCGGCTCCTGGCGCTGCGGGCGAGCCCCCTGGAGCTCTATCCGGACGAGGCCCAATACTGGGTGTGGTCGCGGACGCTGGCGTGGGGCTACTTCTCCAAGCCGCCGATGATCGCCTGGCTGATCGCGGCGTCCACCGCCGCCTTCGGCGACGCCGAGCCTTTCGTGCGTCTGTCCTCGCCCCTGCTGCACGCGGCGGCGGGGCTCTGGATCTACGCGGCCGGACGGCGGCTCTACGGGGCGGGAGTCGGCCTCGCCGCCCTCCTCATCTACGCCCTGATGCCGGCGGTGCAGCTCGGCGCCTTCGTGGTCAGCACCGACACCCCGCTCTGCGCCTTCCTCGCCGCGGCGCTGTGGCTTTACGCCATGCTTCAGCCGCCGGCGGCCCGCGCGAAGGTCCTCATCGCCGCCGGCCTCGGCGCAGGGCTCGGCCTGGCGTTCCTGTCCAAGTACGCCGCCCTCTACGCGCTGATCGGAATCGGCCTTCACCTGGCGCTTGCCAAGGAGGCGCGGCGGGCCTGGAGCTTTGCGCCCGCCGCGGCCGCGATCGGCGCCTTCCTCGTGGTCGCCGGACCCAATCTCGCCTGGAACGCCGCCCACGGCTTCGCCACCGTCGCCCACACCGCCGACAACGCCGACCTCGGCTCGCGCCGGGTCTTCGACCTGCGCCCGCTCCTGGAGTTCCTCGGCGCCCAGTTCGGTGTCTTCGGCCCCGTTCCCTTCGCCGTGCTCGCGGGCGGCGCGGTCGGCCTGGCGGTCCGCCGCCGCCTCCAGGCCTCCGACCTCCTCCTCCTCTGCTGGGCCGCCCCGCCGCTGGTCATCATCATCGCCGAGGCCGTCATCGCCCGCGCCCATGCGAACTGGGCGGTGGCGGCCTATGTGCCGGGCTCGATCCTGGTGGCGGCCTGGCTGCTGCGCTGGCGGCGACGGCGATTGTTGGCGGCGACAGCGATCGGCCAGGCGCTGGTGGCCGTGGCCATCCTGGCCGGCCTCACGCACCCGAAGCTCGCCGACTCCGTCGGCCTCGCCAACGCCCTGAAGCGCTTGCGGGGCTGGCGCGAGATGGCCGAGCAGTTCGTCCAGCAGGGCCAGATCGAGGCGCTTGCCGGACCGCTCACCGCCGCTGCGGTGGACGATCGCTTCCTCTTCAACGAGATGGCCTACTACGGACGCAATTACTTCGGCGGGACGGGGCCGCCGTTGCGTGCCTGGACCGGTGGCGCACCGGCCGAGGATGAGGCCGAGCGGGCCTTCCCCCTCACCGTGGCCGAGGGCGGTCGGGTGCTGGTGGGCTCACTTGAGGGCTTTCGCACCAAGACCATCATGGCCGCTTTCGCCAGGACCGGGGACCTCGCCATCAGCGAGGTCCGGCTCGATCCCCGGCATGGCCGCCGGCTCGACATCTTCGTGGGCGAGGGGCTGCGGCCGGGGACGGCGCCCCTCCGGTAGCGCCGCTTGACAGAGGGGCGGCCGGATCGCGACCTTCGCCGGCCCAAGGAAGACTGATGCGATGGAGCACCTCGACGTCCTGGTGGTAGGGGCCGGCATCTCCGGGATCAGCGCCGCCTATCACCTGCAGAGGCGTCTGCCGTCGAAAAGCTTCGCGATCTTCGAGGCCCGACCGCGCCTCGGAGGCACCTGGGACCTCTTCCGGTTTCCGGGCGTCCGCTCGGATTCGGACATGCACAGCCTCGCCTTCTCCTTCCGCCCCTGGAAGAGAACCCAGTCGATCGTGGCGGGGGCGGACATCCTGGCCTATTTGCGGGAGACGGCGGCGGCGTTCGGGATCGATTGCCGAATACGCTTCGGCCGCCAGGTCACCGGGGCTGCGTGGGACTCGGCGGCGGCGCGCTGGACGGTGACGTACCGCGAGGGCGCGGACGGCGCCCAGCGCCAGCTCACCTGCGGCTTCCTCTTCTTCTGCGCCGGCTACTACAGCTACGCTGGCGGCCACCGTCCGGCCTTCCCGGAGGAATCGCGCTTTCGCGGCCCGATCATCCACCCCCAGGACTGGCCCCAGGACCTCGATTTGGCCGGCAAAGAGGTGGTGGTGATCGGCAGCGGCGCGACCGCCATCACCCTCGTCCCGGCCTTGGCCAAAGAGGCCCGCCACGTGGTGATGCTGCAGCGCTCGCCTACCTACGTCGTTTCCCGGCCGTCGGAGGACGCGCTGGCCCGGCGGCTCGCGAAGTTCCTCCCGGCGACCATCGCCCACCGGCTGGCGCGTTGGCGCAACGTGCTGCTGCAGATGTGGTTCTTCCGCCTGGCCCGTCGGCGGCCGAGCGCCGTGCGGGCCCAGATCCTGCGGATGATCCGCGACCAGCTGGGTCCCGACTATGACGTAGCCACTCATTTCAGCCCCACGTACAAGCCCTGGGACCAGAGGCTCTGCCTGATCCCGGAGGCGGACCTCTTCGAAGCGATCAGGGCCGGCGGCGCCTCGGTCGTCACCGGCCGGATCGAGACCTTCACCGAGACCGGGGTTACGCTCGCGTCGGGCGAGACACTGGCCGCCGACGTCATCGTCACCGCCACGGGCCTGGAGGTCGAGCTCCTGGGCGGTGCGACGCTCGAAGTGGACGGCGCCCGCGTCGAGCTCGGTCGGACCTTCAGCTACAAGGGCCTGATGTTCAGCGGGGTCCCGAACCTGGCGGCGGTGTTCGGCTACACCAACGCCTCCTGGACCCTGAAAGCCGATCTCGCCGCCCAGTTCGTCTGCCGGCTCCTGGCCCACATGGACCGCCGGGGCTGGGCCGAGTGCCGTCCGGTCGGCGGCGACCTGGGGCGCGCGGGGGCCCCGTGGCTCGATTTCAGCTCCGGCTACATCGTCCGGGCGCTGGACCGGCTTCCCAAGCAAGGCGATAGGCCACCCTGGAAGGTCCGCCAGAACTACCTGGCCGACCTCCTCGCCCTCCGCTTTGCCCGGATCGAAGACGGCGTCCTGCGTTTCTCCGCGCCTGGCCGGGCGCCAATTCGTACCAAGGCCTGAGGCCTCGGCGGCCTAGGATCCACGAACAAGTTCTGGTGGGCGCGCGCGAACTCACCGGCGCGGTCCGAAAGGATGACGTTGGTCAGCGCCCGGCCCTCGCCGTGAGTGACGGTCTCGGCCTCCACCAAAAGCCAGGGGCCGCGCGGGGTGCGGACCAGGTTCATCGACACATCGACGTTGGCCCAGGTGTATTCGCGCCAGGGCAAGACACTGGAGATGCCGCTGCCGAAGTCGCACAGCATCGCGGCGGCGACGAACGGGCTGAGCGCCTCGCCCTCGACGAGGTCGCCCTCGAAGCGGATCCAGGCCGCCGCGGGGCCGAGATGGTCCCGCCCCCCGCCGAGCACGTTGCGCCTGTCGGTGATCGACCCGACGCCTCCGCGCGACGGCTTGAAGTTTGGCTCGAACATCTCCGGTTGGGTGGCCGGGGGCGATATCGCCATCGACGGGGTCTCCGCGAAGCGCAGCCTGAGGCCATAGGCCCGGGCCAGCACCTCCCCTTCCATCACGAGCTGCGCCTCGAGCAGCTGCATGCGAGGCCCGTCCTTGATCGGCGCGCACGCCACCCGGAAGGCGCCGATGGGCACCGGCCTCAGGATGTCCAGATGGAAGCGCGCGAAGGCCATCGGGGCCAGGGTCGGCTGCGCTTCGAGGGCCTGGGCCATGACCCCGCAAAGGGCGACGCCGCTCTGCATCCTGGGGTCCCAGGGACCGACGGTGCCCTCCAGGGCCACGAAGCCCTCGCCGCTGCGTCGAAACAAGGCCCCCACGCTCGATCGCCTCCAGGTGCGCCAGTCGTTCGGAAGTTCCGGCAGCTAACCGATGGCGCCGGCGGTGTGAAGGTCCGCCCGGGGCCGAGCGCCGCCTTGAGGCGAAACCGATTCGCCTGCTAGCGCCGTTTCGGGGGGTTCGAAAGGACATCGATGGCCAACACCCGCCCTCGCTGCCCCTCCAGGGGCTGGGGCCGCTTCCTTCGCCGGCTGCTCGTGACCCTGGTCGCGGCGCTCGTGCTCGCGCCGATCGCCCTGACCCTGATCTACCGCTTCGTCCCGCCGCCGATCACCATCCTGATGGTCGAACGGCTGTTCCAGGGCAAGGGCCTCGACCATCGGTGGCGCGCGCTCTCGCAGATGTCGCCCACCTTGCCTCTCGCCGCCATCGCCGCCGAGGACGCCCGCTTCTGCGAGCATCACGGGTTCGACTTCGAGGCCATGGAGAAGGCCCTGAAGCACAACGAGGCGAAGCCCGAGCGCATCCGGGGCGGCTCGACCATCAGCCAGCAGACCGCCAAGAACGTCTTCCTCTGGCCGGAGCGCTCCTGGGTCCGCAAGGGATTCGAGGCCTATCTCACCGTGCTCATCGAGACCTTGTGGGGCAAGCGGCGGATCATGGAGGTCTATCTCAACACGGTGGAGATGGGCCCGGGGATCTACGGCGTGGAGGCCGCCGCGGAGCGCTATTTCCACACCAGCGCCAAGGCCCTCAGCGCCCAGCAGTCGGCGCGCCTCATCGCCATCCTTCCCAGTCCGCTGAAGTGGCAGGCGGTCAACCCGGGCCCCTATGTCCGGCGGCGCACCGGCCGTATCGGGGCCGGCGAGGGGACCGTGGCCCGGCGGGGGCGCGACGACTGTATCGGCTAAGGACGGGGCCTCTGCAGCGCCGCCGTCGCTCAGTTCCCGCCGAAGCAGGCCTTCCAGTGGAACTGGCTCAGGGGGGCGATGCGGTCCATGCCGCGGCCTTCTTCACGCAGCCACGCCCGTCCGTCGTGCAGCTGCAGCACCCGGTAGATAGGCGCGCCTCCCGCTTCGGCGCTCACCCGGTCCCCGACCTGGACGCCGGCCTGGGCCGCCTCGTTCAGCAAGACCCAATCGACACGCATGACGCGATCCTCTTTCACTTGGAAGCCGCAGGGCGGCTACGGTGGAAAGGATGCGCTGCGCGAGCTGAGCCAAGCCTGAGCAGCCCGTTCAAGGCCCGTTCAGGAACGACCGAGCAGCGCCTTCAGCCGGTAGAGGGCCTCCATCGCCTCCCGGGGGCTCATTCCGTCCGGATCGAGGAGGGTGAGCGCCTGCTCCAGCGGGCCCGGACCGGACGGGGCGGGCGGCTGGGCGTGGACGGCGGCGAACAGCGGCAGATCAGCCAGGCCGTCGTGGGCGCTCGCCTCGCTCTCCAGCCGGTCGAGCACCTGGCGCGCGCGGGCCACCACCGCCGGCGGAACGCCCGCGAGCTTGGCCACCTGGACGCCATAGGAGCGATCGGCCGGGCCGGGGCCAGCCTCGTGCAGGAAGACCAGCTCGCCGTTCCACTCCTTGGCCCTCAGCGACAGATTGGAGACGTGGGCGAGGCGCGTCTCCAGGCTGGCCAGCTCGTGATAGTGGGTGGCGAAGAGGGCCCGGCACCGGTTCACATCGTGGAGCGCCTCCGCGCAGGCCCAGGCGATCGCCAGGCCGTCATAGGTGGCCGTGCCGCGGCCGATCTCGTCGAGGATCACGAACGAGCGGGCGGTGGCGCCGTTGAGGATCGCCGCCGTCTCGACCATCTCGGCCATGAAGGTCGAGCGGCCCCGCGCGAGGTCGTCGCTGGCGCCCACGCGGCTGAACAGCCGGTCCACGACGCCCAGGCGGAGCGATCTCGCCGGCACGAAGCAGCCCGCCTGGGCCAGCACCACGATGAGGGCGTTCTGGCGCAGGAACGTTGACTTGCCGGCCATGTTGGGGCCCGTGACGATGGAGAGCCTGGCCGCAGCCTCCCCCGCGCCGTCGAGACGGCAGTCGTTGGGCGTGAAGGGATCGCCGGCCCGTTTCACCGCCGTCTCGACCACCGGATGGCGCGCGCCCTCGGCTTCGAAGGCGACGGAACGGTCGATGCGCGGACGGCTCGCACCGGTCTCCTCGGCCCACTCGGCGAGCGCCGCGGCGACATCGATCCGGGCCAGAGCCTCGGCGACGCCGCGGATCTCGGCCGCCAGCCCTTCGGCGCCAGCCCGCCAGGCTTCGAACACCTCGAGCTCGATCGCCAGCGCCCGCTCGGCCGCGTGGGCGATCCTGGCGTCGAGGTCGGCCAGCTCCAGGGTGGTGAACCTCACCTGGTTGGCCAGCGTCTGACGGTGAATGAACTGCGCCGAGAGCGGCGGACGCATCAAGGGCTCGGCCTTGCCGGCGCTCGTCTCCAGGAAATAGCCGAGCACCGCGTTATGGCGGACCTTCAGGGGAACGCCGCTCTCGCCCTGGAGCCGCGCCTCGAGGGCGGCGAGAACCTGCCGACTGTCGCCCTGGAGGGCGCGCGCCTCGTCGAGGTCCGCCCGCACGCCCGCCGCCACGAAACCGCCGTCGCGCGTCTGGGCTGGAAGGGCGGGCCCGAGCCCCGCGGTCAGGGCGGATGCGAAGGCGTCGAGCGCGGGGCTGGGGGCCAGAGCGGCGAGCGCGTCCGCCACCTCGGCCGGCGCCGGCGAGAGAGGGTCGGGCGTGGCTCCGATGAAGCGGACGACTTCGGCGGCGGCGGCGAAGCTCTCGCTCAGGCAACCGAGATCCCGGGGACCTCCGCGGCCGAGGACGAGGCGCGCGAGCGCCCGGGCGACATCGCCCCAGCCCTTCAGCACCCCCCGCAGCCGTTCGCGCAGCGCCCGCCGCGCCAGGAACCAGTCGACCGCGTCGAGTCTCGCCTCGATCGCCTCGGGCGACATCAGCGGCCGCGCCAGCCTCGCGGCCAGCATCCGCGCGCCTGCCGCGGTGACAGTGCGGTCGACGGCGTCGAGCAGCGAGCCGGCGGCCACGCCGCCGACCGAGCGCTCGATCTCGAGGCTCGCACGGGTGGCCGGGTCGATGGCCATCACGTCGGCCTCGCCGGACCGCCGCGGCGGTCCCACCGCCGGCAGACGGCCTCCCTGGGTGGTTTCGAGATGGGCCGCGATGAGGCCGAGGGCGGCGATCTCGGCCCCCGCGAGGGCGCCGAAGCCGTCCAGGGTCCCGACTCCGTAAAGCCGCTTCAATCGCGCCTCGGAGGCGGCCGGCTCGGCGAGCGCCTGAGCCATCGGCTGGACGATGCTGCTGGCGGATTTCAGCGCCGCGCTCGCCCCCTCGTCGGCGAACAGCCGATCGGGAACCAGGATTTCAGAGGGCGCGATCGCCGCCAGAGCGGAGGCGAGGCCCTCGCGGCTCACCAGCAGGCACTCGACCTCGCCGGTGGAGAGCTCGACGCTGGCGACGGCCGCCTGGCCGGCGCGGACCGCCACCGCCGCCAGCCGGTTTGCGCCCCGCGCGTCGAGAAGCCCCTCTTCGGTGAGGGTTCCGGGCGTAACCACCCGCACCAGCTCGCGGCGCACCACCGCCTTGGCCCCACGCTTGCGCGCCTGGGCCGGGTCTTCCATCTGCTCGCAGACTGCGACCTTGAAGCCCGCCCGGATCAGCTTGGCGAGGTAGGCCTCCGCCGCGTGCGCCGGCACCCCGGCCATGGGAATGGGGGCGCCGGCGTGGGTTCCGCGATGAGTGAGGGTGATGCCGATGGCCGCCGCGGCCTTGGCCGCGTCATCGAAGAACAGCTCGTAGAAGTCGCCCATCCGGAAGAAGATCAGGGCGTCCGGCTGGCGCGCCTTGGCCTCGAAGAACTGCGCCATCACCGGGCTCGCCCCCGCCGGGTCCGGGGCGGCCAGATCGGGAGCGGGAATCGGCGCGTTCATGGCCGTGAAGCTAGTCGGTGCGCCCTGGCCTTTGAACCCGCCTTGACGGCGCCGCTGCGCAGTCCGACCTTGCGGCCATGGTGGACCTTCTGGATTACGCCATAGTCCCCGCCGGTCCCGGCGACGCGGCGGACCTCGCCCGGGTGCATGTCAAATCCTGGCGCGAGACCTATCCGGGCCACCTCCCTCAGACCTACCTCAACGGCATGCGGCCGTCGGCGCACGCGCGGCGGTTCTATCGCGACCTCATGCGCGCCAGTCCGGGCGAGGTGGTCCTGCTGGCCGAGAGCGCCGAAGGACCCGTGGGCTACGCCTCGGGCGCGCGCCTGAAGGCCGAGACGCGGCCGGCCGACTCGGAGGTCTTCACCCTCTATGTGCTGAAGGCGGCCCAGAAGGCCGGACTGGGCCGGGCCCTGCTGAACTCGGCCGCCAGGGTCTTCCAGGCGGACGGGGCGCGTTCGCTGATGCTGCGGGTGCTCTCGAGCAACCGCAAGGCTCGAGGGTTTTACGAACACCTCGGCGGCGAGGCCTTCGCCGAGGTCCCTTCGCAGGGTTGGGGCGGCGGCCTCACCGAGATCGCCTACCGCTGGGGGGACATCGCGCGCCTGACGAAGTGATTTCCTCTCCCTCCTCTTCATGGGGAGGCAGACGGGAGGGCCTCAGCCGTCGGCGCGCACGATCCCGTCCCAGAAGCGGCGCGCCTTCTGGAAGAAGGTGGCGGTGCGCGGATGCTGTTGCTCGCCGCAGAGGCCGGCGAACTCGCGCAGCAGCTCCTTCTGCCGGGCGGTGAGCTTGGCGGGCGTCTCGATGAAGAGCTCGACCACCAGGTCGCCCCGCTCGCGCGAGCGCAGCGAGGGCATGCCTCGGTTCTTCAGGCGCACCGTGCGGCCGGTCTGTGCGCCTTCGGGGACCTTGACGGTGATCTTGGAGTTCCCGTCGCAATTCTCGCCGCCCAGCAGGCAGGGCGCCTCCACCTCGCCGCCCAGGGCGGCGATGGCCATGGGCACCGGGACCGAGCAGAGCAGGTCGAGCCCGTCGCGCTCGAAAAGCTCATGCGGCTGGACCGAAAGGAAGATGTAGAGGTCGCCGCGCGGGCCGCCGCGCTGGCCTGCGTCCCCCTCGCCGGCCAGGCGGATGTTGGTGCCGTCGTCGACACCCGCCGGGATCCGGACCTGCAAGGTCCGCTCGCGCCTCAGCTGGCCCACCCCGCGGCAGCCCTTGCAGGGATCGAGCACCAGGCGCCCGGCGCCGCCGCAGCGCGGGCAGGTCCGCTCGATGGTGAAGAAGCCCTGGGTGGCGCGGACCCGGCCCATTCCGCCACAGCTGCCGCACGCGGTGGGCTGGCTGCCCGGCGAGCAGCCCGATCCGCTGCAGTCCTCGCAGGTCAGCGCGGCCGGAACCTTGATCTCGACCTCGGACCCCGCGTAGGCCTGCTCGAGGCTGATCTCGAGGTCGTAGCGGAGGTCGCCGCCGCGGGTGGGGCCTTGGGGGCGTCGCTGGCCCCGGCCGAACATGTCCCCGAAGGCGTCGCCGAACACCTCGTTGAAGATGTCGCGCACGTCGCTGAAGCCCGCCCCCGCCCCGTTCATCCCGTTGACGCCCGCGTGCCCGAAACGGTCGTAGGCGGCCCGTTTCTGCGGATCGGACAGGATCGAGTAGGCCTCGTTGATCTCCTTGAACCGGCCAGCCGCCTCCTCGCAGCCGTCGTTCCGGTCGGGGTGGTGCTCCATGGCCAATTTGCGAAAGGCGGATTTCAGCTCCGCTCCGTCCGCCGCTCGGCCCACTCCCAGGATTTCATAGTAATCGCGCATGAAGCGTCAGGTGTTCTGGCGTCTCAGGGTGAAGTGGGAGACCGCCCGCCCCGCCGCAAGACTGTGCGGCGAAGCGGGCGTCCTTGCCGTCGGAAGGCGGCGGCGACGCGACCCCATGCGCGCTGATCATGCCAAGCAAGCCTCTTGCGCGCCATCAGTCAAACCGTCACGCCCCCCCTAAAAAACACAGCCTCAGGCGGACTTCTTGTCGTCCGACACTTCCTCGAACTCGGCGTCGACCACGCCTTCGTCCGCAGGCGCCCCCTCAGCGGCCGCCCCGGCCGCCTCGCCGCCGCCGGTCTGCGCCTTGTACATGGCCTCGCCGAGCTTCATGGAAGCCTGCATCAGGTTCTGGGTCTTGGCCTGGATGGCGCTGACGTCTTCGCCCTCGAGCGCCGACTTCAGGTCCGCGACCGCGCTCTCGATCGCCGAGCGTTCGCCGGCGGCGATCTTGTCGCCGTGCTCGGCCAGAGCCTTGTCGGTGGTATGGACCAGGGCGTCGGCCTGGTTCCTGGCCTCCACCAGCTCCTTGCGCCGCTTGTCCTCGGCCGCGTGCGCCTCGGCGTCCTTGACCATCCGATCGATGTCGGTCTCGGAGAGGCCGCCGTTCGCCTGGATGCGGATCGACTGCTCCTTCGCCGTCGCCTTGTCCCGCGCCGAGACGTTGACGATGCCGTTGGCGTCGATGTCGAAGGTCACTTCCACCTGCGGCACGCCGCGCGGCGCCGGGGGGATCCCCACGAGGTCGAACTGACCCAGCAGCTTGTTGTCGGCGGCCATCGGGCGTTCGCCCTGGAAGACCCGGATCGTCACCGCGCTCTGATTGTCATCCGCCGTCGAGAAGGTCTGGCTCTTCTTGGTCGGGATGGTGGTGTTCCGCTCGATGAGCGGCGTGAAGACGCCGCCCAGGGTCTCGATGCCCAGGGTCAGCGGCGTGACATCGAGCAACAGCACGTCCTTGACGTCGCCCTGCAGGACGCCGGCCTGCACCGCCGCGCCCAGCGCCACCACCTCGTCGGGGTTGACGCCCTTGTGCGGCTCGCGGCCGAAGAAGTCCTTCACCGCGTCCACGACCTTGGGCATACGGGTCATGCCGCCGACCAGGACCACCTCGTCGATGTCGGTCTTCTTGAGGCCCGCATCCTTCAGCGCCTGCTCGCAGGGGCCGATGGTCTTGGCGATCAGATCCTCCACCAGGCTCTCCAGCTTGGCGCGGCTGAGCTTGATGTTGAGGTGCAGGGGCCCTGAGGCATTCATCGAGATGAACGGCAGGTTCACCTCGTACTGGGCCGTGGTCGAGAGCTCCTTCTTGGCCTTCTCCGCCTCTTCCTTGAGCCGCTGGAGGGCGAGCTTGTCCTTCCTGAGGTCGACGCTCTGCTCCTTCCTGAACTCGTCGGCCAGGTAGTCGACGATGCGCAGGTCGAAGTCCTCGCCGCCCAGGAAGGTGTCGCCGTTGGTGGCCTTCACCTCGAAGACGCCGTCGCCGATCTCGAGGATGGAGATGTCGAAGGTGCCGCCGCCGAGGTCGTAGACCGCGATCTTCTTGCCGTCGTTCTTCTCGAGCCCGTAGGCGAGGGCCGCGGCGGTGGGCTCGTTGATGATCCGCAGCACTTCCAGGCCGGCGATCTTGCCGGCGTCCTTGGTGGCCTGCCGCTGGGCGTCGTTGAAGTAGGCCGGGACGGTGATGACCGCCTTCTCCACCTTCTCGCCCAGGTGGGCCTCGGCGTCCTGTTTCAGCTTCTGCAGGATGAAGGCGCTGATCTGTTGCGGCGAATAGTCCTTGCCATGGGCCCGCACCCAGGCGTCGCCGTTGGGGCCCTTGACGATTTCGTAGGGCACCATGCCCTTGTCCTTCTCGACCATCGGGTCGGAGTACTGGCGCCCGATCAGGCGCTTGATGGCGAAGAAGGTGTTGCTGGGGTTGGTCACCGCCTGGCGCTTGGCCGGCTGGCCCACCAGCCGCTCGCCGTCGTCGAGCAGCGCGACCACGGACGGCGTCGTTCGCGCGCCCTCCGCATTCTCGATCACCTTCGGCTGCTTGCCATCCATGATGGCCACGCACGAGTTGGTCGTGCCAAGGTCGATGCCGATAATCTTGCTCATGAGGACTTTCGTCTCGCTCCTTTACTGGCGAACGTTCGCGAGGCCTTCAGGCAGAAGCGCCGGTTGCGAGCGTCCCCGGGTTCGATCAGTCTCTTTCAACTTCGGGCGCGAAGCCCGCGCGGGGCCATTCCCTCCGCGAGGAACGCGCCGCCACGAGGCGGATATGGGGGCGAGGACGACGCTCGCAAGGGCTTTGCCGGGCCGATTACACGATGGATCAAGCACAGAGACGAAGCCGGCCGATTAGCGGCGCCAGAACCACGATCCCGCCTGGCTTTCGTCTGGTCGCCGGGCGACTGGACGCGGCCGGTCAGGGCCGGCTGATCGAGGAGGTCCTGGCCCTCGCCGAAGAAGCGCCGTTCTTCCGCCCGCTGACGCCTGGGGGCCGGCCGATGAGCGTCGAGCAGACCTGCCTCGGACCGTTCGGTTGGGTGACCGACGCCGGCGGCTATCGCTACGAGCCGCGCCATCCCCTCACCGGCCGCCCCTGGCCGGCCATGCCGCAGATGCTGCAGGCGCTCTGGGCCGAGCTTGGCGACGCCGCGACCCCGGCCGACGCCTGCCTCGTCAACCGTTACGGCCCGGGCGCGCGCATGGGGCTGCACCGCGACGTCGACGAGGCGGACTTCGGGTTCCCGGTGCTCTCGATCTCGCTCGGCGACACCGCCATCTTCCGGATCGGGGGACGATCGCGCGCCGATCCCACCGCCTCGGTGCGGCTGGCCTCGGGCGACGTTTGCGTCCTCGCAGGCGAGGCCCGCCTGGCCTACCACGGCGTCGACCGGATCCTCGCCGGAAGCTCACGCCTGGCGCCGGGAGGCGGGCGCATCAACTTGACGCTCCGCCGCGCGCGCCCGGCGGACATCCTCTAGCTCAGGGGCCGCCCCTGAGCTTGCGGGCCAGCACTTCGAGATCGTTGGCCAGCTGGCCGTCGGTCGCCCTGAGAGCCTCGATGCGGCGCACCGCATGAATCACGGTGGTGTGGTCGCGCCCCCCGAACCGGCGGCCGATGTCGGGCAAGGAGCGATTGGTAAGCTGCTTGGCGAGCCACATCGCCGCCTGCCGCGGGCGGGCCACCGAGCGCGCCCGGCGCTCGGAGATCAGGTCGGCCTGCTTCAGCCCGTAGTACTCGGCCGCCGCCTTCTGGATGTCGTCGACTGTGATCCGCTTCTCCCCACCCCTGAGGTGCGGACCGAGGAACGACTGGGTCTCCTCCAGGCTGAGGCCGCCGAGGCCCGCGCCGGCGCGCACGATCAAGGTGTTGAGCGCCCCCTCGAGCTCGCGGACGCTGTCGGTGAAGCGGTCGGCCAGGAACTGCAGGATGTCGGGGCGAACGGCCGCCGCGACGTTCTGCTGGCGGCACAGCAGCGAGGACTTGCGCTCCAGGATGCCGAGGCGCAGGGCGCGGTCCGCGGGCGCGATGCCGCAGACGAGCCCCGACGAGAGGTGCGAACGCAGACGCGCGTCGATCTCGGTGAGGGCCGACGGCGGCCGGTCGGCGGAAAACACCACCCGGCGCCCGTCCTCCATGAGCGCGGCCAGGGTGTGGACCAGCTCCTCCTCGGTCGAGTGCTTCCCGCCGATGAAGTGGACGTCGTCGATCAGCAGCAGGTCCGCCGAGCGCAGCTCCTCCTTGAACGCCGCCGCCTGCTTCTCGCGCAGCGCGGCGATGAACGAGGAGAGGAACCTTTCGGCGGTCAGGTAGACCACCTTCTTGTCCGGGGCCGAGCGCATGGCCTCCCAGGCCAGGGCGTTCAGCAAGTGGGTCTTGCCGAACCCGTAGGGACCGTGGAAGACCACCGGATTGAAGTGGCCGTCGGCCCAGGAAGCGACCCGCCGGGCGACCGCCAGGGCGAACTCGTTCGAGGGGCCGGAGACGAAGGTCTCGAAGGTGAAGCGCTCCTGCAAGGCCTGCATCCTGGAGGGCCTGCCGGGGCCGATGGGGGCGACGGCCGGGCCGCCCGTCACGGGCGGGATCTCGATCTCCACGGACTGGTCATCCACGTGTCCGCCCTCCGCCTCGAATTCGAGCCGCGATTTCAGTTTCAGCGCCCGCCCCAGGGGATCGTTGGCGGCCCAGAGCTCTCCGATCCGCCGCCAAGCGTTGCGCCGGATCCAGTCGCGCGCGATGCCGGTCGGCGTGACGAGGTAAAGTTCGCCGTCGCCGCCGGTGCGCAGCGACGCCTGCGCAAGCCAGGAGCCGAAAGTGTCTTCGCCCAGTTCCGATTTAAGTGCGCGGCTTGCTTCCCCCCAAACACGTCCAGCCGGAGTCGCGGACTCCGCCAATCCCTTGGTCGCCATCGTGCCCCATCCCGATCTTTTCACCTTCGTCACGCCCGACGAAGGCTGGTCGCGCGGCCCACGCGCTGACCGATTGCCCCACTCGCCGACACACAAGCCCTCTACAGCGGCACACCCCGGGCCGCCGTGACTTACTCCGTACACTCCGTTAAGCTTTGAGAAGGGCGACGATACCCCCGCCGGGAGAGGAATCAATCGTCATAAATTATGATTTTCGAGCCGCCCCCCCTTGACAAATCGGAGGGCCAATCAGCGCCTCGAAAATCGAAAACGACAATTTCTGGGCATAGGACAATAGGGCGCAGGCGGCGCAAAAAAGCGCGCGTCGCCACGCCCGCCAAACGACCGGCCCCCGGCAAGAAGTGCTCGTTATTTCAGTAACTTGGTCGCGGACTGCCCGCGTTTCAGGCGGCTTGAAGCTTCTTCAGCTGTGCGGCCAGTCGCGCCACCTTCCGCGAGCCGGTGTTCCGGTGCAGGACCCCCTTGCCCACCGCGCGCATCAGCTCCGACTGGGCGCCGATGAAGGCGGCGCGGGCGGCCGCGGCGTCTCCGGCCGCGAAGGCCTCCTCGAACCGACGCACGAAGGTCCTGACGCGCGAGCGCCGCGCCTTGTTCACCTCGGTTCGCCGAGCGATCTTGCGGATCGCTTTCTTCGCGCCGGGATTGTTGGCCATTCGTCCTGCCTCGATGGGGCGCCGCGAAGGCGCCTCGAAAAAGAGCGGGCGATATACGCTGAAGGCGATCGGAGGGTCAATGCGGCAAGCGAGGCCCGCCCGCTCATGGACCCTCGACGGTCACCCCCTGGCGCCTCAGCAAGGCTGGGACCCCGTCCGCGCCGATCAGGTGCCCGACGCCAACCACGATCACGGTGAGGCCGGCCCGCTTCAGGATCCGGCGGCGGATCACTCTCGCCCAGCGGCGGTTGCGCTCCGCGATCAGTCGTTCATAGAGCGCGGGCGCGACGCGCCGCAGCGGCTCGCTCGCATCGCGCTCCAGGCCAGCGAGATCGCCCGCCATCCACGCGTCCAGCATCCGCTGGTAGCTTCCGGGATCGTCCTCCACCTGCCCTAAGGTCCACTCCAGGGCGGCGATCTGATCGCCGAGGGGCGCGCCTGAGAGGAAGGCGACCTGCTGCTCGGCGGTCTCGAAGGCGCGGCGCGGGACCGTCGGCGGCGCGAGGGCCTGGATCTGATCTTCGACGCCATGGAAGGCGTCGGCGCCGCTCTGGACGTCGGCGGCGATGGAGATCGTCGCGTCAGCGCGCCAGGGCCGCATCGTCTCGAGTGCCTCCATGGAGCAGTTCAGCTTCGCCGCCACCCGGCGAAGCTTGTCGGCTTCGGCTTGGGACATCATGGCGGTGAGCGCGGCCCCCTGGGGAAGCCGGCCATGTTTTTCGTAGGCCGCCGCTGCGGCGTTGTCGCTGGCGGCGGTGAGCGGCAGCTCGAACCACAGCGTCCGCGCCTTGCCGAGCGCCTCGTCGAGGGCGGGCGGACGCCAATCGAGCCCGGACGGAAGCAGGTGGAACGACCCGAACAGCACGACCGTCGCTGCGCCGGCCCGGATCCGCCACACGGGCGGCTGGGCGAGCGCCGGCGAGGCCAAGGCGAGCGCCAGCGCCAGGGCGAGAAGCAGGCGCGCCGCAAGCCGGCCGAAAGGCGCGCGAGGCGAGGCGTCGGTCATTTCTGGCATCTGGGGCAGGCGAAGGTCGAGCGGCCAGCCTGGACGATGCGCGTTATCCGGCCCCTGCAGCGGGGGCGCGCGCAGGCCTCCCCGTCCCGCCCGTAGACCAGGAAGCGGTGCTGGAAATAGCCGAGCGCCCCGTCGGCGCCGGCGTAATCGCGCAAGGTCGACCCCCCCGCCTCGATCGCCTCTTCCAGCACCTCGCGCACGCTCACCGCCAGCGCCTCGAGGCGGCGGCGCCCGATGGCGCCCGCCGGCCGCCCGGGAGCGATCTCGGCCCGGTGGAGCGCTTCGCAGACATAGATGTTGCCGAGACCGGCGACGATCCGCTGGTCCAGCAGGGCGCTCTTGACCGGCTGGCGGCGGCCGGCGAAGGCGCGCTGCAGGTGGTCGGCGTCGAACGCCGGGCCGAGCGGCTCCGGCCCCAGCCCTCGGAACCAGGGATGCTGCTCCAGCGCCCCGCTAACCAGCAGGTCCATGTAGCCGAAGCGGCGGGCGTCGAAGTAGGTCACCCGCGCCCCCGCCTCGGTCTCGAAGACGATGTGCGCGTGGCGGGGGTCGGGCGGCGCGGCGAGAGCGAACCGGCCGGGACGCTCCGAAACGGCGCCGGCGATCTCGAACCTCCCGGTCATCCCAAGGTGCATGACCAGGGTGAGATCGCGGTCCAAGGGCGCGAGAAGGTATTTGGCGCGGCGCGTCAATCGCTCGATCCGCGCGCCCGCCAGCCGCTGGACGAAGCCTTCCGGAAGCGGGAACCGCAGGTCCGGCCGGCGCGCCTCCACCCTCGCCAGTCGGGCGCCCGCCAGGACCGGCTCCAGCCCCCGTCGGACCGTCTCCACCTCAGGCAGTTCGGGCATGGCCCCTTGCTAGACCGGCGCCGGCGAGATTGGGAGCCGGTTTTGCGCCGCCCCGCGGCCGGGCCGCCGCGCCGGCGCCGCTTTTGGGTTCGAACCGCGGCCGTCTTTGGCCTAAGACGACCGGGATGAGCGCTCCCTTCGGCTTTCGCGACGTTGATCCGGCGGAAAAGCCGCGCCTCGTGCGCGAGGTCTTCGATCGGGTGGCCCGACGCTACGACCTGATGAACGACCTGATGAGCCTCGGCGCACACCGCCTGTGGAAGGATGCGGCGGCCGCCAGGCTGAACCCCCAGCCGGGCGAGACGATCGTCGACTGCGCCGGCGGCACCGGCGACCTTGCCCGCCGCCTGGCGCATCTCGCCAACGCCGCCACCCGACGCCGGGGCGGCGACCCCGCCCGGATCGTGGTGATCGACTACAACGCCGAGATGATTGAAGCCGGCCGGCGGCGCGGCGCCGCGCCCGAAATCAGCTGGGCGGTGGGAGACGCCCAGAGATTGCCGCTGCCGAGCGCCGGCGCCGACGCCTACCTCATCGGCTTCGGCCTCAGGAATGTCGCCGACATCGCCGCCGCCCTCGACGAAGCGCGCCGCGTGCTGCGGCCCGGCGGCCGGTTCCTGTGCCTCGAGTTCTCGCGGGTGGAGGCGGCGATGCTTCGAAGGCTTTACGACGCCTATTCGTTCCGGCTGATCCCGAGGCTGGGGGCGCGGGTGGCCGGCGACGCGGAGGCCTATCGCTATCTAGTCGAAAGCATCCGGCGCTTTCCCGACCAGCAGCGCCTGGCGGCGATGATGGGCGAGGCCGGATTTTCGCGCGTCTCGGTGACCAACTTCGCCGCCGGCGCGGTCGCGCTCCACCAGGGCTGGGCGATCTGACGGATGGGGGTCGGCGGGGCGCACCTGCGGCTCGTCGGAGCCGCCTTCGTCCTGGTCCGCGCCGACGCCCTCATGCCGCGCGAGCTCGACCCGGTCCTGCCGCCCGGCTGGCTGGCCCTGGCCCGGTTCCTGCGCCTTTTCGCGGGGCCCGAAGCGCGCCGGGGCCGCGCGGGCGAGCGGCTCGCGCGCGCGCTGGAGCGCCTGGGGCCGGTGGCGATCAAGCTCGGGCAGTTCCTGTCCACGCGCGCCGACATCTTCGGCGCCGCCTTCGCCGAGGACCTCTCGCGGCTGAAGGATCGGCTGGCCCCCTTCGCCACCGAGGTGGCCGAGGCCGAGGTCGCCGCCGCCCTCGGCCGCCCGCTGGAGGGCCTCTACGCCGAGTTCGGCGCCCCGGTGGCGGCCGCCTCCCTCGCCCAGGCCCACCGGGCCCGGCTGCGCGACGGACGCGAGGTGGCGGTGAAGGTGCTGCGACCTGGGATCGAGCGGCGGGTGGGCGCGGACGTGGCGGTGCTCCGCGCCGGGGCCCGGCTGATGGTTCGGTGGGCGCCGACGACGCGCCGGCTCGAGCCGCTCGCCTTCGCCGAGACCGTGGTGCGGGCCCTCGAGCTGGAGCTGGACTTGAGGTTCGAGGCGGCGGGCGCCGACGAGCTGCGCGGCGTGATGGCCCGCGACGGCTTCATGCGGGCGCCGGCGGTGGTCTGGGAAGGGGTGGCCCGGCGCGTCCTGACCCTCGAGTGGGCCCCCGGCGCGCCGCTCTCGGATCCGCAGAGCCTCGCCGCTCCCGACATCGATCGGCCCGCCCTGGCCGACAAGCTGACCCGCGCCTTCCTCGCCCAGGCGCTGGACCACGGGGTCTTCCACGCCGACCTGCACGAGGGAAACCTCTTCGTCGCCGCGCCCTCGCGCCTGACGGCGGTGGATTTCGGAATCGTGGGCCGGCTGGGCGTCGCCGAGCGCCGCTACCTGGCCGAGATCCTCTGGGGCTTCCTGCGCCGCGACTATGGACGGGTCTCGCAAAGCCACTTCGAGGCCGGCTACGTTCCGGCCGGGCATGACCCGGCCGCCTTCGCCCAGGCGCTCCGGGCGGTGGGCGAGCCGGTGTTTGGTCACCGGGCGAGCGAGGTCTCCATGGGCCGGCTGCTCGCCCAGCTCTTCGAGATCACCGCCCTCTTCGACATGCGCCTGCGGCCCGAGCTGGTGCTGCTGCAGAAGACCATGGTCACCGTCGAGGGCGTCGCCCGGCGTATCGATCCCGAGCACGACATCTGGGCCGCGGCCGAGCCGGTGGTCCGTCGGTGGATCACCCGCGAGCTGTCGCCAGTGTCGGCGGCCCGCGACCTGGCGCGCGAGCTGCGCACCACGGTGGGGGCTCTTGCGCGGCTGGCCGCGGCGGCCGGCGGGCCTGCGACGACCGAGACGCCGGCCCCTGCCGAGCCGGGCGCCCCCGAGCCGCCGGCGAGCGCGACGGCGCCCGAGCGCACCCATCCGCTCGTCTGGATCGCCTTCGGCGCGGTCCTGAGCGCCCTCGCCTTCGAGCTGGTCGTCCTCCTGCGGCTCGCCGGCTTCCGATGAGGCGGCCTCAGCCCTGAGAGGCGTCGTCGCCGCTCTCGCGGGCGGCCTCGCGGTCCTGCTGCTGACGCCAATAGGCCGCCCCGCTCCTGGGCTTGAACATGGTCCGCGGCGCGCCGGCCCTGGTGACCACGGCGAAGGTGTTGGTCTTGGGGTCGTAGAGCAGGGCGTCGCCGTTCGCCCGTTCGAGGCGCTGGACGCTGGCGGGCGGCGCGGCGGTGAAGGCGTGCGCCCTGGCCACGTAGTCGGCCTGGCTCTTGGCGCCGAAGTCCTTGCCGTTCTTGGCGTATTGGTAGGCCGCGTTCTCCTCGGCGGTGTGCTTGCGGTTGGCGGCCCACATGGGCTTGCCGTCCACCAGCGCGACCGGCGCGTCGCGCGGATCGGCCGCCGGCGCGGCGGCGGCGAGCGACGGCGGCGGCGCCTTGGCGGTCGCCCGGCCGCCGGCGTCGCAGGCCCCCAAGGCGAGAGCGAGCGCGGCCGCCGCGCCCAACATGATGACCTTCATCTTCGTCTTCCCCAGTGCATCCGCGGGGCCTCAACGGCCACGCTGGAACAAACATAGAACACAAGGCCGCCGGTTTGTCTAGGGCTCGCCTTCAAGCTAAGAGCGGCCATCCACCGGAGGGGCCCTTGAGCCAGCGACGCGTCCTTCTCATCGTCGGCGGCGGCGTGGCGGCCTACAAGGCGCTGGGGCTGGTGCGGTTGCTGCGCAAGGCCGAGATCGCCGTGCGGCCGGTGCTGACCCGCGCCGGGGCCGAGTTCGTGACGCCGCTTTCGCTGGCCGCCCTTTGCGAGGACAAGGTCCACGGCGACCTCTTCAGCCTCACCGACGAGGCCGAGATGGGCCATATCGAGTTGTCGCGTTCGGCGGACCTCGTGGTGATCGCCCCGGCGACCGCCGACCTGATGGCCAAGGCCGCCCACGGCCTCGCCGACGACCTCGCCTCGACGGCGTTGCTCGCCACCGACAAGCCGGTGCTGATGGCGCCGGCGATGAACGTGCGGATGTGGCTGCATGCGGCGACGCAGCGCAACCTGGCCACCCTGAAGGCCGACGGGGTCGCCATCGTCGGGCCGGACGAGGGGCCCATGGCCTGTGGCGAGTTCGGCCCCGGCCGGATGGCCGAGCCGGAGGCGATCTTCGCGGCCATCACCGCGGCCCTGGACCGGGCGCGGTCCGGACCCCTGGCCGGCAGGCACGTGATTGTGACGGCCGGGCCCACCGCCGAGCCGCTGGACCCGGTGCGGGTGATCACCAACCGCTCGAGCGGCAAGCAGGGTTACGCCATCGCCGAAGCCCTCGCCGCCCTCGGGGCGAAGGTGACGCTGGTCTCGGGACCGACGGCGCTGGCGGCGCCCGCCGGCGTGGCGCGCATCGACGTGGAGACCGCCGCGCAGATGCTGGCCGCCTGCCGCACTGCGCTGCCTGCAGATGCAGCAGTGTGCGTCGCCGCCGTGGCCGACTGGCGGCCCGACGAGGCCTTCGCCGTCAAGCTGAAGAAGAGCCATGAAGGGCCCCCGGTGGTGCGGCTGGTGGAGACGCCCGACATCCTCGCCGACCTGGCCGCCCGCAAGCCCGGACGCCCGGCCCTGGTGGTGGGCTTCGCCGCGGAGACGAACGACCTCGAAGCGCACGCGCGCGCCAAGCTGAAGCGGAAGGGCTGCGACTGGATCGTCGCCAACGACGTCAGCGCCGACGGGATCATGGGCGGCGACGACAACGAGATCATGCTGATCTCCTCCAAGGGGGCGGAGGCGTGGCCGAAAGTCGCCAAGGCCGAGGTGGCCAGGCGCCTGGCCGCCCGGATCGCCGAGACGCTGGCATGAGCGCCACGGCGCCGACCGTGGAGGTGATGCGGCTCCCCCACGGCGCCGACCTGCCGCTGCCCGCCTACGAGAGCGTCCATGCCGCCGGCATGGACCTGCGCGCCGCGGCGCCCGCCGATGCGCCGATCACCTTGCATCCTGGCGATCGGACGGCGGTGCCCACCGGACTCGTCATGGCGATTCCCCCCGGCTTCGAGGGCCAGGTGCGGCCGAGGTCGGGACTGGCGCTGCGCTCCGGGGTGACCTGCCTCAACAGCCCCGGCACCATCGATGCGGACTATCGGGGCGAGGTCATGGTGATCCTGGCCAATCTCGGCGAGAAGGACTTCATCGTCCGCCGGGGCGATCGCATCGCCCAACTACTGATCGCGCCCGTGGTCCGGGCGGCGCTCCTGGAAGTCGAGGCGCTCGGGGAGACCGAGAGAGGCGTCGGCGGGTTCGGGTCCACGGGCGTGCGCTGAGGCTTGCGGAGGGGCGAAGCCGCTGGTTAGGTCGCGCGCATGGCGACCTTCTCTTCGGGCGGGCTCAGCATCGCCTACGACGACATCCAGCCCGCCGGCGAGCCCGCGGGGACGGCGATGCTGATCCACGGCTTCGCCACCAGCCGGGCCGAAAACTGGCGCCGCCTGGGCTGGTTCCAGGCCTTCGAGCGCAAGGGCTATCGGATGGTGGCCCTGGACCTGCGCGGCCACGGCGAGAGCGACAAGCCGCACGAGGCGGCGGCCTACGGCTGGGACAGCTTCCTGGGCGACGTGGTCGGCCTGATGGACCACCTGGGCCTGCGGCGCGTGGATCTGATGGGCTATTCGATGGGCGCCCACCTCTCGCTGCAGACCGCCCTCTCCCATCCGGACCGCATCGGCAATCTGATCGTCGGCGGCGTCGGAGGCCGGATGTTCGAGCCGCCGAAGCCGTCGGAAGGGGGAATGACGATGGCGCAGGCCATGCGGGCGGCGGACCCGGAAACCGTTTCCGACCCGATCCTGAAGAGCTTTCGCTTGTTCGCAGACGAGCAGGGCGAGGACCGTCTGGCGCTCGCCGCCTGCAGCGAGGCCCGCGGCGGCGGTCGCCTCTCGCCAGCCGACGTGGCGGCGATCGCGGTTCCGACGCTCGTGGTGGCCGGCGCACGCGACCAGCTGGCCGGCGATCCCCAGGGCCTGGCCGACGCCATTCCCGGCGCCAAGGCGGTCACCCTGCCGGGCGTGGACCACTTCTCGGCGATCCCCCACGCCCTCTACAAGGCGACGGTGTTCGATTTCCTGGAAGGCTGGCTCGACGACGCCTTGCCGAGCTGATCTACGCGGCCAGCCCGTCGAAGATCGTGCCGATCTGGCGGTCCATCAGGGAAACCAGCCGCTTTTCGTCCGCCCCGTCCGAAGCCGCCAGCCGGTAGTTCCAGGCGTAGACTCCGATCAGCAGGTCGACCACCAGCTCCTGATCGATGTCGCCGCGCAGCTCGCCGCGCGCCACCCCGGCTTCCAGGCACGCCTGCACCATGCCCCGCAGCCTCGGATTGGCGCCCAGGGGCGGAACGTTCGGCGCCGTCTCCCAGTCGAACGCGGCGGCGACATAGGCGAGAAACAGGCGCGAACGGCGAAGCTCGAAGGCGTAGTGGACGGCGAACAAGGAACGGCAGCGGTCGACGGCCGAGCCGCGCAGATGGGGCAGGAGCCGCTCCAATTCGGCGTAGAGTTCGCCCAGCCGCTCCTGCATGACCTGGCTGAGCACGTGCGCCTTGCAGGTGAAGCTCGTGAAGACGCTGCCCACCGAAACGCCCGCGCGCCGGGCGATGGCGCGGATGGTGGCCGCCTCGTAGCCTACGTCCTCGAAGAGCTCGCGCGCCGCGTCGACCACGCGCCGCCGGGTGGCGTCCTTTCGCGCTGCCCGCAGACTCAACACGCGCTCCCCTCCCCCCGTCGCGCCGGCCGAAGCGGTCTCCTAGTTCCGCGTCGCCCCGGTGAGCAGGACTTCGACCTGGTCGCGGACCAGGCCCCGCAGCGCCTCGAGGTCGAGGTTCTCGCGGATCGTCCGCCGCAGGGCCGCCATATAGACGCCCCAGAGCATCTCCGCGAGCAGCTCGGGATCGGCGTCCGCCATGGGCGCGCCCAGCGCCGCGGCGTCCTTGAGGACCGCCCCGATCAGCTCGATCGCCGGCGGCCGGCCGAGTCGCTTGCACATCAGCCGTCCGAGATCCTGCGACCACAGGACGCTCATCGTGGCGTTGAGGAGCGGAAGCTCGGCCATGTGCCGGCGGGCGGCCGCATCCAGGATGGCTTCGACCGCCGGGCGTCCCCGAAGCCCTTGGGAGGCGTCGCGCATTTCCCGCACGAGCCTTTCCTGCTCGGCGCCGACGATCTCGCCGAGGCGGCGGCCAGGATCTTTTCCCGGGTGCGCTGCTTGGCGAGGGCGCGTTGCGAGGGCCGGCCGACGCGGCCAAGCGCGCTCAGTCCTCCAACAGTCATCTGGTTCAACGACGGGCCCCCTGTCCGATTTGCGCAGGCGCGGTGGCGGTCAGTCGTGCGACCAGCAAAGTCGCTTGCATTCTGCTTCCTCTCAGTCTGCGGGAGGGACACGGCCTAAGCGCGATCCCCAGCCGCACAGGTGGAGATCCGAACACGTTCAACAAACCCGGCGCAGCCGCGTCTTTCGGCCCGCCTCGCTACAAGGTCGGACGAATCTTCGCCGTACGACTGGCGGTCGCAGCGCCAATTTGTCGCAAGCCGAAATTCGAACCATCTGCACCGCGTGGAGTGAGCGCGTTCGGTGATCGCGTTCAGTTATCTATCCGAGCGCGCCGGTTCAAGGCGGGCGACGTCCTTCGCCGCGACTGGCCGGCCCGCCGATATGCGCCTAGAGTCTCTTGGATGCGCGACGTCTTCCACGTGCTGCTTCCGCTCTGCCTGATCGCGGTGACGGTCTCGCTGTGTCTTGGCTTCTACGCCCTGTTCCGGGGCGGCGATTTCGGACGCAGCTATTCGAACAAGCTCATGCGGTTGCGCGTCCTCTTGCAGTTCGTCACCATCATGGTGCTGGTCGCCGCCTTCTGGTGGGGCTCGCACACGCGCTGAGGGAGCCGCCGTGGTCACCCTGAACCGGATCTACACCCGCTCGGGCGACGCCGGGGCGACGCGGCTGGCCAGCGGCGCCCCGGTCTCCAAGGCCGATCTCAGGGTGGAAGCCTATGGGCTGGTGGACGAGACCAACGCCGCCATCGGGATGGCGCGCTGCGCCACCGCCGAGGACGCGGCCCTGGAACCCATCCTGGCGCGGATCCAGAACGAGCTCTTCGACCTGGGCGCTGACCTCGCGACGCCGCTAGGGCCCGACGAGGCCTCGAAGCTGCGGATCGTGGAGGGCCAGGTGGAGCGGCTGGAGCGCGAGATCGATGCGCTCAACGGCCGCATGGCGCCCCTCAGTTCCTTCGTCCTGCCCGGCGGCTCGCCGGCGGCCGCCGCCCTGCATCTGGCGCGGACCATCTGCCGGCGCGCGGAACGGGCGACGGTGGCGCTGGCCGGCCGCGAACCGGTGGGGCCCGCCTCGCTGAAGTACCTCAACCGGCTTTCGGATCTGCTGTTCGTCGCGGCCCGCTTCGCCAACGACGAAGGGCGCGCCGACGTACTCTGGACTCCCGGCGCGACGCGCTGATCAAGGCCGCGGCGCCGCGGATGGCGGCGCGGCGCGGGCACGCGGCGCCTTCCCGGTGATCCGCCAGATCTGGATCGGAGTGTCGCATTCCCGGTCACGCGCATTCCACCAGGCCCCGTCCGCCTCGCAGCGCTGCGCCGGCCAGACGTACATCGCCTCGTAGACGTAGAGACCCGCGCAGATGAGCAGGAAAACCGCCAGGTAGGCGAGCTGAACGCGGGAGAAGATTCTGAACATCGCGGGCCGCTTCATTCCAGGAACCCGTGGCGGCGGCAAGCCGGCCGACCGCGGAGGAACGGTGTGGTGGGCGGGCGGGCGATCACTTGCAAACCCCGCACAAGACGCTATTGCCCCCTGGACGCCGCGGATGCGGGGCCGGCCAAGCCGGGCCTGGACGCGGGATGAGGCGAGGCGGAAAGAACGACATGAAAGTGCTGGTCCCGGTCAAGCGGGTGATCGATTCCAACGTCAAGGCGAGGGTGAAGTCCGATCAGACGGGCGTCGACCTGGCCAATGTGAAGATGTCCATCAACCCCTTCTGCGAGATCGCCGTGGAAGAGGCCGTGCGCCTGAAGGAGAAGGGCGTCGCCGAGGAAGTGGTGGTGGTCTCCATCGGCGTGGCCCAGGCCCAGGAGACGCTCCGCACCGCGCTGGCCATGGGCGCCGACCGCGGCGTCCTCGTCCAGACCGACGCCGACCCGGGACCGCTGGGGGTGGCCAAGCTGCTCAAGGCGGTCATCGACGAGGAATCGCCGAAGCTGGTGCTGATGGGCAAGCAGGCGATCGACGGCGACAACAACGCCGCCGGCCAGATGCTGGCGGCGCTGCTGGGCTGGCCGCAAGCGACCTTCGCCTACCGGATCGAGATCGCGGGCGAAAAGGCCACCGTCACCCGCGAAGTGGACGGCGGGCTGCAGACGCTGGAGCTCGACCTGCCGGCCGTGATCACCGCCGACCTGCGCCTCAACGAGCCACGCTACGCCTCCTTGCCGAACATCATGAAGGCCAAGAAGAAGCCGATCGACGTGAAGGAGGCGGCCAGCTACGGCGTCGACATCGCCCCGCGTCTCACGGTGCTGAAGGTGACCGAGCCCCCCAAGCGGCAAGCCGGGGTGAAGCTCGAGAGCGCCGCCGACCTTGTCTCGAAACTGAAGAACGAAGCGGGAGTGCTTTAATGGCCGTCCTCGTCATCGCCGACCACGACAACGCGCACGTCCGCGATTCCACCCACAAGACGGTCACCGCCGCGCTGAAGCTCTCCGGCGACGTGGACGTGCTGGTCGCCGGCAAGGACTGCGGGGCCGCGGCCCAGCAGGGGGCCAAGATCTCCGGCGTGCGCAAGGTGCTGGTCGCCGAGAGCGACGCGCTCGGCCAAGGCGTCGCCGAGGCGCTCGAAGCCTTGGTCGTCCCGCTCATGGCGAACTATGACGCGGTCCTCACCCCGGCCACCTCCCAGGGCAAGAACATCGCCCCCCGGATCGCCGCGCGGCTCGACGTGGCGCAGATCTCCGAGATCATCGAAGTGGTCGACGAGTCGACCTTCGTGCGGCCGATCTACGCCGGCAACGCCCTCGAGACCGTCCGCTCGTCCGACGCCAAGAAGGTGATCACCGTGCGCTCGAGCCTGTTCAAGGCGGCGGCGGAAGGGGGCGCGGCGGCGATCGAGCCGATCGAAGCGCCTGCTGCGCCCGCGAAGGTCCGGTTCGTGAGCCAGGAGGTGGTCAAGTCCGACCGTCCCGAGCTGGCGGCCGCGAAGATCGTGGTCTCCGGAGGCCGGGCCATGGGCTCCGCCGAAGAGTTCAAGCGGGTGATCGAGCCGCTGGCCGACAAGCTCGGCGCCGCCGTCGGGGCCTCGCGCGCGGCGGTCGACGCCGGCTACGCCCCCAACGACTATCAGGTGGGGCAGACCGGAAAGGTCGTGGCGCCCGATCTCTATGTCGCGATCGGCATCTCCGGGGCGATCCAGCACCTGGCCGGCATGAAGGATTCCAAGGTGATCGTCGCCATCAACAAGGATGCGGACGCGCCGATCTTCCAGGTGGCCGACTACGGCCTGGTGGCGGACTACAAGGCGGCGGTGCCGGAGCTCATGGAGGCCCTGACCCAGGCGGGGAAATAGGTCTCCCCGCCGCCCCTCGCCGCGCGCGCCCCGTGCAAAGTCCGCTGCAACGCAGCAAAGACTTGTCTGCGGCGCGGCATATCATGTTAGAAAGCCGTCACAAGCAAAGGCCGTGCGCGGGGACGCGGTCTGCGGCCCCGAGAGGCTTTACGGATGACGGATATCAGAACGGTCGGCGTCATCGGCGCGGGCCAGATGGGAAGCGGCATCGCGCATGTCTGCGCCTTGGCCGGTTACGAGGTGTTCCTTAACGACCTGACGCGCGAGCGGCTGGACCAGAGCCTGAAGGTCATCGACCGCAACATGCAGCGCCAGGTCAGCCGCGGGGTGGTCGGCGAGCTGGACAAGATGGAGGCCTTCGCGCGCATCCGTGCCGTGGAGAGCCTCGCCGACATCGGCAAGACGGATCTCGCCATCGAGGCGGCCACCGAGGACGAGAAGGTCAAGAAGGAGATCTTCGCGCGGCTCTCGCCGCATCTCGACGACCGGACGCTGCTGGCCTCCAACACCTCCTCGATCTCGATCACCCGCCTGGCCTCGAGCACCGACCGGCCGGAGCGCTTCATCGGCCTCCACTTCATGAACCCGGTGCCGGTGATGAAGCTGGTGGAGATCATCCGCGGCATCGCCACCGACGCGCACACCTACGAGATCGCCGTCACCTTCGCCAAGTCGCTGGGCAAGACCACCGCCAACGCGGAAGATTTCCCGGCCTTTATCGTCAACCGCATCCTCGTGCCGATGATCAACGAGGCGATCTACACCCTCTATGAAGGCGTCGGCACGGTGGACGCCATCGATATCGGCCTCAGGCTCGGCGCCAACCATCCCATGGGGCCGCTGGAGCTAGGCGATTTCATCGGGCTGGACGTGGTCCTGTCGATCATGAACGTGCTCTACGACGGTCTGGCCGATTCCAAATATCGGCCCTGTCCGCTGCTGGTGAAGTATGTCGAGGCTGGCTGGCTCGGGCGCAAATCCGGCCGCGGCTTCTACGACTACCGCGGGGAAACGCCGGTTCCGACCCGCTGACGCCTTCTCGCGTCCCACCCGCCCCTCGCTGGGACATCGCCGCGCTTCATTCCGTTCGACGGCCGATCGCCGAGGCGTGATACTCGGCAAAAGCGATTCGCCTCCGGGGGCTGGATGTCGAAGCTCACCCTGGCGCTGCTCTCGGGCGCCTACGTTTGCCTGTCGTTGATCGCCGCGCTCATGGTGTGGCGGCTCGGCGGCGGCCCCGGCGCGAGCCTCGCCGGTTTTCTGGGCGCCCTGGCCTTGTGCTTCGCCTTCCAGGGCGTCGTGGAAAGGAGCCTGGTCGGCGGACGACTGGCGGGGGACCTGGCCAGCCTTGCCGACTCCCAGCGAGGCCTCGCCCGCGAGGTCGCGAAGGTGGAAGCCAGGATCACCGGCGAGCTCGAAACCGCCACCGAGGATGCGCTGCGGCGGTCCGAGGAGCTGTTCACCGAAGTCCAGCTGCTCGAGGACGTCGTCCAGCAGATCAGCGACCGGATCGAGGCGGGCCTGAGCGGCCGGGCCGACGAGACCGGCCGTGAAACCGGGGCGATGGTCTCCCCGCAGACGAGCGCCCTCCTGGAGACCGTGCGCTCGGCGCTCGCGTCGGGCCGGGTCGATCTCTATCTCCAATCGGTGGTCAGCCTGCCCCAGCGGCGGGTGCAGTTCTACGAGAGCTTCTCGCGCCTGCGCGACGAGACCGGCCGGGTGCTGATGCCCGCCGAGTTCCTGAGCGTGGCCGAGCCGGCCCGGCTGGTCGCGGCCATCGACAACCTGCTCCTGTTCCGCTGCGTCCAGATCGTCCGACGGCTCGCCAGGCAGGAGCGCAAGATCGGAATCTTCTGCAACATCTCCCTCGCCAGCCTGGGCGACGAGGAGTTCTTTCCCCAGTTCGTGGAGTTCCTGGGCGCCAACCGCGACCTTGCCGACGCCTTGATCTTCGAGCTCGGCCAGGCCGCCTTCGACGCGCGCGGGGCCGCAGAGTCGCGCAGCATGGCCAAGCTCGCCGACCTCGGCTTCCGCTTCTCGCTGGACAAGGTCACCGACGTCGACCTCGATTTCCAGGATCTCAGCCGGGCCGACGTCAAGTTCGTGAAAATCGCCGCGCCGGTGCTGATCGAGCAGTTGCAGGAAAGGGACGGGGTGCTGACGCTGAGATCGCTTCCCGATCTCGAAGCCGGCGCCTACGCCGCGCTCGCCGCCCGGCACGGAGTGGAGCTGATCGCCGAGAAGGTGGAGAGCGAACGCCAGGTGGTCGACGTCCTGGAGCTGAACATCCGCTACGGCCAGGGCCTCATCTTCGGGGAGCCGCGACCGATTCGCGATTCGGTCCTGGCCCAGACCGGCGCGCCTACCGAGCTCATGCAGGCCGCCCTGCGGCGGGCAGGCTAGGCGCCGCTCACCGTTGACGGGGCGAGGCGGCGCAAGCTACCGCCGACCATGACCCGCATGATCCGGAGCCTCGCCGAGGTCGCAAAGCGTCACCGCGTCCTGCTCTGCGATGTGTGGGGGGTCATCCACAACGGCCGCGAGGCCTTTCCGGGGCCTTGTGCGGCCACCGCGCGCTGGCGACGCGAGCGTGGACCGGTGGTGTTGATCTCGAACTCCCCCCGCCCGTCCGGCGACGTGATTCCCCAGCTCGACGCCCTCGGCGTGCCGCGCGAGGCATGGTCGAGCCTGGTGACCTCCGGGGACGCCACGCGCGCCCTCATCGCCGCCCGCGCCCCTGGCCCCGCCTGGGCGATCGGTCCGGAACGCGACGCGGTCCTCTACGAGGGGCTGGACCTCGGCTTCGCCGGCCCCGAAGACGCCGCCTTCATCTCCTGCACCGGCCTCGTGGACGACGAGACGGAGGCGCCGGAGAACTACCGCAAGGCCCTGTCGGTCGCGGCCCTGAGGGGCCTCATGATGATCTGCGCCAACCCCGATCGGGTCGTGCAGCGGGGCGAACGCCTCGTCTACTGCGCCGGGGCGCTCGCGGACCTCTACGAGACCCTGGGCGGCCGGGTGGAAATGGCCGGAAAGCCGTTCGCCCCCATCTACGACGCCTCGCTGGCCGAAGCCGAGCGGCTGCTGGGCCACGCGCTTTCCCGTCCCGAGGTCCTGGCCTTGGGCGATGGCCTGGCCACCGACGTCGCCGGCGCCAACGCCCAGGGGCTCGACATCCTCTTCGTCGCCTCCGGCATCCACGGCGCCGAGACCGGGGCCGCCGAAGGCAGGCTCGAGGCGGCGGAGATCGAGGCGCTGCTGGCGGGGGCGGGCGCACACGCCGCCTACGCCATCGCCGAGCTCGCCTGGTGAGGCGTTCGGTGGGGCTGGGCGACCATCGGCTGGCGATCGGCTTCGAACAGGCTAAAAGACATCGTCGCGGATGAAGGACATGGACGGGCGCTTCGTGGGGGACATCGAGGGCGAGGCCGCGGAGAGCGCGGGGCGCGGCCGCTGATGGCCCTGCGTGTCTACCACCGCTGGCGCGATCTCGAGCCGGGGGACCGGCTTGCGGCGGTCGCCTACGGGAACTTCGACGGCGTCCACCTCGGCCACCAGAGGGTAATCGCCGACGCCGCCCGCGCCGCCGCCCGGCTCGGAGCGCCGCTCGGGGTGATCAGCCTCGAGCCGCACCCGCAGCAGCTTTTCAATCCGGGCGGGCCGCCGTTCCGACTGACCAACCCCCACCAGCTCGCGCGGGCGGTGGAGCGGCTGGGGGTGGACCGGCTCTATCTGCTGCCGTTCGGCCACCAGATGGCGATGATGACGGATCGGCAGTTCGTCGAGGACGTGCTGGTCGGGGGCCTTGGCGTGCGCCACGTGGCGGTGGGGTTCGACGTCACCTTCGGCAAGGACCGGTCGGGCGATCCCGAGATCATGAAGCGCTATGGGGAGACGTTCGGCTTTTCGGTTTCGGTCGCCGGTCCGGTGGAGGCGGCGGATGGCGACAAGATATCCTCCAGCATGATCCGCCAGGCGCTGCGCGAGGGCCGGCCCGATCTGGCGGCCCTGCGCCTCGGGCGCCCCTTCGCCATCGAAGGCGTCGTCCAGAAAGGCCGGCAGCTCGGCCGCAAGCTCGGGATTCCCACCGCCAACGTCCCACTGGACGACTACGTGGCGCCGAAGTTCGGCGTCTACGCCACCCGCACCCGGCTGAAGGACGGTCGCGAGCTCAAGGGCGTCGCCAACATCGGGGTCAACCCCACCACCGGCGAGGTCGCCGCCCGGCTCGAGGTCTGGATGTTCCAGTTCGACGAGGACATCTACGGCGAGACCATCGAAACCGACCTGGTGGCCTTCCTCCGCCCGGAGGAGAAGTTCCCCTCCATCGAGGCCATGCTGGTCCAGATCCGCGACGACGCCGCCCGGGCGCGGGCGATCCTCGGCTAAGGCTTCTGCGCCTTCAGGATGTTGCGCGCCAGGCCGTGCGAGGCGGCCTCGAGCCGGTCGTGGTTGGTCCACAGGGCCTCGCAGCCGTGGTGGTGGGCGCAGGCCAGATGCAGCGCGTCGGGCATGGAAAGACCGAAGCGCGCCCGAAGCTCCGCCGCCTCGAGATAGGCGGTCTCGGGCATGGCCAAGGGCAGGAGCAGGTCGAAGAGATCGAGGTACGCGCGCCGCAGCACCGGATCGCCCCGCTTCAAGGGGGCGGCAAGGCATTCGGCCTTCGCCAGCGCCGACACACCGAACCGCGCCTCGGGCGCGCCGGCTATGGCGCGGGCGGCGGGCTCGCCCCAGCGCCCGTGCCGCTCGACGAGATAGATGACGACCGGGGCGTCGAGGTAGATCAGCCCCATGCCGAGCGTTCCGCCTCGAGGGCCGCATCGATCTCGGCCGCCGAGCGCTTGGCGTGCGCGGGGAGCGGATAGGCGGCCAGCCACCGGAGGATCGCACGGGCTTCGCCCCTGGCCGCGGACGCCTCGTTCACCGGAACCAGCCGCGCCACCGGCGCGCCCCGGTTGGCGATCAGGATCTCCTCGCCGGCCTGGGCCGACTTGATCAGCTGCGAAAGCCGGTTCTTGGCGTCGAGGATGTTGATCTTCATGGCGAAGCTCCGCTGATCGCGATCCTTACCATTCGGGCGCGAGTTGGCCAATTCAGATGGCCAGGTTAGCTTCCCACAAGGATCCGCAAAGCTGTCACCATGAAGACCGCCGCCGCCCTCGCCCTGACCACGCTCGCGCTGGCCCTCGGCGCCGCCGCTGAGCCTCGGGCGCCGCATCGTCCGCCCATCGCCAGCGCCGCCCTGATCGCGGCGGCCAAGGCCGCCCCCCTGAAGCAGATCGACTACCTGGAGACCTATTGCGACGGCGACGTGAGCGTCGAGGCCTGGCTCGAGGCCCTCACCGCGGGCGCGCGGCGCTCCATCGCCTGGTCGGCCGGACGCTGCGAGCTCGTCAACGAGCTCAACCCCCTCGACGCGGGGGGCGACTACTGCGTGCAGGCCTCGGTGGGCCTCCGGCGCCGGCTGAACCGCGACGACGTCCCGGAGATCGAGATCTATCTCGAGAACCCGAAGCACGGCCGGCCGGGCGCGGTCTACGCCTTCCGCGCCGTGCTCGAGACCCCCGACGGCGATCCCGACTACATCCGCGCGCGCAAGGACTTCGAGGCCGGTTGGCGCGAGCGCTTCCCCGGCGGCGCCCAGCCACCCTGCCGGGACGACCAGTAGCGGCGGACGCCGGGCTCTGCTACATCGCCGGCCATGACCCGGCTTCGGACGGCTCCGCGAATTAACCGCCCGGCGTGACGCCGCCGGAAGACCTCCAGCGCGCGCCGGGACCTCTCGGAACGTCCTCCTCCCGGCCGGGGCCCCACGAAGGCCGGGCCGGCCCCACCCATTCTGGAGCCGTCATGTCCGACGACGCCGAAAAGTCCGGGCGGGACTACCGCGAGACGGTCTTCCTGCCCGATACGCCGTTTCCCATGCGCGCGGGACTGCCGACGCTGGAGCCCAAGCTGCTCGAGCGGCTGGGCGACCTCTACTGGACCGTGCGCAAGGCCCGCCAGGCGGCCGGCGCGCCGCTCTACGTGCTGCACGACGGTCCGCCCTACGCCAACGGCGCCATCCACATCGGCCACGCGCTCAACAAGATCCTCAAGGACTTCGTGGTCCGCTCCCGCTTCGCCCTCGGCTACGACGTCGACTACGTTCCCGGCTGGGATTGCCACGGCCTTCCCATCGAATGGAAGATCGAGGAGGAGTTCCGGGCCAAGGGGCGACGCAAGGACGAGGTCTCCAAGGCCGAGTTCCGGGCCCGTTGCCGCGCCTACGCCGAGCGCTGGATCGCCGAACAGGGGCGCGAGTTCCGCAGGCTGGGCGTGCTGGCCGACTGGGACCATCGCTACGCCACCATGGACTTCGCCAGCGAGGCGGCGATCGTGGCCGAGTTCCACAAGTTCGTGGCCTCGGGGCAGCTCTACCGCGGCTCAAAGCCGGTGATGTGGAGCCCGGTGGAGCGGACCGCGCTTGCCGACGCCGAGGTCGAGTACCACGACCACGTCAGCCCCACCGTCTGGGTGAAGTTCCCGGTGACGGAAGGCTCCGACGCCGCTCTCGGCGGCGCGGTGGTGATCTGGACGACCACGCCCTGGACCCTGCCCGGCAACCGCGCCGTCGCCTACAATCCCGACATCGCCTACGGCGCCTATCGGGTCGAAGCTCTGGAACGCGACTTGCCCTTCGAGCCCTGGGCGAGGCCAGGGGACCGGCTGGTCCTGGCCGACAAGCTGGCCGCCGAGGTCTTTGCGGCGGCCAAGGTGGCCAAGTGGCTGAGGCTAGAAACCATCGATCCGGAAGGGATGGTGCTCGGCCATCCCCTGGCCGGCCTCGACAACGGCTACGGCTTCGCCGTTCCGATGCTGGCCGGCGACCATGTCACCGACGACGCCGGAACGGGCTTCGTCCATACCGCCCCCGGCCACGGGGCCGAGGACTACGCGGTCTGGCTCGCGCATGGCCATCGCGAAATCCCCGAGACCGTCGACGAGGACGGCGCCTATTTCGCCCACGTGCCGCTCTTCGGCGGGCTGAAAGTGCTGGAGACCGAGGGCAAGAAGGCCGGCAAGTTCGGCCCCGCCAACAATGCGGTGATCGACAAGCTGATCGAGGCCGGGACCCTGCTCGCGCGCGGCCGGCTGGAGCACAGCTATCCCCATTCCTGGCGATCCAAGGCGCCGGTGATCTTCCGCAACACGCCGCAGTGGTTCATCCGGATGGACCATCCGCTCGGCGACGGGCGCACCTTGCGCGAACGGGCCCTTACCGCGATCGACGAGACCAGCTTCCACCCGGCGGCGGGGCGCAACCGCATCCGCTCCATGGTGGAAGGCCGGCCGGACTGGCTGATCAGCCGCCAGCGGGCCTGGGGATCGCCCCTGGCCATGTTCGTGGACAAGACGACGGGCCAGCCGCTGCATGACCCCGAGGTCGATGCGCGGATCGAGCGCATGATCTCGGACGAAGGGGCCGACGCCTGGTTCGTGCGGCCGACGGGCGACTTCCTCGGCGCGCACGACGCGGGCCGATACGAAAAGGTCGAGGACATCCTCGACGTCTGGTTCGATTCCGGGGCGACCCACGCCTTTGTCCTGGAGGGCCGCGCCGGCAGCCGCTGGCCGGCCGACCTCTACCTCGAAGGGTCGGACCAGCACCGCGGCTGGTTCCAGTCCTCGCTGCTGGAGGCCTGCGGAACCCGGGGCCGAGCGCCCTATGGGGCGGTGATGACCCACGGCTTCACCCTCGACGAGAAGGGGGAGAAGATGTCGAAGTCGCTGGGCAACAGCGTCGAGCCGCAGGACGTCACCAAGGAGAGCGGCGCCGAGATCCTGCGCCTATGGGCGGCGCTCACGGACTATTCCGAGGATCAGCGGATCGGCCGAACCATCCTGCAGACCACCATCGATTCCTACCGCAAGCTGCGCAACACGGTCCGCTACCTGCTGGGCGCGCTGGACGGCTTTGCGCCCGCCGAGCGGCTGGCGCCGGACGAGGCGCCGCCGCTGGAGCGGTTCATCCTCCACCGCCTGCGCGAGCTCGACCAGCAGGTGCGCACCGCCTACGAGACCTATGCGTTCGTCGACGTGATCCGGCCCCTGGCCGACTTCTGCTCCAACGACCTATCGGCGCTCTTCTTCGACATCCGTCGCGACGTCCTCTACTGCGACGAGCCGCAGAGCCTGCGCCGCCGGGCGGCGCGGACGGTGATGGACCTGGTCTTCGAGCGCCTGACCATCTGGCTCGCGCCGCTCCTCGCCTTCACCATGGAGGAGGCCTGGAGCGTCCGCTTCCCGGGCGCCGGGCCCAACGCCCTCAGGATCTTTCCCGACACCCCTGCCGAATGGACTTGCGAGGCGGAGGCGGCCCGTTGGCGTAGGGTGGAGCGGGTCACCCGGGCGGTCACCGGCGCCCTCGAGATCGAGCGGCGGGAAAAGCGGATCGGCGCGGCGCTGGAGGCCGCGCCCACCGTCTTCGTCGCCGATCCGGATCTGATGGCCGCCTTTGCGGGGCTGGACCCGGCGGAGGTCTTCCGCACCAGCGCCGCGACCCTGGTGGCCGGCGAGGGTCCGCCGGGGGCCTTCCGGCTCGACGACCTCGGCGGCGTGGCCGTCCAGCCGGCGCTGGCCGAAGGCTGCAAGTGCGCGAGGTGCTGGCGGATCTTGCCCGAGGTGAAGGCGCCCGGCCTGCTCTGCCTGCGCTGCGAGGCGGCGGTGGCCGTCTGGAGCGCGGGCCGCGCCGCATGAGCCGCCCAAGCCGCCTCGCCCCGCTCGCCTACGGCCTGGCCGTGCTGGTGATCGCCCTCGACCAGCTCCTCAAGTACTGGGTGCTGGAGATCTACCGGCTGCCCGAGCGCGCCGCACCCACGATCCTGGGGCCGCTGAAGCTCAGCATGGTCTGGAACCGCGGAGTCAGCTTCGGCTTCCTGAACCTCGGGACCGACTGGACACGCTGGGCGCTCTCGGGCTTTTCGATCGCGGTGGCCACCGCGCTGGCGGTGTGGGCGAGGCGCGTCGAAAGGCCGCTGCTGGCCATGGCGCTTGGCCTGGTCATGGGCGGGGCGATCGGCAACGTCATCGACCGCATCCGTTTCGGGGCGGTGACCGACTTCATCGACTTCAGCCGGCTCTATTTCCCCTGGGTGTTCAACATCGCCGACAGCGCCATCACCGTCGGCGTCGTCCTGATCCTCGGGGACAGTTTGATCGGCAGCCGGCGCACCGCCTCGGACTGAAGCCGTTGGCGCCGGGGCCAACGATGCGTTATCCAAGCGCCCCAAACGGCCCCGGGGTGGGCGTGATGGAAAGAGACTGTCGATGAAGTTCCACGGCGTTCTCGTCGCCGGCGCCCTGATCGGTGCGGCGGGGCTTTGCGGGTGTCACGCCACCTCGCGCGCCTTCGGCCTCTCCAAGGTGACGCCGGACGAGTTCCGGGTGGTCACCAAGGCGCCGCTCGTGCTGCCGCCGGACTATTCGCTGCGGCCGCCCGCCCCCGGCGAGCCGCGGCCGCAGGAGTTGCAGCCGGAGGAAGCCGCGCGCGCCGCCCTGGACCAGAGGCGGGGGGCCGACCAGCGCTCGGACGGCGAAAAGCTGCTCATCTCCCGCGCCGGCGGCGACCACGCCGATCCGCTGATCGCCTACGAGGTCGACGACGAATTCGGCGGCATCGCCCACAAGGACAAGGGCTTCGCCGATTGGGTGATGTTCTGGAGGCGCGACAAGCCCGCGGCCCCGCCGGCGGGCCACCTTCCCGACCAGGCCTCCACCCCCATCGACCCGGGTTCGGAAGAGAACCGCCTGAAGCAGCTCACCGGCGGCGGCACGGTGGTCATCGCGCGGGAAGGCGGTTCGAAGGTCAAGCTGCCGGGGCTCTGATCTCGCTTACGCCGCTCGCCCGGTTACGCCGGAATCGGCTTATAGGGCTCGGCTGAGATGACCATTCGACGCCTGCCGCCCGAGCTCGTTAGCCGGATCGCCGCCGGCGAGGTGGTCGAGCGTCCGGCGAGCGCCGTCAAGGAACTGGTCGAGAACGCGCTCGACGCCGGGGCCCGGAAAATCGAGATCCAGGCCGACGGAGGCGGATTGACGCGCCTCCTGGTCGCCGACGACGGCTGCGGCCTCGCCGCCGAGGAGCTCCCCCTGGCGGTGGAGCGGCACGCCACCTCCAAGCTCGCTCCCGGGCCCGACGGCGCCCTGGATCTGCTGCGGATCGCCACGCTCGGCTTCCGAGGCGAGGCGCTGCCTTCGATCGGCGCGGTCTCGCGGCTGGCCATCGCCGCGCGGCGCGCGGGGAGGGAAGCGGCCCAGATCCTGGTGGAGGCGGGTGCGGTCGGGCCCGCGGCGCCGGCCGCCTTCGCCGGCCCGCACGGCGCCCGGGTCGAGGTCCGCGACCTCTTCTACGCCACCCCGGCGCGGCTGAAGTTCATGAAGTCCGAGCGGGCCGAGGCGCTGGCCATCACCGAGGAGGTGAAGCGCCAGGCGATGGCCAACCCGAGCGTCGCCTTCTTTCTCGACATCGAGGGCAAGCGCGTCCTGCGTCTGCCCGCCGAGACGGACGGCCCCGAGGGGCGGCTGGCCCGGCTGGCCGCCGTGCTGGGGCGCGAGTTCGCCGACAATGCGCTCCTCATCGACCAGGTCCGGGACGGCGTGCGCCTGTCGGGATTCGCGGGCCTTGCGACCTTCAACCGCGGGAATGCTTCGCAGCAGCATCTCTTCGTGAACGGCCGGCCGGTGCGCGACCGGCTGCTGCAGGGCGCGCTTCGCGCCGCCTACGCCGATTTCCTCGCCCGGGACCGCCATCCCGTGGCCGCCCTCTACCTGGATCTCGATCCCACCCTGGTGGACGTCAACGTGCATCCGGCCAAGGCGGAGGTGCGGTTTCGCGATCCGGCCCTGGTGCGCGGGCTCATGGTGGGCGCCTTGCGCCACGCCCTGGCCTCCGAGGGCAGCCGCTCGGCCACCACCACCGCCGCCGACGCCCTGGCCCGGTTCCGCGCGGAGCCTTCGGCGGCCGGCTTTTCCGCCTGGGGCGCCGGCGGCTGGTCCCCGCGCCGGGATTGGGCGGCCCCCAGCTTGCCGGGGCTGGCCGAGGCTTCGGCGCGGCTGGACGTGGCGCAAGGCGTGGCCGAGCCCGAACGCCCCATGGAGGGCGCGCCCGAGCCGCTCGACTTCCCGCTGGGCGCGGCGCGCGCTCAGCTCCACGAGACCTACATCGTCGCCCAGACCCGCGATGGGGTGGTCATCGTCGACCAGCATGCGGCCCACGAGCGGCTGGTCTACGAGCGGATGAAGGCGGCCATGGCCGAGGGCGGCCTCGCCAGCCAGGCGCTCATCGCGCCCCAGGTGGTGGAGCTGGATCCGGCCGACGCCGAACGGGTGGCCGCGAAGGCCGACGAACTGGCGCGGCTCGGCCTGGTGCTGGAGCCGTTCGGGCCCGGGGCGGTGCTGGTCCGCGAGACCCCGGCCTTGCTCGGTGAGGCCGACGCGGCGGGACTCGTGCGCGACATCGCCGACGACCTAGCGGAGACCGGCGCGGCGATGGCGCTGGCCGAGCGGTTGGAGGCGGTGGCCTCCACCATGGCCTGCCACGGCTCGGTCCGGGCGGGCCGGCGCCTCGCCGCCGCCGAGATGAACGCCCTCCTGCGACAGATGGAGGCGACCCCGCATTCCGGCCAGTGCAACCATGGCCGGCCCACCTACGTGGAGCTGAAGCTGGCGGACATCGAGCGCCTGTTCGGGCGACGCTGATCGGACCGCGCTAAGGCCTGGTGGGACGATGGCGAAGAAAGGAGACCCGCGCCGCGCCCCAGCGCCGCTCGCCGATCTCCTCGAAGGCCGGAACCGGGGGCGACGGATCCTGGGCGCCCCGCTCGAGCACCGCCAGGGCCCCGGCCGTGAGCCAGCCGCCGGTCGTCAGGGCCGTCAGCGCACCCTCGCCGAGCCCCAGCCCGTAAGGCGGGTCCAGGAAGGCGAGGTCGAACGGCGGGCCGTCGGCGCCGGGGCGCGGCCCAAGCGCGGTGGCGTCGCGCCGGTGGATTCGCGCTCGCCCGAAGAGACCCAGGGCCTCGATGTTGGCGTGGATCGCCGCCCGCGCCTCGGCGCTCGCCTCCACGAACAGGCAGAAGGCGGCGCCGCGCGACAGGGCCTCCAGGCCCAGGGCTCCCGCGCCGGCGAAGAGGTCGATCACCCGCAGCCCGGCGACCCCCGGCGACCAGGCCGCGTGCTCCAGCACGTTGAACATCGCCTGGCGCGTCCGGTCGGCGGTGGGGCGCGTCGCCTGGCCCTTTGGCGCCGCGAGCGGGCGGCCTCGAAAGATCCCGGCAACGATCCGCATGCAAAACCCTCGGGGAGCCGCCACTTCTAGCGGATCGGCGAACCGCGGCGCAAAACTCGGGCGTCCGCCATGGGGATCGTGATGACGCGCGAAGGTGCAAGGCTGACCGACTCCCCCTTCCTGGCCAGCCTCGATTCGCGCGACCGGAGCCTCTGGCGGATCGTCGCCACGGTGGGTGGCGGTCTTGCGGGCGCCGTCGCGGTCGGCCTCTTTGTCGGAGGCCTCGCACTTCTTGTCTGCGCGCTGGTGCTGGCGCCGGCGGTGGGCGGCCTTCGCGGGGGCGTCGGGGCGTTGATGTCGGGCGACGGGCCGCCGCTGGCGATCGCGCTGGGCGCCATGGCGGTGGCGGTCTCCACCAACCTGCCTCTGGCGCTCGTCTTCGTCCTCATCGCGGCGGCGATCGGCCGGCGGCGGATATCCGTCTATTTCACCGCCGC